>JACCEB010317198.1_pt1 | contig 10271 bp, 10 predicted proteins | sample 7454761 | NCBI WGS metagenome assembly JACCEB01 (sample SAMN15323454, study PRJNA562643) | freshwater metagenome | isolation source: river surface water | place: USA:Blue River Watershed | collected 2017-08-18
CGCGCCACGTGTTCGCCGCGCCGGAGGATCGACAACGGACCGAGGCCCTCCAGAGCGTCCCGCTGAAAACCAGCGGCATCGAAGTCCGGATGAACGAGCGCGATATTCTGGGCGAGACACTCGATAGCCTCGCGGTCGAGCAGTTGGGCCAGGGAGCTGCCCTTCACGATGGACCGAGGCGCCCCCGGCAGGCGCGGGCCGGCGGTGGCAGGAGGGGCCGTGTTCGAGGTCCGCATTGGGGTCACCCTGACAGTGCTACCGTCACCGGGCAATGATGCCACCGAGAGCGTGGAGCCGCCCGCCGGCCGCCGGGGTCAGCGCCGTGGTCAGGGAACAAGTTCCGAATGCGCACCCACTGCGTTTCCGCCAACGGTGAATCCTGCTGTGACTGGCCCCCTTCGAGGAGGATGGCTCACGGGTGGCGCCGCCCTGATCCAGCGGTCCAATTCCCATCAATAGGCCTTCTGCGGGATGCGTTGCCGGATCTCCCGAAGCCATTTGAGGCCACATCAACTGGCCAAAGACCGCTGGTAGTCCGGGGGCGGATCGCCATAACCGGCGCGACGCCGTGCCAAGGCGGGAGCCACGATATCCCGTCCGACATCCAAGGGGGTCTGCCAAAGTTCCTGCCACAGGCGCATCGAATTGGAGGGGTACAGGTTCGGGGATTCATCGTCGAACGCCGGTCGAAACAGGTCCACGGCGTTCTGCAATTCCTGCATCAGCTCTTCTCGTGTGGGGTGCCCAGTGAGGTCGATCACCCGCCGAAAGGCCAAGAGGTCCTTGGCATCGAGGCGCGCCAATTTGGCGATCAGGATGTCCAGAGGATGAGGAATGGTCACCGTGATGTGACCCAGGGACACGACCTTCGCCCGCTCGGCCATCAAGGGAGTGGTGCGAAAGCTGAGTCGATAGCCGAGTTCCAGGTACAGATCGGCCTGTCCTTTGCCGAGACCCAGGTGGCGGATGCGTTCGTGATGGTCTTCATCATCGTCGGAAAACAGATCCACGTCGGCGCTGGTCCAGGAACGGTTCAGCGTCAGTTGGAGCGGCGCTGAGCCGAAGAGAATGAAGTGGAACCGGCGGTCGGTGGGCAGTCCGTCGAAGAAGGTGCGCAGCAACCTTCCGGCCGGGGTGTTCCAGTCCACGTCACCGCGCCACCAGTCCCAGGTTTTGGTCGAACTCATGCTTGCGGTTTCCGATGCGGCGTCCTTGGTATCGGATGGAATAAATCCCCTGTTGGATCAGGCGATTGGTGACTTCCGGGTCTTGAGCGAGCAGTCGACCGATGCGCTGATCGCGGGCCGTCATGCTCCCTGCCTCCTTCCGGAACAGGATGCGCGCGGCGAGGCGGGATTTCCGCCACGGCCGGTCTGTATCGTCGCCCGGTATTCGCATGCCTTCCTGAATCTGCCTGATCTTGAGGGTGATTTCAATCCGGCTCCACGACCCTGGGAAATCGGAATCGAGGGCGGGGAACGCTTTCCCGAATCAGACTCGGTTGCTGTTCGGCAGTCGATGATTCGAGCAGACACCGGTGGTTGCCATGGATGACCACCCGCGCCGGGTTCCCCGCAACAGGACCATCGGTCTCCGCCGGCTCGTGGAGCGCAGACCGCCGAGTCGGATCGCTGTGGCCTTCGTGGGTGATTGCTCGGTGACGGCAGCCGTCACCCGATCAATTCGCGGATGGGTTGGCCGTGGTCGATGTCGAGGCGCTTGCGGCCGGGGATCTCGAGGCGGTGGGAGTCGAGGCCGAGTTGGTGCAGGATGGTTCCGTGAATGGAACCCTCCCTACAGCGCCGGCAGAAATCGCCGTTGGACCCCAGGCCTCTTATCCAGGGCCGTCTTTTACCGGCCGACTTCTAGACGCAGGAAGGATGTTTGGCCCAGGTTGGAGGACGCCCAGCGATCCGGCGGCACTTCAAAATCGGCCGCCCTCTCGATTTGGTCGAGGTCCGGATAGGTGCCGCAACTGGGCCACGATGGGTTCGGACAACCCAAAAAACCGACATTATATGAGTCGAGCAGCTCCCATTGGATCAAGTCCGTCGATCGAAACAGGCGACAGCGTTGGCCGGTGGGAACTCGGATTCGCAACACGGAATTGCCATTCGTCACGGTGAGAGCCATTCGCACAGAGGCACCGATATGGCGCAGATCGATGACGAACTTGCGGGGCAGCGGACACCCTCCCGAAGTGGTCTCCTGCAGGGGATAACGCATCGACAGCTCGGCCCTCCCGAGCATCGGTCGCTTCAGTCTCAGGACCGCATTGCTGACGGTGCCCTCGAGGAACGCGTGCTCAGTCTCCGCGGAACTCTGATCCGCGCCAAGTCCTGCTGTCACAAGGGATCCGCGCATTTCCACAACGGAAGTGAATAGAGGGTTCGCCTCGTTGTAGCTGACCAGACTGAGCGGATTGCCGGTCCCAATGGATCGGACGATTCGGCCCACCGGCTCGTTCCCAGTCAGGCCTGCTGGAAGCCCCAGATTCGGCTGAGTGAGGAAATTGATCGGTACCTCGCGGGTATCCTCGGTGGCCACGATGGAACCCAACCAACGACCACCGAGCATCGCTTCGGTGAGATAGGGCGGGTAGGCTGGAAGTTTCCTGACCGAGAACCCGGCGAAATTGTTCATGTACATGGAGGGATTGCTTGAATCACCGACCAGGTATGAAAAAGCGGCTGAGGCTCCCACCAAAAGGTCCCGGCACCCTCCCCACCCCTTGCTCGACTGTGCTTCTTGCAGGGACTGGATGCTCAACGAATCCCAGACCCACACCTGCATCCACACCGTTTGTCCTTGGGTGTATCCACTGAGAGTTCGAATCGAAGTTCCATTTGGATTCCAAGTCCCAGGAAACTGTGTCTCCAGCCCCCGGAAGGGCATGGGTCCCCCTAGCTGGTTCGTTAGGGACAGGGCATTCGGGCCATAGACGATCTGGGCTACAAGATTGGTTCCTGTCAGCGTGCGACCGTTTGGATCCGTCACCCAAATCTCATAAATCGGTTTGGTGCCCAGAACCCTCACGTTCACTTCGCCCTGTCCCAGCACCAGGGCGGGCAGCAGAATCAGGAACAGGAGGATTCTTAGGATCATGGGTTGGGAGTTGTATTGGGACGCTCCATGATCAGGGGAGTGGTTTCTTCAGCAGAACGTCTATGAAGGGGGATACGCCCGGGGTTCAGAAGGGGCAACGACTTGTTGGCACCAGAAACAGGAGTCGGGCCAGCGGGGACATGATGGGGTTGAGGTTCCGGCGGTTTGGGCTCGCAGGGAAGGGCGAAACACGAGGCGATTCGCAGGAGGGTGAATGTTCCTCACTGCGGACCATCGTGAGAACGGATGCCGCCAGGGTCGGAGATCGAGTTCCGAATTCGTATCCGCTGTATTTCCGCCAACGGTGACTGCTGTTGTGACTGGTCCACTTCGAGGTGGATGGCTCACGGGTGGCGCCGCCCTGATCCAGCGGTCCAATTCCCATCAATCGGTCTTCTGGGCGAGGCGCTGCCGGATCTCCTTGAGCAATTTGCGCCCTCGGTCCGGGTTGCCTCGTTGCTGGCGTGCAACGAAGCGGGCTTCCGCCTGACGTTCGGCCAGAACATGGGTGACGAAGTTGTCAAAGAGCCGTTGGATACTGGTCCCGGAGTCCCGCGCCACGCTCAGCAAGGCCTTGTGTCGAGATTCGTCGCACCGATAGGGAATCGTTTTCATGCTATGGCTTTCAAATGTCGAGCAGGGGTCACCACCTTCGGCGACGTGAATTTGAGTTCGCCTCGTCCAAAGTCTTGGATGTTGTGCGTGACCAAGTGTTCCACGCCACCGGCGATCGCCAGTTCCAGCACGTGATCATCCGCCGCATCCGGCAAATTGGGCCGCCACCGGAAATAAACAGGCTGCCAGATGGCCGCCGCACAGAAGTCGTCCAGCAAGGCCTCCCGTTCCGCCGCTGTGACCGGCACGCGCCGCCACAGACTTTCCCGATGGACCAGTTCCTCATACTCGGCGAACAGGGCCGCACCCATGACCGCTTGGTCTGCCCGGGCCAGACACCGATCCAGAACTTCCGCACTCGCGCCCTCCGCGCTGCGTAGGGCAGCGACGAAGACGTTGGTATCCTGCACGATTTCCACTCTGTCACGATGATATCACCCGTGATGTCAGTCAAGCGAGGTGTCGGAACCGTTTCGGCGGGCGGTCCAAAGACCGGTCGGAGAGTGTGTGACAGACGGGGGACACCCAGTTGTGGATCAGGCTGAGCTGCGTTTGCGCCCTCAGTGAGGCGAGGAGAGTCGGGTGGTCACCATCGTCACCGCCCCACGACGGTTCCTTGTGTCTGGATCTTCGGAGTTGCCGGCTCGTCGGGTGCAGACCGGCGAGTCTGATGGCCGCGGCCTTCGTGGACGATTGCCCGGTGATAGCGGCGCTCACCCGATCAATTCGCGGATGGGTTGGCCGTGGTCGATGTCGAGGCGCTTGCGGCCGGGGATCTCGAGGCGGCGGGAGTCGAGGCCGAGTGGGTGCAGGATGGTCGCGTGGATGTCGGTGACGTAGTGGCGGTTCTCGGCGGCATGGAAGCCGATCTCGTCGGTGGCTCCGTGCACGATGCCCTGGCGCAATCCGCCGCCGGCCATCCAGACGCTGAATCCGAGGATGTGGTGGTCGCGGCCGTCGGACCCCTGGTTGGAATCCCCTTGTTTTGGGCTCGTATGCACAGGTGAGTTGATAGAATACAACAAAGCGTCGTTGATGGCGTTTAAAGTTGAAAAAAGATAATAATAAGCCATTTTAGGCGCGTTTGAATATTTTAGACAATACCTCCGATGAGGCATTGCTCCAGCTGCTGGGTCAGCGGCTAGCGCAGTTGCGGCTGGCCAAGAACCTGACGCAAGGGCAGGTCGCCGAGCAGGCGGGGGTGGGCCTGCGGACGGTGCAACGGCTCGAGTTGGGCGCGTCCGCGACGCAATTGTCCGGGTTTTTGCGGGTCTGCCGGGTGCTCGGGTTGGTGGAGCGCCTGGATTTGCTCGTCCCGGCAGCGGTGGTCAGCCCGATGGCGCAGTTGAAGCAGGCCGGCCGGAAGCGGCGACGCGCTTCGGGCAAAAAGACGGTGACCATCCCACCGAGCCAATGGACATGGGGTGAGCGGGCATGATCGCCAAGGTCCAGCTGTGGGGCCGGACGATCGGCGCGGTCTCGCTCGAAGAAGGGCGGGATGTCACGGCCTTCGAGTACGATCCCCAATTCGCCCGCAGCGGGATCCAACTGTCGCCGCTGGTGATGCCGCTGAGCGGGCAGATCCATCAGTTTCCTGAGCTGCCACGAAACACCTTCCATGGCCTGCCGGGGTTGCTCGCGGATTCGCTGCCGGATCGGTTTGGCAATGCGTTGATCGACGCTTGGCTGGCAACGCAAGGGCGCACGCCGGAGAGTTTCAGCGCGGTGGAGAGGCTCTGCTATACCGGCACGCGCGGCATGGGAGCGCTGGAGTTTGCACCGGTGCTGGGGCCGAAGCCGCGCAAGGCCTCGAAGCTGGAAGTGGATGCGATGGTGCGGCTGGCGGGTGAGGTGCTGACGCAGCGTGGTCAGTTGCAGGGGCATCTTCATGCGGCGGGAAAAGCCAAAGCCCTGCGCGATATCCTGACCGTGGGCACTTCGGCCGGTGGAGCGCGTGCCAAGGCGGTGATCGCGTGGAACCGCCAGACCCAGGAGGTGCGCTCAGGACAGATCGCGGCGGGCGATGGCTTCGAATATTGGCTGATGAAATTCGATGGGGTGGCCGGTAATCGGGACAAGGAACGGGAAGACCCCAGGGGCTATGGGGCCGTAGAGTTCGCCTATCACCTGATGGCGAGAGCGGCGGGCATCACCATGAGCGAGTGCCGGCTGCTGGAAGAGAGTGGACGGCGGCATTTCATGACCCGGCGTTTCGACCGACTGGCGGGTGGGCAGAAACTGCACCTGCAGTCCCTCTGCGCCCTGGCTCATTTCGATTTCAACCAGCCCGGAGCCTACGGTTATGAGCAGGCGCTGCTGGCGATCCGTCGGCTCGAGCTGCCGATGGCGGCCGTGGAGGAACAGTTCCGCCGGATGGTGTTCAACGTCGTCGCGCGGAATCAGGACGACCACGTGAAGAACATCGCATTCTTGATGAACCCGTCGGGTGAGTGGTCCCTCGCACCGGCGTTCGATGTGACCTACAGCTACAACCCAGCGGGCACTTGGACTGGCACCCACCAGATGACGCTGAACGGCAAGCGGGATGGCTTCACTCGGGAGGATTTTGCGCTGTGCGCCCGGTCGGCGCTCATGAAGCGTGGGCGGGCCGCGACGATCCTTGAGGAAGTTCAGGCGGCGGTGGAACGCTGGCCGGAGTTCGCCGCGGCTGCCGGAGTTCCCGATGAGTGGCGGGACAAGATCCAGAAGGCCCACCGGCTGACAATTCCGAAGGCGTGAGCCGTGAGCGCCGGCCGTCACAGGGCCAAAGGCCGGGCCTCCATTCCTCCAGACCCTGGAATCGGATCGGAGCTTTCAGCAAACGGTGTCGGCGCTCGGCGCGGGTCGGCGATGGAGCCGTGACGGCGGCGCTCAGCCGATGAGTTCGCGGATGGGTTGGCCGTGGTCGATGTCCAGGCGTTTGCGGCCGGGGATCTCGAGGCGGCGGGAGTCGAGGCCGAGTTGGTGCAGGATCGTCGCGTGGATGTCGGTGACGTAGTGGCGGTTCTCGGCGGCGTGGAAGCCGATCTCGTCGGTGGCCCCGTGCACGATGCCCTGGCGCAATCCGCCGCCGGCCATCCAGACGCTGAATCCGAAGATGTGGTGGTCGCGGCCGTCGGAACCCTGGGTGCCGGGCGTGCGTCCGAACTCGGTGGCGAAGACCACCAGGGTCTCGTCGAGCAGGCCTCGGCGTTGGAGGTCGGTGAGCAGGGCGCCGATGGGTTGGTCCACCGCCCGCGCCAGGCCTTCGTGGTTGGCCTTGAGGCCCGAGTGGGCGTCCCAGGCGCCAGCCCCGCCGCCGCCATGCTGGATCTGGATGAACCGCACGCCGCGCTCCACCAGGCGTCGGGCCGCCAGCAGTTGCGATCCGAACTCGCGGCACTGCGGGAGGTCCAGGCCGTAGAGCGCCCGGGTCTCGGCGGTTTCCTTCGAAAAATCGACCACGTCGGGCACCGACGACTGCATGCGCCACGCCAATTCGTAGGAGGCGATCCGCGCCGCGATGGCCGGGTCCTGCGGGTATTCGATGCCCCGCAATTCGTTGAGCGTGCGGACCAGGTCGACGCCGTCGCGCTGGCCCGCCCGGAACAGGGCGTGTTCGGGTCGGCTGAAATCCAGCGGATGGGCGGCATCGATCCGCAGCGGCACGGCGTCGTGCGCGGGGCCCAGGTAGTGGCCGTCGCGCTTGTTCCAGTACTCGCGGGTGCCCATCGACACGAACTGGGGCAGGTTCTCGTTCAGCGATCCCAGCCCGTAATGCACCCAGGCTCCGAGGGTGGGGAAGTCGCCGTCGTTCTGGTGCCGGCCCGAGTGGAACTGCGTTTGGGCTCCATGGTTGCTGTCGGTCGTCCAGAGCGATCGCACCAGCGCCAGGCGGTCGGCGTGCGCGGCGATGTGGGGAAACCAGTCGCTGATTTCCATACCGCTCTGACCGTGCTTGCGGAAGCCCACCTGGAGCGGAAAGAGGGTGTTGCGCTGGTTGCCGTTGGCATCCGGGACCACCAACCGCTCGAGGGCCAGTTTCTTCGGGTCCTGCACCGAGGCGAAGGGCGTCTCGGCGATGGTCTTGCCCGCGTACTTCGTGAGCATGGGCTTCGGATCGAAGCTCTCCATGTGGCTGACCCCGCCGTTCATGAAGAGCCAGATCACGTTCTTGGCCTTCGGCGTGAAATGAGGGCGACCGTCGGGAGGTGTCCACGGGCCCGAGCCGGAAGCGCGAGCCTCACGGTGGAGCAGCGAGCCCAGGGCCAGGCCCGTGAAACCCATGCCCAGGTCGGCGAGGAAGGCGCGGCGGGGCCGTGAGGGAGTGGTGGGCGGAGTCATCGGAGCGTCACGAAATCACCGTGGTTGACCAGCGACCAAATCAGCCGAGCCCGGGCATTGGCCCCGGTAGTCCCCCCGGAGTCCTCGGCCTTCCACGCTCGCAGGGCGGCGGTGGCGGCCTGCCGTTCCTCGGGGCGCGGTTCGAATCCCAGGAGCTGTTCGAAGGCGTGGCGCACGAAGGATTCATCTCCGGGATCGCCGGCCGTGGCTTCGAGCCTCCGCGCGATCTCCGGGGCGCACTCGCCCACCAGGCGGCCATTGAGCAAGGCCAGCGCCTGTTGCGGCACGATGCTGGTCTCGCGCCGGTAGCACTCCTTGACCAGAGCCTCATCGAAGGTGGTGAGGAAGAGGTTCCGGTCGTTGTTGGAGTGTTGGAAATACAGGCTGCGCCGTCGGGATTGCTCCTGCTCGGGCGGGGGCACCGGAGCTCCGCCGCGGGTGGGGTCGAGACGGCCGGCGTGGGCCAGCACCGCATCCCGGATCACCTGCGATTCGAGGCGGATCGGCGTCCGTCGCCACCAGTGCCGGTTGTCCGGATCACGGGCCAGTTCCGCCTCGGCTCCGGCCAAGCTGGAATCCATGCGGTAAGCGGCCGAGGTGACCATCAGCCGGTGGAGGTGCTTGAGGCTCCAACGATGATCCACCAGCTCGCTGGCCAACCAGTCGATCAAATCGGTGTGCTCGGGCGTGCCGCCCTTGCGGCCGAAGTCGAAGAGGGCCGGGGCCAAGGGCGCGCCGAAATGCCGGTTCCACACGTGATTCACCGCCACGCGCGCGGTCAGCGGGTTTCGGGCGTCGGTGATCCAGCGGGCCAGCGCCGTGCGTCGGCCGGTGCTGTGGTGCGGGAATGGCACGGCCGGGTCGTCCTTGGTGGAATCCAGGAATCGGGTGGCGACCCAGTTCGCACCGGTCAGCGGTGCGAAGGTGTCCGTAGGGGAGGGTTCCCGGGCGACCTCCTTCTCGAGGGCGGCGAGTCGCTCGGTTTGCGTCGCCAGTTCCTTGGCCACGGCGTCCTTCTTGCCCGCCTCGGTCGTCGCGAGTTTCTGCTCCGTTTCGGCCAGCGTCAGTCGATGGCGTGCGAGCTTCTCACGGCGTTCGGCCGTCACGGCGGCGCGTCGGGCCGACTCGGTTGCGTGGGCCGCGGTGGTTGAGTTCGAGCCGTCATGCCACGAAGTGCGCTGGGCCTCGGCGCGTCGGACCACACTCTCGAATCGGGCCTCGGCCACGGCGATCTTCGCGGCGGCCGTTTTTTGCTCCGGAAGGCCCGCCGTCGGAGCGGTTTGCCCTGAAGGACTGGCGCCCGCCGGGGTCGTCCGCGAAGCGCGGGAAGCCTCCGCGCGGGCGACTTCGGAGCGCACCGCGTCGAGTTCCTGCCGGGCCGCACGCACGTGCGTCTCGAATACCCAGGGGCGCCGCTCGGGCTGCCACGCGGTCGCCGGCAGGTCGATGGCCCGGATGCCCGGGAGCGCCACGCCCAGCAGCGCAGGCACGCCGGGCGACATGACCAGGGATCGATCGGGTTGCGTCTCCTGACCTCGCACGAAGCGGTAGGTCGGTGTTTCGGGATCCCGATCAAAGGCCCGGGGCACGGCATCGCGAGCCGGGTCGACCTCGCCCGGTACCAGGTCCATGCGCACCTGATAAGGCTCGAAGAAGGCCCGCATCCGGTAGTAGTCGGTCTGGGGCAGGGGATCGTACTTGTGGTCGTGGCATTTGGCGCAGTTGAGCGTCAGCCCGAGGAAGGCCTTGCCGACATGTTCCACGGTCTCGTCGAGCCATTGGTTGCGGTTGAAGAGGAAGTAGTTCCGCGCCAAGAACCCGGTGGCTCTCAATTGCCCGAGATCGTCGGGATGCGATTCGTCGGCGGCGAGCATCCGGCGGATCATCTCGTCGTAGGGCAGATCGGCATCGAGGGATTCGACGAGCCAGTCGCGCCAATGCCACAGGTGTCGTGCGCTGTTGCGGTGCTGGTCGCCCAGGCCCCACGGGTCGCTGTAGCGCCACACGTCCATCCAATGGCGACCCCACCGTTCTCCGTGGCGCGGGTCTTCCAGCAGTCGGTCCACGGTGCGCTCGTATGCGTCGTCGGATGCGTCGGCCAGGGCTTGCCGCATCTCGGCGTCGGTAGGTGGCAGGCCGATCAGGTCGAGATAGAGGCGACGGATCTGCAGGCGACGTGGGGCTTCGGGGCGGGGGTTCAGACCGGCCGTTTCCAGACTCCTCGCCAG
>JACCEB011600300.1_pt1 | contig 10271 bp, 8 predicted proteins | sample 7454761 | NCBI WGS metagenome assembly JACCEB01 (sample SAMN15323454, study PRJNA562643) | freshwater metagenome | isolation source: river surface water | place: USA:Blue River Watershed | collected 2017-08-18
AATGATAATCCAAATCAAACTGATATTAATGCTATAAGAAGAAAGACAAATTTTGCCAGAAGATTTTAATTTTTAAATTATTATTTAGTTTATAAGTAAAATTAAATAAAATAAAATATAGGTATTTTAATATATTTAATAATTAATGAATAAATCGATAAAAAAAATAGATGTTCAAGTAGAAAAATTTGATGATAAACTAGTAAATTATACATGTGTATGTAAAAAGAATTTTTTAACAAGACAAAAACTATTATATATATTACCGTGTTGTCATGTTATACATGAAACTTGTTTTAATAAATATATTTTGGATTCTCAGTATGAAAAATTATATAAAAACAGTAGTAATCTAAATTTAAATTGTCCAATGTGTTCTAATCAAATATCTTCGGTTCTAACAGAGGAAAAAATTAAATCAAAATCAAAGTATAAACAATATCAAATAGATTTGAAATCACTTAAAATAGATACATCCGCTTTAGTTAATTATGTATCATTACCATTTTCAATGATAAAATTAACATCATTTGTAAATAAATTAATTCTGGTAGAAAATCAAGAACAGATAGTTGATTGTATTGATTTTTTATTACAATCATTTGGTATTAAAATAAATATTATTGACAATACAAAAAAAAATCCATTTTTTTTAAAAAATAATACTGTGGTATGGAAAAATAAAAAAGATAATAAATCCAAAACTGTAATTGTGGCAAATCATTCTAATTACCTAGATTCATTTATTTTGTTTTATTTATTTAAATGTGGTTTTGTTTCGAGTGAATTTATTAATACATCAGATATTGGCAGATTAATCGCTTCAAAATGTAATTTATTAATATTTAAACGTGGAGTAGATAAGGATATGGTATCAAAGATAAAAGAATATTTAGAAGAAATGAAAAAAATTGTTATATATCCAGAAGGAGCAATGGCTAATAATGATACATTAATGAGATTTAGAACAGGAGCATTTTATACAGGTGCTAACATTTGTCCTATAGTTTTAAAATATAAAAATTTTATTCACGATGATGACATTACCCAGTGTATGTTTAAATTAATTACTCAAAATGAAATTGTAGTGGATGTATATATTAATGATATTTTTTATCCACCTTTTAATAATGAAAAAATAGAAGAAGTAAGAGATTTAATGGTTAAAGTAGGAAATTTTGAAAAATCTAGAGTATCTAATAGATCAGTAAAGGAATAAAATTATAATCCCTCAATACTTTTTATTGATTTAGATATAAAAATTTAATAATATATAAATATTAGTAATAAAGATAATGTCTAGTAAAAAAAATAAATCTTTAAAAAAATCAGATAAAAATATTAAACAGTCTCAGTCAAATAATAAATCCAAATCTGATTCAGATAATTCGTCAGATAATTTGTCAGATAATTTGTCAGATAATTTATCAGATGAGTTTAATATGATTTCGGGTAATACTGGTAATACTGGTAATACTACAAGTTCAAAAAATAATAAGTTATCAAATATTATTGTGCAATCGGATTCTGAACCAGATTCTAATTCTGACTATGAATTAGATTCAGAACCCGAATATATTAATTTGAAACCAACAGTTAAAAAAAACAATTATGAAAAAAATAATTATGAAAAAACAAATCTGGTTAAAAAAGAATTAACTACTGAAGAAAATCTAGAAATTCTTTACAAGGAATTGAATACAGTTTTGCTAAATAATAAATTAAGAAGTTTTAATGGAGAAATTATTTCGTTAAGAATAACGCCACCTCATGCTTATATTACAATAAAAATATTAGATTATCAAATAGATTGTAGATTTTGGCAAATTTCAAAAGCAATAAATTTGTTAGAATACAAGAAATTTGAAAAGGGTGATAAGATTAGATTAGATGGATATTTTTCAATATTAAAAAACAGTTTAACAGTGTATTTTAATACCAAGTCTATGAGTAAAATAGGTTTAGGAGATTATTTGGCATTACATGCATTACAAAGAAAAAAAATTATAGAATTAGGATGGGATAAAAATAAAAAACAATTAAATAAATTTCCCACAACAGTTGGTATAATTACAGCAATTGAGGGTGCAGCAGTTCAAGATATTTTACAAGCATTTAGATCCGATAATTTTACTGGTAATATTATAATTATTAACGCGGTAGTCCAAGGTAAAAATTGTCCAAAATCTGTTAGTGATAAAATAGATTGGGTAGAGGCTAATTATCCTGATTTAGATATTTTAATGATTACAAGAGGAGGTGGTTCATATGAAGATTTAGTTGGATTTTCTGATTGGGATTTAGTATCAAAAATACATAATTGTAAATTGGTTACATTAAGTGCAGTAGGTCATCAAATTGATAATCAATTATCAGATGAAGTAGCTGATTACAAATTTGCAACACCTTCACTTGGTGCCAAATATATAACAGGAATCCAACAAGAATATATTAATAATTTAAAAAATTTTAAAAATTTAATAAAAAATTATGAAATTAAGATAAATGAAAGTAAAGAACATTTGAATTTTATTTCTTCAAATTACCAAAATATAATTTCGAATTATTATATCAAAGAGATAAAAGAAAAATTGTATATTTATTCAAATTATGTAAAAAATAAAATAAATAAATATCAGGTAGCTAAAAATCAATATTTAAATTTGATTTCTAATATTAAACCAAAAATTTATAAATCAGGTAAAGAAATTACATCAATTAATGATATTATCAATACTAGTCCAAAAAAATTAGAAATAGTATTACCAGATGGTAAAGTAACAATTTCTTATAGAATAATTGAATAAAAAATTGTTTAATTTAAATAATATATTATATAATATATTATAAAAAAGAATATGTCAAACCAAAATCAAAATATTTTAATTGATGAAACAGTAGATTTGATAAATAATTTATCGAATGAAAAGAATAAGGAAATATTTTCTAATAATGTATCTAAAGCAAAAGAAAATATAAAAATTATTGATAGTGTGTTGGATAAAAAGTCAGAGTTAATAGAAGAATTACCAATTGATAAATTATTTGAAATGTTACAAGAATATAATGAATATATAGAAAGTGATTTATCAATTGATGTTGAAAATTTTAAAAAAATTAGAGATATTGTAGAATTAATTGAAAAGAAACTCGATAATAAAATTAATGTAGTTGAATATAAATAAATTAGATAATAAAGTTAGCTAATAAAGCTAAAACCTAATAAAAAGTTGATTTTTGTATATAATATTTATTATTAAATTAGATATTATAGTTATGGATGAATATCAAATAATAACAATTGATGGTGTTGAATATATTTATGATTATCTAACTGATAATATTATTCCAACAAAAAATAATGTTGAAACCAAATGTAATCAATTAGATAAATCTAGTCAATCAGATAAATCTAAAACAAATATAAAAAATATAATTAATGAACAAAAAGAGTCAAATGATATATCTTCAGAGGAGAAAATTTTAAAAAATGAATTAGGATTATGGTATCCTGATAAACCTGATATTGATTTATGGGAATCGTATTTAAACAGGGAATTAACTTTAAAAGAAAAAAATATATTATTAGATGTGGTTGTGGAAAAAGAATTAAATAATTGTATTAAGGGACTACAACAAAATTTGTTAGGAAACAATTGTTATATTCCAAGTTTAACAAATAATAATGGAAATTGTTTGTTTGAATCACTGGGTATTTTAGGATATGGTGATAATGATTTAAATATTCAACCTCATATTATGATAAGAAATAATTTATCATCTATGTTGCTTTATATGAGGAACATTGAAGATTTTTTTCCAAATTTAAGTATTACTCCTGAGGAAATATTTGAAAATTCAAATGAAGTAGAATTTGTTAAAAATAATAAAACAGGGGAAGTATATGTTTATAATTATGATATGATGATTTGTGATTTAAGAACAAATTATTCATGGGAAAGATTACCAACAGAATTAATTTTAATGACAATATCAAGAATTTATCAAGTAAAAATTTTAATTTATCATAATAAAACTCAGTATGTTAATGAGGTAAATGTTTGGAAAGGAAAAATACCCGATGAATCAATTGATGTAATAAGATTGGGTCATATTAACGAAGAACATTATATTCCTGTATTAAAATTAGATGATGATTTATGTGATGATATTGAAACAATTCATACAATTTCTAAATTAAAAATTAAATACGATACCAAAAAAATTAATTATAATGAATGGGCAAAAAATATGGCCTTGTCCTTATTACAAATTCAGGAATCAGATATTAATACAAATTTTAATAATAATTTAGTACAAGTAGCTAACCAATCTAATCAGACCAATCAGGTTAATCAGACCAATCAGGTTAATCAGATCAATCAGGTTAATCAGACTAATCAGGTAATGTCCCAACCTAATGTGTTTAATTTCACAAGAACAAATGATGAACCAGAAGAACAGCTTGATTTAAAAGATTTTGAATTTTTATAATTTAATTCTTTAGTATGTTATATATAACAAAATATGGTATATATATACTAAAATTTTATAAAAAATTGATATTTAAATATATATGAATATACTATCATATATAAATTAATGAATACAATTACTAAAATCAATAATAGAATTATTATAGAAAATAACGAAATGAAGATGCTTCCTTTTAATACACACCTAAGTACAAACCCATGCTCATGCCATACTAAGAAAAATGTCCATGGATGCAGTCATGGATATTCAAAGTATAATCCAAAGTATGATTGTCTATCTGATTCTGATTCCCTATCAGATTATGAAAATTATGATTTAGGGTCAGATTTTGGTTCTGAACTAGATTATGGTTCTGGCTATTCGGACCGTTCTAATTCTCCTACTGATTTTAATTCAGATTCATCATCAGTCTCTTCGGATGAAAATCCGTGCTTTCGGAGGCCTAATAGGAAGAAGAGGAATAGGTTGAATTTGATAGAAAGTATATATTATGATTATCAGAGTAATACGAGCAATCCTCTTGGTTATACCACCGAGATTACAAAGGAAAATCCTATTATTGCTGATCTTATAAATAGGAGGATTAGTAATTGCCGTGTTGGCCCTTCTTCGCATATTGCTGCATTTTTGTCGTCTAGTATTGATATTCGGTCGTGTTTTATATCAGGATATCGCAAAAAAGGTCGTTGTCGGTGAAAATTCTGAGAGGGCTTTGTACGGTAATGCACATGTAAAGACCCATGCTGAGGTGGATGCTCTTAGGAAGCTTGAGGGTATTGTTCGTTGTAAGAAGATGAAGAAGACTCGAATGAACCTGATTGTTCTGAGGGTAAACAAGTCTGGAAATCTTTGTGAGAGTGCCCCTTGTTATCATTGTACAATGGAACTGGTCAAGAATTCTTGTGTTACAATTGATCGTCTTTATTATTCAAGGGCAGATGGTAGTATTACTTGTGTAAAGTTTAGCAACTGGACTAGTCAAAAGAACTTTCATGTTTCTAAGGGATGGAAGTGGATTGCCAGTGACCGAAAGACAAAGTCTAAGTCCTGATCTTTAATATTAAATCCAAGACCTGAATTATTATTGGTCTTTACTAGAATTATTACAAAAACATTTTTTTAGAATCAAATTTATTTTTATAAGAAAACAAATTTTTATATTTTAATTTACATAATTAGATTAATTTTATCAATAGGGTCAATAACAATCCCTGGTTTATAATATAGTTCGAAAATATTTTTTCCGATAATTTTATGAATAGATGATTCACAGATATAACATAAATCATCATCAATAGTTTCGAGATAAAAGTTTTCAAGATTTTCAATAGGAGAATCCATTTTTTTACTAGATGATAAATCAATATTTTGATCTTGAACAATTCTCCAGTAAATATTGTGTTCATCATCAGAAGTATTTTTATAAAGAATAATTTTATTATTAGAGATAGATTTATTTTTTAATAATACACATTTAATTTGTGAATAAAGTAAATTATTTTCCTGATAATTATTTTCTTCATCCAATACAATAATTTTATTGATAGGAAAATTTTTAAGTTTATAAAGTAACATATCAATCAAATGAATTTGTTGTTCAGATTTTCTAAATTTATCAATAAAATTTATCAAATAGTTAATATCAATAATGATAGCAAATTCCCCTTTAGAATCGATAATAACTTTTTCCAGTTCATCAATTTGTTTATCCATTAATTGTATATTAGATTCTTCCAATTTTAAATTAAAAAATTGTTCCTCTTCCCAATCAAGACTAGTATCAATCCCTTCTTTAATTTTGATACCATTTTCCTTAGTTCTAGTTTTATCAAAAATATATTCAAAAAAAGATTGGACTGTAGAATTTGAATGATTTAAAATAGTAAAATAATACTTATTTGAAATAGGTAAATTATATTCAGGTGTGTGCATTAAATCAGTAGTATTGTATACATACATATAATTAACCAGTTCCTCGAATGAATTGTATATTTGAAATTTGGACTCCATTATATTATAATAATTATTATATATTAGGTATATTAGTTTATTACTTACTTATCTGTAATAAATACACAATTAATAGAATTTTCAACATTTAATTCAATATAGGTATTCTTATTGGTCATTTGATTTTTTTCTTCCTTAGTAAAATTAGCCAATATATCACTATCTAGACGAGATTTTAATTCAGATAATCTGTCTGAGCTAGTTTTAGAGTCAGAAATATTTGGATCAATTGTACTGGAACTTTCATCAACTTTATTATTGGTTTTAAGATTAGGGTTAGAGCCAGAAGGTTTTATCTTGTTGGTTAAATTAACTTGATTGATATCTTTAATATTGTTTTTATTTATTTCTTGAATAGGTTTTTTCTCAGGTTCGTTAGTTTCAGTTAAACTAATATTAAAGTATTTGGATAAAATATCAATAACAGAAGAATTTTTATTTTTTTTATAATAATCTTTATCAAATACATAACATATTGCATTAATTAAATCAAAATATTTATAATAACTAGGAATTTCGAAATTATAATATACAATAGAATTGATGTCATCATTTATATTAAAAAAAGGAGGGAAAGCAAATAGTTCTTTTGGAATTTTAAGAGTAGTTTTAAGATTAGAAGTAAAATCTTCAAAAATATTATTTTTGTATGTGTAATTTTCTATAATTGTTTCAAGTAGATTATTAGAATAATAAAAATAGAAATCATAATAAGAATAAATATATAAGAACTTAACTAAATCAATAATAAATTTGTTGAGCCCATTATTTTTTTTTATACTAGATTTAACATATTCAAAAAATATACAGAAACTTAAAAAATAATAATTATTATAATCATTAGGATAAATACATTCATATAAATCAGTAGGATAAGTTTCTAAATTTTTCAAACTAATAATTAGGATATGAATAAAATCAATCAGTCCAGTATAATCTTTAATTTTGTTAGAACCAAGTTTTATTTCAATATTAGATTCTGTTTTTTTTAAGAATCCAAATTCTTTAATTTGTTCAATACTATAATGTACTAGTGTATAATTCAATTGGTTAATATTGAATTCCATTGTTTTATTTGTTGGTTCGATTTTAATAGTAATTTTACCACCGTATTTTTTATTAGTTATATGATATGCACCGTTTTCTTTAAAAAAAGTTATTTTATTAAATTTTTCCAAAACAAAATTTAAAACTTCATCCACACTTATACCCAAACTAAAATCACCATTTTTAGTTCTAATATTTAAAATATTTTTGGTAAATGGTATTTGTTTAATAAAATTTTCCATATTTAATACTAGATCATTATTATCTGTTCCTATAATTCTTTTTTTATAAAAATCATCATATGATATATATTTATTATCTTTTGAAATAACGTAACGATAAATAATTATGTTTAAAATTTTTTTAATATTATCATTTTTCATATCAAAAAATAGTTCCATTTGTTTAGTGTTTTCAACATAATCTTTAATTAATTTTTGTACATAATTTTGGTCATTAATTTTTCTGCTTTTAATTAAAATAAATGGATTAAAAATTTTTAGTATTTTTTTAATATTTTTGTTAGATGAAAATTTAATAATTTTCTCGATAATTTTATTGTTAAATTTTAAATTATTAATATATTTATAAATCTGTTGATTATTAAAATCTGGATGTGAACTATATTTAAGATAGTTTGTATAGTTGATATAAAAAATAGTGACCAAATAATAATATTTGATAAATGTATTTTCATCAGTTGTACTTAATAATATTTTTAATATGCTGTCGAAAGATGATTTAAGATTATCCCAATCAAAATTTTTGCTGTTGTACATATTTTTGATTTCAGAAAAATTACTATTAAATAGACTGATTATTTCTGGTTTATATATTATATTTAAATCCGACATTTATGGTCTTGATATATATATAGTGATATTTATTTTATATTAAATTTGAACTTGGAAAAATTTGAAAAAATTTAATAATATTAAAAATTAGATTTATTATATTAATAAGGATTAATGGAAGAAAAAATATTTTTATCATTAGATAATCAACATGAAATTGGTACAAGAATAATTGATGATATATCATGGTTTCAAATTTTAAAATTTAGTCAAGAAAAACCAAAAACTTTTATACTATTAATTAAGGAGGTAGTTGACTATTTTAGAGGAAAAAATATTCTATATATAAAACAGATGATATCGAAAGATGATATTTCATACTTTAAAAATAGTAGTATTAATGAATTAGATGAATCCACATATATAATAACTACCCCTATTTCTAAATTTATAGATGATATAGTATGTGCACTAGGGATTAGACTGTTATAATTAGTAATATATTAATTATTAATTAATATAAAAAAAAGATTTATATATAGTAAAAAAATTGATTTAACAATATTAATATATAACTTATATATAAAAAATTCAAATGAGCTATTACAACAAAAACAACTCAGGAAACCAAAGCTACGATAGACGTGGTGGAGGATCAGGAACAGGAAGAGGTTATGGAGATGGAGGTGGTCGAGGCGGTTATGGAGACGGTGGTCGAGGAGGCCGTGGTCGAGGCCGCACTGGTCGTGGAGGTGGAGGTAGAAATTCAAGATTCAAGAGAATCGATGATAGATGCAATCAACAACAAACTGACCAGAAATATAATTTTGCTAAAGAAAAAGAAATTGAAGAAGGTCTAATTGTGATTGATGAGGAAATTGTTTGTACTCCTTGTGTTTTAGAACAAGAAATGGCAAGCTTTGAGAGTGAGGATTTTGAAATTAAGGATGAACTTTACAGTGGTATTATGGCACATGGATTTTCAGAACCTTCAAAAATTCAGGCAATGGCTATACCTCAAATTATGCAAGGGAAAGATATTCTTGCTCAACACCAATCAGGAACAGGTAAGACTGGTGCATTTTTGATTTCAGTTCTTCAAAGAATTGATGAATCAATAGATGAACCACAAGCAATTGTGCTATCACCAACTGTTGAACTTGCAATGCAAACTATGGTAATTGGTAGAGATATTTCAAAACATATGAACGATGGTAATGGTGTAAGATTTTCTTATACTGTTGGTGGAACAAATCGTGGAAACAATATTCTTGAACTTGGTGGTCAAGTTAATAACACATCAATTAAAGCAGATAAGGTTGCTCAAGTTATTTGTGCAACTCCAGGAAGACTTCATGATTTACTTGAAGATTGTCCTCAATTATTTAGAAAGATTAAAATTATAATTCTAGATGAATGTGATGAATTACTTCATGGCACATTTACCGAAAAATTAGCAGAAATTATTAGTCTTGTTTATAAGAATTCTGAAAACGAAAAGGTACAAATTTGTATGTTTTCTGCAACTTTAAATAATGATGTGGTTGAAATTGCTGATGCAATGTTAGGAGAAGATTGCATTAAAATTCTTGTTAAGAAAGAAGGTATGACACTAAAAGGTATCAAACAAACGTTTGTGGTTGTACCAAGGGTGCCTAATGAATCTTCAGATCGAAGAACTGCAATCGAAGACACTAAACTTTTTATGTTAGAAAATATGCTTCAAGCTATTCCAGTTCAGAAATTTATTATTTATGTTAATAGAATTGAGACTTCTTATAAAATTCAAAAATATCTAGAAAAACATGACTTTCCTTGTCAATGTATTAATGGTGAAATGGACAAACTTACTCGTTCCAAAATTATTAAGGAATTTAAAAATAATGCAGCATCTTGTTTAATTTCAACAGATTTACTTTCACG
>JACCEB012164815.1_pt1 | contig 10269 bp, 16 predicted proteins | sample 7454761 | NCBI WGS metagenome assembly JACCEB01 (sample SAMN15323454, study PRJNA562643) | freshwater metagenome | isolation source: river surface water | place: USA:Blue River Watershed | collected 2017-08-18
GTATCCTTCCAAAGCAGTTAAAGGATACCTTTCAGCAAATAGTCGACAGCGGAGAGTTACCTAACCTAATGTTCTCTGGAACTGCAGGTCTTGGTAAAACTACAGTTGCTCGTGCTTTATGTGATCAGCTTGGTATTGATTACATTGTCATTAACGGATCTGAAGAAGGTAATATTGATACCCTTCGTACAAAGATTCGTCAGTTTGCCTCTACGGTTTCACTTGCTGGTGGTTATAAGTGTGTGATTCTTGATGAGGCTGATTATTTAAATCCTCAATCAACTCAACCTGCGCTTCGTGGCTTTATCGAAGAGTTTGCAGATAACTGTAGGTTTATCCTAACCTGTAACTTTAAGAATCGTATCATTGAGCCACTTCATTCTCGTTGTGGCGTGATTGACTTTAAGTTTGATAAAAAGATGTTGGCTTCTTTATGTGGTCAATTCTTAAATAGACTTAAGTTTATTCTTACTGAAGAAAATGTTTCCTTTGAAGAAGCAGTCTTAGCTGAGTTGATTATGAAGCACGCACCTGATTGGCGCCGTGTTTTAAATGAAGCTCAACGATACAGTATTAGTGGATCTATTGACGAGGGTATTCTTGTCACACTAAACGATAAGTCTATTAAAGATCTTATGGCAGCGCTTAAAGCAAAGAACTTTAAGAGTATGCGCGAGTGGGTAGTCAACAATATTGACACTGAACCTCATGCAATCTTTCGTAAGATTTATGATAACTTAAGTGATAATCTTCAACCGCAATCTATTCCGCAAGTTATTTTAATTCTTGCTGATTATCAATATAAGAATGCTTTTGTTGCAGATCACGAACTAAACGTTGTTGCTTGCATGACTGAGGTTATGGCTACAGCGGAGTGGAAATGACGTCAAGTAAAGTTTATAAGGTGAATGAATTTTGGTTCGTTGATTACATCGACGATAACTATGAACTACTACCAGCAGTAGGAGTATTTGTGAATGAGTATGAAGCGCGTGAATCTGCACAGGCTTGGAATAAGATCAAAGCTGTGGAGAGTATGGGCGAAAGCATTAGGTGAGAAATCTGGTGCAACGGATGCTGAGTCTGATAGAATCGCTATCATTAGGACTCTTATTGTTCTGTGCTATGTTATTACAAATATCTTTATTGTTGCTGGTGTTATAAGGCATTGGTGATATGAATCCATTTGATTATGTAAATGCAATATGTGATACCAAACAAAATTTAATTATAGATGATATAAGTGAAAAATCTTATAACCCATTTATGATTAATAGAACGCTATCGTATCATTATGATACAGTTTTGTTAGCCAATGAGATGAATCTTCGAGCTCATCTTGATAAAAAGCTTCAAAACGACTTTCTTATAAATACAGTTAGGAAGAAGAGAAGGTTCGCCAAATGGATGAAACCACTATCTTCCGATGATTTGGAAGTCGTCAAGGAGTATTATGGCTATAGCAATGAAAAAGCTCGACAAGCTCTGCCTTTACTCAATGACGAACAAATGGGACAATTGAGACAAAGGATTTTCAAAGGTGGAAAATAACGAAAAGAGCGTCGAGTGGACACCAGCAAGCATGCTGGAAGTTACACTAAACGAGCCAGATGACTTTCTTAAAGTAAGAGAAACGCTGACACGCATTGGTGTAGCATCTCGTAAAGATAAGAAGCTATATCAGTCTTGCCATATACTACATAAGCAAGGTAGATATTTCATCGTGCATTTTAAAGAACTATTTGTGTTGGATGGAAAACCTTCAACCATCACAGAGAACGATATTCAAAGACGTAACACTATAGCGGTGCTATTGTCAGATTGGGGATTGCTCAGTATAAATAACATGGAGCAATCTAAAGATCGTGCTCCTCTAAGACAGATCAAAGTATTGTCATTTAGAGAGCGTGATGAGTGGGAACTATGTCCTAAGTACAACATAGGAAACACACGGAAAGAATTTTAATCACGTAATTATATTATTTTAATAAGTTTAATTAGGCACTTGTCAGTCTAAAGATGATAAGTATCTATGTGCAACTAGCACAATAACTTAGGAGAATAATCATGTGGACAAAACCAACAGCAACTGAAATGCGTTTTGGATTCGAAGTCACAATGTACGTGATGAATAAGTAATTCTTAATCCCTCAGGGATGGGAACTGGCTTTGACGGTGTGCCAGTCAAGAAACACCTCTTCATATGCCTTATGGATATGAAACAATTTAATTAACTTAACTCGCTTAACAAGGAGCTATTATGAACACATTAGTAAAACAATTTTTTGACAAACCTTTCGACATGGTAAATCTAGGCAAAGACTTTGACAAGTTCTTCGTTGGTTTTGATGAGCAATTCAATCAACTAGCTAAGATGTCACAGGACATTGCAAAAACAATTCCTAACTATCCTCCATGCAACATTCGTAAAGTAGCAGATAACAAATACGTTATCGAAGTTGCTCTTGCTGGATTCTCTAACTCAGACGTTGAAGTTACTATTGATGGTAATAAACTTACTATCGCTGGTAAGACTGAAGACGACACTGATAACTTTTTATTCAAAGGCATCGCTAATCGTGCGTTCACACGTACATTCGCTCTAGCAGATAAGATTGAAGTTGAATCTGCAGAGATGGTTAACGGTATGCTTAAGATTGCTCTCGACAAAATGGTTGAAGTAGCAAGCGTTAAAAAAATCGAAGTAAAAGGTGAAGGAAAGAAATCTTCTAAGAAAGAATTCTTAGCTGAGGAGAAATAAATGAAAAAATTTCTCCGTTCATTTTACGTTATAATGAAGGGATTTGGATACTCACGCGCCGCAGCTGAAAGAGCTCGTATGGGAGACCATCAAGGAGCTATAAAGTTGATGGAGGAGTACTCAAGATGCAAGTAACTTCTTGGGTTCCAATGACAGATGATGACTGGGATTGGGTAAACGGAAAAACACCGGCACCACAACCAAAGTCATAATAGTTTAGGGGGAGTTTAGGCTCTCCCTAAATACTTGTATGAATGATAAACTAAAAAAAGCTCTTATAGTTTTAGGACCAGTCTTACTTCAAGATTGGATCGTTCAAGCAAGTATGTTTGATAATCATATATTAGTTTATATGTTTAATGAAGTTAATGGAAAGTTTCATATGCAATGTGTTAATAGCGACTATGAAGCTAACCTGTTTATAGAATACGTTATAGAAAAAAATGGTGAAATATGATTAAGTGCTTTCAATTAATAAACGGCCAAGACGTCATGGGTGAAGTTACTGAGCAAGACTCTGCATGGAGTATTAAAGACCCAGCTGCTATTCACTTAGTGCCTCAACAAAATGGTCAATCATTTGGCGTTGCATTAATGCCATTTATCCCGTATGCAGAATTCAATAGGATTACTTTACACAAAGATAAAGTGATGTTAGAGTATGATCCTAGCGCAGATCTGCGAAACAATTATAGTCGTATGTTTGGAAGTGGAATCGAAATAGCTAATGTTATGCCAAAATAACCTGTACAACGGGATAATTTTGTGGTATAATATTAATTATGGAATTCTATACAAATCTTAGCCGTTACGGCAACAATATTCTATATCGTGGGTGGAAAGATGGAAAACGGATGTCCGTTAAAGTTCCATTCTCACCTACGCTATACGTCCCAGTCGAAAAACCGACAGCATTCAAATCTCTCGATGGTAAGTATGTAGAACCTTGCAAATTGGAAACAATGCGCGAGGCAAAAGAATTCATCGAAAGATACAAGGATGTTTCTAACTTTGAAATCTATGGCAACACCAATTACGTAGCACAATATGTTGGTGAACATTGGCCTAATGATATTCCCTTCGATGCAAACCTCATTAACGTAACTAACATCGATATTGAGGTACAATCTGACGAGGGTTTCCCTGAGCCCGATGAAGCCAAGTATCCTATCATCTCAATCGCGCTTAAGTCTAACGTTGACAACACTTTCTATGTGTGGGGTCTTGGCGATTACGATGTAAGTAAATCTATTATGCAAACTAATCGAGTAGTGTACGTTAAGTGTGCTACCGAGAACGAGTTGCTACGTAGATTCTTAGCTCATTGGAATACACCTACACATATGCCGGATGTTATCACTGGTTGGAATATGCGTACCTTTGATATTCCATACATCATCAATCGTTGCCGTCGTATCTTTGACGACGATAAGCACCTTCTACTTTCACCTTGGGGTAAGGTTGAAGAAAAGCAAGTTACGATGATGAAGAAACAAGTTCAAATGTATGACATCATGGGTGTTTCTCAGATTGATTACCTTGACTTGTTTAAAAAGTTTGGATACACTTATGGTGCTCAAGAATCTTATCGTCTTGATCACATCGCATATGTTGTGCTTGGTGAACGTAAACTTGCCTATGATGGTAACTTACATAGTCTATACACAACTGATCATCAAAAGTTTATTGACTACAACATTCGTGACGTAGACCTTGTTGATCGCATCGATGATAAAACCGGTTTGATGTCTCTATGCTTTACGATTGCGTATAAAGCCGGTGTTAACTATAACGATACATTTGGTACAACTGGTATTTGGGATACTCTCATCTATCGCTACCTTCTAAAGCAAAACATTATTGTACCACCTAACAAAGAATCGTTTAAATCTGATTACGCTGGCGGCTACGTTAAAGAACCTCAGTGTGGTGTGCATGATTGGGTTGCATCCTTTGACGTTAACTCACTTTATCCTAACATTATTGTTCAGTGGAACATGAGCCCTGAAACAATTATGAAAGGCCGCGCTGATACGCGAGTAAGTCCTGATTCTATCCTTGAAGGATATAAACCAGAGATCAATGAAAACGCTGGTGTATGTGGCTCAGGCCAAATGTTCTCCAATGAGAAGCAAGGATTCATGCCTAAGATCATTGAAGAAATGTATGATGAACGTGTTGCTATTAAGAAGATGATGATCTCTTCCAAGAAAGAATTGGAAGCTGCAGATAAATCTAATAAGCAAGAAGTTTATCGTATTGAACGTGATATCGCTCGGTATGAAAACCAACAAACAGCGATTAAGATTCTTCTGAACTCGCTTTATGGTGCGTTAGGTAATAAGTACTTCCGTTACTTCACAATGGAAATTGCAGAAGGTATTACTCTGTCAGGCCAAATGATTATTCGTTGGGCTGAGAAAGCTATGAATGATTACCTTAATAAAGCTCTTAAGAACGAGAAGGTAAAAGACTATGTCATTGCTATTGATACTGATTCTGTTTATGTTAATCTTGGTCAGATTGTTAAGGCAACGAAAATAACTGACAAGAAAAAGATCACCGACTTCTTGGATAAACTATGCGGTGATTCTCTAGAAAAAGTTTTAGACAAAGCTTTTGAAGATATAACTAAATCTTTGAATTGCCATAAGAAACGTTTAAGTATGAAACGAGAAGCTATCGCTGATCGTGCTATCTGGGTTGCTAAGAAGCGATACATCCTAAACGTTCTTGATAACGAAGGAGTTCGATATGCAAAACCAAAACTCAAGATCATGGGTATCGAGGCGATCAAGTCCTCAACACCGAGCACGTGTCGCGAGGCTTTTGAAGAGTTGTTTAATGTGCTCATCAGCGGTACGGAAGTTGAAACTCAGGCTTTTATTCGTGATTATAGAACAAAATTTGAAACACTCCCGCCAGAAGAAAAAGCTTTCCCTCGCTCGGTTTCGTCGGTCAAAGAGTATGTAGATAGAGATACAATCTATAAGAAGGGTACACCAATTAATTCAAGAGCTGCTATTCTTTACAATAATATGCTCAAGAAGTATGGATTGAAAACTTATTCACCTATTAAAGACGGTGAAAAGATTAAGTACATTCACTTGTATCCTAACAATCCTATGAAAGAAAACGTAATCGCTTTCATAGATGTATTACCACCTGAGTTTAAACTGCATCAGTTTGTAGATAATGATACTCAGTTTGAAAAGGCTTTCCTTGAACCAGCTAAAGGAATTATAGAAGCTATTGGATGGAAGGCAGAACCAGTCGCAACCTTAGAGGATTTTTTCCAATGACACCTGACGCCTATGACTTACTTAAGCAAGGATTATTTTTGTGGCAGCAAAACGCGTTAAACCATAACGATGCTTCAGAGATTAAGAAAAAAACATTTGATATTCCTTTGAGTATTAAAGGACCAGTCGATGTTGGTTATTGGCAAGTTACTAATGTTTACTACGATAAACATCATGGAATTGTTTTTGAAGCGCAAGTTAAACCGTATACATCTAATGAATGATGTGTTATAATATTAATTATTTGGAGAAGTATAATGAGTAAAAATTGGGTACAAGATATCTCTGATATGCATACCAAGTTTGGTGTAAATGCTAAACTTCGTGAAATGGATAGAGATAAACTAGAAGCATTCCTTAAATTTCGTATTGACTTCCTTGAGGAAGAACTTGATGAAATGCGTAAAGCTGTAGTTGATTATCAAGCCGGAAGAATTTCTGGATCACAAGCAGCTGATGATACTGTTGACGCATTGATTGATTTATGCGTTGTTGCTATTGGAACTCTTGATGGTTTTGATGTTGATGCATATGAAGCTTGGAACAGAGTTCATAATGCTAACATGGCTAAAGAAGTTGGAATCAAAGCTTCTCGTCCTAATCCACTTGGTTTACCAGACTTAATTAAACCTGAAGGTTGGACAGCTCCAACACACGCTGATAACGTTGGTATGTTGAATAAAGTATATGGCTAAGTCATTTTCGATTGGACAAACTAGAGTAAATCCTAACACCTTCATGACGGAGGTGTGGGATGGAACTAGATGGGATAGCGGATTGAGCACTATAACTAATACTACTGGTACTTACACAATTGCTCCTAACGGCATGAATTCTATGACAGTTAACTCTAGGCCAACGATCTCTCCAACTGAGCGTGAGTTGATCTTTGACTTCTTAAAAGAAAACATGCGTGTTGCAGAGTACGTAGATGAAAAAGGTAAAATCTCTACTGTACAATTAGAGATGAGAGCTGGTCCTGGATTTGTGTGGGAAAATATTAAACGAGTAAAAGCAACTAACACTTTATGAAATATTCTTTGACGGCGTTTGAGTCTATCTTTGATAATAAGACTCATCGCCAAATACATCATGATAGTTGGGAATCATTTGAAGCTATGCTTTATAAGATGGCTTCAGTCTCAGGCTATAAACTAAAGAAGGGCGAGCGCAAAGCACCGAAAGGTCTTAAGGCTTCGCCCTTAATTACTCCTGCAGTTTATGGTGAAGGTAAAACACGGGCTAATGATAATGTGATTGAGTGGGCTGGTTGGGCTGCTATTGACGTAGATGATCATAAGTTCGAAGGTAATTTAAAGGAAGAACTTTATGCTAAGTACGGCAATTATTATTACATTTGTTATTCTACTTCTAGTAGCACGAGCGATCATCCAAAGTTTCGCCTTGTATTCCCACTTGAAGCTAGTGTTAAGCAGTCATCGATCAAACATTTCTGGTACGCACTTAACAGAGAGTTCGATGGAATCGGGGATCAACAGACTAAAGACTTATCAAGAATGTACTACGTCCCTGCTCAGTACCCTAATGCTTATAATTTTATTTTTACTAATACAGGGAGCTTTATTAGTCCATCTGCTTTGATGGATAAGCATCCATTCATTGTTCAACAGTCAGCTGCTGCAACATTTATGGATAGACTACCCGCTGAAGTACAAAAGAAAGTCTTAGCTCATCGCGAAGAACTTCTAAAAGGTAAAGCTAACTATGATTATGAATGGACATCATATAGAGATTGCCCATTTGTAAGTAGAAAGTTAATTAGTGATTATACAGCAATCGCGCACAGCGATGGTTCAGGTCGTTACTCAATGATCTACAAAATCATGAGCTCAATCGCATGTAACGCAATCAAAAAACGCTATCCTATCACAAGCTCACAGATCGCAGAGTTGATACGTCAACTCGATAGAGACACTTCTCGCAGATATCAAAAACGTCCTTTACAGGTTGAAGCAGAACGGGCTTTGGAGTATGCATATAAAACTGTTGAGTTGTAGCCCTGTACAGCGGGCATCAAGTGTGATATAATAATACTATCTACGTTATGATGAGGTGTCTATGAGTTATAAATCCAATGAAGAAAAGCTTGGCAAATTAGGTGAAGACTTAGTCGCTAGTCTTGAAGATGCAACGTTGTCAGAATACAAATATGACAGCACTAAAGATATGACTCAAAAAGACGGCACAAAGATTGAAGTCAAAACTCAGAATCGTCATCCTAATGGAAGCTTCACAGTTAACGCAATGCATGTGACAAACCTGAATAAGTGTTTGTCTGTTGATCGTTTAATCTTTGTAGAGTATGACGAAACAGATTATATTAAAGTGTTTGAATGCACTGATCGTAAATATCGTCTAGTAAATACAAAACCAACACGTTACGAACCAGAAGGTCGTATCATGGTGTGTTGGCCTATTGATAAAATGAAAAAGTTAGCAGAGGTACATAATCCTGAACTTGCTTCAGAAATGCGTAGTCTTTCTAACTCACGTCTCTATAATAAAAACTCTCAGTATTCGATTGGAAATCAATAATGAAATTTGACGAAGGTAAACCTCAGCTTGGATTAATTCCATCAGAAGCACTCGTTGAAATCGCAAAGGTGCTTGGATTTGGTGCAGCTAAGTATGGTGTGAATAATTGGCGTAAAGACGGTGGTAATTCCCCTTGGATTCGTACGTACTCATCTATTCAACGTCATCTAACTGCTTGGCACACAGGTGAAGATAATGATCCAGAGTCTGGTATGTCTCATCTAACTCATGCTGCTACACAACTTATTATTCTTATGGTTCATCAGATGGAACATCCTGAGTGTGATGATCGTTATAAAAAGGAACAACAATGATTCGTAATTATGTTTATGATATTCGCCAAGAATTTGCACGTAAACTTGTAGAGAGTGAATTCGTAACTGATAAAGGCGGCCAAGATACTATTGAAATTCTCAATGCGTCATTTATTGCAGATGAGAAATCTATCTTTGGTGAAGTCAACGAAGATTACGTAAAACGTGAACTCGCTTGGTATCGTTCAAAGTCTTTAAGCGTTAATGACATTCCTGGTGGTGCACCTGCAATCTGGAAACAAGTTGCAGACAAAGATGGAATGATTAATTCAAATTATGGTTGGTGTATCTACTCAGAAGAAAATGGTTATCAACTAACTAAAGTTGTAGAAGAACTTGTAAAGTCTCCGTTATCTCGTCGTGCAACTATGATTTATATTCGACCAAGTATGCATGAAGATTACAAACGAAATGGTATGTCAGACTTTATGTGTACATACTCAACTCAATATTATTTGCGTGATGGATTACTACATGCATCTGTATTCATGAGATCTAATGATGCAGTGTATGGTTATAAAAATGATTACGCTTGGCAAAGATACGTACAAGAACAAGTTCTTCAAGCAATTAATGGTAGATGCAATACTGTTTACGGGCTCGGTGATCTTTATTGGAATGCTGGTAGTTTACATGTTTATGCTCGTCATTTTAACTTAGTTGATGAATGGGCTGCTGTTGATGGAGACTTCATTGTCAAATAAATGGAATGAACGCTACATGGCTATGGCCAAAGAAGTAGCACAATGGTCTAAAGATCCTAACACAAAGGTTGGAGCTGTTGCCGTTGGTGATAAAGGCCAAATCTTATCGCAAGGTTATAACGGCTTTCCACGTGGAATTAACGATAGCGATGATAGATTGAATGATCGTGAAACCAAGTATAAGTTTGTAGTTCATGCCGAAATGAATGTCATATATAATGCTACATACTCAGGTGTATCACTCGATGGCAGTAAACTATACGTTTATGGGTTACCTGTTTGCAGTGAGTGTGCAAAGGGAATTATCCAAGTTGGGATAAAAGAAGTGTACGTGGCTCAAGAATGTATTGATCTTCGTCCTCAATGGTTTATATCATTCCAGCAAACTATGGATATGTTTAATGAAGCAAAGATAAAGGTATTTGCCGTATGAAACTAGCAATTATTATGGGCCGTGGTATTGAAGGTTGTGGCGTAACCAAGTACACAGTTGAGCAAACTAAATGGCTTAAGAAAAATGGATATGACTTTACAGTCTATTCATCTAAAGATAAATCATGGACTCGTAAAAACGCCCATGATGTTTCAAACGTAGTGCAACTTAAGTTTGCTAAACCTGAAGAAACACAAAA
>JACCEB011252491.1_pt1 | contig 10267 bp, 11 predicted proteins | sample 7454761 | NCBI WGS metagenome assembly JACCEB01 (sample SAMN15323454, study PRJNA562643) | freshwater metagenome | isolation source: river surface water | place: USA:Blue River Watershed | collected 2017-08-18
GCCAAGCTCACTGCAGATGAAAAACAAAAATTAGAGGAGTTGATGAAGACCAATCCTCAGTTACGCAAAATGATTGAAATGCGTCGTGAGCTTCATGCGATTTGGGGGCGCTCGAATGCAACCCGTGAGCAACTCTTGAGTCAATTACGCTCGTGGTGCCATCGCGCTGAAGAAGCGGGCCCAAACTCCTTGAAAGAGTTTTCCTTGCGCCTTAGACGCTATTCAAACTAGCTAATAAAAATCCCGCCATCAGCGGGTTTTTTTTAAAGAAGAATTCAGAATTACTTGATCTTTGTTTCTTTGTAAGCAACGTGCTTGCGTGCCTTGGGATCAAACTTCATGATCTCCATTTTTTCTGGCTTCGTTCTTTTGTTCTTTGTTGTGGTGTAGAAGTGACCAGTACCTGCACTGGATTCCAACTTAATTTTTTCTCTTGCGCCCTTAGCCATTTAAATATTCCTTACGCTTGACCGCGAGCACGCAGATCGGCTAGAACGGAATCAATACCGTTTTTATCGATTAAACGTAAACCAGCATTCGTTAAACGAAGGCTAACCCAACGATTTTCAGATTCAACCCAGAAGCGACGATTTTGCAGATTAGGCAAAAAGCGACGTTTGGTTTTGTTATTTGCATGGGAAACATTGTTGCCAACCATTGGCTTTTTCCCAGTGACTTGGCAAACTTTTGCCATGACACACTCCTTTATTGCGAAAAACAAAGATTGTAGCAGGCATCAGACAACTGAGGCTAGTATCCTCTCCAGAATGTAGTGATAAGCCAGGTACAAGTTAGTGATCACTATCAATTTTAGGTTTATTCAGCAATCCTGAATCGGAAAAAGAGAAAAATCCATGACCTGCCACAATGCAATGGTCTAGCAGGGCAATATCGACCCATTTGAGTGCTTGATGAAGCTCATCGGTAAGCAATTCGTCTTCTGGGCTTGGAAGGGGATTTCCACCTGGGTGGTTATGAGCCACGATAAGGGCGCTGGCGTTTCGGCTGAGGGACTCTTTAATTATTTCTCTGGGGTATATGGCCGTTCTACCTATAGAGCCACGGAATAGCTCTTGACATTCAATCAGGCGATTACTTGAGTCAAGATAAAGGCATAAGAAAACCTCATGGGGCAAGCGGCTAATTTTGGTTTGCAAAAAGTCCCTAACTTGAGTGGGTGAAGAAAAAATTGCTCCTTTGCTTAGGTCTTCTTGTAAACCCCGTTTAACAAACTCATAGGCAGCCTGAATTTGTGCCCATTTGGACGGACCCATGCCAAAGCAACGGCATATTTCTCTGGCATTGGCATTGACTAAACCTTGTATCCCACCAAATTGAGCCATCAGGTCTTGCGCAAGAGAAACAGCACTTTTACCCTTTACGCCCACTCGTAAAAAAATAGCAAGTAACTCGGCATCCGATAGAGAGTGAGCTCCTTGGAGCCTTAATTTTTCTCGAGGTTGGTGGGCTTTAGGCCATTTTGAGATTGGGTGGTTTTTGGGTTCTCTCGCTACAATTGCTTTATGAGTGACGCTACCGTTTTGGCCAATTCCTTTTTGACCCTCAATTACCGTTTGGCTTTGCCTAACGGGGAGGACTACATCAATACCTTCGAGGACCGGCCGGCGACGATGCACTTGGGTACGGGTCAATTTGCCCCCTGTTTTGAGAAGGTTCTGATAGGCGCAAAGATTGGTGAGAAACGCTCCGCGGTAATTTCAGCAAAAGACGCTTTTGGTGAACATAAACCAGAGTTGGTGCAGTGGGTATCAATGGAGACTTTGCAATGTAATACTGATGAGGTATCGGAATTTGCCCCAGGAGATATGATTGAATTCAATGCACCAGGAGGAGCCCAATATGCTGGTGTTTTGCAATCCATTAATGAAGAGGGAGCTTGGTTTGATTTCAACCATCCTCTTGCCGGAAAAGAATTAAGTTTTGAAGCAGAAATAATTGCCATCCTATAGTTATTGACCCATGGAAAATTCAAGTTCATCTCATAACACAAGCGAAATATTGTTGGCACAACCGCGCGGGTTTTGTGCTGGCGTTGACCGTGCGATCAATATCGTGAATGAGGCATTGCAGCGTTTTGGCGCCCCAATTTATGTACGCCATGAAATTGTTCATAACAAATATGTGGTGGATGAATTGCGTGAAAAGGGCGCTGTGTTTGTTGATGAGATTGAGGAAATTCCCCGTGGCTCGATTGTGATTTATAGTGCCCATGGGGTCTCGCAAGAGGTTCGTAAAGAAGCAGAGGATCGTGGTTTGCAGGTCTATGATGCAACCTGCCCTTTGGTAACTAAGGTGCATGTTGAGGTTGTCAAACTGTGTAAAGACGGTTACTCGGTATTTATGATTGGCCATGCTGGTCATCCTGAAGTAGAGGGAACGATGGGCCAAGTCGATAGCGGTATTTTGTTGATCGAGAAAATTGAGGACATAGATAAACTTAATTTCTCAGTAGATGAAAAACTAGCTTTTGTGACGCAAACTACCTTGTCAGTTGACGAGACCAAAGAAATTGTGAATGCCCTCACAAAAAAGTTTCCCAAAATTATTCAACCCAAAAAACAAGATATCTGTTACGCCACACAAAATCGACAGGATGCAGTGAAATTCATGGCGCCACAGGTAGAACTTGTTATTGTGGTGGGTAGTAAGGCAAGCTCGAACTCTAATCGCTTGCGAGAATTAGCTGAAAAATTAGGCGTACCTGCCTACATGGTTGATGCCCCAGATCAACTCAAAGCTGAGTGGTTTGCTGGTAAGAAGAGAATTGGCCTTACAGCGGGAGCCTCCGCACCTGAAAGTTTGGCGCAAGCCATCGTATCTCGTATTCAAGAATTTGGTCCTCGCCAAGTCCGTTCCTTAGATGGAGTGGTTGAGGATGTCACTTTTTCACTACCAAAAAACCTGCTTTACCCGTCGTAAACACTGAGAATTTACTTCTTATTATTTAATTTATTGGAGATGACTGATATGAAAACGTATCAAAAAGTATTTTCGTATAGCGCATTATCGGGAGCCGCTATAGCTCTTTTGGTTGCCTGTGGCAAGCCAGCAGATAATGAAATTAAGATTGGTCATGTAGCACCCATTACCGGATCGATTGCACACTTGGGTAAGCAAAATGAAAATGGAGCATTGCTTGCTGTTGAGGAGATTAATAAAGCCGGACTTACCATTAATGGCAAAAAGGTTGTACTAAAACTAGTGCCCGAGGACGATGCAGCAGATCCCAAAACAGCAACCCAAGTTGCTCAAAAATTAGTGGATGCAAAAGTTGTTGCAGTTGTTGGGCATTTAAACTCGGGAACCAGTATCCCTGCGTCAAAGATTTATAGCGATGCAGGTATTACGCAAATCTCTCCGTCTGCAACGAACCCCACTTATACAAATCAGGGCTTTAAAACAACCTTTCGAGTGGTCGCGACTGATGCTGAGCAGGGCCCTGCCTTAGCAAATTATGTTGCCAAGAACCTCAAAGCAAAAGTCGTTGCCATCATTGATGATTCCACACAGTATGGCAAGGGACTTGCAGATGAGTTTGAGAAAACAGTGAAGGCTGCTGGTATTAAGGTCCTGCCACGAGAGGCAACCAATGATAAGGCGACGGACTTTAAAGCCATTTTGACCAAGGTCAAGGCTGGTAAGCCCGATGTCATTATGTATGGTGGTATGGATGCTACAGGAGGCCCATTGGCTAAACAAGCGAAGGAGCTTGGGATTAAAGCGAAGATTGTCGGTGGCGATGGAATTTGTACCGATAAATTAGCTGAGCTTGCGGGTGACTCGATTAGCAATGTCGTTTGCTCAGAAGCTGCAATGGCCTTATCGAAGATGGAAGGCGGTCCTGAATTTCAGAAGAAATATAAAGAGCGCTTCAATATCGATGTTGATATTTATGCGCCATTTTCTTATGACGCTGTTTATGTAATCGTTGATGCCATGAAGCGAGCTAACTCGGTAGAAACGGCCAAAATTTTGGCAGCGATGCCACAGACCAAAATCAAGGGCTTGATTGGTAATATTGCTTTTGATCAAAAAGGCGATTTAGACGAGGGCATTATTACTATCTACGACTATAAAGACAAAAAGAAATCAGTCCTAGAAATCATCAAGATGTAGGGATAACTGAATAAGCACCGCACCGCGGTGCTTATTTCTTTATCGATTGCTATCGATGGATATCCTGCTACAACAAATTGTGAACGGCTTAGTGTTGGGCAGCATCTATGCATTAATTGCCTTAGGTTACACCATGGTTTATGGGATTTTAGGCATTATTAATTTTGCCCATGGCGAGGTGTTAATGATTGGTGCCATGGTGTCCTTAACTCTCATCACCGTGATCATGCAGTTACCCTTGGGTTTACCGGCATGGGTAATGCTCCTCATTGTTTTATTACTAGCCATGGTAATTTGTGCGGGGCTAAGTTTTTTAATTGAACGCTTTGCGTATCGGCCATTACGGAATGCGCCACGCTTAGCACCCCTGATTTCTGCAATTGGGGTCTCGGTCCTGTTGCAAACTCTGGCCATGATGATTTGGTCACGTAATCCATTGACCTATCCCCAATTACTGCCATCAACCCCGATCGATTTATTTGGTTCTGGGGCAACGATTACTGGAAAAGAAATTATCATTGTCATAACATCGTTTGTGGTCATGGCTTTGTTATTACTGCTTGTGCAAAAGACTCGACTGGGGCGAGCCATGCGCGCGACGGCCGAGCAACCCAATATTGCTGCTCTCATGGGTGTTAATCCAAACCGTGTGATTGCTGTGACTTTCATGTTGGGTGGAGCACTTGCTGCTTTAGCTGGTGTCATGATGGCCACAAACTACGGAAATGTGCACTTTGCAATGGGATTTATTCCTGGGCTAAAAGCCTTCACAGCAGCAGTTCTAGGCGGCATCGGTAATATTCAGGGGGCGATGTTGGGTGGGCTACTTCTTGGGTTAATTGAGGCTATCGGGGCAGGTTATATCGGCACATGGACTGGCGGAGTCTTGGGATCCAATTACCAAGACATTTTTGCGTTCATGGTACTGATTCTGGTTTTGGTGTTGAGACCACGCGGTCTTTTGGGTGAGAAGGTCTCGGATCGTGCTTAAGGCCTACTCTCAATTTTTTTCAATTCGTAATCAACAGTTTTGGCTAATAAGTGCTGTAGCCCTATTGCTATTGCCTTGGTTGGTTGGCGCTACTGGGGGAAACTACTGGGTTCGCGTATTAGATTTTGCTTTGCTATATGTAGTGCTAGCCTTGGGTTTGAATGTAGTCATTGGCTTTGCTGGACTATTGGATTTGGGCTACATCGCTTTTTATGCCGTTGGCGCTTACAGTTATGCCTTATTAGCTTCCCCTCATCTAACAACACATTTTCCCGCGATTGCGAATGCTTTTCCAGCAGGCATACATTTCCCACTATGGGGGGCATTGATTATTTCCTTTGGGCTAGCCGCAGTCTTTGGGGTGCTATTAGGATTTCCAACTTTGAAGTTACGTGGTGATTATTTAGCCATTGTTACTTTGGGCTTTGGAGAGATTATTCGTATTTTTCTGAATAATTTAGATCGACCTATCAACTTCACTAATGGCCCTAAAGGGATTGGAAATATTGACCCCATTCAATTATTTGGCTTGAACTTATCAAAACCGATTTCAATCCTGGGCATGCAAATTCCCTCGCTCTATTTATTGTTTTATTTCTTTTTGATACTAGCTCTTCTTATTGCGTTGGTGTGTACACGCTTAGAGTATTCGCGTATTGGCCGAGCTTGGATTGCGATTCGTGAAGATGAGATCGCCGCTGAGGCGATGGGTATTAATACCCGTAATATGAAATTGCTAGCCTTTGCAATCGGGGCTAGTTTTGCTGGAGCCGCTGGCGTCTTGTTTGCGGCCTTTCAAGGTTTTGTCTCGCCAGAGTCTTTCACTTTATGGGAATCGATTGTAGTTTTAGCCATGGTTGTGCTGGGAGGGATGGGTCATATCCCTGGGGTCATCTTGGGAGCAATTTTGCTAGCAATTTTTCCGGAGTTGCTACGCACTATTGCAGCACCCGTTCAGCAGTTTTTGTTTGGTTCAGTAATTGTGGATGTGGAAATCATTCGCCAACTGTTATATGGTTTGGCATTGATTCTTATCATGCTGTATCGCCCCAATGGGATCTGGCAGAAGCCTGAGCAACTTAAGCAGCGTGCGTCATGAGCGTTTTACTTCAAGTCTCTGGAGTCTCTAAACGCTTTGGCGGTGTTCAGGCCCTAGATGATGTCGGGATTGAGGTGCAAGATGGCGCTATCGCCGGTTTGATCGGTCCAAATGGCGCAGGTAAGACCACATTCTTTAATGTCATCACAGGTCTGTATCCAGCCGATCACGGGTCTTTCACCTTAAATGGTGAGTCATACTCGCCTCATTCAGTATCAGAAGTTACACAAGCCGGAATTGCACGCACCTTTCAGAACATTCGCTTATTTAAAGAGATGAGCGCTCTCGAAAACGTAATGGTCGGATGCCATTGCCGTTCGAAAGCAGGTATTTGGGGATCGATCTTAGCCACTAAAAGAAATAAACAGGAAGAACAAGCTATTCGAGATAAGTCCCATGCCTTATTAGCATATGTTGGCCTACATAATTTGGCCCAGCATAAAGCAAAAAACTTATCGTATGGCTATCAACGCCGTCTTGAAATTGCTAGAGCCTTAGCAACCGAACCTAATTTACTTGCTTTAGATGAGCCCGCAGCTGGTATGAATGCCAGCGAGAAAATAGAGCTCAAAGACCTAATTCTGAAGATCCGCGCCGATGGTAAAACAATCTTATTGATTGAGCATGATGTCAATTTAGTCATGAGCATTTGTGATCATTTGACGGTGCTAGATTATGGCAAGGTGATTGCCGATGGTTCGCCACATGAGGTTCGCACCCATCCAGAGGTAATCCGTGCATATTTAGGGGGCGCTGCAGCATGAGTGACTCAAAACATTTGTTGGAGGTTCGCAATCTAAAGCTAGCTTATGGTGGTATCAACGCTGTCAAAGGAATTAATTTTTATATTGATCAAGGAGAATTGGTAAGTTTGATCGGTGCCAATGGCGCGGGCAAAACATCAACTCTAAAAGTAATTGCTGGATTATTAAAACCAAGTAGTGGCTCTATTCATTTTGATGGTGATTTAGTTGGAGGACGACCGGCATATGAGCTAGCAAAGCTGGGGGTTGGCTTAGTTCCTGAAGGACGGGGTGTATTTTCTCGGATGACGGTTCTTGAGAACTTACAAATGGGCGCATATATACGCCAGGGTGGTCATGATCGTTTTATACAAAATGATCTTGAGTCTGCCCTTAATCTCTTACCGCGTTTACGAGAGCGTATTGGTCAGCTAGCTGGTACCTTATCCGGTGGGGAGCAACAGATGCTAGCAATTGCTCGCGCAATGATGGCAAAACCTAAATTATTGTTATTAGATGAGCCGTCGATGGGTTTAGCCCCATTGATGGTTGAGGCAATCTTTACGGTTATTCAAAATCTTGCCAAAGAGGGTATCACCATTTTACTGGTTGAGCAGAATGCACGCTTAGCTTTATCGATGGCCAATCGTGCCTATGTGATGGAGAGTGGTGAGATCACGTTACAAGGATTTGCTAGGGATTTACTGCACGATGAGCGAGTCCGTAGAGCTTACTTAGGCGAAGAACTACAGCAGTAATTGCTTAAATTACTTTTTTAAGAAGTGTTCTTAAGATTGCACACATCTGCACAATCTCTTCCTCAGAGACGGTAAGGGCAGGCATAAATCGTAATAAATCAGGGCGAGGTGAATTAATTAACAACCCTTCGGGTTCATATTCTCTGGCTAAATCGACTAATTTCCCACCAATGTCTTTGCCTAACATTAAGGCTCGCAGAAGCCCTTTACCACGCTCACCTTGTAAACTGAACTCAGAGGAGAGTTTGAGTAATTCTGATTGGAGCAGTTCACCTTTGAAGATGACCGATTGCAAAAAACCAGGCACCAATAGTTGCTCAATTACGCTGATACCAACCGCAGTCATTAAGGCATTACCGTTATAGGTTCCACCTTGATCACCTGGTACAAAACAAGCAACTTCATCAGTACACAAAAGAGCTGCCAGGGGAACACCCCCGCCAATTCCTTTGCCCAAGGTCATGATGTCGGGTTTGATGCCATAGTTCTCGTAAGCAAATAATTTACCAGTTCGGCCAAAGCCCGCCTGTACCTCATCGACAATCAAGAGCAGATTACGTTCTTTGCTTAGCTTGCGTAGCTCGCGCATAAATTGATCATCACACGGGATAACTCCTCCTTCACCTTGTACGGGTTCAAGCATGATCGCTACGGTTTTATCACTTATATGTTTTTTGACGGACCCAATATCATTGAGATCGGCTTTTGGAAAGCCGGGCACTTGGGGTGCAAAGAGAGTGTCCCAACCGGGCTTACCAGAGGCGCTCATGGTTGCTAGAGTACGACCATGAAAACTATGATCAAAGGTAATGATTTCGTAAGCGCCATTTTTATGTAATTGCCCCCATTTTCTGGCGAGCTTAATAGCGCCCTCGTTAGCCTCAGCACCACTATTTGCGAAAAATACTTTATCAAAACAACTATTTGCTGTTAACAGATCCGCTAAACGGATCATGGGCTCGTTATAAAAAGCTGGGCTTGGATTAATGAGTTTTTTGGATTGTTCATGCAATGCCGCCACGACGCCAGGATTGCAATGCCCCAAACAATTGACCGCCCATCCCTGTAGAAAGTCTAAATACCGTTTGCCATTCTGGTCAGTCAACCATGACCCTTTACCCTCCATCATGACAATATCAGGCCGTTTGGTGATGTGCATCACCGAATGGGCATCAACTGGATGAGGATCTAGAGGCTTGTTCATGTATCAATCATACAAAAGATCGTTGGAAAAGGGGCATTTGCCTTGAATAGAACGCCTTAGGCGCCAACTAGGTCGGCTTCACTGGTAAAGGAATCAGCAAAAAACTCCTCCTCGGGCAAGCGGCATTCTTTGACAAAATCAGTACGGGCGGACTGAATCACAATCGGAGCACCGCAAGCATAAACTTGGTACTGACTTAAGTCTGGGAAATCCTCCATCACAGCATGATGGACAAACCCGACCCTACCAGTCCAATGATCTTGGGAGAGGGCTTCGGATATCACGGGGATGAAACGAAATCCTGGGATGGTATGAGTAAATTCTTGGCAGAGGCTATCCATATATAAATCCTTGGGGCGTCTTCCGCCCCAATAAAAATATATCTCTCGCTCTATCTTCTTTTCTTTGATGTGCATGAGCATTGATTTAATGGGGGCAAAGCCAGTGCCAGATGCCAAGAATATGATAGGTTTCTTAGAATCTTCGCGCAAAAAGAAGCTACCCAAGGGGCCCTCAAAACGCAGGATATCTTTTTCTTTGATTTGCTTACCATCAGAAGCCTGTCCAAAGAGTGGATCGGTAAACAATCCTCCGGGAAGATGACGAATATGTAACTCAAGTGGACCTTGTTCATGAGGTGCACTTGCAATGGAATAGGCACGGCGTTTATTGTCCTTGAGAAGAAATTCAAGATACTGTCCCGCTAAGAATTGAAAGCGCTCGCTTGCTGGTAGTTGTAATTGCAAAACGGCAACGTCATCACTCGGAAATTGGATTGTATTGATTCGACAGGGAACTTTACGGACCGGTATATCTCCGCCACCTTGCACTTCGCGTACTTCAATTAGAAGATCGCTCTGCGGGTGAGCACAGCATAGAAGTGTTGATCCAGCAGTTTCATCAGAGGCACTGAGGGCGCTTTGGCTATGGTTGCCATGATGGATTTTCCCCTCAATGCATTTTCCTTTGCATGAGCCACAAGCCCCATTTTTACAACCGTAGGGCAGGTTAATCCCTTGACGAAGAGCCGCCTCGAGAACGGTCTCATCGGCTTCTACCGAAAACGTTTTACCGCTCGTTTTTAGCTGAACTTGGTACAACAATTCCACTTCTCCTAATAAAACATTACGATATTGCTTATGGTCACCATCTCTTCTGGATTTCGACGCCCCAAAATCCTCATCGTTGGTTGCGGGGACATTGGGCAACGTGTAGTGACACAGCTGCTATCAGGCCCCTATATCACCAGGGATAAAACACAAGCCAAACCCAAAATCTTCGCTTTGAGCTCTAGCCCAGAGCGATTTGCAGATCTTCGACGACAGGGCATCACAC
>JACCEB011087041.1_pt1 | contig 10266 bp, 10 predicted proteins | sample 7454761 | NCBI WGS metagenome assembly JACCEB01 (sample SAMN15323454, study PRJNA562643) | freshwater metagenome | isolation source: river surface water | place: USA:Blue River Watershed | collected 2017-08-18
GCACCTTTTGCACCTTTGACGTAGCCACCCGGAGCAACAAGCTCTCCAATAGTTTCAGTCGGCATCTTGCCACCAGCTACAGAACCAACATTTGTATCAAGCCAATTTCTGACATTTTCAGTCGTAGGCAATATTGTCTTTTCCTGAAGGCCACGCAAGAAAGCATCAACCATACTTTCGTCAGCACCACGTTTAAGAATCTCTTTCACACCGTAAGACAGAGACTCAATATCACCCGGAGTCCCAAGAAAGCTTTGAGTAATGCCCTTAACCACAGACGCACCAGTATCAGCCAATCCCTTTAATGGAACTTCTAAACCACCAGCAGCTTCAGATTGTTTTGGCGTAACACCGCCACGACCCATCTTAGGAGCCGTAGGGTACGTGGAATCCATGTACCAGTTTGTATAACTCTCATCAAAGTTCTTAGCCATTATTGAGATATCCTACGAATAATTTCCTGCTGTTTACGCAAGTATATCTTTGTGTTCTTATCAATCAAACCGGCTTTTTCAAGATCATCCAAGTTTGTATTCTCATCAATACTTATGTTTTGCTTCTTGTCAGCATTAATTTGATCTACAGAGGATTTAATCTTTTGTCTTGCGTCAGTCTTTTGAGCATCCTTAGCATCACTACCAGCATATCCACTGGTAATACTTAATGCTAACTCTCGTGGAGAATATGTTTTCCCATCTTTTAATGCTTGTTTTTTAGCAGCAATATATCTATCCATTAAGATATTGCGTTTAGCAAACTTATGCTCATCATCCTGACCGCGAACAGTAACCACATCAGGAACACCAGCAGCAGCATTAATAATCTTTGATGCGTCACCTTCTTCTCTATTAAGCAGGCGCTCGTCAAAAGCCTCTATAAGCCTTGCGTATTGTTTACCACTCATACCTGACTTACGGGCAGCAGCACGAATACTAGCCCTATCGTTTAACTCGCCAGCGTTTATTTCATGCCGCAGATCACCAAAGACATATTCGTCGCCATCTTGTTGCTTAGGGTCGAGCATCTTACCAATCTCGTCGTGTGACAGAGCATGCTTTTGAGCTAGGTCAATAGCAATAGAACGACGTATTTCAGGATTTTCAGTTGACCAGTATTCAATTAACTTTGTGTCTGCGTACTTGTCAGTCTCATCCTTACGACGTTTAGCCTCACGCTCACTTGCGTTATACGCATCGTTCTCAGCAAGAGTTAAAGCCTGACGAACTTTAGCTTTAGCGTCTTCACTTGAATAGTTCCAAACAGCAAGGCCACTAGCGCCAAGTATCTGACCAATAGCAACTTGATCGTTACCACGCAATGCTGCTTTAGTATTTGGATTAGCAAATACTTTATCTTCCAATACCCGCTTAGTTAATGAATTAACGACAGCTTGATCTATATCTTTGTTTAGTGCAGACTGACGTTTAGCCACGCCATCTGGGCCAGTAAGAATTAAAGCTTTATTAAGTAAGTCTTCTGCCAAACTATCAATAATTTGTCTAGGCTCAAATGGTGTGCCAGTATCTTCATTAATTGGCATATCGCCACCAAAGACCAACTCCATCTCACGGATTTGGTTGTTGTAATTTATTCCTTCTTTAATTGCATTGGCTGCAATACGCTTCTTTGCATCCATTCTGGCAACATCTTTAATAATGTCACCACCCATACGAGCAACAGTTGCTCTATATTTAAATGATGCGTCAGGATCAATTTGAGACAATGCCTCACTTGGTCCTTTAAGAATGCTGGCTACCTTAGCCTGAATGTCAGTAGCAGATATATTCTCGCCAGCTTCAGCACGAGCATGAAGGCTTAGCAGTTCATTCCTAGCCTCAACCTCTGCATACGACGAAACTTCCATCGCACGATACTTTTTAACAGCGGCACTAAATACATTGAAGTCAGAACCAAAACCAGTGCTAATGCTAGACGTATCGCCTTTAGCAATTGCTTTCAGTTGCTCCTCAGTCAAACCATTTTCAGCAGCAAACTGTAATCCAGCCTTCTGACCCATAGCCTCACTAATGCCAAACAATTGGCTTGATAGTTGAGATATGGTGGTGCTAAGTGCGCCTTGATATCTGCTTGCCGCTTCAAAAGCTACTTCTGGTCTAGCTGATGGTATAGACACATTAGGCAATACTGCACCCGGCACATTAGCCAATTGCGCTCTACCGCCTTCTAAACGTGGAATAATCTCAGCCATAGTTATGCCTTAGTAACCAATCCCTTAACACCTTCAAACGGGAATACTTTCATAAACTCAAGTCCACCTTGGAACAGTTTAGCGTCAGCAATTAAGCTTGCTCCGCTTACTGCATACTTGCCTGCCTTTTGCATAGCACGAGTATTGGATACAGCAGCTTCTCTTGTATAGAAAGCACTGTCGTATCCAGCACGTAGTATTTGCGTAGCGTCTTCCATTCCAAACACACGGGACATTAACGAACTCAAATCAGCAATACCAACATCTCTATAAGTTTCCAATACGTTCTGAGTTTGAACGCCAGCAGCAGAACCTTCACCATACGCAATGCCGTTAGCTGCAGCTCTAGCTCTTGCAGACGCATTAGCTTTAGCATTCTGTCTCAGAATATAGTTCGTCTGAATTTTGTAGTTAATCGAATCAAACTCAACTTGCTGCTGTTTTCTAGCTGCTGCTAGTTCTGCGTACTCAACTTCTTTGTCTGCACGAAGGCCAGACATACGCATGTTCTCTTGCGCTTGTACAAGATTAGCAGCCTGCTGATAATATCCTTGAGCCTCAGCTTGCTTTGCCGCTGTATAACTACCAGCAAAACCAGCAATAGCTGTTGCTCCTGCCATTGCTATACTTGCATTAGATGGTGGGGTTGGTGCAGCCATGTTATGTTCCTTGGTTTACAGCAACTTTATATTCAAGTCCAAGCAGCGTCATCTTTAATGGCAACGTCTGCTGAACCTCAATAGCCGCTTCTTTGTTGTATCCCAAAATGCCGTTTACTCGTTTCGTACCAGTAAATTCAGGAACAGGAATGTCAAGCAACGGCCCGTCAAAATTACGGAATGGCAATAACTGATTATTGATCTTCATGTGTTGTGTCTTATATACAACAGCATTAACTTCAGTAATCCGCTTCTTAAAGCCAATCCTAGAACCAGTCTGAAGTTTAATTTCAACTGGCATTGTCTTTACATACACAGTAAATGGCAAGCCAACCTCATAGCTTGTAGTCGAAGCACGATCAAATGTTACCGATCCACCACCACTTACTGTCTCATTAGACTGAGGAACGCCATCAGTAATTACATTAAGTGACTTGCCAATATGTGGGAGACTGCTAGCAGAAGCTGCGCTACCACCAATAAAGGCACAGTCAGTAAAACGATCATTACTAAATAGCTCAATAAAGTACCTAGTTGTCCCGTTAAAAACCCTTTTAACCACAGCATAAATATCAGTCACATCCACATTAACGTCTTGAAATTCTCCATCTGTAGTAAATTCAGATGGCGCTATAACTTGCTGGGAACGCAGAATAGAATACGAAGCCATCGTCCCATCGGTAGAATTGGTAATCAGCAACAGATCACCTTCATCAGTGGACGTAGCACGACGTAACGCCATTCTAGTAGGACCCTTTAGTAAGTGTCCTGACAGCAAAGATATACGCTGCGTAATGTATGTAAGCTGCTGGTCAGAAAACAAGAACTCATTAAGAGCTTTACCCTGACGTTGCACAAACAATGACCCAGACTCAAGCGACTCTACGCGAGTACCGGGCTTAGTTCCATTACGGCTTACGCCTTTAAATGTAAATGTGGTCGGTGTAATCGGTTCTGTTCCAGACTGAGGAACATAGAACTCGCCACCCGTAGTAAACACTTGCAAGTCACGACCAGATATTAAATCAACAATGACGTTAAGCTGGTTAGTATCAAGCGTCGCTTCTACTGCATCATCATCTAAATATTCTGCTGGCTTAAAGTCAAAGAACAAACCAATCTTTGAACCCCATACAGTTGACGGTCTATTCTTACTGCCACCAAAGTAAAGCCTGCCTTCGTGGAACGAAACAGTTCTAGGCCAACCCTTAGTGCTGGACCAGACATCCTCGTATCCTGTCTCAAGCTCCCAACTGCCAGACGAAATAGCTGTCGTGTTAAAGAATGGGAACTCAGTCACCGCTTCAACTGACGTACCGCTTAAATACTTGGTAATACGCACTCGACCTTGTGGAGACGCATTGATGTACTGATTGACATTGCCAGCACTAAATACGCTAGCAGACGCAGTAAGTGTAATGTTGCCAGTAACTGCAGACGGAGTTAATGTAGCCGCAGGATTGCTTGAGCTAATCGTAAATGCGTATTGCGGGATGCTGTCAAACGTAATCGTCGTAGCAGTCCAGCTTGCATCGTTAGCACCACGAACAATCTTTACTGGCTGCAAATCAGGATGAACAACAATCAATGTATCAGCAGATTGGGTCCAGCAAATAGACGACAGCATTGCACCCGTGATTGATGCAATTGCTAAATAATTATTGCCAGTTCCATTAATGTTAGCAACAGCAGAGCCATCTTTGATGATGTACATTCTGCCAGCCACAAAGCAAAGCATGTAGCTATCATCAACAGAGAACTCAAATGGTATTAATCTAACGCCATTAGCTGCTGACGGTGTGCTGCTGTTAGGTAGTTCAAGAATATGCTTTAAGCCGGGACGGCGACGTAATCCACCTTGAGGCTGGATGATTACATTGGTAGCCTTTGCCAGTGCATTGTTGTACTGAGGGATATCTACACGCGAACGTAACAACGGGTCTAATTCACCCGTAGAGAAGTTCGTTTGAAATTCGATGAATCGCATCAGTATCTCACGGCAACTAAAGCATAATCTTCAATAACCTGTGGCGGTTGACCTTGAGCATCAATGTTCGATGCTTGACGGAAATAACCACCGCGACCATTCTCAGCAGGAGAGCCAATAGCAATCCCTTGCCAATAACCAGTCTTTGTTTCCTGTTCAGTAATAGGGTAAGCCAAATGCCATGCCATCATGTACTTTAAGAGCTGCACAAAGTATTGCGGCATTGCGTACTCAGGAGTCTGATACGGATAATCAATATAGACTTCTTGGTAGTTCGTTATTAGCTTGTCGCCTTGTATTTCCCATTCCTTTACAGGACGGGCATAGGCATTAGATGTTTCGAATACAGCTCGTGGGTTGCCAAGTCTATCGCCCGGCAATTGGTATTCATACGTCCACTCACTTACCGGAGTGGTAACTAACCTAGCCAGCTTAATTTTCTTGTAGGCAAACGACCAAGGATACATTGATAGCGTCATATCCCTAGTGTCAGAGTAGAGACGGTCGCAAGCATTGGCCTCATCTGTACCATCATTGAATGACGAAATAGGAGACGCACCCAATAGGATCAATGCGTCGGCACAGATTGAAACTGCTGTATCGCCTGCTGCCATGCTAACCTCTCATGTAAAAAAGGGCCAGTCCCAAGATTACCCAGAACTAGCCCCGTATTGCTTATTTACGGATTAGTCCGTGTCAGTTGCTGAAACCGTTGTACCGTCAGCAATATCTACTGTAGTAGAGCTTACTGCGTTTACATAGGTCAACACCAGACTTGGAGTCGTCGTGTCGTAAACAAAGATGATATCGCCAACTTTAAGCGTGTCTTTCAGAGACAAGAAATAGTCTGCAGTATTAACAGTCGCTTGAGTATCAGCGGTTTTATACAGGTACATCGATGGTGCATTGCCTGACTTAGCAGCGCACACCGTTACCCAACCAGTTGAAGAAAATGCCATGTCAGCCTCCTAGATCAAGATTCACGGCAGATGATCTTGACGATACCTTCATCGTCAATAGCCACTGCGCCAGCGGAGAACATCGACGCGATCAGGAAGGAAGTCTTCTCTGGTACGTAGTTGATCTCAGTTTTTGGAGCGATACCTTCTGCCAGACCAACAGCGTCGCCGTGGAATGCAAAGCAAGTACGGTCATTGGAGCCATCTTTAATCAGGCCACCTTCAGTACGATCACCTAAAACGTGGAAAGTGAAGCCCATGAATGTGTTGATCTCACCCTGAACCAATGCCTTAACGGTATTGAAGTCAGACGAAGTAACAGCAGTCTCAGACAACAAGCTAGCCAAGCTAGATGCGTGAATGATGATGTGACGGTTTTCCATAGGAACATTGTTCGTGTTCAGCGTCTGTGCTGCTGCACGGAGCTTTGCCACGTTCATGTTACTGTCGGCAGTACCGATGTCATTGCTAACGCTAGTTGCGCTCGATGCAGTCAACGCATCCAGAATCAATTGATCCTGACGACGACCGATAGCATTCGATACAACCTTAACCAACTCACGACGCTCGTCAAAGTTGACCTTTGCTTGCATGAAGATATCCGAATACTCAGCAGCGATATAGTCGCTCAGAGTAGCGGTAACTTGTGAGTAAGTAACGTTCAGAGGAGTTACGTCAGTTTGCGGTACGCGAACTTGAGCAACACCTTTGCCGATTTTAGGGAATTTGTAAGTAGAGCCTTCTACACCTGAACGGACACGGACAGCGGAACGGAGAACCGCCGAAGCCTGATAGGCTTGTTTAACTTCCGCATCAAACAGGGTTACAAAGGCTGTAGACAGATTAATAGCCATTTTGTTTACCTTTTGACAAAGTTATGAAAGAGTTCTCGCTGTCGGTGAGCCGGGAGCCGGGCCGTTTGCTTGCAGTAGGATGCCAGCCAGTTGGGTACAACCATGTAAGGGTCAGTGATCTGATATGCCTTGGATACGAATTCTATCGAACTTTGTCTATAAAGCAAGTGCTTTTAATAATTATTTGCAAAAAAAAGCCCAGCCGAAGCTGGGCAACTCCACTGGCGCGGAGGAAAGGAACTTAACCGTATCGTTGCTGGAATAGCTTTTCTACACGTTGTCTAAAGGCTGGATCACTCTGATACTTAGGATCACCAACCATAGACTGTAACTCTAGGTCTGTCGGCATTCCGTCAACTGCTTCCTTGCCATCTGGGATTCTGCCTTCATAAGCTGCACGTATTTTCGACAGGGCTTTCATACCCTTGGCTGTGCCGCCCATAATCTTGAATTCCTCGAAGTCTTCAGAAGACCAGACACCTTTATTGACTAATCCTCTAGCCCAATCCACCATGCCGTTAATAATAGCATTGGCATTTGGACCAAGCGCACGACGTTCTGCTTCCAAATCTACATCAGGGGTTCCCATAACATTGGAAGCCCCTTCCATTATTTGAGTAGCAAGCTCGTCAAATGCAGCTTGAGATACACCATTTTTTGCCGCCCAATCTTTAAACATTGGGACCATTGGCATTTGGTCAACATTCTCGCCAAAAGCCGATAAATCATATTTTCCTTCAGGTGGTGCTTTATGCGCCCCTTTGGAAACCATCTTGCGTAAGTCCTTCCAAGACTTCGCCATGCCTTCCAAGTCTGGTTCATTACTATCTTTCTTCCAGAAGTTTTCAGGCCACCAGTCAGGTCGATCAACTGGTTCGTCATCAGGAATTGAATCTGCTGTCCTATGTTCTACCGCTGCTTGATTGTCAGATTGAGCATCATTAGTTTCAGTAGGCTCTACGTTGTCAAGTAGGCCAGTGGGTTCTGATGCTGCTGAATCACTAGGCTCGACTGCCGTATTAGTATCGCTCAAAAGTTCCTCGCTCGATTAATTCGGGATTCTATCTCTTTGATTAAAGAGCATCTCCCTTCCAAAAAATAGCCGTAGGAAGGATCACTCCCCGGCCCCCAGCATGGCTGCTCAATAGTCACGTCACGTAACCACTTAAGTAGCTTTTGCCCTTCTTCTGTGCCAAATACACGCAAGCACAATTTATCTGTATCACTAGATTCTCGTGGCTCAAGCGACTGCTGCATTGCCTCCAAGTCGTCCCATCCACTCATGCGGCTCTCCTTCAATTATTTCTGTATTAATTAAATCTGCTTCTGCTTCTTCCGTCGCATGGATGCAGTACCAAATGCAATCTGTCTCGCTAAGAATTACGTGGCTGCAGTTAGCCTTAATCTCAATACATGCTGGTGCTTCGTATATCGTCTGCTCACCATCGACATCAACACAAGCAATGCCTTTGGCTAAGATAGATAGATGCGAATAACTGTGGACATGCTTAGCTACTGCATATCCTTTAGGGATGAAATGCTGCTTAGCATACAAACCGGCAGCAAAGTGATGACTAATATCAGGCTGCAATTGGGCCACCTTGTTGTTGTTGAGCTATTGCCATAGTTACGTTTTGTTCTGTTTGCATGTTCTGCGCTTGCTGTAATAAGTAGCCACGCTCAGCAGCAGAGTTACGCACAGCAGACGGTATGCCAAGCTTGTCACCGATGTAGTCAATCAAGTCACCAGTCTTAACAGCGATCTGACCCTCTTGACCAAGCGAACTAGTAATCTGCATATATTGCATAATGTTGTTAATTTCTTCCATGTTCTGCGCCATAGCTAGCGGAGCAACAGGAGACACCTTAACCTCAAGGCCATTAACACGAAGCGGCATATTGATTAAGCCACGCTCGTCCATCACTTGCAGAATACGAGACACCATCGGTATCATCGTCTCGTTAATCAAACGACCAAATGCAGAGCCAAGGTTTTGTGCCAGCTCTTTCATCCTCTCAACTACCTCAGTAGCAGAACGTGCAGACATATTGTCTGGTGGCAGCGACTCATCAAGCAATGTACGCTTAATGTTTTGACGCAGATCGTTAATAACAATCTGGCTTACGTTAAAGTCACCAGCACGAGCTAGTGGTCGTAGTGATTCACCTTGTGGTCCACCGTTCCTAGCAACAGGAATAATAGCTCCGGGCAGAATCTTGACTGTCTGTGGATTAAGAACACCATCGTCTGCTGCGGTATAGACACCAGCAACAGCTAGTGACGCATTCTTTAACAGCAGCTCAAGAGTTTTGTTTAGTGTCTTAATGTCAGGCAACGCTGTAAGCAATGGTCCACGACCATAAATCTCACCAGCTACTTTGGCATAACGACTAATCACCCAAGGAGACGAAGACATACGACGGTAAACAATTTCTTCTTTACCACCAGTAACGCATATAACGTGATAGCACCAATCGCCACGCTCATAATCTAAGATGGTAGCTTCCATTAAGTCCATCTCATCGGTGGGCTTAGTCGCTATTAAGTTCTTTAGATTGTCAGAGAACTCAGCATCTTTCCATTGCTGACCTATTGCCTCTGCTTTCATACGCATGCGACGGTATACTTTATCTACCTGACCGTTTGCACCTTCTTCAAACGATACCAAGAACATTGGCACAGGGATAAAGTTAATTGGGGACACATCATCACCCGGCTGGACCATCATACAAGCAGTACCAACAGCCATATCCATTAAAAATTCACCAATGGCGATGTCAAAGTTGGACTGCTTGATGACCGTAAACATCTTTTCCATGTACACATCTAGCACTGCTTGAGCTTGCTGACGTTGTTCTACTGGAATATCTGAACCGGGTTCTAACCTGCACCACTTACGCTGTGGCGGGAAGATGCCAGACTGAAGACGATTAGCAAAACGCTGAGTTGAGTTGATCGCTGTCGAGTCAAACACTCGTGCCATCTTCTTAGCGCCTTGCGAATTGCCATCATAGTAGCCATACAACTGACGTTGAGGCAGAGCAAACTCATACGCATCACGATACAAAGACTCAAACAAGTCTTTATTTCTTTGAGCTTTCTCAGCACGACGCAGGATTTCATCCAAAGCCATTTTCTTGCCTTGGTATCCTTTGCGCTTCTGGCCCTTCATGTACGATATTTCAGCCATTATTTCAGCCTTTCTTTCATAAGCATTGGTCGTTCTACGCTACGAGGCTTTATGGCTGCTTTGGCTTGACCTACCTCATCATCCATGATTGAATGAATTTCATTAGCGCGTTTTCCACCAACTTCACCAGTTTTATAAATAGGCCATTTGCCAGAATTGATTTCATTTTTCCAACGATTATATAAAGCGTCTTCATTTGTAATAACTTTATTATCAACCCATCCGGGTACAGTAGCAAATTGACCTTTATACTTTCCTTCTGGGATATAAATGGTGCTGGAATAAACAGTTATTGGATCGCCTTTTTCATCGACACCAACATTGCCAGTACGAATTGATTCTCTATGGTACTTAACAATATTTTCTTCAGCGGGAGTTAAATTCAAATCAGCCATTATTCGTACCAC
>JACCEB011444540.1_pt1 | contig 10265 bp, 7 predicted proteins | sample 7454761 | NCBI WGS metagenome assembly JACCEB01 (sample SAMN15323454, study PRJNA562643) | freshwater metagenome | isolation source: river surface water | place: USA:Blue River Watershed | collected 2017-08-18
AACACATCATCCACAAATTCATTACCTAATGCAACCCAATTTTTTTTAGGGTAGGCAATATGGTGTGCATTGTAGTTTCCTGTAGCACCTCCAAATTTAGCAGCATAAGGAATGCTACTAAACAATTCTATCTGATGGTTGATTCTTTCTACAAACACCATGATCTCTTTTCCTAAAGTGGTTGGAGAAGCAGACTGACCATGTGTTCTGGCAAGTAATGGAACCTTCTTCCATTGTTTTGCAAATTGGTACAATCTGTTTTGCAAATTAATATAGGCTGGTAATATTTCAGACTCCATCGCATTTTTCCAACTCAATGGAATAGCTGTATTATTGATGTCTTGAGAAGTCAATCCAAAATGGATCCACTCTTTTAAGGCGCTGGCTTTATGTTGGTCTAAAATTTCCTTTAAAAAGTATTCGACTGCTTTTACATCATGGTTGGTGGTAGCTTCAATGGCTTTAATTTTTGCAGCATCTTCCTCCGAAAAATTTTCTACTACCTCCAATAAGGCTTTTCTTAAACCTGCAGGTACTTTGAAGAACTTCTTGTCACCTAAAAACAAAAAGTAATGCACTTCTACCAATACGCGGTACTTGATAAGGGCATATTCAGAAAAATAAGCACCTAGTGCTGCTGTTTGTTTGTGGTAACGACCATCGATGGGGGAAATAGCGCTTAATTGAGACATTGATTGATAGTTTAAAGAAGTAGTTCGTTTCTTAAAAAAAAGGTTTTTCTTTGCACAAAGTTACTTCAATTGAACAAAAAATGGCGCATAGGCGTGGTAAGTTATTTAAATACCCGTCCATTATTACTTGGTATGGAGCAAAATCCTTTTAAAGAGAGGATTGAATTAATGAAGGCTTACCCTGCCCAAATTGCACAGGCTTTATTGGATGGTACTATAGATATTGGTCTTGTTCCTGTGGCTGTGATGCCTCTTTTAAAGCATCCTCAGTTGATCTCTAATTACGTAATAGGTACTGATGGAGAAGTGGCTTCAGTGGCGCTATTTAGTCAGGTACCCATGGATCAAATCGAAAAGGTGTATCTAGATTATCAAAGCAGAACCTCTGTGGCACTAGCAAAAATCTTATTCAAGCAATATTGGAAAAAAGAGGTGGTGTTTTTAGATGCCACGGAAGGTTATATCAATCAAATAAATGGCACTACGGCTGGTATTATTATTGGAGATAGGGCATTAGTAAGCTTGGATAAATTTGAGCATATTTATGATCTAGGTTCGGCTTGGAAGTCTTATTCAGGACTGCCGTTTGTATTTGCTGCCTGGGTTGCTAATAAACCAATTCCTTTGGATTTTATGGAGGCATTTGATGCAGCCAATGGCTATGGATTGTCTCACCTGGAGGATGTAATTGCTTTAATACCTGCGAATGAACAAGTCTATGATTTACATAAATATTTTACGGAGAATATCAGCTACGAGTTGACAGAGGAGAAAAGAGCTGGGTTAGCAAAATTTTTAGAAGCGCTTAAGTAATTTAATGTTTCTTTTTTCTAAGAAATCAAAAAACATATTGGTGAGTTCAGGTGCAGGCTTGATCCAATAAACTATAAAGTAAAATGTAACCAAAAAAAGGATACTTCTAATGCTGCCATCTAGTATGAAATTGTCTAATTCAGGTAATAGATTCAATAAAAAGAGAAGTGCTCCAAAACTAAGCATTAATACAAGATGTTTAAACTTGTATGGCTGAAAACTAAATTTTTTGTATAAGAACAAGAAACGAATCAAATTAAATATAAACAATGTACCAAGATTTGAAATTGCTAAACCTATTAGTCCGAATTTTTTTATCAAAATAAAATTCAAGGGGATAGATAATATTATAAAAATCAAATTTGAAATGAAGTCGAATTTCCAATAGTTTGAAGTACCAATGATGGCTCCATTCATTCCAGTACTCATATCGATGAGTTTAGCTAAACCAAGGATTAAGAATAAACTAAAAAGTGGTGCAAAGTTAGAGTCGTTTTTATGCCCTACAAAATTCATAAACGCGATCAAATTATTCATATTCAGTAAGATAATGCCATATAAAAAGCAGGAAATAAGCATTAAATTGGAAACACTCTTTGAATAGATATCATTGATATTTTTATAATTTTTGGTTCTCCAGGATTCCGAAAGGATTGGAACACTAATTGAAAGTATACTGCGTTGAGGAATTTCAATAATAGTAGCTAGATACACTGCAATGGTAAAGATACCAGCATCGCTCAAGCCTTTTAACCCAACAATTAAAAATGTATCATTTGTTTTTGCTAACACATTGAAAAACTGGCCAGCAAAAAGAAATAAGGAGAAATTGATTATTCTTCCCTTTAGTTTTTTTGTTACTGAACTTAAAGAAACAATATTGAAGCTCCATATGCCAGATTGAACTAAAGTGATTCCTAAAACAATTACTGGTATTAAATAAGTTAAGCTAAATAAAATTATAAATGTATTGAATTGAATTAAGCCTATTCCATAAATAAGAATTAGAGCGCTGTTGATTATTCTTACTAAGGTTTCTTTGGCAAAATTGGAGACAACTGTTTTTTTAATTGTCCAAGAGAAGGCCTCCATCCAAATAAATAATATGAATAAAAGTGTGAATGGATAAATCACATTAAAATGTTCAACTAGCGAGGGGGATTTGCCTAATTTTCTTAAAATGAATTCCTTATTGTAAAGTCCAATAGATAACAATAAAGCAAAACCCAATAATCCAATCGTCAACGTAACTAGAGGTAAGTCATTCTTTTTTATGGAAAGATAGTTCTGGTAATAAGGGCCAAATTTATTGATGATTGGTATAGTGCCAAATGTACAAAGCGTGGCGAGTGTTAATCCTGTGTCTAAAATCGCCCTTGTCAATCCTATTTCTTCGGTATTCAAGAAATATGGGAATAGTATCAGCATATTGATGGCGCCAATGCCAAATCCCATGAATATGTATATGCTAGATTTAGTGCCTTGATTTTGAATTATTCCCATTTGATATTGTTATCCGTCTAAAATTATTGAAAATAATTATAACATTGGTTGTTTAATGCATTTAACACTATAATTTTAGGTTATTTTAGTAAAATAATTGATTTCTATGTTTAGAAGAATAGAGGAGGTACTACAAAGTATAGGTTTAGATTTAGTTAAAGTGTTAAAGAATTTGACGGATTTGCCTAACTTTTTTAGAAAACTTAAAATCTTGAAGGCTCAAAAAGGAAATGATATTTTATTTCCTTTTGGGAAGTGGTATCCTAGGTTGAGGGAATGGAAAGAACAAGGTGGTGTAGCAAGTGGCCATTATTTTCATCAAGATTTATTTGTTGCCCAGCAAATTTTCAAACACAATCCTGTTAGACATATAGATATAGGATCACTGATAGATGGTTTTGTTGCGCATGTAGCTGCCTTTAGAGAAATTGAGATTTGGGACATACGTGCCATTGATTCAAAAGTGCATAATATGCATTTTTTTCAAGCAGATTTAATGCAATTGCCAATTGAATTAGTGAATTCTACCGATTCAATAAGTTCATTGCATGCCATTGAACATTTTGGTTTAGGAAGATATGGCGACCCTATTGATTATTTTGGGTATCAAAAGGCAATTGAGAATATACATTCAATTTTAAAAGACAAAGGCAGGTTTTATTTTTCAGTTCCGATTGGCCCTCAGAGAATTGAATACAATGCGCATCGTGTATTCTCATTAAGTTACTTGTTCGAGTATTTATCCAACTATTTTGAGATCGAGTATTTATCAATTGTAGATGATAAAGGAGATTTTCATAAGCATATCAAAATTACGGATGAGGCTATAGATACTAATTATGGATGTCAATATGGTTGTGGAATATTTGAATTAGTCAAAAAGTAATTATATAGACAGCAATTTTTTGTAGTTTGATGCAAACTGAGTCATGCTATATTTATTGGCAATCATATTTCTGCTGTTTAAACTCAGACTATTTAATTGATCTGAATTCATTTGAGTAATTACATTTAATTGCTCAAGTGTTTCTTGTACAACAGTTGTTTCATTATTTTCTATAAGTATACCGTTTTCTTTATTTATAACCAGAGGAAGATCACCAACTTTAGTAACAATAGGAATGCATCCATTTTGCATAGCTTCCAACACCACTAAAGGCATACCTTCGGTGGAAGATAATAGTACAATAAAATGTGCTGATTTGTATTTGGTATTTAAAACTTCTTTATCATTAATCATACCTGAAAGTATAAGAAATGCTTTTGCATCCTCTGTGATATAATCTTCAACGTCACCAATTAGTTCAATTTCAAATGGAAGGCGTGCTTCTTTTATTTTTTGCGCTAATGCGACAATACTTGGCAGTCTTTTTTCTACACTACCTCTGCCCACATAAATCATTTTTAAAGGCTTTGTCCATATTTTTTCTGTATAGTTTGCAATTGGGTCAACTGCATTCGGGATATATTCAATACGCTTTACAAATTCCATGGGCACATCAATTTTATCATACTGAATACAATGTTCTTGAATTTTAATTTCACTAATCATGATTGTTTTGGTGTAAAAACAAATAAATGGAATTCTTATCCAAGAGAAACTATTAAATGAATGAATGAGTTCAAATTGATCAATAGTAGGATTAATCCAAGGAGAAATTTTATAACCAAAATTTGATTGACCATTAAAAACTGTAGCATTGTCTGAATTTATTCTTGCAGCATAATAACCTCTTGCTATTAAATTTATGGGAAGTCTAAAAAGATCATTATTTGTAAAGCTGCTTGATATTTCAATATCTATGCCAATTTCTTTAAAGCTTTGTAAAAAACCTGGATTTTCTGATTTTCTTGTAAATACAACGACTGCTTTTTTATCTTTTGCAAGTTGTGCTATTTGTAGATGAATTTTCTCCGCACCGCCTAAATGATAAAAAGGGAAAAAGAAATAAAGATCGTATTTTGGTTTTTTCTCTATTATGAGATGTATCAGTTGCCCAAATACAATGAATGGGGCAATAAAAATCGCTTCAATCTTTCTTTTTAAAATATAAATAGGGTATTTCATTTAAAAAGTTGTTTTATGGATTTTGCAATACCCATGATCAAATCAATTAAAAGCGTAAAACTTACATGCACAATAAACAGGTTCAATTTTCCTTTAGAAATACATTTAGTAATAAAACGAAATTTCACTTTGGCTTTGTAGAAAAAAAAGTTGCTTTTTCGAATGGTAGATTGTGTCACTGAATTTTCTTGAACTCTATAATACAACAAAGGCTCATTTATTTTTGCTATTATGTGGTTATTTGCCAATGCCCGTAACCATAAATCATAATCTTCATAATTCTTTTGAGATGCATCATATAGTAGAGACTTTGCGATATCGGTCCGCATGCAAACGCTTGGGTGTATGATGCAGTTTTCCCAAACTATTGTACTTTTTATCTGGTTAATTGTATTTGTTGATTGGTCTAATGGCCAATTTTCAATAGGGCATGTTATATTTTCATTAAAAAAGATGGCATGGGATCCAACCATTGCTATATGAGGGTTAAGTTGAAGAAATTCAACTTGTGTTTGGATTCTATGTTTAAATGCAATATCATCTGCATCCATTCTAATGATATAAATACCTTTGCAGTTGAGGATGCCTTCATTTAAGCTATAGATTAATCCTTTATTTTGGCTATTGGTGATACACTTGATTCTTGGATCTTCATAAGCGTCAATAATTGCTTGTGTATTGTCAATAGAGCCGTCATTGATAATAATTAATTCAAAATTGCTATAAGTTTGACAAAGTATACTATCTATAGATTCTTTTAAGAATTTCTCAGCATTGAAAGCTGGAAGTAGAACTGATATGTATGGGTTTAATACCATAATCTTGCTTCCACTTTATTTAAGTATTGTAATGCCTTATTTGAAATTGGGTTGCGTTTATTTTGGCTTGGTAATTTAAATATAGCATACCAATTTTTTATAAATCCAAATAGATCAAAATTTGTCTTTCTAAGGTAAAAAAGTGACCACAAGATGGCAGTAGTTATAAAGTAGCCAATAGGGAGGTGCGTATATGCTACAATAGATTTGTTCAACCACATGCCACTTATTTTATCCTTATTTGGTTGTCTACCTTCTGGTGATTCTTTGTGTAGCATTGTTATACCGCTATTGTATTCAATAGTATAACCTGCATTTAATATTTTATAGCTTAAATCGTATTCTTCCATGCCATAAAAGAAATTATCAGGATATTGACCTACCTCATCCATCACTGATTTTCTTACAATATGGGCACCTCCTGCAAAATAGTAAGTTTCAAATGATGTTTGGTCTTTGAATTTATTAAAATTTTTATGAGGGAATGCATTCACTTGCATTTGTCCATTTTGGAAATATTGGACTTTGATTGAAATCAGGCCAGTGTTTGGTTTTGTTTCGAATAAACTATTGATTGTTAAAAGTGCATTCTTTTCAGCCAATTCACAATCGTCATCTAGCATTAATAGTAATGGAGCTTTCGCATGTTGTATAGCGTAATTTCTACCTTTTGATACACCTAGATTTTCATTTGACTGAATATATTTGAAATTGATGTCTTTACGATTTTCAATAAATTCCTTTAATGGAGCGTAGTCTTTGCTAGAATTGTTATTAACGATTATGACCTCTTCCAAAAATTGTTCTTTATGATCTAGATTTGCAATATTTTTTGCCAAAGCCAGCATATCATCTGGACGATTATAAGTTATAATAATTATAGCAATATTGTTCATATTTAGGATCAGACGTTACTGGGTAAAAATAATTAAAATTATTGAGTTTAAAGCCCCCTAAACGTTAACTTCGTTCATATATCCATGATTATATAGTATGATTATTGTGAAAATTTATGGAGGGATGGCCAATCAGCTTTTTCAATATGCTGCAGGGTATGCTTTGGCCTTAAAACATAATGTTCCACTTAAAATAGACCTTAGTTATTTTAATGAGACAAATACAGATACTAAAAGAGTGTTTGAGTTAAGTAAGTTCTCGATTAATTACCAATTAGCTTCACAAGACGAAATTGATCAGGTTTTCAAATTCCACAAACTGTATTACCTCTGGAATAAATTATTACCTATTGGTAAAAAAAGATTTTACGGAGAAAAACATCCAGGTTTTTACAAATATTTTTTTAACCTAGGGGGTAATTTGTATTTAAGAGGATATTTTCAATCAGAAAAATATTTTATTGATTACAAACAAAAAGTATTAGAACAATTTGTATTTAAAATTGACATGTCTAACCAGGTTCAGTTGTCTTTAAAAAAAATACATGAATCAGTTACTATCTCATTACATGTAAGACTAGGGGATTATTTACAACCTAGTACAAACTCAATTATGGAGTCTTTTGACTTGGCTTATTATAAAAGAGCTATTGAATATATGCAAATGCAGTTCAATCATCCTAGATTTTTAGTTTTTTCAGATCAAATTGAAATTGCAAAAAAATTACTCCATATAAATGCTGAATTAATCTATGTAGATGCATCTTTTTCAAAAAATGCAGATGAAGATTTTTATCTAATGCAAAGTTGCCAACATCATATTATTGCAAATAGTACTTTTAGTTGGTGGGCAGCTTATTTGAATCAACAACCCCATAAAAAAGTAGTAGCACCTCAAAAATGGTATAAAAAACATTTTGGAGATGCTACCGATTTATATCCTGAAAATTGGGTTATTCTTTAATTGGATACTTTACTATTATCCCTTTTTAGTTTTAAATGATTTAATCCAAGTTCCTAAAAGTATTAATATTAAAAGGATAGATACGCCTTCGCAAACTTGTGCGAATAAGATATTTCCATAGTATGAATCTGGTTTAAATTCAAATTTGATTGTATGTGTACCTTCTGGAATGACTAATGACCTCAATAAATAATTTGATTTCAATATTGTAGATTCTTTATTATCTATATAAGCCTTCCATCCTTTTTCATAATATATCTCACTAAAAACAGCCAATTGAGGATGTTTTGTTTTTGCTTCGTATGTTAATATATCATTGGTTTTGGATATAAGTTTGATTGAAGCAGAGGTGTCATATTCATTCAATACTGCCATGCTTTTTTGATTGGCAATGTTTAAAACTGCACTGTCTTTAACATTTAAATTTGTTAAAGCATTCATTTCCTCAACTGGATTTTTTGCCCATTGAACACCTTTTACAAACCAAGCCGACCCTAAGGCATCTTGATTTGGTATTATTCTGTTTTGTTGATCAATGATGTATTTTGTATTCAGCATGTTAATCGAAGGCATACAGTTAGGGAAATTATAGAACTGATTTTCGATTAGGTCTTGGTATAAACTCAATTTTGCAGGATGATACCCCCCAATTGTATTATGGAAGTAAGCTGTTATTGCACCTCCATTAAACACATTGCCAATATTCCCAGACCTTAAATCCAAGACTCTAAAATCTGTTTTATCTTTTTGAATCTCTGCATCTATTGGTTGTGCTTTAAGTATTGTTTCATTTGTATTTTCTTTATCAATAAAACTATCAGCGCTTAAATAAGTTTTGTTAATACCCATTAAATCGATAAAGCTTAATACGGTTAAAACTGATAAGATTATTTTATAATTTAAGTTTTTATATTTTTTAGATACGTATAACCAAATCATCAACATCGTTATTGAAGCAAAGAATGCAGATCTTAATAGACTATCTAAAAGTAGGGTCTTTCGATCTGCTTTTAATGCTGCAGTAAATTCATACACAGCAGTCTGAATTTGTGTTTCTTTTATTTGGGCAACTTGAGAATTTAAAGCATTGTCTGCCGCTCCTTTGAAGTCACTATTGATGTAGAAAAGGACAACAATTGCAAATAAGGCTGCTAATGCATACATTGATTTTTTTAAAGCTTTCGTGTAATTGATTTCTGAATTTGGCACAAATAGTTCTTTAAGACCCATTAAAGCGGTTAAATTGATTAGAAATATTTGTATAACACTAATCATACTTGGTGCTCTAAACTTATTGTAAATAGGCAAATGGTCTAACATCCAATAATTAAAGCCATTTAGGTACTTGCCATAACTTAATAAGATGGTGAACCCGAACAATGCAAGAATCCATATAGTATGTTCTTTTTTGATCACAAACAATGAAAAAATTGCTAATACAAAAATGATTATTCCTGCATAGGCTGGACCAGCTGTGCCCTCTACAATACCACCCCAATAAAATTGCATATAGCCTTGTAACTGTTGCCCTAAATCTCCAGGCATTTGGCTTAAGGCTTCAATCGATTTAGATTTCTCTTCGCTAATTTCTAAATGATCAGAGCTACCGCCATATAATTTTGGTACCATCAATACAAATGGTTCCATAATTTGATAACTGTAACTTAAGGCATAATCTTTCCCTAAACCATTATCATTAACAATACCAGTGCCTTTTGCAGGCAATTGACTTCCCCCTCGAATGCTATTTGCACTATATTCAGCATCGGTTTTAATATTGATGATATTAGATCCTATACCCAAAAATGCAGCACTAATTCCCATACACACAACCAATAGTAGATGCTTAAAATCCTTTTCTATGATTGCTTTAATTGCAAAAGCAAGACTAGAAAAAAGAATAATTAATATTGTATAAAAAGCAATCTGATAGTGTTTTGTTGTAATTAATGCACCAACAAATAAACTTGTTAGTACTACTCCTGCTAGATATTTTCTATTAAAAATTAACATTACGCCTGCAATGACACCAGGCATTAATGCAATGGCCATCATTTTTGTATCATGACCAACAGAAACTATGATTGGATTATAGGTGGAGAATGCATAGGTTAGTGAGGTGAGTACGCCTATATATGGGTTTGCTCCAACAACGATAGTTAGAAGATAGAAACAGATGGAGGCTAGGACGAAAAAGTTAATTGGCTTTGGTAATCCTAAGGTTAATATTTGTGAGAAATAATAAGGCACATCATTGTATAGCTTAGGCATCATTATAAGATAACCTGGCATACCCCCAAACATACCATTGTTCCATAATGGGACATTGCCGGTCGCTTCTAATTCTACTTGTTGGCTATGGCTCATGCCTTTCCATTGAATATTATCCGACTGTTGCAATACTTTGCCTTCTAATGCTGGTTTACAATACACAATTGCTACAATAGCAAAAATGGCCACGGCAATAAGATGGGGTAGTGCAGACTTAAAAAGAGACTTGAACATATTCAT
>JACCEB010453969.1_pt1 | contig 10263 bp, 8 predicted proteins | sample 7454761 | NCBI WGS metagenome assembly JACCEB01 (sample SAMN15323454, study PRJNA562643) | freshwater metagenome | isolation source: river surface water | place: USA:Blue River Watershed | collected 2017-08-18
GTAAATTGCAGAGAAGAGAGCAATCCAGACGATATCTACGAAGTGCCAGTAGTACGAGACAACAATTGCTGTGGTTGCCTGCGAATGTCCGAAACGTCTTGCCTTAGAAACTCGAATCATGACGATTAAGAATGCGATCAAACCGCCCGTGACATGAAGACCATGGAAGCCAGTCGCTAGGTAAAAAACAGAGCCATAAGGAGAGGAAGAGATCGTTAGTCCCTCATGAACCAGTTCGGCATATTCGAAGACCTGTCCGCCGATGAAGAATGCTCCCATCGCAAAGGTAAGAGCGAACCACTCACGCATGCCCCATTTGGAAAGTTGCCAGAGCGAACCAGTACGGGCATTTTGAAAACGTTCAGCTGCAAAGACACCAAATTGACAGGTGACCGATGAGAGAACAAGTACTGTGGTGTTCAAAGCCGAGAATGGAATGTTGAGAGTTTCAACGCCCTCGGCCCATTTTTCTGGACCTTGAACTGCGCGAGTTGTGAAGTACATTGCGAAGAGCGCTGCGAAGAACATCAACTCACTTGAAAGCCAGACGATTGTTCCAACGGCAACAATGTTGGGTCTATTCAGACGGGGTGGGGTTGCGACCGCGCTACTCATACGGGGCATTATTCCCGAAAAGCCTGGTTTTTCTGCTGCGCATCAAGGTTTGAGAGCCATTACTGCGGTGAAACGCATCACGCGCGCTTTAGCCCGAACCTGCCCCTAGAATTGCCACACCATGGCTAGCCAAAACGAGAGTACTGTGCAGATCGCCCTCTATTCTGACGATGCTTCAGTCCGCGAAACGGTCCGTCAAGCGCTGGGATCGCGACTATCGCCTGATCTCTCAGAACACACAATTATTGAATTTGCTACCGCCCCAGCCCTTCGTAGTTATGTTGACTCGGGCAAACGGGTCGATCTCTACATTCTCGATGGTGAATCTGTGCCCGAGGGTGGTCTGGGAGTTGCAAAGCAACTCAAGGACGAGGTTTTCAATTGCGGCGTCGTGATTGTTCTTGTGGGGAGAAAGTCAGATGCCTGGTTGGCGGGATGGTCACGCGCCGAGGGCGTTGTCACTCACCCCATTGATCCATTTACTTTGGCCACAACCGTCGCCGATATCTTTCGTAAGTCTCGCGTCAACGCCTAATTCTCATGGTCTCTAGTTCTCCATCGTGGGAGCAGATCCTTCAAGAACTCAGTGAAGGCCACGAACTTGGCTCGGTCTCAACGCACTGGGCAATGAATCAGATTCTTAATGGAGATGCAGCGATTGAGGAGATTAAATCTTTTTTACTAGCGCTGCGTGCCAAGGGTGAAACGGCTAATGAAGTTCGAGCGCTCGTTGATTCAATGTATGAACATGCTCAACTCATCAACATTGCCGATCGTGCGGTAGACATAGTTGGTACCGGCGGCGACGGTGCACAAACCATAAACATCTCAACTGCAGCAGCTATCGTCACAACTGCAGCTGGTGCTCGAACAATCAAGCATGGAAATCGCGCCGCAACCTCGAAAAGCGGATCTGCTGATCTTTTGGAGGCGCTGGGCGTCAATATTTCCTTGAATGCTCAAGCAGTAGAAGAGTGTGTGCGAAAAATTGGAATTGGATTCGCATTTGCTCCGGTCTTCCATCCATCAATGAAGCATGCTGCAGCAGCACGTAAAGAACTAGGTGTTCCAACCATCTTTAATATTCTCGGCCCACTTGCCAATCCTGCTAAGCCAGTAGCGGTGGCGATTGGCGTAGCTCGAGAAGAACTACTCCCAGTCGTGGCCCAAGTTCTTGCATCTCGGGGATGTGAAGGCTTGATATTCCGAGGTGATGACGGACTTGATGAGATTTCTCTTGGAACAACAACGACGGTTTACATCATCAATAAGGGCGAGATTCGAAAGGAAATCTTTGACCCACGCGAGATTGGGCTAGAGCCTTACAGTATTGAAGAGTTACAAGGTGGTTCAGCCAGCGAGAACGCAGAAATTACTCGAGAAGTCTTTGGTGGACTTACTGGAGCGTATAGGGAAGCGATATTGCTCAATGCCGCAGCAGCGATTGCCGCATTTAAAGCAGACTTTCATCTAGGGATTGAACAACAACTTGCAAATGGATACGTCTACGCCCGACAAGCCATTGATAGTGGAGCTGCTATTCAGTTGCTCGAACGTTGGGTTGATCTATCGAACGAGTTGGCGAAGGCTTCTTTATAACGCAGGGCATCTGAATTTTCGCGAGCTCTTTCGAGGAGATCTCGTGCAGCGCCCGATCCAAACACTGGCAGCGACCATTCACCGTCAATCTCGACGATGCGAATTCCGTCTTGATTGAGATATCTGAGAAGCACTTCTACCTCTTCATGATGTGAGGCGGGAAGAATCTCGCCATTGTCAACCACGACGTCGGCAGTAAGAACAAGACTCTCTACGATTTCTCGATAATTCTTAGAACTGCCTTGCGCTGTTCCTGCCAGACGGCCATATCGAATGACAAGAAATTCCCATTGTTGAGGCGCAACCATAAAAGCAGTGACCATATGTGGCACTCGGGTCAAGGAACGAATTCGCTGTCCTCGAGCAGTTCCGCGAACGAAGGCGCTGAGTCGATTGCGGATATCTGCTGCTTCTTCAAATCTCTCTTGTTCTGCAAGGTCTCGCATTCGAAGATTGATTGCAGCAAGGAGAGAAGTTGCGTCATGGTGCAGTGAAACTTGTGTGGTGAGTACGTGTGAGGCGTATGAATCAACTGATTCCTTACCAACACAGGGGGCTCCACAACGCTTCATATCAAAGAGCGCGCAGGGACTAGCGGACTTCATGGAGTTGAGAGTGATGCGAGGTGTGCATTGACGAATCTGCGTTACTTCATAAATGGCTTCGATTGCTCGGGCCGCCTCGTCGCGCCCATTGAATGGGCCGCACCAACCAACGTCATCCGATAGTCCGCGGTGGCCACGTACTGAAACCAAGCGGGGAAAACTCTCTTCAGTTAGTTTGACCCATACTGCCTTCTCTTGGAATTTAGATCGGCGATTGAAGCGGGGTTGCTTCTCTGCGATTAATCGCAATTCTCGGACTTCAGCTTCGATAATTGTGGGCGTTTCAATAAAATCCAATCGTTCTGCAAGAGAGACCATATCTAAAATACGTTTTCGAGTTTCTGCAGCGGTGAAATAAGAACGTACCCGAGTTCGCAGATTACGAGTGGTTCCGATGTACAGAGGTTCATTCTTCTCGTCACGGAAAATGTAGACGCCAGGTGAATTAGGTAGCCCTTCGGCAAGAAATCGCTTCTTCCTCTGGGAGTCGGTGATGCGATTTGTGAATGACTTGAGATCTTCAAGAGTCGTCACTCCGAACGAACCTAGTCGATCAAGAATTCCGTGAAACACATCGACTGTGGCTCGAGCATCGGAAAGCGCTCGGTGATTGGGATCAGTTTGAGCACCAAAGAAAGCCGCGAGTGTGCCGAGTTTGCAGTTTGGAGCTTCGTCTCGCGTTACGACATATCGCGCGATGCGTGCAGTATCAAGAACTTGAAAGGCGGGCCAAGGCGTTTCGCATCGCGCCGCAGCTGATTTGAGAAAACCGATATCGAAAGGAGCGTTATGTGCAATAAGAACGGTCTCTTGAGGGGAGCCGGCAAATTCTAGGAACGAGAAAAGCGCTTCACCAATCTTTGGGGCCTCGACAACCATCGCATCGGTGATTCCAGTAAGTACTGTGATGAAGGCAGGAATGGGAAGTTCTGGGTTGATGAGTGTTTGAAACTCGCCGATGATTTCGCCGCCTCGGATTTTGACCGCGCCAATCTCTGTTATTGCATCACTGCTGTGGGAACCGCCGGTGGTCTCAAGATCAACGACAACAAAAGTGGTATCGATCAATGCCCGACCCAGTTCGTCGAATGAGGGCTGCCATGGCGTCGATTTCACAGAGCCAAAGGTAGAGGGGATGAATGACATTTATGTTTAATCTCTTTACTGTTGGCATATGGGTCTAGAAGGCGCACCAGCGGGATGGCTATCTGATTTTCGCGCATCGGGCCGTGGAGATAAGAAAGAAATTGGCGTCCTTCTGGTTCATGGCTTTACTGGAACTCCAGCATCAATGCGGCCGTGGGCTCAATACCTCAATGACCTTGGCTATACCGTCTCCGTTCCATTGATGCCAGGGCACGGAACTCAGTGGAGCGACTTGAACAATGTGGCATGGAACCAATGGCCGGCCAAAGTACAAGCTGAACTAGATGAATTGAAAAAGAGCTGTAGGAGAGTTTTTATCTGTGCACTTTCCATGGGTTGTGGTAATTCGCTCTATGTTGCCGCAAAGAATCAAGGTTCTATTGATGGACTCATTCTGGTCAATCCGATGATCCATATCCCTGGCATACAAATTAAGTTCGTCTATTTCATCTCGCGCTTCCAAAAGAGCCGTGCATCTGTTGGCGATGACATCAAAAAGCCAGGCGTTACCGAATGGGGTTACGACGCGCTGCCGTTACGCGGTGTTGCACAACTCCACAAGTATTTGAAATTGGCGCGCAAAGGTCTTCCCACCATTAAGACCCCGGCATTAGTTTTTCATAGCGTTGATGATCATGTTCTTCCGGTCTCCAACACCGAGATTGTTATGTCTGAACTAGGCTCACCAGACAAGCGAAGGATCGAGTTGGTAAATAGTTATCACGTTGCAACCCTGGATTACGATGCTGACACCATATTTGAAAATTCCCGACTATTCATCGAAGAGAGAAGCGCATGACAACTAATCCATTTTTGCAGCGCTCCGCCTTGGAATATGAGCTGCCCCCATTCGCGCAGATCACCGAGGACCACTACCTGGAAGCGTTCTATGCGGGTACTGCTGAACAGGTTCGAGAGATTGATTCGATTCTGAGCCAGAGTGAGATAACTTTCGAAAACACGATAGTTGCCCTGGAAAAGAGCGGACAGATTTTGGGTCGAATGCTGAATGTCTTCTACAACAAATCGTCCAGTGACACTAACGATCGAATCGATGCAATTGAGGCGGAGATCGCCCCAAAACTTGCCGCTCATTCTGATGCGATCCGTCTCAACCCTGCGCTCTTTGGACGAATCCAACATTTAGTTGATACCAAGATTGATTTACCGGCTGAAGATGCTTGGCTTCTGCAGCGCTATTACAAAGATTTTCTGCAAGCCGGTGCTTCCCTTGACGAAGAGGCGCGAAATCGTGTTAAGGCAATCAACGAAGAACTCTCGTCACTTGAGACGCAATTCAGTAAAAACTTGCTGGCCGATACCAATGATTTGGCAGTTTTTGTTGATAGCGTCGAAGAACTTGACGGTCTTAGCGAAAACCAAATCGCAGCCTGTAAAGCGGCCGCAGAAGCTCGTGGCGTCTCCAATAAGTGGATGATCAGCATGGTTAATTTCACAGGGCATCCAGTTTTGAGTTCATTGAAAAACAGAGCTTTGCGTCAGCGCATCATGGAGCACTCACTATCTAAAGGTGCACGTGGAAACATCAACGATACGCGTGAAACTCTCCTTCGGATGGTTGAACTCCGTGCCCAACGCGCCAAACTTTTTGGTCTTAGTTCGCATGCCGAATATGTCTTACGTGAGCAAACCGCAGGACATCCCGATCGCGTCCATGCAATGCTGAGAAAAATTGCACCTGCTGCAGTTGAAAATGCAAAGCGTGAAGCGAGAGACATTCAAGCTATCATCGACAAAAGTGATCGACACGAACTTCAAAGTTGGGATTGGGATCTATTTACTGAGCAAGTAAGAGCCGAGAAGTACGACCTAGATACGGCGGCAATGAAACCCTATTTTGAGCTAGAGAAAGTTCTCATCGATGGCGTCTTCTTTGCCGCTCAAAAACTTTATGGAATGACTTTCAAAGCGCGACCTGATCTTGTGACCTATCATCCCGAGGCGCGTGCATTTGAGGTATTCAATGAAGATGGTTCTGCGATTGGTCTTTACATTGGAGATTTCTATACTCGAGATTCGAAACGCGGTGGCGCATGGATGAACACACTCGTTGATCAAAACCATCTCTTGGGTCAATATCCAGTCGTCGTCAATAATATGAATATTCCCAAGCCTCCGGCAGGACAGCCAACACTTCTGACTTACGATGAAACGACCACCTTGTTCCACGAATTTGGCCATGCGATACATGGATTGCTTTCAAATGTTAAGTATCCGCGATTTTCGGGAACGAGCGTTCAGCGTGACTTTGTTGAGTTCCCATCTCAGGTTAATGAGATGTGGATACTCTGGCCGGAAGTACTTGATAACTATGCGCGTCATCATGAAACAGGGGAGCGCTTACCGCAGAGCTGGGTTGATAAATTGCATGAGTCTTCAACCTTCAATGAGGGCCATGCCACCACGAGCTACCTTGCTGCCGCCATTTTGGATCTTGCATGGCACTCACTCGCTACTACAGATGGAATCTCCAGTGTTGAAGATTTCGAAAGCGCGGCGATCAAAGACTATGGTCTTGATTTTGCTCCAGTGCCAACACGTTACCGCTCAACATATTTTTCACATATCTTCGCCGGTGGCTATTCCGCGGGGTATTACGGGTATATCTGGAGCGAGGTCTTAGATGCCGATACTGTCGAATGGTTCAAATCCAACGGAGGGCTTACTCGCAAAAATGGAGATCACTTCAGAAATTCGCTGATGAGCCGGGGTGGCTCTCTTGATTCGATGGAGATGTTCCGTAATTTCCGCGGTCGCGATGCGGATATCGAGCCACTACTTCGACGACGCGGATTGAAGTAACAGCAAGATAATGCTTGAAGCAATCTTCTTGGGAATCGTTCAAGGACTTACTGAGTTCTTGCCAATTTCTTCCAGCGCACATATTCGCTTCCTCGGAGAGTTTCTTCCATCTGCGCAAGATCCCGGTGCTACTTTCACTGCAATTATGCAGATCGGTACAGAAATCGCCGTCTTGCTCTACTTTCGCCGAGATATTCTGAAAATCGCACATGCGTTGATTCGACGAATTTTCGGCGTGAAGTTCGAACCAGGCAGTCCGGAAGCCAAGGATGTTCGCCTGGGAATATTGATCGCAGTCGGCTCACTTCCCATCTTTTTCCTGGGGTATTTCGGGCAGAGCTACATACGAGAAAATTTCCGCTCTCTCTGGCTTATCGCCGCCACCCTCATCATTTTTGGACTTCTCTTGGGATTACTTGATTACATCGGTGGAAAAGACAAAGACCTTGATCAATTAAATTCAAAGGATGGGCTTCTCTACGGATTAGCTCAATCACTTGCACTTATTCCTGGCGTCTCTCGCTCTGGTGCAACAATCGCTATGGGTCGAACTTTGGGATACACGCGTGAAGCTGCTTTGCGCTATTCGTTTCTACTCGCGATTCCTGCAGTTCTTGGAAGCGGAACGTACGAGCTTTTGAATTCTCTTTCAGAAGGTACAAATACCTTTTCAGTAGTTGAGACGACGGTTGCCACAGTCACCGCTTTTGTTATTGGTTACGCTGTTATCGCATGGTTAATGAAATTTGTGCAAACAAAGAGTTTTATGCCTTTTGTCGTCTATCGAGTACTTCTCGGCTCATTGATACTCGTCTTGCTTTCCACAGGAACAATCTCAGCATAAGGAATTTCGCAAGGCGCGCCATCACAGCAATTAGTTTTCATGTGGCAATGAGGGCATAGCCAACGAGTAGCTACAGGATCGTACGGCTGTTGGCAGAAGTCGCATGGCATCTGATTGTTTGCACCCATATGTGGATTTAATCATGGATTAACGGCAAACTATTGGAGGAAGTTAGTCGTGCGCGAGAAAGGTTAAACAAATTTATGTCACCTCTGCGCTTGATTCCTGCTCGATCCCATCCCGATCTTCTTGCCAAGCCCCTGGCTTGGAGTCTTGCCTTGTGGGGAGAGGGCAAGGAGGAGTTCACAGCTGATGATTGGCGAAGTTTCTATAGCCGTGTCTTGAACGGAAATTACGAAACATGGGATTGGAATACTGATTCCAAAGAGCTGCTCTTTCTTGCAGTAGCCGAGGATGTCAATGAAGTTCTTGCCGTCATCGGATTATGCGATTTTGATGATCTTGAGGAGTATCGACATCTCAAGCCCTGGCTATGTGCTTTTGTTGTGCGAGAAGATTTGAGAGGTAATGGGATAGGTTCGCAGGTACTCGAATTGATGGAGACGAGAGCTCGCGATTATGGAATTGAACTTGTCTATCTTTGGACGGAAGATCAGCTGGAGTTCTATCTCAAACGTGGCTACGAGAAGTTTGATGAATTACTAAAGCCAAAACGAACCCTGCATATCATGAAGAAAACGATCTAAACACGGACGATACTGGGGTGCTTTCCTCCCGACGAAGAGGTTTCTACCTTTCGCATAATGAGATCACATACGAAGCTGTAGCTCGAAAAATGTCTCCTTAATGCAGTTTTGCGTCAGATTCACCTACGCGCCACGACGTAAGGGTGGCTACAAAACCTGCTCGAGTTGGAGCGCAGAGCATGGGGCCTGCTGTCCAAGACCGTCGAGAATCAAGCGGGGCAACGCGAACAAGTCGATAATCTTCGTCAGCTTTTGCTCTAACTGTGAGCGCGTCGCCACTTCGACTAACTCGAATTGTCACTTCTTTACCTATCCACTCGGAAACGCGACCAGTAGACCAATCTGATTGAGATCGAGTTACAACTGCTCCAAGTTGTGGATGCCCATCACTAAACTCCACTGCTGCCTTAGTCCAATTCTCTTCATCGCTTCTAATAAGAATTCCGCATTGATCGAACTGCTCTTTAAAGTTCAGAACAAATGAGACTTCTATCGAACTATCTTGTGGAAATTCTCTAAGTAGTGCGTGACCGTCATCATGGATGAATCCATAAGAAGTTATCCGCCACCAATCACTACCCTCTGCTGCTTCAACAATGAGGTGACCATTCTCTAATTTCTGGGAGACGGGGGTTCGTGTCCACACGCCTTCTGACCAAGCGATTGACTTCAACAGGACCTCACTTAAACCAAAGAGGGGTTTTGTGGACGATACTGGGATCGAACCAGTGACCCCTTCCATGTCAAGGAAGTGCGCTACCGCTGCGCTAATCGTCCTAAGCTGCGAGAACTATACATTCGTTAGAAATGTTAGAACTGCTCGAGGTGGAGACGGGATTTGAACCCGTGTAGCGGGATTTGCAGTCCCGAGCCTCGCCTCTCGGCCACTCCACCATGGTTGCATGACGGCAACTTGGTCCAAACTTGAAAAGCTCTACCTCATAAATCGAGCGGACGACGGGGGTCGAACCCGCGACCTGAACCTTGGCAAGGTTCCGCGCTACCAACTGCGCTACGTCCGCATTCGTAACGCCGAGGCGTTACGAGAGGGCGAAATCTATCGCACCTAGTGCGCATAACCCAAGTTATGGATTCTCCGCAAGAAACTAAGGATTTCGCCGAACAGGTAAGGGCGGAAAGCACGCGGTAGCGTCGGGTCTATGAATTGGTCGTTCTGGATGGGTGGCAGGTTGGCAACCGGTCTTGAACGTATTTCACATAATCTTGATGATCTTAGGGAACCGGGATTCTGGGCCGTGATTGGAACTTTTGAATCCGAATGGACCTTAGCCAAGTTTTCAAATGTTGTTGAGAGTGATCTGCCCGTTAGCGCAGAGGCGTGGCAGGGGATTGCAGCTCACGAGTGGAAGAGCAGTCATGACAGAGATGTCTATCATCGTTATGTAACGCACATTAGAGAGAAAATTGCAGACGGTGATGTGTACCAAGTTAATGCTTGTCGAATTCTAAGCGTTGAAAATTCAATAAATCCCAGTCTTGCTCCATTGGCACGAGGGATTGTTGATTCAAATCCGGCTCCATTTGCCTCGTATATTCATCTTCCCGATCTGGAGATTGCATCTGCATCGCCAGAGAGATTCGTTTCGCTTCGCGATGGCGTTATTACTTCCAGTCCCATTAAGGGCACATCTGCCACCAGTGAATTCCTAGAAAAAGATCACTCTGAAAATCTCATGATTGTTGACTTGATTCGAAATGATGTAGGAATGATTGCCGAAACAGGAAGCGTCACCACACCACGATTGCTGGCAACCGAAGAACATCCAGGTCTATTTCACCTAGTCTCCGATATTCAAGCAAGAGTTGCTCCTGGTAAAGATGTAGTTGAGGTGTTGCGTTCGATGATGCCACCAGGATCTGTGAGCGGTGCCCCTAAACATTCTGCCTTGAAGATCATTCATGA
>JACCEB010020031.1_pt1 | contig 10260 bp, 9 predicted proteins | sample 7454761 | NCBI WGS metagenome assembly JACCEB01 (sample SAMN15323454, study PRJNA562643) | freshwater metagenome | isolation source: river surface water | place: USA:Blue River Watershed | collected 2017-08-18
CCCGCACACATGCCTGCCAGCGCGCAAGATGCCAGCAAAGTCAGCATCGTGCATGGGGACTATCGCCTCGACAACCTGATGTTTCATCCCAGCGAACCGCGCGTTCTCGCGGTGCTCGACTGGGAGTTGTCAACCTTGGGCCATCCCTTGGCGGACTTCAGCTACCTCTGCATGGCGTGGCACATTCCACCCGGCACATTCAGGGGCATCGGTGGTGTCGACTTGGCAGCATTGGGTATTCCCAGCGAAAGCGAAAACATCCATCGCTATTGCGACCGCACAGGACTTGCAAGTCCTGCTGACCTCAAAACCGACTGGAATTTTTACCTGGCCTACAACCTGTTTCGCATGGCCGCCATCTTGCAAGGCATCGCCAAACGCGTCGAGACGGGCACGGCCTCAAGCGAGAACGCCAAAACATCCGCAGCGGGCGCTCGCCCCTTGGCCGAGTTGGCCTGGAAATTTGCACAACAAACTTAAAAGAACAATACAAGGAAACCACACCATGAACTTCGACTACAGCGACAAAGTCAAAGGCCTGCAAGCCCGATTGCTCGCCTTCATGGACGAACACATCTATCCCAACGAGAAACGTTTCTTTGAAGAAATCGCAGCCAATCGCGCCAAGGGCAACGCGTGGGTCCCCACACAAATCGTTGAAGAACTCAAACCCAAAGCCCGTGCGCTTGGCCTGTGGAATTTGTTTTTGCCCCGGAGCCCCCGTGCCCCCGAGGGCTTGAGCAATTTGGAATACGCGCCGCTGTGCGAAATCATGGGCCGTGTTCCTTTTGCTTCCGAAGTGTTCAATTCATCGGCACCTGACACAGGCAACATGGAAACCTTTGAGCGCTATGCCAGCGAAGCCCTCAAGGACCAATGGTTAGAGCCTTTGTTGCGTGGCGACATCCGCTCCGCATTTTTGATGACGGAGCCCGCCGTCGCCTCGTCAGACGCGACCAACATCCAGTGCAGCATCGTGCGCGATGGCCCCCACTACGTGATCAATGGCACCAAGTGGTGGAGTTCGGGTGCGGGGGATCCACGCTGTGCGGTTTACATCGTGATGGGAAAAACCAATCCAGATGCGCCCAAGCACGCGCAACAAAGCATGGTGGTCGTCCCTGCCAACACACCCGGCGTGAAAGTGATTCGCCCCTTGAGCGTGTTCGGTTACGACGATGCGCCTCATGGTCACATGGAAGTCACCCTCACCAATGTGCGCGTGCCTGTCGAGAACTTACTGCTGGGCGAAGGTCGCGGCTTCGAAATTGCGCAGGGTCGCTTGGGCCCCGGCCGCATTCACCATTGCATGCGCACCATTGGTTCAGCCGAACGCGCCTTGGCACTCATGTGCCAACGTCTCAACAGCCGCGTGGCCTTTGGCAAGCCTTTGTCGACACAAGGTGTGTGGCATGAACGCATTGCGGAATCGCGCATCATGATTGAGCAAGCGCGTTTGCTCACCCTAAAAGCAGCGCACATGATGGACACCGTGGGCAACAAAGAGGCGCGGACTGAAATCGCCATGATCAAAGTGGTAGCGCCCAACATGGCCAGCCAAATCATTGACTGGGCCATTCAAGCCCACGGCGCGGCCGGTGTCAGCGATGACTTTCCGCTCGCCTATGCTTACACCAACCAACGTTGGTTACGCTTGGCCGACGGCCCAGACGAAGTGCATCGTCAATCCATTGCCAAAATGGAGTTGGCTCGTCATTTGGCGCTCACGCCACAAGAGATTGAAATCCCTGTCACCCGAGGTTGCTAAGGAAACACCATGCTTGACGTTTATTCATGGGCCACGCCCAACGGACACAAAGTTCACATCATGCTCGAAGAGTGTGGTTTACGTTTGGGGCGCGACTGGTTGGCGCACCCCATCAATATTGGGCAAGGCGATCAGTTCAAGCCAGAGTTTTTGAAAATCAGTCCGAACAACAAAATACCTGCCTTGGTGGATCCGCAGGGTCCCGACGGCAAGCCCATCAGCCTGTTTGAATCAGGTGCCATCTTGCTTTACCTGGCCTCTAAAACTGGCAAGTTCTTGCCCAAAAGCGATCGCGCGAAATTTGAAGTCCTGCAATGGTTGATGTTTCAAATGGGTGGCGTGGGCCCGATGCTGGGACAGGCCCATCACTTTCGCATTTATGCACCCGAGAAGATCGACTATGCCTACAACCGCTACACCAATGAGGCCAAGCGCTTATATGGCGTGATGGACAAGCAACTGCAAAAAACCAAATTCATTGCAGGCAACACCTACAGCATTGCGGATATCGCCATTTTTCCATGGCTACGCAGTTGGCAAAACCAAGGCATTGACTGGGCCGACTACCCTCACCTCAAAGCTTGGTTTGATTTGATTTCGGCACGCCCTGCCGTTCAGCGCGGCGTTCAAGTCTTGGCTGACTTGCGCAAACCCTTGCACGACAACAAAGCCAAAGACATTTTGTTTGGTCAAACGCAATTTGCCAAACGTTGAACTCGCCCACTCACGGCAGCTTGATTTTTAAAATCTTGTTGCGATTGCCATAACCAGAGTACGTGACTGAGCAACTCCCGTTGCTCACAAACAAGTTCTCACTGGTGGCATCAATCGTGATGCCCGTGGGGCCGCAAAAACCCACGGGAACCGAGCCCCAGCTGCCCACGCTGTCGCTGACCAAAATTTCAGTAACACCTGTGGATGTGTTGATTTTGCTGATGTAGCCCCCATTGCCGCTCACATCGCCTTGACTCACCACGTAGGCGTAGCCACCTGCAGCAACGATCACACCGTTGGGATGCTGCAAGGGGCCCCAGCGTGCCGGTGCGGTTTGCGTCAAATTCGTCACGCCCGCCCCAGGGTTGGTGGGGTTGATGTAGCCAATCTTGCCGTCGTCTGTCGTCACATACACGCGTGCGAGTGTGACGTCTGCCGCTAAGCCAACGGGTGTGGCTGTGATCGGAATGGTTCGTGGGTTGGCGAAGTTGGTGTAAGCCAAGATGTTGGTCACATTGGCCACAAACAACATGTTGGTGGAATAAAAAGCAATCCCATCAAAGTTATTAGAAGGCAGTCGATCGACCAAGAATGTGGAATTCCCCAACTGAAAAATGCCATCAAAACCTCCCAACTCCCCCGTGTGATAAATGTTGTTGGATTGCATGCCGATGCCAATCGGATTGCTCACAGCATAGGACTGCACCAGCGCCCCAGCGCTGCTGATTTTCAAAATATCGGGTTGATTCGCCACATAGAGGTTGCCCGAGGAGAACATCAAGTTTTTGGGCGCATTGAAGGTCACACCCGGTGCAAAAATTGACACCATCGCCACAGGGGTAGGTGCAGGCGCATTGACCACCGAGGCCCCACCGCTCGAACCACTTCCCGCACCCCCGCCACCACCCCCGCCACACCCTAGAAAAGTGATAGCGCACAACAAAGCGATAACGGACAGGCAGTTCTTCATCCTGTCTTTAGCATCGACCGTGAGACGCATTACTTGATATACCTTCAAAGACCAAGCACAAGCTGATAAAGTTATCGCTGTTCCAACCGATTCAAAAGACGTTATGTTTAAAAAGTTTTGCCTGCTCGCCTGTTTGCTCCTGTCGGTCTGGACGGGCGTTGGTGCGCAAGAAAAACCCAGCGCGTCGCGAGCCATTCTGGCGCGCCCACCCCAATCTGGCAATGAGCCGATGTTGCTGCTAGGCCCTAAAAACAAGCCCTATACCGAACTCTTGGTTCACACCACCAAACTCGACTATTACGATTGCAATGGCATCGTTGCACCTTGGTTTCGCGAGTTGCTGGTGGCAGAAATGAACTACTTTGCTGAGTTGGTCGAACTGCCATTTGTCAAAGGTGATGCCTGTGTCGTCAGCATTGGGACGGAAAAAAGTTTGACCCCCGGTCGCATCAACATTCACTTGTATGTGAACCAGCAACGTCTGACGGCGTGTGTCCGAAATGAGCAATGCCCCGTTTTTCGTAGCATCAGCTTGATTCCCAAAGACAAGGTGTTGTATCGCTCTTACTTTTTGTCAGACATGTCGCGCAAGCTCATCTCCCAACAGTGCGTGACAGACAAAGGCAAACTGCACCCCGACACCACTTGCTACACCGTCCCTTGAGTTTTTTATCGCAGTGACCTAAAGCCTGCCCCTGAAAAGCCGATCTTCTAGGGATATGCGTTTTTCTTTCTCTCTCTTTGTTGCGTTCACATGTGTACTGACGGGCCTTGCTAGCACGCCAGCATTCGCGAGCGACCCACCTAAAAAGGCGGCGAAAGAAGAACCACCCAAGCCCAAAATCGAATACGTCGAAGAAGAAGGCGAGTTAGGCCGTGGGGGATACATCTACAAACGGGTGGCCAAGCCAAAATTTGAAGAGCCCCAAGAGGTGCCCAAAGCAGAACCGAAGGAACCACCCAAACCGCCGGAGAAAGATGACCACGGCAAGCCTGATCCAAAGGCAAAAAAGGATGACGGTCACGGAGATCCTAAAAAAGAGGAAAAGAAAAAAGACGATGGGCATGGTGATCCCAAAAAGGATGCCAAAAAAGGGGGTGATGCCCATGGAGACGCGCATGGCAAAGACAAGAAGAAGCCTGCCCCGCCCGCGATCAGCGTTGTCTATGACTCGGCCATCATCAAGCTTGATGGCAACAACCGCCCTTTCACGCCGGTGGTGTTCAGCAACACTTACGCCGATTATTTTGTTTGCCACAAAACAGTCAAAACCAAATACCGTGACACCGTGCTTGCCGAAATGAACACCTTTGCCGATCGCATGGGAATTCCTCGCGCACAAGACATGCCATGCATGGTCAAAATTGCCAAACCAAATACCAGATTTCCCGGGGCGATTTACATCGAGTTTTATGTCGACACCGCCGCAGAAAAGGCGTGTATCAAAAAGGGGCAATGTGGCGCCACACGCTTGATGATGTTGCACCCAAAAGACAAAACGGGCATCAAGAGCAAAGAAATCTACAGGTCCTATGTGCTGACGGATGAGAAAAAATTCCGTCGGGCCAATTTCTGCGTCAGCCCAGACGGTCAAATGCTGGGCGAAAAGAACTGCTACGTGGCGCTCAACCCGGACTGGCTGTTCAATTGAACATTCATCTAAAAAAATGGCCTGTCCGACAGGAATCGAACCTGTGACCCACAACTTAGAAGGTTGTTGCTCTATCCAACTGAGCTACGGACAGCAATAAAAAAAGGCCTCGCAAAACGAGGCCTTTTTTATTTTGATGGTCGGGGCGATAGGATTCGAACCTACGACCCTCTGGTCCCAAACCAGATGCGCTACCAGGCTGCGCTACGCCCCGATAGCACCATTGTAACGCGCAAATCGTCGGTTTTCGAATCTGAAACACACGTGATTGCAAGAAGTAGCGAACGCACGCACCATAATCCCCTCATGATCGCAACAGCCCCGACATCCAAGCCCCTAGCGCCTCTCAAAGGCGTGCGTGTTCTCACACTCGCACTCAATCTCCCCGGCCCCGCCGCCGTCATGCGCTTGCACGCCATGGGCGCCAAATGCACCAAGCTCGAACCTTTGGCACCTGCGGGCAAGATCACCGCAGACCCTATGGGCATTTACAAGCCCGCAGCCTATGAGGTGATGCACCAAGGCCTGAAAGTCTTGCAAGCGGATTTGAAATCCACGCGCGGTCAAGCTTCTTTGCATCAGCAGTTGGCTCAGGCCGATGTGCTCATCACTTCGTTTCGTCCCTCTGCCTTGAACAAACTCGGTTTGGGATGGAAAGATCTGCACAAACGCTACCCTGCACTGTGTGTGGTGAGCATCGTGGGCGCACCCGGTGCGCGTGCGGAAGAAGCCGGCCACGACCTCACGTACCAAGCTGACAGTGGCTTACTCAACGGACTCGACATGCCTGCCAGTTTGTACGCCGACATGGGGGGCTCATTGATCGCCACCGAGGCAGTGTTACAAGCCCTGCTGCTGCGTCAACGCCCTGGGAAATCTCAAGGCAAAGGCGTATTTCAACAAGTGGCATTGAGTGACGCGTCTAGCTACCTAGCCCTACCCCGCACATGGGGGCTCACAACACCACAAGGCGATGTGGGTGGCGCACATGCGGGCTACAAGATCTACCCTTGCAAAAATGGCCGCGTGGCGGTCGCCGCCTTGGAGCCACACTTTGCAGCACGTATATGCGAAGCAGCAGGTTTACCCAAGCAAGCTGCCACGCAGATGCACAAGCGCAGTACGCACAACGCCCTGGCGAAATTCCTAGCCTCACAAACACGCCAGCAGCTCGACCAACTGGCCAACAACAAAGACATTCCGTTACACACACTGCCCCGTTGAGTTCCCCCTCGACCCGCTTAGCGCATGCGCGTCTAGCGTGGGGCCTTATTGCAAATGACGCAAGGGGTGTGCACTGGCAGGCCAAGGGCTTTCAAAAAATGGCAGGACCATGTCGACAGTGACCTCGGCGATGCGCGCTGGTTGCCACTTGGGCATGTGGTCTTTGTCAATGGCCAAGGCGCGAATGCCTTCTACGGTTTCGCTGCGCACACCCCGACGTGAGAGATGATCTGTCTGGAAACAGTGACGAACCAAATCACGCTCGAGCCGCAGGTCTTGTGCCAGGTGCATCGAACGACCGCGACGAATCAGCTCCAGCGTGACACACAACATCAAGGGCGATTGCTGATGCAAGGACTGCAGCGTTTGCCCCGACCAATCGTCTGGACCTTGCAAGGCTTGCTCCATCTCAGCGACCGTCGCCAAGCCAAAAACAGCATCAATCTGTTGGCGCGGCCAAGTCGGTTGTGTCGCGATGGCCTGCGCTGTAGAGACTTGAGTCTGCTGACGTAGCCAATTGACCACGGCCTCTCCACTTTGCCAGTCATGGTCGCGTAATGCATCCCACAGCTGAGGCAAATCGCTCGAAGCAACACACACATCCGCCAACCCCACATGCAAGGCCTCGCCGCCTTTGAGAACATACCCCGTGAGCGCCAAATACTCGCCCATGAAACCGGGGCAACGGCTCAAAAAATACCCACCCCCCACATCGGGGAACAAGCCAATGTGCGTTTCAGGCATAGCCATCTTGGTACGTTCAGTCACCACGCGCAACGCCGCCCCTTGGCTGATCCCCATACCACCGCCCATCACAATGCCATCCATCAACGCGATGTAGGGCTTGGGGTAGTTTTGTATCAAGTAGTTGAGGCTGTATTCCTCGGTGAAAAAGTCTTCGAGCGTGGCATCGCCACTCAGCGCAGCTTGATGAAAAAAGCGAATGTCACCCCCCGCACAAAAAGCGCCAAAGGGGCCTTCTTTGTTGCTGCCACGAATCACCACCGCATGAACCGTTGCATCGTCTTGCCATTCCAGCAGCACGTGGTTGAGCGCACGGACCATGCCCAGTGACAACGCGTTCAAAGCTTTGGGTCGGTTCAAGGTGATCAAGCCCAGCGAGCCTACACGCTCCGAAACAACGTCAGTGGTTTGCATCAACATGAGACATTTCTCCTTTTGGCAGATCACGCGTCCACCATGTGTTGAACAACAACGCGAGCAGCACCAAGGTTCCGCCGATCAAAACCCGATCGCTGGGCACCTCATTTGCAAAGAACCAAGCCAGCAAGGTCCCAAATAGGACCTCGAGTAGCGCGAGTAAAGAAATTTCGGCTGCAGGCAACACCCGCGCACAAATGACCACCAAGGTGCAAGGGATCGCCAACTGAACCAAACCCAACAACGCCAACCAAGCCACATCCTGCGTCGATGCCTGAAATGGCAGCGCAAAAGGCAAGGTGACCACCGCAGACAGCGCGGCACCGATCAAGACAGCCGGCACCATGTCCACCGCTTGGCCACGACTTTGAGCATGCTGCACGATGTTCCAGTTCACGGCGGCCGACAAAGGCACGATCAAGGCAATCAGGGTGCCCCATGGCCATTGCGTGGCCCCCTCCGGGCGGGGTTCGGCAAACATCCACATCATGCCAACACTTGCAATGCCAATGGCAATCCATGTCGAGGTTGCAATTTTTTGACGAAAGAACACACGGGCAATCAGTGCGGATAACAACGGCCCCAAAGCCATGGTGATCAAAACTTCCGCCACGCGCGTGAGGGTGAGCGCGACCATGAAGGCCGTGAACATGCCCGCCCAACACACACCACTCCACCACAGCACACGGGGCGCAGCAAAAAGCCGAGGCAAAATACCTCGGCCTTGAACCAGTCGCAGAATCAACAACAGCGACAACACTGTGAAGACGCTGCGCCAAAAGGTGACTTCAAAACTCTGCGCGCTCTGCAGTAGCCGCGTCACCACCCCGGCGATGGACCACATCGCGGCATTGGCCACCATGGTCCACACAGCACGGGTATGCGTCCAACGCATGGATTACTTGACTTGTTGGGCTTACTTGTTGCGCTTGCGCTCGTGCTCTTTCAAGAAGCGCTTACGCAGACGCACGCTCTTGGGCGTGATTTCAACCAACTCGTCGTCTTCAATGAATTCGACACCGTACTCCAATGTAAGGTCAATCGGAGGCGTGATCTTCACTGCATCTTCTTTACCTGAAACGCGGAAGTTGGTGAGCTGTTTGGTACGGGTGGCATTGACCACCAAGTCGTTGTCACGACTGTGGATACCCACAATCATGCCTTCATACACAGGATCACCCGCCTTCACAAACATACGGCCACGGTCATCCAACTTGCCCAGGGCGTAGGTAAAGATTTCACCGTCGTCCATCGAAATCAACACGCCGTTCTTACGGCCACCGATTTCACCTTTATGCGGCTCATAGCTGTCAAAGATATTGGAAATCAAACCAGAGCCACGGGTTAAGTTCAAGAATTCGTTCGTGAAACCAATCAAGCCACGGGCGGGGATGCGATATTCCAGACGCACGCGGCCACGACCATCGGGTTCCATGTTGACGAGTTCGCCTTTGCGCTCGCCCAAGGCTTGCATCACGCCGCCTTGGTGTTCTTCTTCAATATCAGCCGTCACCAATTCGATCGGCTCATGACGCTCACCGTTGACATCGCGGTACACCACGCGCGGCTTGGAGACAGCCAATTCATAGCCCTCACGACGCATGTTTTCCAACAGAATCGTCAGGTGCAATTCACCGCGACCGGCGACGTCAAACACGCCTTCTTCGTCGGTTTCTTTCACGCGCAAGGCCACGTTGTGTTGCAGTTCCTTTTGCAGACGGTCCCAAATTTGACGGCTGGTCACAAACTTGCCTTCACGACCGGCCAAGGGGCTGGTGTTCACACAGAAGTTCATGGTCAAGGTGGGCTCGTCCACTTTGAGCATCGGCAAAGGTGCAGGTGTCAGAGGGTCTGTCACGGTCACGCCAATACCGATGTCCGCAATACCGTTGATCAACACGATGTCGCCCGGACCGGCTTCGGTCACTTGCACGCGGTCCAAACCTTGGAATTTCAACACTTGGTTGACGCGGCCTTTGATGGATTTGCCATCGGGACCTTCCATGACCACGACATCCATCATGGGCTTCAGGGTACCTTGGCTGATACGACCCACACCAATACGACCCACGAAGGTCGAAAAGTCAAGCGCAGAAATTTGCAATTGCAACGGCGCAGCAGGATCACCTTGCTGCGGGGGCACGTGCTTCAACACCGTATTGAACAAGGCCGACATGTCTGGGCCCCACTGTTCGCCTGGGGCACCTTCTTCAAGCGATGTCCAGCCGTTGATACCCGAGGCATACACCACGGGAAAATCGAGCTGTTCGTCCGTTGCGCCGAGTTTGTCGAACAAGTCAAATGCTGCGTTCACCACTTTGTCTGGGTTTGCGCCGGGCTTGTCTACTTTGTTCACCACGACGATGGGCTTCAAACCCAAAGCCAACGCTTTCTTGGTCACGAAGCGCGTTTGAGGCATGGGGCCTTCTTGCGCGTCGATCAACAACACGACGCCGTCCACCATCGACAAAGCGCGTTCCACCTCACCACCGAAGTCCGCGTGACCCGGGGTGTCGACGATATTGATGTGGGTACCTTCCCAGCTCACGGCACAGTTCTTGGCAAGAATCGTGATGCCGCGCTCGCGTTCGATGGCGTTGTTGTCCATCACGGTGTCGACCACTTTTTCGTGATCGGCGAAAGTGCCAGACTGACGGAGCAATTGGTCCACCATGGTGGTTTTGCCGTGGTCAACGTGGGCGATGATGGCGATGTTGCGAATTTGCTTACTCATGCTTCTCTCTTCCTTTATGCCTGCTGAGCCAGCAAAG
>JACCEB010428961.1_pt1 | contig 10260 bp, 8 predicted proteins | sample 7454761 | NCBI WGS metagenome assembly JACCEB01 (sample SAMN15323454, study PRJNA562643) | freshwater metagenome | isolation source: river surface water | place: USA:Blue River Watershed | collected 2017-08-18
CAAGCCCGATCTACCACGCCGATCGCCTCAGCCGCGAACTTGGCGGCGCGCAGATCTTCCTGAAGCGCGAAGACCTCAACCACACAGCCGCCCATAAGGTGAACAACACCATCGGGCAGGCGCTGCTGGCCAAGCGCATGGGCAAGCCCCGCGTGATTGCCGAAACCGGCGCCGGCCAGCACGGTGTGGCCACGGCCACCATCTGCGCGCGCTACGGCCTGGAATGCGTGGTTTACATGGGCAGCGAGGACGTGAAGCGCCAAAGCCCCAATGGGTACCGCATGAAGCTGCTGGGCGCCACAGTGGTGCCGGTGGAATCCGGCAGCAAGACGCTCAAGGATGCGCTGAACGAAGCGCTGCGCGACTGGGTGACGAATGTGGAGAACACCTTCTACATCATCGGCACCGTCGCGGGCCCGCACCCCTATCCGATGATGGTGCGTGACTTTCAGAGCGTGATCGGCGAAGAGTGTCTGGTGCAGATGCCCGAGATGATTGAAGGCCTTGGTGGGCCTGCCGGCCGCCAGCCCGATGCGGTGCTGGCCTGCGTGGGCGGCGGCAGCAACGCCATGGGCATCTTCTACCCCTACATCAAGGAAGAAGGCACGCGCTTGATTGGCGTCGAGGCCGCCGGTCATGGCCTGGACAGCGGCAAGCATTCGGCTTCCCTGCAGCGCGGCCAGCCCGGTGTGCTGCATGGCAACCGCACCTACCTGTTGCAGGACGAGGCGGGGCAGGTGACCGAAACACACTCGATTTCCGCTGGCCTGGACTACCCTGGCGTTGGGCCTGAGCATGCCTACCTCAAGGACATCGGGCGCGCTGAATACGTGGGCATCACCGACGATGAAGCCATGGTGGCCTTTCACCGCCTGTGCCGCACCGAGGGCATCCTCCCCGCGCTGGAAAGCAGCCACGCCCTGGCCTATGCAATGAAGCTCGCCCCCACCATGCGGCCCGACCAATCGCTGCTGGTGAACCTTTCGGGCCGCGGCGACAAGGACATCGGCACCGTGGCCGATCTCAGCGGCGCCGATTTCTATTGCCGCCCCTCTTGCCGCGGTCAGACCGTCAAGACCGGTGGGGCTCAAGTGGTGAACCTGGTGCCTTCCCAAACCGGAGAAAAGGCATGAGCCGCATCACCCCCACCTTCGAGGCGCTGGCCGCAACGGGCCGCAAGGCCCTGATCCCCTTCGTCACGGCGGGCGACCCCTACCCAGACGCCACGGCCGACATCATGCTGGCCATGGCGCAGGCCGGCGCCGATGTGATCGAGTTGGGCGTGCCGTTTTCCGACCCCATGGCCGACGGCCCGGTGATTCAGAAGGCGGCCGAGCGGGCTTTGGCCAAGGGCGTTGACCTGGCCCGGGTGCTGCAGATGGTGCAGGCCTTCCGATTGCGTGACGGCAAGACGCCGGTGGTGCTGATGGGCTACGCCAACCCCATCGAACGCTACGACATCAAGCGAGGTGCCGGCGCCTTTGTGCGCGACGCACAGGCTGCGGGCGTGGACGGTGTGCTGGTGGTGGATTACCCCCCCGAGGAGGTCGAATCCTTTTCAGCCGCGCTCAAGGCCGCGGGCATGGACCTGATTTTTCTGCTGGCCCCCACCTCCACCGAAGCGCGGATGGCATCGGTCGGGCGGCTGGCCAGTGGTTATGTCTACTACGTGTCGCTCAAGGGCGTGACGGGCGCCGGTCACCTCGACACCGAGGCGGTGGCGGCGGCCATCCCCAGGATCCGCCGCCATGTGAGCATTCCGGTGGGCGTGGGCTTCGGTATCCGCGATGCCGCTACGGCACAGGCCGTGGGGCTTCATGCGGACGCGGTGGTGATCGGCTCGCGCTTGGTGCAGATTCTCGAGGCACAGCCCCGTGATAAGGTGGCGGCTTCGGCGGGGGATTTCATCGCGGAAATCCGCCACGCCCTGGATGCGCTGCCTTTGCAAGCCGCTGCACCCACGCAAGGAGTTGTTGCATGAGCTGGTTCGACAAGCTGCTGCCGCCCAAGATCCAACACACCGACCCGGCCGATCGGCGATCGGTCCCTGAGGGCTTGTGGGTCAAGTGTCCCTCCTGCGAATCGGTGCTCTACAGCACCGACCTGCGTGAAAACGTGAACGTGTGTCCCAAGTGCGGACACCACCACCGCATGGGAGGCCGCACCCGGCTCAATGCGTTTCTGGACGCCGAAGGCCGCTACGAGATCGGCCAGGAAGTGGTGCCGGTGGACGCGCTGAAGTTCAAGGACAGCCGCAAGTACCCCGACCGCCTCAAGGAGGCCCTGGAGAACACGGGTGAGACCGATGCACTCGTGGTGATGGGGGGCTCGGTCATGAGCATGCCCCTGGTGGCGGCCTGTTTCGAATTCGATTTCATGGGTGGGTCCATGGGGTCGGTGGTGGGTGAACGCTTCGTGCGCGGCGTGGAAGCGGCCATCGAGCAGAAGGTTCCCTTCGTCTGTTTCACGGCCACGGGGGGCGCTCGTATGCAGGAAGGGCTCCTGAGCCTGATGCAGATGGCCAAGTGCAATTCGGCGCTTACCCTGCTGGCCAAGGCCAAGCTGCCCTACATCAGCGTGTTGACCGACCCCACCATGGGAGGCGTGTCGGCCGGATTCGCCTTCGTCGGCGACGTGGTGCTGGCCGAACCCAATGCACTGATCGGCTTCGCCGGCCCGCGCGTGATCGAGAACACGGTGCGCGAGAAGCTGCCCGAGGGCTTCCAGCGCGCTGAGTTCCTGTTGGGCAAAGGCGCGGTGGACATGATCGTGGACCGGCGTGAGCTGCGCCTGAAGGTGGCGCGCCTGTTGGCCATGCTGCAGCGGCAAAGTGCCGACGCGGTGGCATGACGGGCGCCGCCGACCCGAACAGCCGCCAACCCCAAGCCCACGCGGCGCCTGATCGGGGCGCCGCGGCTGCTTTGGCGCCTGCATCCGACTGGCAGCTTGGCGACTGGCTGGCTCATGTGGAGCGCCTGCACCCGGTGGGCATCGACATGACCCTGGCCCGCACCCGCGAAGTGGCGCAGCGGCTCGGCCTTGAGTTCAAGGTGCCGGTGGTGATGGTGGCCGGCACCAATGGCAAGGGGTCCACCTGCGCCATGTTCGAGGCCATCGCCCTGAGGGCCGGTTACCGAGTGGGTCTGTACAGCAAGCCGCACCTGGTGCATTTTGAAGAGCGCTGCCGCGTCAACGGCACGATGGTGGTGCCTGGCGAACTGCTGCCGCACTTCGAGGCCGTGGAAGCTGCGCGCGGCGAGATCACCTTGACCTACTTCGAGTTCACCACCCTGGCCATCATGCGGCTGTTGTCGCAGGCCGAGCTCGATGTGGTCGTGTTGGAAGTGGGTTTGGGCGGCCGGCTGGACGCGGTGAACATCATCGATGCCGATGTGTCCATCATCACCAGCATCGACCTGGACCACATGGACTACCTGGGCCCCGACCGGGAAAGCATTGGCCGCGAAAAGGCACACATCATGCGCGGTGGCCGTGCGGCGGTGGTGAGCGACCCGATGCCGCCGGCCTCGGTGGTGGCGCATGCGCAGGCACAGGGCGCCGACCTGTGGCTGGCCGGGCGTGACTTCGCCCATGCCGGCGACCGTCAGCAATGGCAGTGGAAGGGCCGTTCGCGGCGGTATCACGCGCTGTCGTACCCGGCCCTGCGCGGCGCCAACCAGCTGATCAACGCCGCGGGTGTGCTGGCAGCCTTCGAGGCACTGAGCAACCGCCTGCCCATCACCGCGCAGGCAGTGCGTGAAGGCCTTGCCCTGGTGGAGCTGCCCGGGCGCTTTCAGATCGTGCCGGGGCAGCCGGTCCTGGTGCTCGATGTGGCGCACAACCCGCATGCGGTGGCGACACTGGCGGTCAACCTCGACCAGATGGGCTTCTACCCGCGCACGCTGGCGGTGTTCGGTGCCATGCGGGATAAGGACCTGGCGCAGGTGGTCAAACCACTGTTACCCCTGGTTACGCAGTGGCACGTGTGCGGTCTGCCCACCCCGCGCGCGGCCACCCCGGAGGAGTTGCGCGCCGTGATTCAGGGTGATGGCGCCCAGGGCACTTCGGGGGTATCCGCCGGGATGATCCATCTTCATGAAGGTCCCCGGCAGGCCCTGGAGACGGCGCTGTCCGCTGCAGACCCGGCGGATAGAATCTTGGTTTTTGGCTCTTTTTGGACCGTGGGTGGCGTGACCGCCCATGGCCTGCCCAAACTGGGATCGGCGCACGGCCGCTAGTGCGGTGCCCGACCACCGACCTCCACGATGGCCCTGCTGAAATTCCTGCGTCGCCCCGGTTCTTCAACGGACACCGCATCTGCGGGGGCCTCCTCTGCCGCCGAGCAGGCGGTTCAAGCGGCTCGGCAGCAAGCGCGACGTCGACTGTTGGGCGCCGTGGTGCTGTTGGGCGTGGGCATCATCGGCTTTCCGCTCGTGTTCCAGACGCAGCCCCGCCCGATCCCGGCGGACATCCCCATCGAGATTCCCAACCGCGACAAGGTCGCGCCCATGGGCGCCGCTGCCCCCGTGGCTGAAGCACCCGCCCAGGCGCCGCCCGTGCAGGAGCCGCCCGTGCAGGTACCGCCCGTTTTGGGCGAAGCGCCTGCTGGCAAGGCGGCGCCCGCGGTGGTGGCTGCCGAAGCCACCAAGCCTGCCAACGCGCCGGTGGAGGTGGAGGTGCTGCCGCCAAGCCGCGCCGAGGCCGCGGGGCCTACGGGCAAGGAAGCACAGAAAGATCCGCAGAAAGATGCGCAGAAAGACACCCAAAGGGACAACGACAAGGATCGCGGCCGCTTCGTGGTGCAGGCCGGCTCCTACACCGACGTGGATGCCGTGCGCGAGGTGCGCAACAAGCTCGAACGCATGGGCCTGAAAACCTATACCCAGGCGGCGGTGATCGAGGGCGTGACGCGCGTACGCGTCCGGGTTGGCCCCTTCAATTCGAAGCAAGAGGCCCAGGACGTCCAGAACAAGATCAAGGCCGCGGGCGTGGCGGCCTCGCTGCTTCAGTTGTAAGGGCGCCGACTCGCGATGCAGCTCCTGGACATGCCCGCTGTGGACGTGGCCATGCTGATCGTGTTGGCGGTCTCCGCGGGCGTTGGCGTATGGCGGGGGTTCGTTTATGAGGCCGCGTCGCTCTTGGGATGGGTGGTGGCCTATGTGGGCGCGCAGCGCTTCGCCCCCTGGCTCACGGCTGAGTGGACGCTGCAGGGCTACAGCCCTGAGCTTGGCAGGGGCGGTGCCTTCCTGCTGCTGTTCATCCTGATCCTGGTGGGATGGGCGGTGGCCGCACGGTTGCTGCGCCGAGTGGTGCATGCCACGCCGCTGCAGGTGCCCGACCGTTTGGGTGGCGCTGCCTTCGGCACCGTGCGGGGTGTGCTGATCCTGTTGGTGGTGGCGACGTTGGTGGCCTGGACGCCGCTGAAGCACCATGAGGGCTGGCAGGCTTCACAGGGGCGCATTTGGCTGGAGCACTTGATCGAGGGGCTGCGGCCTTTCTGGCCCGATGGCCTGGTGGAGCGGGTGCAGGAACAGATTCCCGAGAAGGCGCGCGACGTGCTCAACGGAAAGTAGCGGCGAACAGGGGGAACGAGTCGATGTGCGGGATCATGGGTGTGATGTCCCAAACGGCGGTGAACCAGCTGATCTACGACGGGCTGCTGTTGCTGCAGCACCGCGGGCAGGACGCCGCCGGTATCGTGACGATGCAGGGGGACAAGTACTTCATGCACAAGGCCCGCGGCATGGTCCGTGATGTGTTCCGTACCCGCAACATGCGCGCCCTGGGTGGCAACATGGGCCTCGGTCAAGTCCGATACCCCACGGCCGGCAATGCCTACAGCGAGGAAGAGGCGCAGCCGTTCTACGTGAATGCGCCCTACGGCATCGTGCTGGTGCACAACGGCAACCTCACGAATGCAGCGGCGCTCAAGCGCGAGCTGTTCGACATCGACCGCCGGCACCTGAACACCGAGAGCGATACCGAGGTGTTGATCAACATCCTGGCCCACGAGCTCGAAGGCGTGGCGCGTGATGTGCGGCTGACCCCCGATCTGGTATTTAAGGCGGTCAGCGGTGTACACAAGCGCATCAAGGGCTCTTATGCCGTGGTCGTCCTGATTGCGGGACATGGCCTCTTGGCCTTTCGCGACCCCTACGGCATTCGGCCCCTGGTGTACGGCGTAGCCGACACACCCGAAGGCCAGGATGTGATGGTGGCCAGCGAGAGCGTGGCGTTGGACGGCAGTGGCTACAAGGTGGTGCGCGATGTGGCGCCCGGCGAGGCCCTGTTCATCGATCTCAAGGGCCGGGTACATGCCCAGGCCTGCGCCGAACGGACCGTACTCAACCCCTGCATATTCGAGTACGTGTACCTGGCGCGACCCGATTCGGTGATCGATGGCGTGTCGGTGTACCAGGCCAGGGTCAACATGGGCCAGAGCCTGGCGCAGCGGGTGATTTCCGTGATGCCGCCCTCAGATATCGACGTCGTGATCCCCATCCCAGAGAGCAGTCGGCCATCGGCGATGCAGCTGTCGGTGGAGTTGGGCCGGCCTTATCGGGAAGGATTCGTCAAGAACCGCTATGTGGGGCGGACCTTCATCATGCCGGGACAAGGGATGCGCAAGAAGAGCGTGCGTCAGAAGCTCAACGCCATCACCAGCGAGTTCAAGGGGCGCAATGTGCTGCTGGTGGACGATTCGATTGTGCGGGGCACCACCAGCAAGGAAATCGTGCAGATGGCACGCGAGGCCGGTGCGCGAAAGGTCTATATGGCCTCCGCAGCGCCCCCGGTGCGGTTTCCCAACGTGTACGGCATTGACATGCCGACCCGGGAAGAGTTGATCGCCCACGACCGGACAGTCGAAGAGATCCGTGCCTTCATCGGCGCCGATGCCCTGATCTACCAGGATGTGGAGGCGATGAAGCGTGTCGTCAGGCAGTTGAACCCGAAGATCGCCAGCTTTGAAGCCTCTTGTTTTGATGGGCACTACATCACGGGCGATGTCAGCGTGGGTGACTTTGCCGCGATGGCGGCCCAGCGAAAGTCGCAGGCCGAAGAAGAAGAGGGCCCAGGTCGTGGGCGATTGGCGCTTCCCAATGCAGCGCAGGAGGGAGCGTGATGTCCGACCACGACAAGCGTGCCGAGGCTGCGACCAACCCACCGGCAAGCCATGATGGCTGTGCCTGGGGCAACACCCGGCTGCCGGCCGATGTGGGCCTGGACACTTTGGCCGTGCGCGAAGGTCTGCCGCCGTCGCAATGGGGGGAGAACTCCGAAGGCCTGTTCCTCACCAGCAGCTTCGTGCATCCGAGCGCTGAGGCGGCGGCGCGGCGGTTTGCCAACGAGGAAGAGGCTTTCGTTTACTCCCGCTTCTCCAACCCGACGGTGAGCATGATGGAGCGGCGCCTGGCGGCGCTTGAAGGCACGGGTGCCTGCATCGCCACTTCCAGCGGCATGGCCGCGGTGATGCTGCTGGTGATGGGCCTTCTGAAGGCCGGTGACCACGTGGTGTGTTCGCGCAGCGTGTTCGGCTCCACCATCAAGCTGATCCAGGGAGAGTTCGGCAAGTTCGGTGTTCAAAGTACCTTCGTGTCGCAAACCGATGTGGGCGAGTGGAAGCGCGCGGTGCAGCCCAACACCAAGCTGCTGTTCGCGGAAACGCCCAGCAACCCGCTGACCGAGGTGTGCGACATGGCAGCCTTGGCCGACATCGCGCGCGCGGCGGGGGCTTGGTTTGCGGTGGACAACTGTTTCTGTACCCCGGCGCTGCAGCGCCCCGTGGAGTTTGGCGCGGATCTGGTGATCCATTCCGGCACCAAGTACCTGGACGGGCAGGGGCGTGTGGTGGCTGGCGCGGTCTGCGGCGCTGCCGAACTGGTGGAGGAGCGCTTTGTGCCGGTGATGCGCTCTGCCGGCATGAGCCTGTCGCCCTTCAATGCGTGGGTCGTGCTCAAGGGCATGGAGACCCTCGGCATTCGCATGCAGGCGCAAAGCGAACGCGCGTTGGCCTTGGCGCAGTGGCTTGAGGATCAACCCCAGGTGGCCCGCGTCTATCACCCAGGACTGGCCTCGCATCCCCAGCACGCACTGGCCATGCAGCAGCAGCGTGGCTGCGGTGGGGCAGTGGTGAGCTTCACCGTGAAGGGGGAGGGTGCTGCGGCGGCCCGCGCCAATGCCTTTACCACCATCGACGCCACGCGAATTTGTTCCATCACAGCCAACTTGGGTGACACCAAGACCACCATCACCCATCCGGCCAGCACCTCGCACGGCCGATTGAGTGAGGCGCAGCGCGAAGCCGCCGGCATTACGCAGGGCATGATTCGGGTGGCCGTGGGGCTTGAAGACCTGGACGATCTGAAGGCTGACCTGGCGCGCGGGTTGGATGCGCTGACCGCCTGACGGGATCTGCGGCCGCCTGAGATTGGGCGTGGCGCAGTTGACCCTGGAACCCATCTTTAGAACCGATGACCACCTCGATCCGAACGCGCATCGCGCCATCTCCCACCGGATTCCTACATCTGGGTACGGCGCGCACGGCGCTGTACTCATGGGCCTACGCCCGCCACTTTGGCGGCCAATTCATCCTGCGCATCGAGGACACCGATGTGGCGCGGTCCACTCGAGATTCGGTGGAACAGATCCTGCAATCCATGCAGTGGCTGGGGCTGGATTACGACGAAGGCCCGATCTATCAGATGCAACGCTTGGAGCGGTACCACGAAGTCGTGGAGCAGATGATCGCTGCCGGTACAGCTTACCGCTGCTGGTGCACGCCGGCTGAACTGGACGAGATGCGCGAGCAACAGAAGGCTCGCGGCGAGAAGACCCGCTATGACGGCCGCTGGCGACCCGCGCCCGGCATGGTGCTTCCTCAGCCTCCGGCCGATGTGAAGCCGGTGGTGAGGTTGGCAACCCCCCTGGATGGCGTGGTGACGTGGGGCGATTTGGTCAAGGGTCCGATCAGCATTTCCAACGAGGAAATCGACGACTTGATCATCCTGCGGCCTGCGGCGGATGACGCTGCGGTGGGCTCGCTGGGCATTCCGACCTACAACTTCGCTGTGGTGGTGGACGATTGGGACATGTGCATCACCCACGTCTTTCGTGGTGACGAACACATCAACAACACGCCCTGGCAGATCAACATCTACCGCGCCCTGGGCGCTGCGTTACCGGCTTTCGGGCACTGTCCCATCATCCTGGGCGACGATGGGCTGAAGCTGTCCAAGCGGCGCGGTGCGGTCAGCGTGACGGCGTATGAAGAGGGTGGCTATCTGCCAGAGGCCATGCTGAACTACCTGGCGCGGCTGGGCTGGAGCCACGGTGACGACGAACTGTTCACCCAGGAGCAGATGGTTCAATGGTTCGATGGCACGCACTTGGCCAAGAGCCCCGCGCAGTGGGACCCGGCCAAGTTGGCTTGGGTCAACGCGCAGTACATCAAGCAGGCCGACGATGTGAGGCTGGCGGACCTGGTGCAGCAGCAGTTACAGCGGCGTGGCGTACCCGTGGCCCATGACGACACCTTGGTGGCGCAATGCGCCTTGTTCAAGGACCGTTGCAGCACCACCTTGGAGTTGGCGGATTGGGTACAGCTGTACCACTTGGCGCCCATCCCCTCGGTCGAGGAGCGCGCACAGCATGTAACCGATGCGGTGGTGCCGGCCCTGCGTACGCTGCGCGAGCGCTTGGCCTCATGTGAGTGGACCAAGGAGGGCGTGGCCGCAGCGCTCAAGCAAACGCTGGGTGAATTTGGGCTGAAGATGCCTGCACTGGCCATGCCCTTGCGCCTGCTGGTGTGTGGCCGTGTGCAGACCCCCTCGGTGGACGCGGTACTGGCCCTCTTCGCCCGTGAAGAAGCCCTCAAGCGCTTGCGGGACGTTTGAAAAATATGCTAGACTGGCGGTCTTGCTTGAACGGTGCATCACCTTCACAAGTCCTTCAGTAACTGACAGGATTTCGGGGGTATAGCTCAGCTGGGAGAGCGCTTGCATGGCATGCAAGAGGTCAGCGGTTCGATCCCGCTTACCTCCACCACCACAAGTGGTACGCCGGTGGCGCATCGTGAAGGCGGTGAAAGAACCAAGTCCCCTTCGTCTAGAGGCCTAGGACACGACCCTTTCACGGTTGTAACAGGGGTTCGAATCCCCTAGGGGACGCCAAGTTGGGTGGCACTTGCAGGGCAACCTGGAACGCCACCACCGCGCGGAGCGGTAGTTCAGTTGGTTAGAATACCGGCCTGTCACGCCGGGG
>JACCEB011543942.1_pt1 | contig 10260 bp, 8 predicted proteins | sample 7454761 | NCBI WGS metagenome assembly JACCEB01 (sample SAMN15323454, study PRJNA562643) | freshwater metagenome | isolation source: river surface water | place: USA:Blue River Watershed | collected 2017-08-18
AGATGACGATGCCGCCCGGACTGCCCGTCGAGGTGCGCGACCGCCTCGTCCGCGCCGCGGAGGCCTGCCCCGTCAAGCAGTCCTTCCACCCCTCGGTGGAGATCGTGCTCAGCTGGAAGTGGTGACCGCCGGGCTCCGCTCAGCGGATGTTCAGGCTCGCGGCATGGTGAACTTCAATCGCCTTGTCGATGTCCCTCACGAAGCGGTCGACGGAGCGGATTGTCTCGACGCTCATCTCGGATGGAGCTTGGAATGATGACAGGGCTTCATTGGCCGCCGAGAGCGGTGCGATCTGGTCGGACGCCGCCTTGCGCGAAGACATCCGTGCCTTGCTGATGAGGGAACTGTTGGCCGAAGTGATTTTCTTGGCCAAGACCTCAAGTCCTCCGATGGCTTCATTGAATTTGGCCACGTCCTTGTTCCTCTGGGCCTCGGTATAGGTGGCCTGGGCCGTCCTTTTGGCATTGTTAAACTCCTCACGGCGGCTGTCGGCGGCAACAAGCTGAATGGAAAGGGAGCCGAGCGACAGAGTCAGCAGCAGGGGCAGGGTTTTGAGCATGACCGTGTGTGACCTAAAATGCATCCCAATGCCATGCAAAGATTCCAGTGAGTGCCTGGATGAACGCCGCACGAGGGGGGTGCCGAAACCGTCGCACGCAACAACTTGATGAACATGTATTTATGGATGTTAAAGTATTATAAAGTTCTAAAGCAGTATGCTTGTATTGATTTATTAGGCGGAGAGACTGCCAAGTATGAGGCTCTTATTGCTCCTGCTCCTGTCGCCGCTCGCCCTGTCCGCCGCCGCACCGGTCGTTTCCAATGTCCGCGCCCAGCAGCGACTTGGGACAAAGCTGATAGATATCACCTATGATTTGGCGGATTCGGACGGCGGGCCGATATTCATCACCTGCCAGTTATTTGCAGGAACGACTCCTCTGCCAGCGTTTTCCCTGAGCGGGGACATCGGAACAGGTGTAATGCCTGGAACGAACAAGGCGATTGTCTGGAATGCCGGCCAGGACTGGAACCGTCAGTATACGACCTCAGGCAAGGTGCGAATCGTGGCCGATGATTTATCTGTCACCCCGCCCGTATCCACGATGGCTTACGTACCAGCAGGATTTACGGCAAACACGAGGGGATTGCACGTCTCGTCAACTAGTGCGCGAGTCTTTACCAACGGCTTTTTCATGGACAAGACCGAGGTGAGCAAAGCCACTTGGGATACCGTTCTGACCTGGGCATTGGCCAACGGCTACAGCTTTGATAATGTCGGTGGTGCCACTGCCTCAGATCACCCCGTGCTTGGAGTCAGTTGGTATGATGCCGTGAAATGGTGCAACGCCCGCTCAGAAATGCAGGGTCTGTCTCCCGTCTACTATACGGACGCCAACCGGACCACGGTTTATCGGACCGGCGTCATCATCCTGCGCAGCACTTTTTGTAACTGGAGTGCGGATGGTTATCGATTACCGACTCTGGCTGAATGGAACAAGGCGTTCTGGGGGGGGTCAACGTCTGGGACCTATTATTGGCCAAGTTATTACGGAAGCGGAGCTGAGATATTAAATAATAGCCATGGTAACTTTTCAGTAACGCGAAACCATCCTTGGGATATATCGGCAGTCAGTTCCGCGACGGCGAATTACGGGACAACACCATGCGGCTACTATAATGGTAGCCAAGTCATATTGAATCTGCCGATGGGCTTCATTGTTTCTGATATGAAGAATGGCTTTGGTCTCTATGATATGGCGGGTAATGCACCTGAATGGCTCTGGGATTCAACATATTCAGAGATTAGTGCCACCACCGAGTGGCAGGATGATAACTATAAGGGGCCAGATCTTGGGCTCGGAATCCAGAGGTACGCTACTATTGGCCGTAATTCAAGTTACGCCGGATCGGATGCAGCATTTTTATATAATGCGACGGACGCATATTCAGGAGACAAAGTCAGATACTATTTTGCGGATATTGGGGGCGGAAGTTATGGGCGATATCAAGTCGACTCATCGTCTAGTAACTCTCAACTGGTAGCAGGATTTCGAACAGTGAGGTCGAGGTGACCGGCTTCCTTGAGGCGCCGGATGACATATGCCCTTGTCGGGCTCCTGGTGCTGGGAGTCCTATGGGCCTTCTACACCGGCGATCAGCAAGGCAGGGTGGGTGAGAATTCCACGGCATTCACCGTCGACACGCGTGACCCCGATTCGGTCGTCAAGGCGCTGTCCTTGGCTCAGGGGGAAGACAGCTCGACGAATTTTACCATTGATACTCGTGAGCCGGATTCGGTCGTGAAGAGCCAGTCCCTGGCTCAGAGCAAGGAGACATCGTCGACTTTCACCATCGACACGCGTGACCCCGATTCCGTCACCAAGCTGGTGTCGATCGCAGTCTCTGAGGACTCGCCTTCCTTCACCATCGACACGCGGTCATCCGACCCGCCTACCTGGGGCGAGACTTCCGTCGCCTTCGTGATTGATACGCGCGACCCCGATTCGGTCGTCTTTGCGCTGAGCATCGCACAGTCGGAGGAGCTCACCTTGCTGGTGATCGACACGCGTGATCCGTTGCCGTTGGACAGCGACAACGACGGAATCCACGACTTCTGGGAGCAGATGCATTTCGGAGGCATCTTCGCCCAGGCCGCTGCCGGCGACCCCGATGGAGATGGCCTGTCCAATTTTGCGGAATTCGCCTTCGGCACCGACCCCAACGAGCACGATGACGTCGCCAACGGGCCGGACTCGATCAACGTCGAGATCCGCCTGGAGCAGGTCGCTGGCGCCTGGGTCGTGACGCTGAGCTATCCGCGCCATGTGCTCGCTGCGCGAAGCATCAACTACGCTTACGAGACCGCCCCCAACGCTGGCGGACCTTGGGCTGACACGACGTTGAATTGGACCGAGTCCGGCGACCCCGTTTCCCTCAACGGTTACGTGGAGCGCGTCACGATCAAGAGGACTCTGGCCGCCCGCCCGGCTGCATTCTTCGCCCGAATTCAAGCCACGAGAAAATGAGCTTCATAAGGACCATCATCGCCTGCCTCGCAGTCTTCACGAATGTTGAACTGGTCGGACAGGTCGCGGCCACGTCCAGGGCCGTCGGGGTCATGTCCACCGATGTGCCGCAGGGACTGTCCGGAACGCAGTTCCCCATCATTCCCAAGGATGCCTTGACCTCCTTTGTCGCCGGCCACGTCGACATGGGCGCCTCGGGCAAGGTCCTCCATGGAGTGGTCTTGATGAGCAGCACGTCACCTGCCTCCGTCATTGGAGACGGCGGAAGCTACTATCTGGAAATAACCGAGGGAGCCCTTGAGGGTGAGCGATTCGAGGTCGATGAGGCCGCGACCCAGCTGGCGACCCCGGGTACGCTCGTGATCGACCTTTCCGATTCACTCACCACCCATTCTGCGACCGCTGCGGGCTCCTTGGTCGGCATGAAGGCGGCGATCCGTCCGCACATGACATTGAGCGGCCTCCAGGCGCGCATCACTCCTCCCATGGTCGGCAACAATCAGGCTGCCCTCGCCGACGGCGTGCTTATTTTCAGCGCTTCCAGTGCCACCACCTACTACCTGCGGGGCGACGGCGTGACATGGCGCAAGGCCGGAAGCACCGCTGACTTTTCGCGGCTCATCATCCCGCCTGACCAGAGCATCATGTTGCAGATGAGGTCGGGGGCCAAGGAGCTCCGGCAGAGCGGTGTCGTCCGCGCCAATTCATTCCGGGTCAGCCTCAAATCGGGCGTTCATTCCGCGGCTGCGGGCTATCCCGACAGCCTGAGCCCCATCGAATTCGGCGCCACATCGGACCCCCTTGCTCCCCAGCTCGCCGGATGGGTGGGAAGCAATCAGCAGAGCCTCGCTGATGCCATCATGGTCTTTGACCCTGAGCGCGGCAGCTTCGTGACCTACTACTTGAGGGCGGACGGAATCAGCTGGCGCATGTCCGGGTCCACGACGGACGTCTCCGCAGCCAAGCTTATCCGTCCCGATGCGATGATCATGGTCAGGCGGAAGCATGCTGATCCGTCCAACCTCGTGATAAGGCCCTATTGAAAGGAAGAAATGTGGACCAAGCGCACAGCACTGGCGGTCCTGGCCGTCGTTTCCATCGGGTGGCTCCTGAGGGATGTCTTGCCTTCGGAAGGTGCGCGTGCGTTGAGCCGGAGAGCAGCCGCCGATCCGGTCAAGGGTCCTGCTCGGCAGACATGGGCCCCTCGGCAATTGGGGGTCCTTGGCACACGCAAGCCCGACAAGCGTGATGCTGCCGCTTCAAGGGCCTTTGACGCATTGCTTAACAAGCGGCTTGGAATGGCGTCGGCGCCGACGATGGCCGAACCTCGTGCCTTGAGGCCTGATCTGATGCCACAGGCGCCGCAACTGAGCGAGGACCAGACGCGTGAGCTCAACCGATTGATCAACGGACCGCACGAAGACTTCAAATACATAGGCAATGCCGCCAATGCCACGGTGAAGATGCTTGCCTCACCCGACCTCCTTGGCGCGGACAATCTGCCCGGACTAGGTAGTGAACAGAAGTCTCAGGCGCTTTTCGCCAGGTATTCGAAGCTGATGAGGTTGGAGCGGCCAGAGGAAGAGTTAGTATTGGCAAAGTCGGAGACCATTTCTGACCGGACCGAGGTGCTTCGTTTCAAGCAGGCCTTCAGGGGCCTCGAAATATGGCCTTCAGAAATCGTCACCAATGTCACCGTGGACGGTCGGCTTACGGTCCTGACCGGGGCATACGTCCCCACTCCGGTGGGCTTGGACACCACCCCGGCCGTGCCTCCGAACATCGCGGTTGAGAAGGCCTGGAGCCACGTTGGGTTGCCGACTCCGACCGACAATGCCGACCCGAGGCTTGTCATCTATTCAGAGGCCGGCCAGGCGAAAGAAATCGCATACGAAGTGGAGGTGTCCGGAGGGCTCAAGGACAGCCAGGTCTTCGTCAGCGCCATCACCGGAAGGGTCATCAAGTCCATTTCAAGAGTCTGCACGATGTCCGTGAGTGGCAGCGGAGTGGGTCTGACCTCTTCCACCCCGGTGCCATTGAATCTATTCCTCTCCGGCGCCCTGTACTACGCCATCGACGCATCGAAACCCATGTATAATGCGTCTGCGCCGGACATCACCAAAAGAGGCGTAATACTTATCCTGGATAATAATAATCAGGCCGGGACAAATTTTTCACCGCTGACTTCAGGGACTTCAACGGGGCTGACGCCGCCAGATGCGGTCAGCGCCTTGTTCAACTTGGGCATCACTTATGACTTCTTCTACACGGAGTTCGGCCGTAATTCCTATGATAATTCAGGCGCCAGCATGATTGCGGTCGTGCGCTTTGCCGAGCAGCCGGGGGTTCCGATGCCGAATGCGTTCTGGAACGGAAAATTCATGGGTTTTGGGTCTGCGGATAGGTTTGCGGGATCATTGGATGTTATTGCGCATGAAATGACTCATGCCGTGGTCACTCACTCCGCCGATTTGGTTTACGAAGGACAACCAGGTGCTCTCAATGAGAGCTTTTCGGACATTTTCGGCGAGGGGGCGGAGTGGAAGGCGGCTGGCGTTTCCGACTGGAAGATTGGGAGCGTGCTACAAATAGGCGTTCTCAGAGACATGGTGCAGCCCGGGCTTCATCAGCAGCCGGCGAAAATGTCGCAGTATGTCACGACCACCCAGGACCATGGTGGAGTCCATATCAACAGCGGCATCCCCAATCGGGCGTTCTACATGCTTGTGGAAGGGCTTGCAGGAGGTGGAATCGGACGCGTCAAGGGCCACCAGATATTCTACCGAGCCCTGACCACGAAGCTGACCAAGCAGTCGGATTTCCTGGACTTGAGGACGGCGACGGTTTTGTGCGCACAGGAACTTTATGGATCGGGCTCGACCGAGGCGGCCAAGGTCAGGCAGGCGTTCGATGAAGTTGAAATCTATGAGCCCATGGCCAGCCCTGAGGCTGTGACTGGCGATCGGACGCCTGTTTCTGGCACGGACAGCTATCTCTACCTTTACCCATCGGGAAGCTCGTACTATCTCGCAAGAAGGGAGGCCGATTTGGATGGAGCCGGCGGAACGAACTGGATTTCAACCTATCCCGTCTCTTCCATTACGCGTCCATCCGTTTCCGGAGACGGCGTGACGGTGATGTTCGTGACCGAGGACTTCGACTTCGCCATAGCGCTGACGAGTTCGACCAATGGCAGCCAGCAGGAGCGCGCCGGCTCCCCGGGGCTTTTTAATTCGGTGGCATTGTCGCCAAATGGGACGAAGTTCGCATGCATAGCGCGTGACGCAGATACCGGCATCCCTGAGAGCAAGGTCTACCTGGGCGACTTAAGTAGCGGGACCTCGGAGGTCATCGACCTTGGGGTGCCCGCCTTGGACGGAGCATCATCGGCTCCTTTTTACGCCGTGGATGAGATCGACTTTTCACCCGACGGGACCCTTCTGGCCTTCGATGGATACCAGCGTTCGACCCTTTCGGATGGAACGGTCATCTCAGGCTGGTCCATCTACATCCTCAACCTGAAGACACGGGCGATTTACATGCTCTTCCGCCCTACGGAGGGGTATGCCATCTCCCGCCCGAGTTTTTCCAGGATAGGAGCATGCCGCCTCGCCTTCGAACTCACTGACGGCACGGACCGTTACGTGGTAGCGTGGGACCTCATGAGCGGGCTCATCGCTGAAGTACGCAAGCATCCGGACCGTGGTATAAGAGCCTACCCTAGGTATTCGGCTGCTGACGACAAGACGACCTACACCGGGACTTATCTGAGCGGAGGCCGCTATTATCCGGTCCAGGCTTATGCGCGCATGTCAGCCGACAAGGTTTCCCCGGACCTTTCCTCGTTGCCGGTGGCCGTGGAGTATGACGGACGAAACGGACAGTCCTACCGTCGCGGCACATATGCCGGGCCGCCCATGGTGACGGTCGCCGCCTTGAATGCGGAGGTCAAAGGCGGCACCACGGGAAAGTTCCGAATAAGCCGGGTTTCGGGCGATCAGTCGATTCGAGTGCCTGTTGACTTCACCCCCGCCGGTTCTGCTCGCCCAGGTGTCGACTATGCCAAGATTGACGTCTTCGCGGTAATTCCAGCTGGGGCGCAGCACGTCGACGTCCCCGTCAGCGCCTTGCTGCCTGAGGGGGCGCAGTCCAGGTCGTTGACGCTCACGATTGACCCGAAGTTCCATTACACGACGCCGGACACCCCCGTTTCCGCCACGATGACATTGTCGGCCGCGACGCCGACATTCTCCGAGTGGACTGCAGCCGCTGGTCTCACTGGTGCGGTTAAAAACTCCGATGATGACGGTGACGGCTACACGAATCTGTTCGAATACGCATTGGGGTCCAATCCGGCCACCCCAAGTGTCGGACGGCAGGCGGTGCAGACGGTTGAATCAGCCGGGCAAAGATATCTCCAGCTCGGGCTGACCAGATCCTTGGTCCGACCCGGCATCGCCTGGTCCTTGGAGCGGTCCGCCGACATGACCAACTGGTTGCCGGCTACGCACGCGATCGTCACCGACAGTCCGAGCCAGATCGTTCTCCGGGACACTCTGCCCCTGTCCGGGGGAGAGAAGCGGTTCATACGCATCAAAATAGAAGAGCAATGAGGCCCACACTTGCGACATTCCTTTTGGTGGCCGCATTGCTGCAGGCGGAAAGCTCCGTGTCCCCCGTGTCTGCCTGCATCGACAGGACGTGTCTGCCCGGGCTTAACGGGGCCTCTTTCCCGCTGGTCGGGGAGGGTGTCGTTGCCGGAACTTTGGTCTCGGCGGTCCGGACGACGGATGTCGGTGCCGGAGTCCGCTTGGAGGCCACGATCGACTCATCCGAAATTCCGGCCAGCTCCGTCATGAGCGGCATCAGCTATTACCTTGAGGTGATTGACGGCGCGCTTGAGGGAGAGCGCCTGGAAGTGGATGTAGGCGGGACGATTGGTCAGGCCGCCGACCGGGTCATCCTCGACCCTTCATCTGATAGATCCACGACCCCGAACGTCGACGCGGCCCTGCTTGCGGGTGCACGCTTTGTCATCCGTCCCCATCTCACATTGCGCGACCTGCCCCGGATGTTCTCACCCGCACTGACGGGAAACAACAACTCTTCCTTGGCCGACGGTGTCCTTATCTATGGGCATAGCGGATTCACGACCTACTATCTCAGGGGCGACGGCGTGACATGGCGGCGTGCGGGCAGCACGGCGGACTTTGCAGGGCTAGTCATTTCACCCCATGAATCCCTACTGATCCAGCTTCGGTCGGGAGCCAAGGCTTTGACGCATTCGGGTGCGCCCAGGATGAACGCTTTCCGGGTGCCCTTGAAGTCAGGTTATACGGTCGGAGCCACGGGATATGCAGCCGACATCAGCCCGCTACAATTCGGTGCCGTCACCAACGCCGGTCCCGAGCCGGCGGCCGACTGGACTGGGAGCAACGTTTCGTCCGCAGCGGACAGCATCCAAGTTTACGACACCGCCAAAGGGTCATTCGTGACCTATTATCTGAGGGGCGACGGCACAACCTGGAGGATGGCGGGGAGCACGACGGTGCAGACAGGCAATCCATTTTTGCGCCCGGACAGCTTTTTTATTGTGAAAAGACACAATCCCAACCCCGCGCATCTCGTTTTGCGTCCCTATTAGAATGAAAAGAGCACCACTGGTCATTTTTCTCCTCTGTTTGGCCTTTCCGGCGTGGGCGACGGAGTATGTCTTTGAAAACTTCGCCATCGTTCTCAAGGACAGGCTGGGCACGGCCCTGAATTCCCAGCTCGAGGTGAGGCTCGGGTTTTTTGACCCGTCTTTCACGCCGTCGCTTGCGAATTACGACCAATGGACGACCAAGTTCACGACGGACGTAAGTGCGGGTTATTACGTCGGGGCCAATCTGGGCGGACCGGAGTGGAGCGCCGCGCTGCGTCTCGCGGACAATTCGGTCGTACCCGTCGGGGCCCAGCTCAGACTTTGGATTCAGACGCCGGCCGGCTTCGCCGACGGGCCTCAGGCGCTTCTCCTGACGGACTCAAGTTGGCTGGCGGTCGCCAACTCGCCAATAGACGTGAACACAAGGTACTTTGATTTCAGTTCTGCCACACAGGCCCTGGTTGGCACTTTCAACTTCAATGACGGCGAGGGTTCGTTGGTGTCAGTGACCGCGGTTCCGGAGCCTTCGTACTTCGGAGCCTTTTGTTCGGTCGCGTCCCTCGGGGCGGCCATCGCAGTGCGATCCCGCCGCAGGCAGAGATTTTGCAGAACTTGTTGAGAAGTCGGTTCTTCGCTGAGGCCCCGCACACATTGGCCCGGACCGCCGCTCAGCGGATGTTCGGGGCGGCCGAGTGATGGACCTCGATGCCCTTGTCGATGGCCCTGATGAGCCGGTCGACGGAACGGATCGTCTCGGGCGCCATCTCCGTGGGCGCCCGGAAAGAGGAAATTTCCTGATTGGCCGCTTCCAGCGAGCTCCGGTAGTTGTCCATCGAATTCTGCCATATCTTGCGTGCGTTGGCCGTCTTGACGTCAGGCGGCGGAGACGGGCGGATGGCGGAGATTACCGCTCGATTGGCCGCGACCACTTGCGCCCCGACCGCCTCGATCTTGGCGGCGGCTTCGAGGAAGAGCTTGGGGTCCTTCTTGCGGGCCGCGTCAGTGTAGGCGTTCTGCGCGGCGAGCTTGGATTTGACCAGGACGTCCCGCTGGCTTGGCACGGCGCAGAGGGAGGAGGCCAGCAGAAGGAGAGGGAACAACGGGAGATTTCGCATGAGAGCGAATCGTCGTCCCGGTGCGGTCGCCCGGCAAGGTTATATTGAAAGTATCCAATAATGGCCCGCTCAGTGCGAGCAGCCGCACCCGCCGGACCCGCAGCCGCCTTCGGACTTGGGCTCGCTCTCCTCGGAGCACGAGCCGCCTCCGCAACAGCCGCCTTCGGAGCCCTCTTCGGAACCGCAGCCCCCTCCGCCGCAGCAGCCGCCGGCGGAGTGCGGGTGGCCGTGGGCCACTTCGGAAAGTTCCGCCGCGCGCACTGAGACGACCTTGATGTCGAAGTGGAGCGTCTTGCCCGCAAGCTCATGGTTGCCGTCGAGCACGACCTCCTGGTCGAGCACTTCGCGGATGAGCAGGACGCGCATCCCGAGGTTGGTCTCGGCGTGGAAGCGCATGCCGGGCTGCACCGCGTGCCCGCCGAAGCTCGAGATGGGCACGCGCTGCACCAGCTTCTCGTTGAACACGCCGTAGCCG
>JACCEB010259502.1_pt1 | contig 10257 bp, 7 predicted proteins | sample 7454761 | NCBI WGS metagenome assembly JACCEB01 (sample SAMN15323454, study PRJNA562643) | freshwater metagenome | isolation source: river surface water | place: USA:Blue River Watershed | collected 2017-08-18
CCTACAACGTCCTCCAAGGCGCCGGCGCCCGGATCTCGAAGACCGAGTTCGTCGCCTGTCCCAGCTGCGGCCGCACCCTCTTCGACCTGCAGACCACCACGCAGCGCATCCGCGCCCAGACCGGACACCTCAAGGGCGTGAAGATCGCGATCATGGGCTGCATCGTGAACGGCCCGGGCGAAATGGCCGACGCCGACTTCGGCTATGTCGGCGGCGCCCCCGGCAAGATCAACCTCTACGTCGGCCGCACCTGCGTGCAGTACAACATCCCGCAGGCCGAGGCCGACGCCCGGCTCATCGCGTTGATCCGCGAGCACGGCCGCTGGGTCGACCCGTCGCCCGCTTCAGCCTGAACGCCGCCGGGCGTATCCGCGCGCACGATGCGGATTTTGTATCGGGGATACCATTACTTCTTATTCGGGCTTCCCAAGCCCAAAGCCGGAAAACGAGATTCCCTTTACCGTGCGGGGAGCGCCTCCCGGCCGGACGCCCGAATCGATCCCCCGGAGGCAACAAGAAACCGGAAAAACTTATGCGCGGGAGGCTGTGAACAACTTGTGCGAAAGTTGGCCTTGAGAAGCTTTTTTGGTTCACAGTTAGTCCGCGCCTCTTCAGTTCTTCCGGCCCGTCGTTTCGTTCCTTCCCATGTCCCTGAGCTCACCCCCCGCGGGTGCTGCGGTGATTCCCCCGGTTAGCGAATAGCCATCAACATCTTACCCATTCCGTTTGGCCCTGGCGGCCACGATTGGTGGCTCACCACGAATTTCTTCACTGCGGCGAGGCGGAGGTTGGTCCCGGGAGGCATGCTTGGAGCGCCCCGGCGGCGTCGTGTGAATAAACCCGCGCCCAACCGCCCGTCCATGTCCTCTGCCGTCCTGCCACCCAGCCTCTGGGAAACCGTGAAGTGCGACTTCAAGTCGCTCTTCCCGGAGGACGTTTTCCAGATGTGGTTCGAGCCGTTGGTGTGCCTCGACTCGACGGCTGACACCCTAACCCTGGGCGTACCCAACGATTTCGCGGCGATCTGGATCCACGATAACTACCTGGACCTGATTTCGCAGCGACTGCGCCTCAACGCGGGTCGCCTCGTGCACGTACGTCTTCGCAAGGTGGATTCGACTGGCCAGCCGGCGACGCCCCCAGCGGCCAAGGATAGTTCCCGCGCCGAGGCCCAGGCGACCTCCCGAGCCCGCACCGCGTCTGCCGCGCGCCGCCCGGCCCGCCACGACGATCGCACCGCCCCCACCGGTTCGCTCAACCCTCGAAACACCTTCGAAACCTTCGTCGTCGGCTCAAACAGCCAGATGGCCCACGCCGCGGCCCTCGCCGTCGCCCAGGCCCCCGCGCAGGCCTACAATCCCCTCTTCCTCTACGGCGACACCGGGCTCGGCAAGACCCACCTGATGCACGCCATCGGGCACGCGGTCCTCCGAGCCAACCCCGACGCCCGCGTCGCCTACCTTTCGACCGAGAAGTTCACCAACGAGTTCATCCAGGCCCTCCAGGAAAACGCCCTCACCCGCTTCCGGCAGCGCTACCGCGGGGTCGACATCCTGTTGATCGACGACGTGCAGTTCCTCGCCGGCAAGGAGCGCATCCAGGAAGAGTTCTTCCACACCTTCAACGACCTCTTTGAGTCCGGGAAGCAGATCGTCCTCACCAGCGACCGCCGCGCCAGCGAGATCCAGAAACTCGAGTCACGCCTCGTCTCGCGCTTCGAATGGGGCCTGCCTGCCGACATCCAGGCGCCCGACCTCGAGACCCGCTTCGCGATCCTCCGCGCCAAGGCCCAGCAGCTCAACTGCGCCCTGCCCGAGCCCATCCTGGGCTTCATCGCGCAGCACATCACGCGCAACATCCGCCGCCTCGAGGGCGCCCTGCTCAAGGTCTCCAGCTACTCCGCCCTCACGAACCGGCCCCTGGATCTGCCCACCGCCGAGCGGCTCCTCCACGACGTGCTCATGGAGCAGGCGCAGAACGTCCTCACGATCGATACGATCCAGAAGCGCGTCGCCGACCACTTCCAGATCCGCCACAGCGACATGACCAGCAAGCGGCGGCCCAACAACATCGCCATCCCGCGTCAGATCGCGATGTACCTCGCCCGCACGCTCACCCGCCACTCCCTCCAGGAGATCGGCGACGCCTTTGGCGGCCGCGATCACGGCACCGTCATCCATGCCTGCAAGGCCGTGGACAACATGATGGAGCAGGACGCCACCACCCGCGGCAGCGTGGAGTTCCTCAGGTCGCAGCTTTCGCGGTGAGGTCGCGCCCCGCGCCGCCCCTGCATCCGGACCCGCGGGAGCCGCGCGCTTGCCAGCCGCCACCGGCGCGACGACCATCCGGCCACCGCTGATCCTCCCATGACCCTCACGCCCGAGCAGAAGAAGACCGTCTCCGAATGGGTCGCCACCGGCGACAGCCTTTCCACGATCCAGAACAAGCTCCGGGAGAGCTTCCAGGTCTCGCTCACCTACCGCGACGTTCGGTTCCTGGTCGATGACCTCAACCTCGAGCTGAAGGACGCCGCCCCGAAGGTCGACACCACGGACGTCACCAAGGCAGCCGCCGCTCCGGCACCGGCCGCGCGCGCCGCCGCCCCAGAGAAGAAGGGCTTCTTCGACAAGGCGAAGGAGAAGCTCGGCCTCGCGAAGGAAGAACCTGCCCTCGAGGAGGAACCGCTCGGGGACGACCTGCCCGCCGACGACCTCGATCAGGCCGCGCCCCCCGCGGGCGGTGTCACCGTCTCGGTCGACAAGGTCACCCTCATCCCCGGCGCGGTCGCGAGCGGCAGTGTCACCTTCAGCGACGGCGTCACCGGCAAGTGGATGGTCGACCAGTACGGCCGCCCCGGTTTCACGCAGATCAGCCAGGACGGCTACCGCCCGAAGCCCGCCGACGCCCAGGCCTTCATGCAGGAGCTAAGCATGGCCCTGCAGAAGCAGGGATTCTGAGGTGCCCGCGGCACCGCGCCACGAGAGGCTTTGACGGGGAATCAGGCCGGGGCATTTTCAAACTGCCCCCATGAGGACCGGATTTCGCGCGGCGCTACGCCTCCCGCTTCCCGCCTTCGTATTGGCCGCCGCGTTCGCCGCGGACCCACGGCCCAACATCCTTTTCATCCTTACCGATGACCAAGGCTGGTCGTCGCTGTCGTGCTACGGGAGCACGCGCGTGCCGACGCCGCACCTCGACCGGCTTGCCCGCGAGGGCAGCCGCTTCACCGACGCTTACGTGATGTCGCAGTGCACGCCGACCCGCGCAGCGCTCCTCACCGGACAGCACACCGCGCGCAACCGCATGTGGCATGTCATCGGCTGGTATGGCACCCCGTGGGCTCGCGTGCGCGAGCCGGCCTTCCAGGAAAATCTCGGACGCGACGCCTTCACCGTCGCCAAGGGCTTGAGGGCCGCGGGCTACGCCACCGGCATCGCCGGCAAGTGGCACCTCACGGGCAACGCCGACGGCAGTTACGTCTCGCTGCGGCCGGAGGCGGCGACGCATTACGGCTTCGACTTCAGCGCCCCGCTCGCGGCCGGCTCACAGAACGAGGGGGACAAGCAGGTGAACCATCTCACCGACCAGGCGATCGGCTTCATTCGGGGACATCGCGCACGCCCTTGGTTCTTCCTCCTCGCCCATCACACGGTCCACGGCGTCGTCTCCGCACCACCCGGACTCGTCCGGAAGCACCTCTCGGCCGGCGCCCCGCCGACCGGCCTGCACAACGCGACCTACCTCGCGGCCCTCGAGCACCTCGATGACTCCGTCGGCCGGCTCCTCGCCGCCGTCGATGAACTGGGCCTGCGTCAACGCACCATCGTCGTCTTCCTCTCCGACAACGGTGGCGTCTTCCAACAGTACGACATCCGGCCCTTCACCGAGGGGCCGGGAACCGACACGCGCCTCCGCGTGGGCAAGGAGGAGTTCAGCAACGCCCCGCTGCGGGCCGGCAAGGGGTCGTCCTATGAAGGTGGAATCCGCGTGCCCTGCCTCGTGCGCTGGCCCGGCTCGGTTCCAGCGGCGGCGGTGATCCAAACCCCGGTCCACGTCGTCGACTGGGCGGCGACGTTCCTTGCCGCGGCTGGCGCCAAGCCTCCCCCGGGCCACGCGTTGGACGGCGCGGACCTGGCGCCGCTTTTCCGGGGAGGCGAGATACCGCCGCGCGCCCTGTACTGGTACACCCCCTTCTACGAGTTGCGCTGGGGCGTGACTCCGAGCGCGATCATCCGCGAGGGCGACTGGAAGCTGATTGAGTCCTTCGGCGACCACATCGACGCCTCGCTCACCTACCGGACGGAGCCCAGACTCGAACTCTTCAACCTGCGGGAGGACCTGGGCGAGACGCGCGACCTCGCGGCGAGCGAACCCGACCGCGCCCGGCGCCTGCGGGAAAAGCTCCGAGCCTGGATCACATCGACCGGCGCGGAGATTCCGGGACCCAACCCGCACCACGACCCCGCCCGGCAGCTGAAGGAAACGCGCGCAAAGCCTCCCCATGTCGCGGAGGCCAAGTCGGCGCCTTGATCAACGAGCGAGCCCCGCCGCGGCACGGACTCAACCGGCGGCCAGCCGCCGGAAATCGGCTTCGTCGATCACGGGAACTCCCAACGAGCGCGCCTTCTCTAGCTTCGATCCGGCCTCCTCCCCCGCGAGTACGTAGTGGGTCTTCTTGCTCACGCTACCACTGACCTTACCTCCCGCCGCCTCGATCAGCGCCGTCGCCGCCTCGCGCGACAACGTCGGCAACGTACCCGTCAGCACGAAGGTCTTACCCGCCAGCGCGGTTCCCGCCGCGGGCGGTGCCGTCGGCTCGACGCCGGCGTCCCGCAGCGCGGACAGCAACGCGAGGTTCTCCGCCGCCTGCGTCCAGTTCCGCACCGCCGTCGCAGTCTTCTCCCCGAACCCATCGATCCGCACCAACTCCACCTCGGTCGCGGCCGCCAGCGCCTCCAAGGAGCGGAACACGCGCGCCAGGTCCTTGGCCGCCGCCGCGCCCACCTGCGGAATCCCGAGGCCGTTGATTACACGCCAAAGGTCGGCCCGACGCCGCGCCTCGATCGCGGCGATGAGGTTCGCCGCCCAGACCTCGCCGGACTTCTTCAGGGGCAAAAGGTCTTCAACGCGCAGGCGGAAGACGTCCGGAATCGAGCGGATCAAGCCGCGCTCGAGCAGCAGGCCCACGACCTCCTCGCCGAGGCCGTCAATGTCCACGCCGTTCTTGGAGGCGAAATGCTCGATGCGGCGGCGCACTTTCTCGGGACACGCGGGATTCGGACAACGCCACACGACCTCGCCCTCCCCGCGCACGGCCGCCGTGGTGCAAACAGGGCAGGCGGCGGGAAAGGCAAAGGGCGCGGATCCGGCGGGCCGCTTCTCCACGAGCACCGCCACGACCGCGGGAATGATCTCACCGGCCTTTTCGACCAGTACGGCATCGCCGACGCGCACATCCTTGCGGGCAATCTCGTCGGCGTTGTGCAACGTGGCCCGCTTGACCGTCGTGCCCGCCAAAAACACCGGTTCCAACTCCGCCACCGGCGTCAGCGCACCCGTGCGTCCCACCTGGATCGTGATGTCGCGCACGCGCGTCTCGGCGCGATCAGGCGCGAACTTGTAGGCGCAGGCCCAACGCGGGGACAGCTTACGGGCGGCCTCAGCCTGACCCTCGGCGGTCATGCCGCGGAACCCGACCTTAGGGTGGCGCTGTTGTTCGAAGGAATCGAGTTTTACCACCGCACCGTCGGTCCCGTAGGCGAAGCCGCGCCGCCGGCCATCGAGCTCGCCGATCGCGGCCCAGACGGCATCGATGCCGCGCACCGACCAGAACGCCTCCACGACCGGCAGGCCCCAGGAACGCAGCAATGAATGATAGCCCGTCTGCGAGTCGCACAGCGGCGCGGAGCAAAAGCCGAGCCCGTAGAGCACGATCTCCAACCGCCGCGCCGACACCTGCCGCGCGTCGAGCAGCTTGAGGGTGCCCGCCGCGAGGTTGCGCGGGTTGGCGTAGGGCGCCTCGCCCGCTTCTTCCTGCACCTGGTTGATGCGGCGGAACTCCTCCTCGCAAAGATAGATTTCTCCGCGGATCTCGATCACTTCCGGCGCCCCCTCGCCCGCCAGTTGCGCCGGCAGACCGGCGATCGTGCGCACGTTGGCCGTCACGTCGTCGCCCTCCTCGCCGTCGCCGCGGGTCACGGCGCGGGTCAGCCGTCCAAGCTCGTAGGTCAGGCTTACGGCTACGCCGTCGATCTTCGGCTCCACCGTGTAGGCCAGATCCTCGACGCCGAGCGCCTTCACCAGACGCGCGTGGAACTCCCGCAGCTCCGCCTCGTCGTAGGTGTTGTCGAGGGTCGTCATCGCCAACCGGTGCCGGGCTCGCACGAACCCTTCCGCACGGTCGTCGCCCACCCGCCGGGTCGGCGTCTCCGCGCCGGCCGCCGCGGCCTCCGCGGGAAAGCGCGCCTCCAGCGTCGCGAGCTCAGCCTTCAGGCGGTCGTAATCGAAGTCGGTGATCTCCGGCCGCGCCCGCCGGTAATAAAGCTCGTCGTGCCGCGCGACCTCGGCGCGGAGCTCGGCGATGCGTTGGCGGGCCTGGGTAGGCGACATGAAATGATTGTCGCGCGCGGCGGCGGCGCGTCCAGCCCGCGCTCGTTTCGCGAGGCGTCCGGCGTCAGGGCGCGCCCCGGACGGCGCCGAGCCACGCCGTGATCTGCGCGTCGCCGGGACGCAGCCGGAGCGCCTCCTCGAGCGAGCGAACGGCCTCGTCGCGCCGGCCAAGCCGGCCGAGGACGAGCCCAAGCTGGGCGAGGGCGTCGGCGTGGCGCGGCTGCAGGGCGACCGCCCGGCGGAAGCTCGCGGCCGCCTCCTCGAGGAGGCCGTCCTGCGCCAGCAGCGAGCCGATCAGGAAATGTGGGTGCGCCTCGCGCGGGTTGAGCTCGGTCGCGCGCCGGTAGTGCCGGAGCGCACCCGAGCGGTCGCCCAGCATCGAGCAGACGTTGCCGAGGTTGTTGTGCGCGCCGGCGTTGTCGGGCGCGATCGCCAGCGACCGCTCGAGGCGGGCGCGCGCCTCGGCCGGCTTACCGCGCATGGCAAGGACGACCGCGGAGCCGTTGAGGGCGTTGGCGTGATCGGGCCGGCGGGCGAGAACCTCGTCGTAGAGCGACATGGCCTCGTCGAGCTGGTTCAGGTCGGAGAGCGCGTTGGCGAGGTTGTTGCGCACCTCAAGGTTGCCCGGCTGGGCCTCGAGGGCGCGCCGGAACAACGGCACCGCCTCCGCCGGACGACCCAGTTCGTTGAGGGCGTGACCGAGGTTGTTGTTGGCGTTCATGTACCCGGGCCGGAGGGCGAGGGACGCCTTGTAATCGGCCAGGGCCTCCTCGAGGCGGCCGGCCTTGTAGCGGTGCAGGCCCCGGTTGTCGTGCGCCACGTAATTGCCCTCCGTGGCCTCGATCGCGCGGGTGAAGAGCGTCTCGGAGTCGCGCCACACCGCGAGCTGGCTCCACGTGAGGCCGGCGTACACCAGCAGCAGCGCGCCGCCCGCGGCGGCCCACGCGCGCCGGGCCGCGGGTCCCGCCGCCGGCGCCACGCTCCACAGGACCGCCACCTGGACGCCGAGCAGCGTGAGGTAAGTGTAGCGGTCGGCCATTGCCTGCAGCCCGACCTGCACGAGGCCGATCACCGGCACCAGAGTGCCGAGGAACCAGCACCACCCCACGGCGATCCAAGGGCGCCGGCGCAGCTGCCACAGCGCGGCGGCGGAGATTGCCGCGATGACCACGAGGGCCGCGCCCACTTGACGCGCCGGCCACGAGCCTGGGTGCGGGTAGAGTACCGCGAGATCGGCAGGGACGAGGAACTTGCCCAGGTAGCGGACGACTGAGACGACCGCGTTCGCCAGACGATCGCCGAGACCAAGTTCGGCGGTCACGGAACCACCCGCCTTCTGCACCTGGTAGGTCACCGCCGCCGACGCCGCGACCAACGCGAAAAACGGCACCTTCTCCAGCAGCGCGCCTCGCCACGCGCCGGAGGCCGCCTTTTCAAGCACCGCGACACGGCGCAGCGGCCAGATGTCCAACAGCAGCAGCAGGCAGGGCAGCGTCACGAGCATCGGCTTGGACATCAGCCCAAGCGCGAAGGTCGCCAGCGTGGCCGCATACACGAGCGCCCAAGGCCGGCCGGCTCGGCGTCGCTCCACGTACCCAGCGTAGAGCCAGAGCACCGCAAAGAAAAAGAAGCCGCTGAGCACGTCCTTGCGCTCCGAGACCCACGCCACCGACTCCACCCGCAGCGGGTGCCACGCGAAAAGCGCCGCGCAGAACACGCTCCGCCAGACCGAGCCGGTCAACCGCCGCAGGGCCAGAAAGGCGAGCGCCGCATTCAACGCATGCCACAGCACGCTCGTCGCGTGGTGACCCCTCGGATCGAGGCCGAAGAGCGTCACGTCGAGCTGGTGCGACATCCATGTGAGCGGGTGCCAGTTCGAGGCCTCGCCCGCCGTCAGCGCCCAGCGGATTCCCGCCCAAGTGAGCCCGCCCTGCACGCGCGCGTTGGCCGTGACGTAATCAGGATCGTCGTAGTTGACGAAGCCGTGCCCGATCGCGCGCGAGAACAACAGGATTGTCAGCGCGCCGAGCACCAACGCGATCCACCACGGCCTCGAATCCCGACTGTTCCCGCCTGTCATCATCGGTGCGGTGCCTCAGTGGACATTCCGAGCCCGGGGTTCAACGCGCGGTTGGCGGAGCTTCCGCGGCAGCACGACCACCCAGTTCCCACTCGAGCAACGCCCGGTAGGAAGACCAGCGCCGGTAGAGCAGGATGGCCACGGCCGCCCCGGCCGTGTCGGCAATCCAATCCTCCAACTCAGCATAACGGCCTGGCACGAAGCTCTGATGCCACTCGTCCGTCGCCCCGTAGGCCGAGACCGCCGCCAACGCCCACCAGGCGCCGGCTCGCCCCTTCCCCACCCGGCACGAGAGGGTGCCGAGCAGTCCATAGACGGAGAAATGCACGACCTTATCGAAATGCGGGACCTTCGGACCCGCCACCGCAGATCGGCTCGAGGCCATGAGAATCAGCGCCGCGATGCACAGCGGCCAAAGCCACCGTCGGCGCTCCGCCGAGAGCCACCGACTCACGCTCACGGCTCGGAACCTCCGCTCGGCGCCATCGGTGCCGCGACGGCCCGGTCACGTCCCTGCGCCTTCGCCGCGTAGAGCGCGCGGTCGGCCGCCGCGAGCAGCGCCTCCGTCCCGCAGGCAGCCCCCGCCAAGGCCGACGCTCCGGCACTGACCGTTACTCCCGCCCCCTTCGCCTCAACGCGGATCCGGTCCGCCGCCGCCAGCGCCCCCGCGGCATCCGTCTGCGGCAGGATCACCGCGAGTTCGTCGCCGCCGATGCGCGCGCATCGATCGACCGCGCGAATGACGCCGGCGATGCGCTCCGCCAGGCCGCGCAGCACCGCGTCTCCTCGGGCGTGGCCCATGGTGTCGTTGATGCGCTTGAAATGGTCGACGTCGACAAGCACGAGCCCGAGCGGCAGGCCGAAGCGCCGCGCCCGCTCCGTCTCCTGCCCGAGGAGACGATCAAACTCGCGGCGGTTGAGGAGTCCGGTGAGGGAATCCCGGGTCGCGAGCTGCCGCAGCTCCGCGAGCGTCTCACCGAGCCGGAGCGCGTAGCGCAGCGAACGCTCCAAGGCACGCGGCGTGATCTCTCCCTTCACGAGGTAATCCAGCGCCCCCGCCTCCATCGCCGCGAGATCGACCCGGTCCGCCGACTCGGCGGTCAGGAAAATGATCGGCGTCGCGCAGCCGCGGGTCGCCGCTTCGCGGATCAACTGCAAGCCGTCGCGGTCGCCCAGCCGATAGTCCAGCAGGCAGGCCGCAAATTCACCGGTCAGCAGCCGCGCCAGACCCTCGTCGTAGGTCGCAGCGCACTCGAGGCCGAACCGTTCGCGCTGGAACGCACCGAAGTGGGCCTGCGTGAGCCGATGCTGCAGGCGGTCGTCGTCGATCAGCAGGATCGTGCGCGGCATGGAAGGCGCGAGGACCGCGGCGGACGGGTACTCAGCTCCGCATCACGCCCGCCGCCAGGTCGGCCGCCCGCGCGCGGATAGCCCCAGGGAGCGCCGCCCGGTCGCCCAGGTTGTCCCGGATGCAGTTCACCAGCGCACTGCCCACGACGACGCCGTCGGCATGGGCCGCCACCTGGGCCACCTGCGCCCGCGTGCCGATGCCGAAGCCAACCACCGTC
>JACCEB010496342.1_pt1 | contig 10256 bp, 7 predicted proteins | sample 7454761 | NCBI WGS metagenome assembly JACCEB01 (sample SAMN15323454, study PRJNA562643) | freshwater metagenome | isolation source: river surface water | place: USA:Blue River Watershed | collected 2017-08-18
AAGGAGTTTGACCACTTGTCATCCAACGTTCGGTCCACTATTTCAATTAGCGGCCATTCGGATGATGGCCCTGGGCCGTGAGAAGTAATTAGGCGTCCTTTTGCCCATTCGTAGGCCGAAATACTGGGCAATGCAGAAACCAAAATGCACGAAATCTGCTGCTGTTCCGCCCGCTGAATTGCGATATCGCGAGCGTGCCACGTTGGCGTTCGTTCTTCGCGAAGCGAATCATCATGTTCATCAATCACCACAATGCTTGATAAATGTGGGGTGCGAGCGAACACGCAGGCACGAGACCCAATTACGACGTCAACTCCACCTGCAGCGAAGTCCCACTCATCGGGAAGCACGGCAACCGTAAATCCATGACGTTTAAGCGCTGCTGCAAACAAACGTGCACGGACCACTGTTGGAATCACCACGAGTACAGGTCCTACTAACGCTGCCCCGACAATGACGTCGACTGGCGACTTCAATGGTCCGCGGCGCACTAGGGCCGAACGTTTCTCGCGTACCGCATTTGCCACTTCACTATCACCCGAAATCTTTACTTGCTCACGCTGATAGCGGGAAGTAGGAAGAGTTTGCACCAATTTTGACGACGTTGCTGAAACAAAAAATGCACGTAATCTTCCGCAATATCGCTGACTCGCCCACTTGGCCAATGCAACAACTTCTGCGGACGCACCGAACCCAAGCCACTTAATGACTGATCGCAGTTTTGCCGGATCTACGTCGGTAAAACTTTCTTCGGTTGAACCAATTTCCATGACCCAACCCGGCACATTTCGTCCGTGCAAAGGCACACGAACACGATCTCCAATAGCAATCTTGTTTTGAAGATCTGACGGTATGAGGTAGTCAAATACCTTGTCCACGCCAGTCACGTCGGGAACTACCCGCGCGACAAGCGACATTTACAGCTTGACTGCTGCTTTGAATTCCTTCAAACGCGACAGCGTCTCCCACGTAAATTCAGGAAGCGCTCGACCAAAGTGGCCATATGCAGCCGTCTTGTTGTAAATCGGACGCTTGAGGTCAAGGTCACGCAAGATTGCAGCAGGACGAAGATCGAACACTTGGCGAACCGCATCTTCAATTGCAACTTCGTCAACCGTGTTGGTGCCAAAGGTTTCAACAAGGATGCTGATTGGTTGTGCCATACCAATTGCGTATGCAACTTGTACTTCACAACGCGCTGCAGCACCAGCAGCAACAACGTGCTTGGCTACCCAACGAGCCGCATAGGCAGCAGAACGGTCAACTTTCGATGGATCTTTTCCGCTGAATGCACCACCACCATGACGACCCATGCCGCCGTAGGTATCAACAATAATTTTTCGACCAGTGAGTCCGGTATCTGCATGTGGTCCACCCTTGACGAATTCACCAGTTGGGTTGATGTGCACTGCATATTTGTCATTTTGGAATTGCTCTGGAATGACTGGACGAATTACTTGCTCAATGAGGTCTGGGCGAATAACAGTGTCACGAGGTGTCCCGTCAGCGTGCTGAGTAGAAATGAGCACTGTTGACAAACGAACTGGAACTCCGTTTTCGTATTCAAACGTGACCTGAGTCTTGCCGTCAGGGCGCAAGTATGGAATAGCGCCGGACTTTCGAACTTCGGCCAACTTTTCTGCCATGCGATGTGCAAGGTTGATCGGCAAAGGCATGAGCTCAGGTGTTTCGTTGCATGCGTAACCAAACATCATTCCTTGGTCGCCAGCACCTTGACTGTTGAGTTTGTCCTCACCGCTTTGGCCGCTGCGCGTTTCTTCGCTTTTGTCAACACCCATTGCGATATCAGAACTCTGCTCGTCAATTGACACAATGACGCCGCAAGTGTTTCCATCAAATCCGTACAACGCATTGTCGTACCCAATGCCCTTAATCACTTCGCGCGCAATCTTTGGAATGTCTACATATGCAGAAGTCGTGATTTCACCAGCAACTACACAAAGACCAGTGGTGAGCAATGTTTCGCAAGCAACACGTCCGTGTGGGTCTTCGGTCAAAATCGCATCAAGTACCGCATCGGAAACTTGGTCCGCCATTTTGTCTGGGTGGCCTTCAGTAACGCTCTCCGAAGTAAAGGTGAATTTTCTCACTGCTGCTCCATCTGTCTTGCCGCAATTGCGACGCGTCGGTATGACGTGTAGAGACTAGTTGGTACGTGCAGACCGAATGGCAACTACAGCATTGAGGACAGACCGAGCAATTGATCGCTTGTCCGTCAGTGCTACCTCAACAGGATCCACCCCGCGGGCGACCAATGTCACCGCATTGGTCGCATGGGCAAAACCCACCCCGTCTTGGGAAACATCATTGGCAACAATGAGGTCTGCGCCTTTGCGCTCCAGTTTTGACATTGCATTGGCAACAAGGTTTTCGGTCTCGGCCGCAAAACCAACCAACACCTGACCAGCAGGCTTTTTCTTCCCTAAGCCAGCAAGGATGTCGGGGGTCGCTTCAAGTTCGATTGCCCCGAGGCCATCGATTAGTCCCGTTACTGGGTCTTTTTTCAACTTATTGGTGGCGCTTCGCACAGGGCGAACATCGGCAACTGCAGCCGCCATGATGACAACATCGGCCGAAGCAGCTTCGACATTTACTGCATCCATCATTTGTTGGGCAGATTCAACCTGAACGAGATTCACACCAAATGGCGTTGGCAAATCGGAAGTAGAGATCAAGGTAACTTTCGCGCCACGAGAAACAGCTTCACTGGCAATGGCGTATCCCTGTTTACCTGTTGATCGGTTTGCGATTACACGAACAGCATCTATTGCCTCGCGAGTTCCACCGGCAGTCACCACAACATGAGCGCCATATAAGTCGCCGGGCGTCAAGAGTTGTTCAACTTCAGAAAAGATTCGCTCCGGTGCTGCAAGTCTTCCAGCGCCCACATCGCCGCCGGCAAGTCGGCCTGTTTCGGGTTCAAGAATATGCACACCTCGTCGGCGAAGAGTTGCGATATTTTCCTGAACAGAAGCGTGTTCCCACATTTCTGTGTGCATCGCTGGGCACACCAATACTGGAGCACGAGTGGCGATCAACGTGGCTGTAAGAAAATCACTCGAAATGCCGGCCGCATAGGAACCAATGACACGAGCAGTTGCTGGTGCAACAACAATGAGATCCGCGCGCTGCGCTAGGCGCGTATGTGGAATTGGATTCGCATCGTCCCACAATGTGGTGTGAACAGGTTCAGATGCAAGCGCCGACAAAGTTGTCTTACCGATGAAATGCTCGGCATCTTGTGTCATCACTGGAGCAACATGAGCTCCTGCATCAACTAACTGACGACACAATTCAACGGCTTTATATGCAGCAATTCCACCTGACACACACAACACAATGTGCTTTCCGCGGAGCGACATAACTTCTGCTCAATTCTCTCGCCTATGCGAGAACCGAATTATGCGTTTTCTTCTGTTGCTGGTGCTTCGTCTTGTTCGACTTGCGCTTCTGGAGCCGACTCTTCAAGAGCAGCAACCACATCATTAGCTGCTTCGTCGAGCATTTCTGCATCGAGTTCGGCTTCGATTTCGGCGTATGCCGACATCTCAACGCCAACAATTTTGTCTGCAGCAATTTCTTCAAAACTGATCGACAATGGCTTACGCGAGGTTGAACTGACCTGCGGTGGAACCATTGTTCCAAGACCTTCGCCAAGTTGATTGAAATACGAATTAATTTCGCGAGCACGACGTGCGGCCAAGGTAACCAAACTGAACTTCGAGTGCGTACGGTGCATCAAGTTCTCGAGTGGTGGGTTCATCATGGTGTCTTCAGCAACCACAGGGGGTCCTTTCGCTAGGGCATGAATTCTACCCTTTTATGCCCGTTTTGCCCGCTCCTTGGCAATCAAACCAAGCATGTCGTTGACTGTCTGGGCCAAGTCATCATTGATCAAGACATAGTCCGCAAGCGCTTTCCCTACAGGCTCTTCCTCTTCTGCCTTCTTCAAACGCTGCTCAACCTTGTTGTCGGCGTCCCCACGTCCGTGCAGCCTGGCCTTCTGCTCTTCTCGAGACGGCGGCAATACAAACAACAGCAATGCCTCGGGGTGCTGCTGCTTCACCTGCTGAGCACCGTCCACTTCAATTTCAAGAACGATGTCGCGACCAGTTGGAGGCTCTGGGTTGGGAGTTCCGTAGAGGTTGCCAATGAATTCTGTCCACTCAAGAAAACCATCGGCATCAATGTGTTGTTGAAACTGTTCGCGCGTGACAAATTTGTATGCATCGGCTGCTTCACCTTGGCGCATTTCACGAGTTGTCCACGAGCGACTTAACCACAAACGCTCGTCGCGCTTTACCAGCTCTTCAACAATGGTGCTCTTGCCTACTCCACCCGGACCAGACACCACCACGATGAGCGACTTTGTCACGATTCCAACGCAACTTTCAATGATGAGATCTGCGCAGAGGTCAACGAGCCAACGTTGCAACGCTCATCAATGTGGCAGTCTTGCATGATTCGACGCGCCTGCACTTTTCCTATGCGCGGATCACTCTCTAAAACCTTGACAACATACACATACGACTCTGCCGCTGTGCGTTCGTTGGCTTGCAATGAAACCAACGATTGACACGAACGCTCACCCGCAGCAATCTGTTGACAGATTTCGGCTATGTCTTGACGCAATTCGGTCAACAACGTAGGCGACATAGAGTAATTTTAGCCGCTCAGTGAGCCCGCAGACCGCCACGATGTGCGCATCCGATAATTTCTGACCATTCGGTCACCCCGCGACGCTTTGCCCAGGAAATCATTTCACGCTTAATCCGAGTTAGCGCACGAGGATTTGCAAAATTCGCTGTTCCAACCTGTACAGCACTTGCACCCGCAAGCATGAGTTCTATCGCTTCTGCTCCACAAGTCACTCCGCCAGCACCAACAATTGCTAGACCAGGCACATTGGCCGCAACTTCATATACCGCTCGCACAGCAATTGGGTGAATCGAACGCCCCGATAAGCCGCCACCACCGTTGCCCAAAGATGGCAAACCAGTGCCCACATCAATATCCATCCCCAATGCCGTATTGATCAGCGTCACTGCTTCGGCCCCTCCACGCTGTGCAGCTTGGGCGCCTTCAATGAGGAGATGCGTGTTCGGGCTTAACTTTGCCCACAGCGGGACACCTTCGATATTCGCTGATCTCACAATTTGTTCAACCAAATCTGGATCATGAGCAAAAATTGCATGACGTGCAGAGGAATCAGCAGCCGCTTTTGTATTCGGGCAAGACAAATTGATCTCTAGCGCAGTTAAATGACGAGCAATAGGCCGAAGCAAATCTGCAGCACGCGCATAGTCATCGACGCCAAAACCCCAAATGCTCATCACGATGTTGGCTTGCACCTCTCGCAACCTAGGAAGATCATGAGCAATCCAATATTCAATTCCGGGCCCTTGTAACCCAACCGCATTGAGCATTCCACCCGAAGTTGGCCGCAGTCGCGGCGCAGCATTTCCAGACCATTCAAAGTGAGCGAGTGACTTCACAACGAAAGATCCAATGGTTGAGAGATTTACATATGGATGCAACTCAATACCGTGGCCGGCAGTTCCTGATGCGTTCATCAGAGGCGACTTCAAAGTCACCGAACCAACGGTGGTTGTACTGCGTGAAATCGCCGCAGATGTACTCACCTGCCGTGATACTCCTGTAGTGATTTCACGGTAAGTGGTTGCAATTTTTGCTCGGCAAGTCCCTGCACCGCTGCAAGTGCTGCATTAATGGTGGTTACCGATGACACTCGCCAGATGTTTGCAGCCTTGCGAATTGCTTCACCATCGGAATGAGCACCACGCCCACGAGGCGTGTTAATAACAAACTCAATTTCGCCGCGCTCAATGAGGTCTACTGCATCATCAGCAATAGTTCCTTGCGATTGCTCAGACACCTTGCCCACTACTCGGTCAACTGGATACCCAAATCGTGACAAGTAATCGGCGGTTCCTGATGTTGCAGCAATCCCAAGACCAAGTTCACGCAAGCGTTTCGCAACAACAAGACCACTTGGTTTGTCTTTATCGTTCAGCGACAGAAATACCATGCCCGAAGTTGGCAATGTGGTGCCTGCAGCAGATTCTGCTTTGATGAAAGCTCGACCAAACGTACTGTCGATACCCATTACTTCACCTGTTGAACGCATTTCAGGTCCAAGCGCAGTATCTACACCAGGGAATCTATTAAACGGCAGCACGGCTTCTTTCACCGAAACATGTCCAAAGTTTGTAGGCGGTTTCAATAGACCTTCTGCGCGTAGCTCGGCAAGCGTTGCCCCAAGCATCACTCGACTAGCCACTTTGGCCAATGGAACACCTGTCGCCTTTGCCACAAATGGAACCGTGCGACTAGCTCGAGGGTTCGCCTCAATCACATAAACGGTTGAGCCGGTTACAGCAAACTGCACATTGAGTAGACCTTTCACGTCTAATGCTTCTGCAATTACTCGCGTGTATGACTCAACAGCTTCAACCACCCATGGTTCAAGTGTTGGTGGCGGAATTGCACATGCCGAGTCACCAGAATGCACTCCGGCTTCTTCAACGTGTTCCATTACTCCACCGATCAACACTTCGCCACTCGCATCGCGAATCGCATCAACGTCAATCTCGGTAGCTTCATCGAGGAATCGATCGATGAGCACAGGCCGCCCAGCCGAGAGGCCCCCTTCCCTGCCAAGTGTGCCCGCCGCAGCAAGTTCATTCATTGCTCGCTGCAAGTGAACTTCGTCGTGAACAATTTGCATTGCTCGGCCGCCGAGCACATAGCTCGGTCGCACCAATACCGGATACCCAATTCGAGAAGCAATAGTTTTTGCTTCTTCAAAAGAAAGTGCGGTGCCACCTGGCGGTTGTGAGATTTTGAGTGATTCGCACAGCGCGCTCCACTTCTTTCTATCCTCAGCAAGGTCTATTGATTCTGGCGATGTTCCTGCGATGAGTTCTTTTGGAATGTAATTTGCCAACTTCAACGGCGTTTGCCCACCAAGGCTGACTATCACTTTGGGCGGCGAGGACGATGCAGCGATTTCTGCCTGAATCACATTCATTACGTCCTCACGCGTTAGCGGTTCAAAATACAAGCGATCAGAGGTGTCGTAATCTGTTGACACAGTTTCTGGGTTGCAGTTCACCATCACTGTTTCAAACCCGGCTTCGCGAAGTGCAAAACTTGCGTGCACGCAGCAATAGTCAAATTCAATTCCTTGACCAATTCTGTTTGGTCCACTGCCCAAGATGATTACTCGTTGTTTTTCTGAACGTCGAACTTCGTTTTCATCTTCATACGTTGAATAGTGATACGGGGTTTCTGCAGCGAATTCGGCGCTGCACGTGTCTACCGCTTTATAGGTAGGAATCACCCCCGAGGCAATGCGTGCGAGACGGACTTCGTCCTCATTGCACGACCATAGATACGCAAGTTGAGCGTCTGAAAAACCTAAACGCTTTGCCCTCCGCCAGCCTCGGACGGTGATCTGAGCAAGCGACTGTTGACTAAGTGTTCTTCTTTCTTCAACAATCATGAGCATCTGATCTAGAAACCAGTGATCAATTTTGCAGATCTCGTAAATTCGATCAAGGCTGATGTTGCGCAAAATTGCTTCACCTACATAGAACAAGCGCTCAGGTGTCGGAACTCCAGCTGCAGTGAGAACCTGCTCGTCAGACATCGAGCGATAGTTGAGTTCACCAGGGTCACAGTTCAAACCCATTCGCCCGTTTTCTAATGAGCGAAGCGCTTTTTGCAAGCTCTCTGGGAAAGTACGTCCGATAGACATTGCCTCGCCAACACTTTGCATTTGCGTTCCGAGAATTCCACTTGTTCCAGGGAACTTCTCAAACGCCCATCGCGGAATCTTGGTTACGACATAGTCAATGGTTGGTTCAAAACTTGCTGGAGTTTTTTTGGTGATGTCATTGGAGATTTCATCAAGCGTGTAGCCAACTGCAAGCTTGGCGGCAATCTTGGCAATAGGAAATCCAGTTGCCTTTGATGCAAGAGCAGATGACCGAGACACGCGAGGGTTCATTTCAATTACAACTTGATCGCCATTCACTGGGTTTACAGCGAACTGCACATTGGACCCACCGGTTTCCACGCCGACGCGACGAATACACGCAAAAGCGGCGTCGCGCATTTCTTGATATTCAACATCTGACAACGTCATTGCTGGGGCAACAGTTATTGAGTCACCCGTGTGAACACCCATTGGATCGACATTTTCAATTGAGCAGATAATCACGCAGTTGTCAGCGCGATCTCGCATTACTTCAAGCTCATATTCTTTCCATCCGGCAATTGAAGCCTCAATTAACACTTCGGCAATTGGGCTTGCTGCAATGCCATTGGCTACAACCGCACGGAATTCTTCTGGCGTATGCGCAATACCTGTTCCACGCCCACCAAGAATGTATGCAGGGCGAATGATGACAGGAAGACCTATTTCTTCGCGCACACGTTCAGCTTCTTCCATGTTGTGTGCAACACCGCTTCGCGGCACCTTGAGCCCTATTTCGAGCATCGCTACCTTGAATTTTTCGCGATCCTCGGCGGTTGCAATTGCCTCTGCATTCGCTCCAATCAATTCAGGCTTGCCGGGAACACCAACCACTCCCTTTTCAAACAATGCCATCGCCAAATTGAGTGCAGTTTGTCCACCAAGTGTTGGCAACACAGCATCTGGTTTTTCGCGCTCAATGATCGCTTCAAGCACTTCTGGCGTAAGTGGCTCTATGTAGGTGCGATCAGCAAAATCAGGATCGGTCATGATGGTCGCGGGGTTGGAGTTCGCCAAGATGACGCGATATCCCTCTTCCTTCAACACGCGACACGCTTGCGTACCCGAATAATCAAACTCACACGCCTGACCGATCACGATTGGACCAGAACCAATGATCAAGATGCTCTTCAAATCACTTCGACGTGGCATTACTTTGCCTCCATCAACTGACGGAACTCATTAAAGAGATACCGAGAATCATGAGGCCCCGGCCCTGCTTCAGGGTGATATTGCACACTGAACGCACGTGAATCACGTACAGACATTCCTTCATTGGTGAGATCATTCAAATTTGTGTGCGTGATGTCAGCAATGCCGTCTAGTGAAGATGCATCAACACAGAAGTTGTGGTTTTGGCTCGTAATTTCCACTGTGCCTGTACGCAAATTCCGCACGGGATGGTTTGCACCGTGATGTCCGAATGGAAGCTTGAACGTAGACCCACCTAGTGCAAGTGTGAGCAATTGATGACCTAGGCATATTCCAAATACGGGCATCCCTCCGTCAACAAGGGTTCGAATATGTTGTGGCGCGCCAACAACGGCTTCTGGATCACCAGGGCCATTTGACAAAAACACACCATGAGGGTTCAACGCCATCACTTCTTGCGCAGTAGTCGATGCCGGCACAACGGTGACCGTTGCAATTTCGCTGAGGCAACGCAAAATAGTTGACTTGATGCCAAAGTCATAGGCCACCACTTTGTAATGCCCAGAACCGACGACATATGACTGCTTCGTCGTGACCTGATCGACAAGCGCAACTCCAGAAGTACCGACTTCATTCTTTGCCGCCTGCAACAGGGTGTCGAAATCTGTAGAACCAAAAGCTCCAGGCATCGCCCCTGTATCACGCAAAATTCGGGTAAGACGTCGCGTATCAATTCCTGCAATGCCACTTATTCCCATGGCCTTCAAGTACGAGTCAAGTGACTGATCGCTTCGCCAATTGCTTTCTCGGCGTGCCTCTTCTCGGACAATGACTCCACGGGCATGAACTCGATTTGCTTCGTTGTCTAAATGTGTTGTTCCGTAGTTGCCGATGTGTGGCGTTGTAAACGTGATGATTTGACCTGCATATGAAGGATCAGAAATGACTTCTTGGTAACCCGTAAGCCCAGTATGAAACACCACTTCACCGCTCGAAATGGTGTTGGCTTGCGAACCAATAAGTTCACCTTCAAAAACAGTTCCATCGCGCAGCACCAACTGCCCCTCTCGCAGAGTCATCGTTGCGCCTCACCGTTCTTCACCACTACATCTCCTTCAAAAACTGTGTGTCTCACTTTGCCACGCAAGGTGCGACCAACAAAAGGAGTATTTCTGCTCTTGCTCGCCAGTTTGCTCGGGTCAACCGTCCACTCGGCTCGCATATCCACAACACACAGATTGGCAGGTTGCCCGACCTGAGGAAGTATTCCATGGCGGTCAGAGATTCCGGCTATCCGAGCAGG
>JACCEB011397111.1_pt1 | contig 10255 bp, 8 predicted proteins | sample 7454761 | NCBI WGS metagenome assembly JACCEB01 (sample SAMN15323454, study PRJNA562643) | freshwater metagenome | isolation source: river surface water | place: USA:Blue River Watershed | collected 2017-08-18
AGCGCGCCTTCCAGCCCACGCGGGTGGACATGCTGCCGCTGGCCCTGCGCCAGGCCATGGACACCATGGTCACCGGCCGCCCCGGCCCGGTGAACCTGGACATTCCCTACAACGTCTACCAGGAAGAGGCCGACGTCGATCTGCCTGCGCATTCGCATGTGCATCGCGCGCACCGGCCTGGCGCCAGCGACGCCGACGTGGCGGCCGCCATCGACCTGCTGGCTGCGGCCCGCCAACCCGTGCTGTTCATCGGCCATGGCGCGACGCTGTCCGAAGCCGGCGAGGAGATCACCGAGCTGGCGCACCGCCTGGGCATTCCCGTCATCACCTCGCCCAACGGCATGGGCTGCATCCGCGGCGACGACCCGTTGGCCCTGGGCTTCATCGGCCGCAACGGCGCCTTCCCCGCCAACGAGGCGGGCCGCCGCGCCGACCTGGTGATCACCCTGGGCACGCGCTTTGACGACCGCAGTTCGTCCAGCTGGCACCCGGGTTACTCCTGGAACTTCCCCAAGACGCAGCTGATTCATGTGGACATCGATCCTCAGGAGCTCGGTCGCAACTACGCGCCCACGCTGGGCATCATCGCGGACGTCAAGGTCTTCACCCGCCAGCTGCTCAACGCACTGCCCGCGCGCGCCGAGATCAGCGCCACGCGCTACGCGCCCTGGCTCGCGCAGGTGCAGGGCTGGCAGGCGCAGTGGGAGGCCTTCGTGCGGCCGCACTTCACCGATTCCACTAGCCCGCTGCGTCCGGAGTTCGTGGTCGGCACCTTGCAGAAGGTGCTGCCTGACGACGTGATCCTGGCGCTGGACTCGGGCGTGCACCACAACTGGTTCATGCAGTTCTGGCAGGCCAAGCGACCCCAGAGCATGCTCAATAGCTGGGGCTATTCGAGCATGGGCTTTGGCGTGTGTGGCGTCATGGGCGCGCAGCTGGCCGCGCCGGACCGGCCTTGCGTGGCGGTGGTGGGCGATGGCGGCTTCACCATGGCGCCCTATGTGCTGTGTACCGCGGTCGAATATCAGCTGCCGGTGGTGTGGATCATCTGGAACAACTTCGCCTGGGCTGCCATCCGGGACATCCAGCATGGCATGTTCGATGGCCGCGAGATCGGCACCGCCTTCTTCAACGGCGCCACCGGCGAACGCTACAACCCCGACTTCGCCGCCTGGGCCCGCGCCTGCGGTGCCGACGGCTACACCGTCACCCGCCCGCAGGACCTGGGCACGACCGTGCAGCAGGCCCTGAAGAACCGCCGCCCCTGCGTCATCGACGTGCATGTCGACGCCGACGTGCGCCCGCCCTCGACCGGTACCTGGCAGCTGCCGCCGACGCCTTACCGCGAACCGGCTTACGGCAAGCCCTGGGTCGCCTGAGCCTCTCTTCATTCACTCCCAGGACCATTCCATGAGCAACAAGATCGCCCTCGTCTTCGGCGGCACCCGCGGCATCGGCGCGGCCTGCGTGCGCAAGCTCGCAGAGAGTGGCCACGACGTCGCCTACACCTACGTGACCAGCGCACCCAACGTGCCGGCAAGCATCGGCGCTTCGCGCACCAAAGGCTATTCGGTGGATATCACCGACGCCGCCCAGGTCGCGGCCGTCTTCGCGACAGTCGCCAAGGACTTCGGCAGCGCCCCGCACTGCGTGGTGGCCAACGCCGGCATCAACGTGCCGCCCGGCCCGCTCGCCCAGTTCAATCCCGACGACTTCCGCCGCGTGGTCGAGGTCAACATCGTGGGCGCCTTCAACGTGCTGCAGCAGGCCGCCCGCCATGTGGTCGACGGCGGCAACATCATCGCGCTGACCACCTCCATGGTGCGCGTGGGCATTCCGGGTGGCGGCCCCTACACCGCCACCAAGGCGGCGGTCGAGAGCCTGGTGCGTTCGATGGCCAAGGAACTCGCGGGCCGCAAGGTCCGCGTCAACGCGGTCGCACCCGGCCCGGTCGACACCGACCTGTTCCACGCCGGCAAGACCGACGAGGTCAAGGCCCGCTCCGCCGCGCTCAGCCCCTTCAACCGCATCGGCCAGCCCGACGAGGTGGCTGCGGTCGTGAGCTTCCTGGCCTCCGACCAGGCGTCCTGGGTGCACGGCCAGGTCATTCAACCCAACGGCGGCATGGTCTGATCGCGCACCATGAGCGATTCGGTCGCCACTTGGCATTACGACGTCGTGGTGGTGGGCGCCGGTGGCGCCGGCCTGGCTGCAGCCATCGAGGCGCGGGAAGCGGGCGCGCGCGTGCTGCTGCTGGAAAAGAACGATCGTCCCGGCGGCTCCACCGCCTGGTCCATCGGGTCCATCAGTTCCACGCAGACCCCGCACCAGCGTAAGCGCGGCATCGTCGACACGCCGGCCGACCACTGGGCCGACATGCCCGGCTTCGCCGGCGACCTCGACCCGCGTGACAACCCCGCGCTGCGGCGCATCCTGTGCGATGAGATTCCGGCCACCTTCCAATGGCTGCTCGATTCGGGCATCCGCTTCATGGGCCCCATGCCCGAGCCGCCGCATCGCCAGCCGCGCATGCACAACGTGCTGCCCAACTCGCGCTCCTTCATCTACCACCTCACGCGACGTGCCGACCGTGCCGGCGTGACGCTGCGTTGCGGCGCGCGCGTGCAGCGCCTGCTGATGGAGGCAGGCCGCATGACCGGCGTCGAGGTGGAACTCGAGGGCCGGCTGCAGACCTTCACCGCGCGCGGCGGCGTCATCCTCTCGGCGGGCGACTTCACCAACAACCCCGAGTTCAAGGCGCGCTTCATGGGCGAGGCGCAGTCGCGCGTGGAAGGCGTGAACACCACCGCCACCGGCGACGGCCAGCGCATGGCCGAGACCCTGGGCGCGCGCATCGTCAACGGCGACCTGGCCCTGGGCCCGGAGCTGCGCTTCATCGCGCCCGCGCGCGAGACCCTGATGCGGCGGCTGCCGCCCTGGCGTGCGCTGGCCACTTTCATGGCCTGGGCCATCGACCACCTGCCGCCGTCCATCCTGCGGCCGTTCGTGATGCAGTTCCTCACCACCGCCCTGGCGCCGTCCACCGACCTGTTCCAGGCCGGCGCCGTGCTGGTGAACCGCCGTGGCGAACGTTTCTGCGACGAAGCGAATCAGCCGGCCCTGAGCGTCGCGCAGCAGGAGGGCAAGCAGGCCTGGATCCTCCTGGACCAGCGCCTGGCCCGCCAGTTCTCCGCCTGGCCGCATTTCGTGTCCACCGCGCCGGGCGTGGCCTATGCCTACGTGCCCGACTACCTGCGCAATCGTCCCGACGTGTCGGCGCAGGCCCCCACCCTGCAGGCCCTGGCGCAGACACTGGGCATGGACCCCGCGGCACTCGAGGCCAGTGCGCGCCCTGCGGGCAAGCCCGCGCTCGGCGAGGGGCCCTACATCGCGCTGGGCCCGGTGCGCGCCGTCTTCGTGCATGCCGAGGGCGGCTTGATGGTCGATCTGGAGCACCGCGTGCTTGACGCGCAGGACCGTCCGATCCCGGGCCTGTATGCCGCTGGCTCCACCGGGCAGGGCGGCCTGCTGCTCAAAGGGCATGGTCACCACCTGGCCTGGGCCTTTGTCTCGGGTCGGCGCGCGGGCCGCATCGCCGCGCAAGCCGCGCGCCGCGCAAGCCCCTGAGCCCCCGTCTGTTTTCCTCTTGAAGGTAGTCTCTCGCGATGGTGGATGTTCTGGTAATCGGTGGTGGCAACGCGGCCCTGTGTGCGGCGCTCATGGCGCGCGAGGCAGGCGCCAGCGTGATGCTGCTGGAGGCCGCGCCGCGCGAGTGGCGTGGCGGTAATTCGGGCCATACGCGCAATCTGCGCTGCATGCACGATGCGCCGCAGGACGTGCTGGTGGATGCCTATTCCGAAGAAGAGTTCTGGCAGGACCTGCTCAAGGTCACCCAGGGCGCAACCGACGAACACCTGGCCCGCCTGGCGATCCGCGCCTCGGCCACCTGCCGCGACTGGATGCGGCGCCATGGCGTGCGCTTCCAGCCTTCGCTGGCCGGCACGCTGCACCTGTCACGCACCAACGCCTTCTTCATGGGCGGCGGCAAGGCCCTGGTCAATGCCTATTACCGCAGCGCCCAGGCGCTGGGCGTGAAGATTCGCTACGAGTCGCCGGTCGATTCGCTGGAAATCCAGGACGGCCGCTTCGTCGCCGCGCGTGTGGGTGGCGAACGCATCGAGGCGCGCGCCTGCGTGCTGGCTGCTGGCGGCTTCGAGTCCAACATCGCCTGGATGCGCGAGGCCTGGGGCCAGAACGAGCGCGGCGAGTGGCCGGCCGACAACTTCCTGATTCGCGGCACCCGCTACAACCAGGGCACGCTCCTGCGCTTCATGATGGAGCAGGGCGCCGACATCATCGGCGACCCCACGCAGGCGCACTGCGTCGCCATCGACGCGCGCGCGCCGCTCTATGACGGCGGCATCTGCACCCGTGTGGATTGCGTCTCCCTGGGCATCGTCGTCAACCGCGAGGCCCGCCGTTTCTACGACGAGGGCGAGGACTTCTGGCCCAAGCGCTACGCCATCTGGGGCCGACTGGTGGCGCAGCAGCCCGGGCAGATCGGCTACGCCCTGATCGACAGCAAGGCCATCGGCCGCTTCATGCCGCCGGTCTTCCCGGGGGTGAAGGCCGACACCGTCGAGGACCTGGCCACCGGCCTGGGTCTGGACCCGGCGACGCTGCGCCAGACCGTCGACGCCTTCAACGCCGCCTGCCGCGTCGGCCGCTTCGACCACACGGTGATGGACGACTGCCACACCGAGGGCCTGACGCCCGCCAAGACCCACTGGGCGCGTCCGCTCGATGTGCCGCCGTTCTATGGCTATGCGGTGCGCCCCGGCGTCACCTTCACCTACCTGGGCCTGAAGACCGACGAGACCACTGCGGTCCGTTTCGGCGGCCGTCCCAGCGACAACCTGTTCGTGGCCGGCGAGATGATGGCTGGCAACGTGCTGGGCCAGGGCTACACGGCGGGCGTGGGCATGACCATCGGCACCGCCTTCGGCCGCATCGCCGGCACCCGCGCCGCCGCGGCGGTATTGGGCCCGCAAGTCCTGAAGGAAAACGTCTGATGCACGCGCTCGAATCCCTGGCGCAGCAAGCGCGCGCCCTGGCCGACGGCCAGCCCTCCCCCGAAGTGTCCGAGGTGGCGCGGCAGATGCAGATCTGCAATGCCTGCCGCTATTGCGAGACCTTCTGCGCGGTCTTCCCCGCGATGACCCGCCGCCTCGAGTTCGGCGCGCAAGACGTGCATTACCTGGCCAACCTGTGCCACAACTGCGGTGCCTGCCTGCATGCCTGCCAGTACGCGCCGCCGCACGAGTTCGCGGTCAACGTGCCGCAGGCCATGGCGCGCGTGCGCGTGCAGACCTACGAGGACCATGCCTGGCCGCGTCCGCTGGGCGCGCTGTACCGGCGCAACGGCCTGGCGCTGTCGCTGGCCACCGCGGGCGGCCTGGCGCTGTTCATGTGGCTGGCGCTGGCCCTGCGCGGCACGCTGTGGCATGAGCCACTCGCCGGCAACTTCTACGCGGTGTTCCCGCACAACCTGCTGGTCCTGCTGTTTGGCGGTGCCTTCGGTTTCGCGCTGTTCGCGCTGGCCATGGGCGCGCTGCGTTTCTGGCGCGGCGTGCGACCCGACAACGTGCCCGGTGCGCGCACCGACGGGGCAGCGGCCGAGGCGGCGCACGCCGCGCTGGCCCTGAAGTACCTCGATGGCGGCCATGGCGACGGCTGCAACGACGAGGACGACCGCTACACCCTGCGCCGGCGGCGTTTCCACCATCTCACCTTCTACGGCTTCATGCTGTGCTTCGCCTCGACCAGCGTGGCCACCCTGTACCACTATGTCTTCGGCTGGGTGGCGCCGTATCCGCTCACCAGCCTGCCGGTGATCCTGGGCACCGTCGGCGGCCTGGGACTGCTGGCCGGTCCGGCGGGCCTGTTGTGGCTGAACCTGCGCCGCGACCCGGCGCATGGCGACACCGCGCAGCGCCCGATGGACCGCGGCTTCATCGCCTTGCTGTTTCTCACCAGTGCCACAGGCCTGGCCTTGCTCGCCTGGCGCGACACGGGTGCCATGGCCTTTCTGCTGGCCACCCACCTGGGCGTGGTGATGGCCCTGTTCCTGACCTTGCCCTATGGCAAGTTCGCCCATGCGGTGTACCGATGCGCGGCACTGCTGAAGTTCGCGATCGAGAAGCGCCAGCCCAATCGTCTGCAACTGGGCGCGGACTGAGTCCGAGGCGTCACGGTCAGTAGGCGGCGCCCGCCACGCCGGCGTCGGTGTGGATCACCGACAGCGGGTAGCGCCGGCCGGCCAGGTAGTCCTCGATGCATTGCAGCACCAGGGGGCTGCGATGCCGCGCCGCGCTGGCGCGCACTTCTTCGGGTGTCATCCATACCGTGCGCACGATGCCGTGGTCCAGCTTGCGCGCCGGGTCGTGCGCCCCCAGCTGTCCGCAGAAGGCGAAGCGCAGGTAGGTGATGTCCTCGCCGGTGGTTGCGCGCTGGAAGCGTGCGAGGTACACGCCCACGAGGGCCGTCGGCTTGAAGGCGTAGGCTGTTTCTTCCAGCGCCTCGCGGGCGCAGCCTTGCGCGGGCGATTCACCGGGGTCCAGGTGGCCTGCCGGGTTGTTCAGGCGCAGGCCCTCGGGGGTGTGCTCCTCGATCAACAGGAAGCGGCCGTCCTGCTCGATGACGGCGGCCACGGTGGCACTCGGTTTCCAGCGTTCGCTCATGCCCGGATTATGGTCAGGGCTGGTATTCCGGCGCAGCCTGGACCCAGATGAAGGATTGCACGTCGATCATGTCGCGTGCCCGCAGGCCGGGCTGCCTTTCCAGGTCGCGCCGGATGATGGCGGCGAAGGTGAGAACACTTTCGTATACACGCCAGGAAGGCAGGGGCTGGTAAGGCAGGTCGAAGCCATAGGCCCGTGCCGCCTTGCGCGTCACCCGGGGCTTGAGAAACAGGTGCCGGTCCGGCCGCGCCAGGAACCCGAACAAGGTCACCACCGGCCAGGTCTGCACCCGGGCGCGCGGACAGGGCAGATCGCCCAACGCCTGCACCCAGTCCTCGAAGCGGCGCCGCGCCGACCCGCGGCCATGCAGGAAGGCATACAGCTCGTGCGCGAACAGGCGCGCGCCCGAAGGCGTCCGGAGGGCGTCACGCAGGGCCATCTTCTCGAAGGAGAACAGCAGGTTGGTGCGCGCCTCCACCCGCAGGGCCAGCGCGGCGATCTGTCGGTACTCGCCGCGGGCCAGCAGCTTGCGAAAGTCGTTGGGGCCCAGGTCCCGCTGCCACTCCAGGTGGGCCCGCTCCTTGGGCGCGCGCTCGGCCACCACATAGGCGTTGTCCGCGAAACCCTCCGGGTAGAACAGCTCGAACCGGCGCCGGCACGCGGCGGCGCCCAGGTAGCGGACATTGCCGGCGCGGGGGCCGTCGAGGGCGGGGGAGAGGGACGCCGGTCGTGCCATGACGGCAGTCTTTGGCCGAGCCCAAGCTCATCCATGTGCGACAGGACGCCGCCTGCCTGTAGGCCGGGATCCGTGCGTTCAACCTTCCTCGGCGCCAGCCACGAACCCGCCGGGCTTCATGTAAGCTCCTGTTAAGGCGGCCCTGGCGACCGCCACCACCCGCCCCGAGGAGGAATTTTCATGCAGATAGGCGTACCTGCCGAGACCCTGGCAGGCGAAACCCGCGTTGCCGTCACGCCCGAGACGGCCAAGAAACTCAAGGCCCAGGGCCACACCGTGCGTGTGCAGTCAGGCGCGGGCCTGGCCGCCAGCGCCCCCGATGCCGCCTACGAGGCGGTGGGGGCCGAGATCACCGACGCGGCGGGCGCCTTCGCCTGCCCGCTGGTCCTGAAGGTACGGGGCCCCTCGGAGTCCGAGACCGGCCGCATGAAATCCGGCACCGCCCTGGTGGGCATGCTCAATCCCTTCGACGCCACGGGCATCGCGCGCCTGGCCGGCGCCGGTATCACCGGCTTTGCCCTCGAGGCGGCACCTCGCACCACCCGCGCCCAGAGCATGGACGTGCTCTCCTCGCAGGCCAACATCGCTGGCTACAAGGCGGTCATGATCGCCGCCGACAAGTACCAGCGTTTCTTCCCGATGCTCATGACCGCTGCCGGTACCGTGAAGGCCGCCCGCGTCGTGATCCTGGGCGTGGGTGTGGCGGGCCTGCAGGCCATCGCCACCGCCAAGCGCCTGGGGGCGGTCATCGAAGCGTCCGACGTGCGGCCCTCCGTCAAGGAGCAGGTCGAGTCGCTGGGCGCCAAGTTCATCGACGTTCCGTATGAGACGCAGGAGGAAAAAGACGCCGCCGAGGGCGTGGGCGGCTACGCCCGCCCCATGCCCGCGAGCTGGCTCGAACGCCAGAAGGCCGAGGTCGCCAAGCGCGTGGCCCAGGCCGACGTGGTCATCACCACCGCGCTCATTCCCGGCCGGCCCGCGCCGGTGCTCGTGACCGAGGACATGGTCAAGTCCATGAAGGCTGGATCGGTCATCGTCGACCTGGCCGCGCCGCAAGGCGGCAACTGCCCGCTCACCGAGGCGGGCAAGACGGTCGTCAAGCACGGCGTGACCCTGGTGGGCGAGACCAACCTGCCGGCCCTGGTGGCCGCCGATGCCTCCGCGCTCTACGCGCGCAACGTGCTCGACTTCCTCAAGCTGGTCATCACGAAGGAAGGCGAGCTGCAGGTCAATCTCGAAGACGACATCGTCGCGGCCTGTCTCATGGCCCACAACGGCGAAGTCAAGCGCAAATAAAAGAGCAGCGGAGGACCCCCCATGGACATCATCTCCCCCACCGTCACCAACCTGATCATCTTCGTGCTGGCCATCTACGTCGGCTACCACGTGGTCTGGACCGTCACCCCCGCGCTGCACACGCCGCTCATGGCCGTGACCAACGCGATCTCCGCCATCGTCATCGTCGGCGCCATGCTGGCTGCCGCCCTCACCGAGACCCCCCTGGGCAAGACCATGGGTGTGCTGGCCGTGGCCCTGGCGGCGGTCAACGTCTTCGGCGGCTTCCTGGTCACCCGGCGCATGCTGGAGATGTTCAAGAAGAAAGAGCGCAAGTCGGAGGCCGCCAAATGAGCATGAACCTCGTCGTTCTCCTGTACCTGCTGGCGTCGGTCTGCTTCATCCAGGCCTTGAAGGGCCTGTCGCATCCCACCACCTCCATCCGGGGCAACCTGTTTGGCATGGCCGGCATGACCATCGCCGTGCTGACCACCGCGGCCCTCATCGTCCAGATCTCGGGCGGCGTGGGGCTGGGCCTGGGCTGGGTGCTGCTGGGGCTGCTCGTGGGCGGCACCGCCGGCGCCATCATGGCCCAGCGCGTCGAGATGACCAAGATGCCCGAGCTGGTGGCCTTCATGCACTCCATGATCGGCCTGGCCGCGGTGTTCATCGCGATTGCCGCGGTCGTCGAGCCCAAGGCATTCCGCATCGCTGAAGCCGTCGGGCAGATCCCCCCGGGCAACCGCCTCGAGCTGTTCCTGGGGGCGGCCATCGGCGCCATCACCTTCAGCGGCTCGGTCATCGCCTTCGGCAAGCTCTCGGGCAAGTACAAGTTCCGCCTGTTCCAGGGCGCGCCGGTGGTCTTCTCCGGCCAGCACATGTTGAACCTGGTGCTGGGCCTGGCCACCATCGCCCTGGGGGCGGTCTACACCGCGTCCGAGAACTGGACGGCTTTCTACGCGATGCTGGCGCTGGCCTTCGTGCTGGGCGTGTTGATCATCATCCCCATCGGCGGTGCCGACATGCCGGTGGTGGTGTCGATGCTCAACTCCTACTCGGGCTGGGCGGCGGCCGGCATCGGCTTCTCGCTCAATAACTCCATGCTGATCATCGCTGGCTCGCTGGTGGGATCGTCGGGCGCCATCCTCTCGTACATCATGTGCAAGGCGATGAACCGCTCGTTCTTCAACGTGATCCTGGGCGGCTTCGGCGGAGACGCCGGCGGCGCGCAGGCCGCGGGCAGCGCGGTGCAGCGCACCGTCAAGAGCGGCAGCGCCGACGACGCCGCCTTCGTGCTGTCCAACGCCGAGACCGTGGTCATCGTCCCCGGCTACGGCCTGGCGGTGGCGCGCGCGCAGCACGCGGTCAAGGAGCTGGCCGAGAAGCTCACGCACAAGGGCATCACCGTCAAGTACGCCATCCACCCGGTGGCCGGCCGCATGCCGGGCCACATGAACGTGCTGCTGGCCGAGGCCGAGGTGCCCTATGACCAGGTCTTCGAGAT
>JACCEB010951261.1_pt1 | contig 10254 bp, 9 predicted proteins | sample 7454761 | NCBI WGS metagenome assembly JACCEB01 (sample SAMN15323454, study PRJNA562643) | freshwater metagenome | isolation source: river surface water | place: USA:Blue River Watershed | collected 2017-08-18
AGACAGGCAACATAAAATCCGGTTCCTAGCTTTATGTAGTCCGCTGTTGTGTATTGCTTGTTATAGAACTTGTCTTCTAGCCTCATCAGGATCAGACCGATAGATGTGCCTAATAGGGCGGTGATGAGCTCTTTATATGGAATCGGGAATAGGGACATTGGCTGATTGTTTTGGAAGATGATAGAATATGAAATTTATTAAAAATAAAGGGAATTAGTGGAAGTAACTAAACGCGCGGTTATTCATAGCCATAGATACCGTACTTCTTGAACTCGCTATTAAGTCCGCCTACATCGCATGTAGCCTTCTTAGCCTTGTTAGAAGAACGTTCCGCAGCAGGGACTTTGTAGCCAACCCCGGTGGCTTCGGCAATTTCGGCCTTGGTTGTAGTAGAAGTCTCCTCCATACTTTCAGACTGGTTATTATTTTCGGCACCATCGGTCCATTCCGTGCTGTTGTTATTATAAGAGCGGTTTAAGCCAAGTTTCTTACGTTCCTTTTCATATGCACGGTATGCATTATTATAATCTTGGTCATTGTTGTTGTCATTGTTGTTATTATTGTTATTGTTGTTGTCATCACCGCTCAGTAAATCCTTGAGCAAATTAACGCCGTCCTTAACTGTTTCATCGCTCACTACATTATTCTTGTTATCCAGCTTGATAGTACGAGTGATAACAGTAGGCACCTTAATATACTTAATCTCGCTGCACTTGGGACATTCAACCTTAGGGCAAGGTGCGGGCTCAGGACACTTGAGTTCAGGGCACCTCTGAGGAGGAGGGCATGTAGGGCAGGGTGGGCACTTCTTGCAGAGACCGGCACTCACTTGGACCTTGGGTGCAATGCAGGGTGGGCATTTCTGTGCAGGCGGGAGTGTGCTCTTCTTAACATCCTGGGAATAGTCAATTTCCTTCTGGGGTGGGCATACTTTTTCGGGAGGGATGCTGGATTTCTTAACATATTGGCTCATGTCAACACGGGGACCAGCAGGGGGAATATTGGACTTGGGTACATAGTTGGACATGTCGATATCACGCGCAGCGGCTTCTGGAAGTAGGCCATATGTGGCTAGACGGGCTTTCATTGCATCCAGGACAGTGTCGAGCTCATCCGACTTAAGTGTGGACAATTTAGCCTTGATATCTGCGGATAGTTCTTCGCCTGTTGCGAATCCCTCCCTAATCATCCGGGCATCCGGGTCTTCCACTGTATTGAAGCCCTTGAGCTTGTTAATATAGTCAACCGCCTTGTTGAGCTGGGCTGGTTCTAGAGCACCTAATTCGACCTTGAGACCGGTAGGTATGTTGTTCTTGCTGTCTTCATTGGCAAATCCCTCACGTTGTAGGCCAGGCATGAGCACTGTAACCGGGCTGGCATTGTGCTTGATTACTAAGAGTAATACACAGAACAGGAACAGGAGGCCAAGAATGCTGATTAGGGCTGTATTACGGTCAATTTGAAATGTCATGTTAGGTAATTGTATCTGTTCTAACTTAGTATGTGTTTTATTTTACTATTCGACTTTATTATTTTACTATATTTTGTTTCTATTAACTATTTGGGGGTCTAGCCATGCACACAACGGAGCAAAAGTAATAACCTAAAAATTAAAATTAAAATTAAAATTCCAGCGAATAGAGAACGGCTAGACACTAAATCTGGCCACGAAGGTATGGGTCAGGAGAGCAACCGCTGCACTGGGCAATTTGGCGTTCTGTCAAGTACTTAGAGCGGTCAAACGCTGGGCAACTCTTAAGCTTGCCGAGTAAAACGTCTCCTAGTTTGGGTGTCGCTGCGCTAAGCTGTTCACCGACTGCCGGAATACCGCCTAGTTCCGTAGCCTGCTGTTTCTTAGTGTATGCGGCAAGAAGGGCGCGGACTGAATTCTGGGCCTGGTTGGTTTCACCGGTAAGGTCCTGGAATGTATCTTTTCCATCTTCATCTAGATTCACGTTAATAGTAAGCTCACCTTCCTTATTGGCAAAGGAATTAGAAGCTGGGGGCTTACCATCTGTTTTTTCGATATAGGCTTTGATATCTGGAACAACCGAGTCCAGCACAGCCTTAATCTGTTCGCTAGTAAGGTCGGCTAGAGACACGCTAGTGCTACTGGGCTTGGCACCTGCACCTGCGACAGTGGTGGATGTGGCAACCTCATAGTCCGATGGGATAATTGCACGGATACCTGGTTGGAGCTCTTCACCGTCTAGCCCAAGAGGATAGCCAAGTGAAAGAGCCGAGGCTTCGAGTTCCTTATCGGTTGTAGGGAATGTAACAAATGCCTGTCCAAGGAATACCTTAGGGGTAGTAGTAGCTGACTTAATTGGGCGGATGCTGAGCTGTTCATGTTCGTACTGGAGGGCATAGGCAGGGACGGCAACAGATTCCAGGTATAAAGCACCTGTGCCAATATTGGTTACACCTGCAACATCTCCGGTTCCGATACTAACTGCCTTAAACCGCTGTGCCTCACTGGCAGTATCCCTAACTGCAAGTGTCAGTGTGTTAGTTGCTTTATCAACCGAGACCACTTTGCCATGAATGGCATGGATAATGTATTCTGCTGGGTTCTTGGATACTCCATTAACCTTGACTTCTTCTAGTCTGAATGTAGCTCCACTTTGTAGTGAGCGGAATCCAGTGAATACATTATTATTTGTAGCACCACATAGCCCCTTTAACGTATCGGTTACAAGTTTTTTATCGTCTATGTCGGCTAATGCCGCAAGTTCATTGAGGGTTTTTGAATCTGTAGCTTTCAACGTACCGAACCCTTCTCTAGCCGTGGTAGCAGGTACTTCATTCATCCTCTCATTATTGGCAAGTGAGTAATCTACTGGAGTGGGTTTAGTAGTCCATAAGAATAACGAATTTGCGTGGCTAGACCCTGTAGTATATCCCCAGACCAGGTAAAGTACAAGAAGTACAGTTACCGCAACAGTAATGTAATGTATAAGTTTCATCTTTGATATTTTACGCTTGTTGTATGTGTACGCGTGTATGTACTTGTTATTTAATAGATTATATAGACTTTATTTTGCACTGTTAACAATTCATAGTTAACGATATAAATAACATAACTAACAAAAAGTAAACTAAACCAGATTAACAATTATGACCGCAGGTTGATATTTATAGGTTTAGATAAGTACTTCTGTAATATACTCAGGTCAAAATCACCGTTAGCCTGGTCCTGGCGTTGCTGGATTTGTTGTTGTTGAGTAGGGGATGGGTCAGTATTGGAAGAACCTGCTGGTAATGGGAGACCTTCGGGGGTAAGTGTGCGGGATTGGCTTCCACCAGTTTGACCGGTGGTTGTAGGTGTAGGTGCATCCTTGGAATACGAACCATCAGCGTTACTGACTATACAGCTGGACAGGACCTTGATTTTATTGTACTTGGTAGCGGAACGGGCAAGATCAGCCTGTGTAATGATATCCTGTGTACGGCGGATTTCGTCCCTGAGTTTATTGAGCCGGAAATCTTGAATCTGTTGGCTAGCCTGGATATTGAGTTCACTGGCCTTGCTACCGTCTAGCCCATCATCCGCACCACTGGGTTGGCTACCGGCACTCTTGAGCTCGGCTAGATACTCATTCATGAGGTCCACCTTGTCCTGAAGGCTGGCTAGACTAGTTTTGTATTCATTGATGGATGTTTGTGTGGCGCCTTGAGGAACATCCTTGTTGAGGAACTGGTTAATTTCATCTGTGAAATCCTGATAGCCCTCTCCCTTGGCAAGCTGACGGTACATGGCATATTTGTAGATGACAATTGTGAGGACGGCTAGAAGGATAAAGATGAGCTGGCTGTCGTAGTTCTTGGTATGGCTGAGCTTGAACACATAAGAGAACGCGACAATCAGTAAAAGGATTAATAGGTCGTATATCATTCTATTTGTAATTCGTGAAGTATTGTTCCGTTTTACTATCTGTTATTATTTTTTTGCCTGGTGGTCTGCCTTAGCATGGCTAGACCCTCTAGTCTAATGAACGTAGTAAATGGCTAGACCCTAGCGACCATATCAAATATCTTATTCTGCTCATCTTCAAGTACTCCCAATTTCACGTCCTGAATACCCTGTGCACGTTCGAATTTGAGCTGGAGTTCGGCGTTCTTGGAAATCTTGTCGGTGTAGTCAATAAGCTTGTTACTAGCTGATGAGGCTGTTAAGTCATAATTGTCAGAATCAGTTACTGTGATGGTTAACTGTTTTTTAAGGGTTGTACGGTAGCCGACTGGGCTATCTGGTCGCTGGTATTTAAGATACATGGTAACACGGTATTTGTGGTCTTTGCGAACATTACGCATAGTAACAGTGCATGTCCCAGTGGCCATACAACACATTGTGGTGTCAGTGCATCCGATTTGTGGAAATATAAGTCTAGGGTTGGGAAAGTTAGAGTTAGATTTGGGGATTGGTTGGTCGTTGATGAGTCCGAGTATTTCCAGCTCACCTTCAAGGCTGATAGGGATATAGGATTCTAGCCGCGCAATCCTGTTAGTATATTCGGTTTTATCTGATGTAGAACCAAATCCTATTTCGGTGAGCTTATTTTTATATTCGGCTAATTTCGGGAGCTGGACTTTGAATTCCACCTTATTGAATTGCTGCATATTTAATGTTAGTGCATCATTGGTATCAGCAGGGATTACACTGATTTTCTGGTTTGCATCACTAGACCAACTGGTAATAGGGAGTCGATAATATGTGCTTTCTCTACCTGCAAAGTTGAAAACCGGACTGATAACAATACGGGACCTGTCTGGTCCATCAGGTTGGCATGTATAATATATAAGCATTTCATATTCACCGGGTTCAGCATATACTTCATGTTTAAGCTTAGTGGCGTCGGTGGTACTGAGTCTTTCTTCTCTGGTTGTCATTGATGTAAGCTTGACCTTTGATACAGGGGTTTTGAATGTGAATGTGAGGAAATCATCACTATCGGGATACCGGATGTCTAGGAGATTTAGTATTAGATTACCCTGGGTGTCTTGAATCGGTGGATTGCCTTTTATAGTATATGTCTTGTTGCATGGTGGCTGTGTTGTTGTTGTTTCTTGAAACGGTTCTACGTACCTGCTGTGGACACCCTCTAGCCATGCACCGCCGTTTAGGACCATGACCGAGCAAATGAGCACAAGTATAATTATAACTCCGAGGATGAAGTGTTTGTGTTTGAGTAATTCTATGAATCCCATATCTGATATTCAAGTGCCTAGCCTTATAGTATTTACCTATTATGGATAAAATTATCCAGTTGCTACCTGGACCCTGGAAACCCGGAAAATAAACGCGGTATTGATGTCCGCAGAACCCTATTAAAACGTCAGACGTCCGGGACGTTGGGTTAATTTTATATAGTTTTGGGCGTAATTTACCATGTGAGCGGGAAATTGGTACGCTGGGTATGGTGCGTTAAAAAACCGATTTAAAGATAGTAGAATAGGATAAGATAACAATATCACATCCAACCAACAACAACTAATAATATCCAATATGTCTCTCTCTGCTCAAATCCGTGAAAGCGTCAGCCACTACAAGCTCGCTCGTAAGGTCGTCGAACAAATCTGCCAATCCAACAATCTCGAAGTTGCCGCCGTCTGGTCGACTCTTTGCACTAAGGACTTTGATGGTCTTGACCGTCACTTCCGTCGTGAAAAGCGCCGCAACGACCCCCTCTCGTCTGTCAAGAAGCCCCGCACTGCGTTCAGCTTCTTCACCCAGGCTAACCGCAACGAAATCCAGCTCAAGAACCCCACTCTTAGCTTCGGTGCCGTCAGCAAGATTGTTGGTGAACAGTGGAAGGCCCTCGATGAAAAGTCGCGTGCCAAGTACCTTACCCTCGAAACTGAAGATAAGGAACGTTATGGTGCTGCTCGTCAGAAGGTCATGGACGACATGGCTACCAACGGAACTGCTGCCCCTGTAGCTGCTGAAGCTGCAGCCCCAGTTGCTGAAGCCGCTGCTGCCCCTGCCGCCGGCAAGAAGGCTCGTGCTCAGAAGACCGCTGCCCCTGCCGCCGTCGCAGCTGAAGCCGCTGCCCCTGTAGCTACCAAGCCCGCAAAGAAGTCCGCTAAGGCTGCCGCCGCCCCTGCCGTAGCTGAAGCAGTTGCTGCCCCTGCCGCAGTAGCTACTGAAGCCAAGGTTGCCAAGAAGGCCGCTAAGACTGCTGCTGCCCCTGCCGCCGCCGCTGCTGCTCCCGCTGCCAAGAAGTCTGCTGCCTCCAAGAAGCAGTAAACTGTATAATCAATCTGGTTGATTGAATTTATTCATCTTTTTCATAATTTTCGCTTTCGAGTTAATTGACTAACAAATAGCAATTTAAAGTCATTTGATGTTATTTATTCAATAACAATCACCTTAATTCACATAACATAGTATAGCATATTATAGAACATAGTATAGAGTAAAATGTCAGACTCAGAAATGGAAGCACCAGAAGACACTGTAGGGGCATATGAATTAATTAACACTCTGAATGAAATCCAAAGTTTGTTTGCTACATGCGACGGTATAACCAAGACTAAACCCTATGCTAGTAGTGCAATTGGAGACATATATGATGATTTGCAAAGTTACCATACCAATCTTAAGCTAGTGACAGAAGTTATTCAGCAGTTGGAGCCGGTTATGCAAAACTACCGGGATAAAGGCTATAAGATTAATTGTGATCGTGATGAGTATTATACGCACAATGAGTGGCTGTTCGAGATAATTTATAGGTTTGAGACTGACTTATCAAATAATTTCGAAATAATTATATATGTTAAATCCGCAAAAACCAATGCAGTCGAAACTAATGTGAAACTACAGCAAGGTAGTGTGTGCTGGTATAGTTATATGCAGTTAGTTGCAAAAATGTCAATTGATAAATTTAGGAAATCCAAATCCAAATACGATAAGCTAATAAATGATATTATAACACTTCTTATTAAATATCCTACACTTGCATCTAGATATGAAGAACCCTTCAAAACTCAATATAAAAAACTAAAAATGTAAACAAGTTAACTTAGTCAGTTATTCTAGTTTGTCGGAGTTATTAAGGATACCATTTGCAATTTTAGGCCACCATTTTCCCCTAAATACTTTCTCCGATACTATAAACGAGTTCGAACCACTATAATATACAGCAAATTTTTTATTCGCGTACCCTACAATAAGTGTTAGTACGGTTGGCGACTGAAATTGTGGTAGTTTGAACTCATATTCTATATGAATGTATTGCTTTCTTCCATGTTCTATTTCTTTAATACGAAATGCATTTACTTTAACTGATTGACCTAGGGAATGACACAACTCCTGCATCATCCGGATAACCATATTCATAGTAGTCAGCCTAGTTGCCAATAATTCAAACTTATCCATTAGTTCATTCAAATCACCAGTTGGTGCGCCAATATTCATCAAGCTATGTGTTTCTTCGCTTTGTTTAATAATGTTATTCATAATCTCATTTACACGCGATAAAGCCGAATGTGCAGCTTCAAGACTACCCATCTTATTTAATATATAGATTTGTTTGTAGGTTAATGTATGTTATCAAATAACACCCGGATTGCGCTTTAAATTCATTTTTTTCCGGTTGGAAAAGTGCCATGAACAAAGTGTAGAGAAAAAGTGAATTTTAAAATAATAACTTAGTATTTAGTAGGAAACCAAACTGAAAATGGGTATTAGAGGACTCGAACCAATTATCAGAACCGCTATTAATAATAACCCTATTACAGTAAATAATAATTTAGTCCATGGAATATATAGATGTCATCTTAGTGAATTAACGGCTAGAGGGTCTGACTCATCAACTGCACTATCTACACCGACGGTATGCTTCGATACCAGCGAATTTGTACACCGTAGCACCAATAAGAACCCCGAAGCCCATGTAAGCGGTATATTCAACCTAATTGTCAAAGTCATCCAACATGTTCGGCCTATATTTGTATTTGATGGTAAACCACCAAAGGAAAAAACACGGACACTCGATGAACGCCGGCGTGCAAAAGCTAAAGCACATGAAAAACTCAAAACGCTAACCGAAATGGTTTCACAGGCGTCAGAGCTAAAGGATGCGGTCGAATCTATTAAACAGACGCTTCAGGTCAATGATGATAACGATGGTACAGGGCAGGATTTAGTATTTAGCATATCGGCAATAACTGAAGATGAAAGTGATGAAACTGTATTCAAAGTCTGGACAAATAGCTGTGGAGGCAGTCCAAACCGTCAATCCCCATCTGCCGATGAAGACCTTATGTCTAGTGTATCCAGTGTCAGTTCACTTCAAGATATATTCAGCGATGAGGTTCTAGCCGGTGGCGGTCAACTTCATATCAGTTCCGATGAATTACTTAATAAAATACAAGAACATATCGACCGACTCACTGTCACTAGCGAAAAGACCAAAAAGAAAACTCACCGGTTAACTGATAAACAAATACAAGAGATTAAAACCCTATTGGAATCGTTCGGTATACCCTATATACATGTAGATGTGGAAGCAGATGCCATTTGTGCCATGCTTGTTAAACTAGGTGTTGCCGATTACGGTGCTAGTAATGATATGGACCTTCTAGCCTTTGGTTGCCCGGCTATTATCCGGAATATTAACTTTATGGACGATTACGTTGATGTCTATGAAATTAATAAAATAATACCTGCACTTGAGATAACGCATTCGCAATTTATTGATTTGTGTATCATATTGGGATGCGATTATGCCGACCGGCTTATAGGTCTCAAAAATTCTATGGCACTCCCGCTCATTAAAAAGTATGGTAATATTGAGAACATCATACATAACCTGGAACTGATTAACCAAACGGAAATAGTAACTGGTGACACTACTGCCCTAGACACCCCTGTTAATGAATCAACTAATATCAACTATCGGCTAAAAATAAGCGATGAATTTGAATACCAAGAAGCCAGGATGGTATTCAACTTGCAACTCGATAGTGAATACATTAGGTCGCTTGTCCCTGAAAACGCATTCGAATCGGTAGTTGATATCTGCAATAAAATAATGCTAAACCCGGTTCGCTACAGGGAAGTATCGGAATTCTGTAACCTATATTGTGTGGGTCTTAATTCACAGCTGATTAACCGGAAATTGACATGTATCCTCAATTCCCCATGGATTAAGAGCGATATTGATGATACATTTATTATGGTAACCAATGATGGTAATCATTCAACAAGTGGAACCAATGAGTCCAAATACTGGCCACACTGTAAGCGATACAGTGATATTGGCTATCGTTCGGAAACACTGACACGGATACCTGTAGTGTCATCTCGGGCATCCGGACATAAATGGACACAGAAACCAACGTTCAGTAGAGTGGAATTTGGCAGTAGCCCCAGCCGCTCCATTAGCTGCTAACTGCTATTTTGCAACTTATTAATTTTTTGTAAGGGTATTATAAATTATAGTATAATTCGCTGAATAATTGAATAGAAGAAAATGCTAACTGAACAAGTCAAACAAGTTTATAACATACTATTCATAGTCATCATATGCGGCCTGTTAATAATGTTATATAACGGCATCTCCCTAAAATGCCCATCCGCAACCGAAGGCTGGATGGTCTACAAACAAGGACCCTATGGAACAATCGGAACCGGTGCTACCGACCCCATCGGTTTCTATCCCTTCGTACAATACCGTAAACCATATAATTGGCCCATTGGTTTTAAGACCACATACCCAGTCGAACATGTTGCCCCTGTCTGGAATACTACCTGGTTGTAATCATGCGACCCTAGCTTAGGCTCTAGCCATCCAAGCTCTTTATCTTTTTAACTATCTCTGCGAATTTGCCGCTAGTGTAGAGTGCCTTATCCGGTGAAAATGCCCACATCAGCATATTAACATGTAACACAGTTGGTAGGCCGGCTAGAGGCCCTTCTGTATGATATAGGCCATATCCGGAACCTGCGTTTTTAAGCATAAGTAACCTGCGTTTAATAAAGTTATTCCTGTGTTTGTCCCATGTTTCCCCGGCAGGAACACGCTGTCTGACTGGAATAGTGCGCAATTTAGCAGGATTTGTGTTTCGGCGATACACCACTAAGAAACCTTCATCACTAGTAGTTGGTTTTTCCAGACCACGGGCTTTGCGACTTATGTTATAGTATTCCGCTAGTGGCTCCAGTTTGTTAACTTGCTGGACAGAGAGGTATGCGTAATTTTCAGTCTGGCCCCTATTCTTCTTATGGTATGTGTCTAGCCATGCTTGGAG
>JACCEB011310680.1_pt1 | contig 10253 bp, 15 predicted proteins | sample 7454761 | NCBI WGS metagenome assembly JACCEB01 (sample SAMN15323454, study PRJNA562643) | freshwater metagenome | isolation source: river surface water | place: USA:Blue River Watershed | collected 2017-08-18
CGGGTCCTTGAGGAGAATGGGCGATGAAGGTTTGGCAACACCACATGGTCGGACTGACCCTGCTGGCATGGGTCCATGGCGCCGGGGCGGCTTGCAATGCCGATCTGGCCCTGACGCGACCTGACAGCCGCTACGAGGCTGTGGCGGGCAGCGGTGGCGCCGAGGTGCGCGACAAAGTCACCGGATTGATCTGGCAGCGGTGCCTGCTGGGCATGTCCTGGGACGGCAGCACCTGCACCGGCACGGCGAGCACGCACACCTGGACGCAAGCACTCGATGCGGCACGCACGGCCACCGCCAGCCCGGTGGCGGGTGCGGGGGCCTGGCGGGTTCCAAATCACAAAGAATTGTTCAGTCTGGCCGAGCGGGCCTGCTCCAGCCCGGCGCTCAACAGCCGGTGGTTCCCTGGCAGCCACACTTATGTGTGGTCGTCATCGCCCAATGCCGTCGACCCTGCATTGGCGCAGGCGATCTCGTTTCAAGACGGTTCTACGTTCCGCCTGAACCGGGACTCCACCTCGTGGAGGGTGCGACTGGTGCGCTGAACCGGGTCAGGCACTGCGCTGGCGCAAGGCTTCGTAGAGGCAAATGCCACTGGCCACCGAGACGTTCAGGCTCTCGACCGCGCCGCGCATCGGGATGCTGACCAGCTCGTCACAAGTTTTGCGGGTCAGCTGACGCATGCCGCTGCCTTCGGCACCCAGCACCAGGGCGCAAGGTGCTTTCAGGTCGGCCTGATACAGGGTGCGTGGCGCATCATCGCTGGTGCCGATGATCCAGATCGAGCGCTCTTTGAGCTCATGGAGGGTGCGCGCCAGATTGGTCACCATGAAATACGGCACCGTATCGGCCGCCCCGCTGGCCACCTTGGCCACGGTCGCATTCAGGCCCACGGCATGGTCTTTGGGGGCGATCACGGCCTGCGCCCCGGCCCCGTCGGCCACCCGCAGGCAGGCACCCAGGTTGTGGGGGTCGGTGACACCGTCGAGCACCAACAACAGGGGCTTGACGTCGGGGGACAACTGATCCAGCCAGTCGTCGAGTGAGTGGGTGAGGGTGAGCGCTTGCACCTTGGCAACCACGCCCTGGTGTCCGGCGTTGCCGGCCATGCGGGCCAGGCGCAGGCCATCGGCTTCAATCAGTCGCACCTGCGCTTCGCGGGCACGATCCAGAAACTGGCGCATTCGGGCGTCGCGGCGGGTCGCTTCAAAGTAAATTTCCTCGATCGACTGCGGCGCGGTTTTCAGGCGCACGCCAACGGCGTGAAAGCCGAATAAAAACTTGGGGGTAGGGGCCATGACCCATTGTAGGGCCGGGTCAGTGCAGGGCTTGCGATGGTTTGGACACCAGCCGGCCCGCTTCCAGGCGCAGGGTGCGATTGCAACGCGCGGCCAGGGCCGGGTCGTGGGTGACCAGCACCAGCGTGGTGCCCTGCTCGGCGTTGAGTTGGAGCATCAGTTCCATGATGCGCTCACCGGTGGCCGGATCGAGGCTGCCGGTCGGCTCGTCGGCCAACAGCAGCGGCGGTTTCATGACAAAGGCACGGGCCAATGCCACCCGTTGCTGCTCGCCGCCGCTGAGCACGCGCGGAAAATGCCGCAAGCGCTCGCCCAGACCGACCCGTTGCAGCATGTCGGTGGCCAGGGCGCGAGCCTGGGGTCGACCCGCCAATTCAAGGGGCAGCATCACGTTTTCCAGCGCCGACAGGTGGGCCAGCAACTGAAAACTTTGAAACACAAAGCCCATGCTGCGACCCCGCACCTGGGCGCGCCCGTCTTCGTCCAGGGCAAACAGATCCTGCCCCAGCAAGTTGACCGTGCCACGGCTGGGCACATCAAGGCCGGCCATGATCGAGAGCAAGGTGCTCTTGCCCGAACCCGAACTGCCGACGATGGCCAAGGTTTCACGCGCCTGCACACTGAAATCGATATCGCAGAGAATATCGAGTGTGCCGGTGGCATCGCTCACCGACTTGGACAGATGGGACACTTGAAGCAAAGGCTGTGACATGAGGGGCAACTGGATCAACAGACGTCACTTTACCCTGACTGCGGTGGCGGCCTGGGTGGGCGCGGCAAAAGCCACACCCGGCCAACGCCTGTTGGTGCTGGGCGACTCCCTCAGTGCCGAATACGGCCTGGCCCGGGGCACAGGTTGGGTGGCTTTGTTGCAAAAGCGACTGCAAGACGAAGGTCGGCCCTGGTCGGTGATCAACGCCAGCATCAGCGGCGAAACCACCTCGGGCGGGCGCACGCGCTTGCCCGCTTTGCTCAAAACCCATCAACCCGGCTTGGTGGTGATCGAATTGGGCGGCAACGATGCCCTGCGCGGCCTGGCGCTGAACATGACACGCGACAACCTGCAAGCCATGGTCGATGCAGCCCAGGCCGTTGGCGCCCGGGTGCTGCTGCTGGGCATGCAGATGCCGCCCAATTACGGCGCCGATTACAGCCGGCAGTTCAGCCAGATGTACGCGCAATTGGCGCAAAAAAACAAGTTGCGACTGGTGCCCTTTTTGTTGCAAGGTCTGGCCGAAGACACCGACAGCGGTCAGTGGTTTCAAGCCGACCGCATCCACCCCAACGCGCAGGCCCAGCCGCGCATGCTCGACAATGTATGGCCTGAACTGAAAAAACTGCTGTGAGCCTGAAGACCATCCCCGCCCTTGAGGCGGCCCAACGCCTGAGCCTGCCGGCCGACCATCCGCAAGCCTTCACCTGTCTGATCGACGCCCGCAGCGAAGGCGAGTACGCCCTGGATTGCCTGCCCGGGGCGATCAATTGGCCTTCGCTCAACAACGAAGAACGCATCCTGGTGGGCACCCTGTACAAACAGCAAGGTGCTTTTGAGGCACAAAAGATCGGCGCCGCGCTGGTCGCGGCCAATGTGTCGCGCCACATCCGGCAGCATGTGCTGAACTTGACCAAGGCCTGGAAGCCACTGGTGTATTGCTGGCGGGGTGGCAAGCGAAGTGGGTCGCTGGCGCACATCCTGAGCCAGATCGGGTTTGAAGTGACCCTGATCGAAGGCGGCTACAAAGCCTTTCGCAAGGCGTTGGTGCAGACGCTGCCAGAGCGGGTCGCGCCCCTGCAATGGCGGGTCATTTGCGGCCCCACGGGCAGCGGCAAAACGCGTTTGTTGCAGGCGCTGCGCGAAGCCGGCGGGCAAGTGCTCGATTTGGAAGAGCTGGCGTGTCACCGCAGCTCGGTGCTGGGGCTCATCCCGGGTCAAAGCCAGCCGTCGCAAAAACGCTTTGACAGCCTGATCTGGGAAGCGTTGGGTTCATTCGATCCCAGCCGAGCGGTGTGGGTCGAGTCCGAAAGCCGTAAAGTGGGCAATGTCAGCATCCCCGAATCGCTCATGCTGGCGATGCGGGCCAGCCCGTGTGTGCGACTCGAAACCCCGATCGGGTTGCGGGTCGAGTTGCTGATGCAGGACTATCCGTTTTTTGTCACCGACACCGCGTTTTTTTGCGAGCGTTTGCAGACCCTGGTCGATTTGCGCGGGCGCGAGGTGGTGCAGGGTTGGTGTGAAGCGGCACGCGGCGGTCGCACGCGCGAGGTGGTGCAAGACCTGCTGACCCGGCATTACGACCCGGGCTATGCACAATCCACCCACCGCAACTACGCCCAGTTCGATCAAGCCATCCAGCTGGTCGTCGCCGACATCTCGGCCGCGGGCATGGCACAACTGGCGCGCCAGTTGCTGGCTCAGACCCCGTAGCGATCCCGGTAGGCCTGCACGGCCGGCAGGTGCTCGGCCATCTGGGGGTCGTCGTGGTGATCCAAATAAGCCAACAGGTCATCGAGTTGGGCAATCGCACACACCCCCAACCCCAGCGTGTTGCGCACGTACTGAACGGCGCTGTAGGGCACATCCTTGACTTTCCCGTCGGCTTGCTTTTCGGTTGCCTGCTCTTGCCGGTCCAACGCAATGGCCACCGCATGGGCGCGCGCGCCCGCTGCTTCGATGATGGCGATCGACTCGCGCACCGCAGTGCCTGCGCTCATGACGTCGTCCACGATCAGCACCCGCCCCTGCAAAGGCGCACCGACCAGCGTACCGCCCTCGCCGTGGTCTTTGGCCTCCTTGCGGTTGTAGGCAAAGGGCACATTTTTACCCCGCCGGGCCAGTTCGATGGCCACTGCGGCCCCCAGCGGGATGCCCTTGTAGGCCGGCCCAAAAATCATGTCGAAGTCCAAATCGCTGGCCAATAGAGCATCGGCATAAAACCCCGCCAACCGACCCAACGACGCCCCGTCGTCAAACAAACCGGCATTGAAGAAATACGGGCTGAGTCGTCCCGCCTTGGTTTTGAACTGGCCAAACTTCAGCACCCCGCAATCCAGAGAAAACTGGATGAACTCAAGCGCCAATGAATCGGGTGCGTTGGCCATGTGCCAAATCCTTCTCATGAATCAAAACCCAATTCTAGACCCCCCACCCTCACACCCTTTAATTGGGGTCAGACCCCAATTATTTTTTGATTCACACCGATTTGCGAGTTTTAGCGTTTGATCTGTCCCCGATTGTTGGGCGATGGCGCTGCCGCAACAGATAATTGGGGTCTGACCCCAATTAAAGGTGAAGAGATTGTTGAGAGTCACGAGTTTGAATTTGAATGGGATTCGATCGGCTGTGTCCAAGGGGCTGGAGAGCTGGTTGTTGGAGCACTCTCCCGATGTGTTGTGTGTGCAAGAGATCAAGGCGCAAGCACCGGACATGGAGGGCAAGTTCGATGCCATGGCCGGGCTGCGCGGGTATTTTCATTACGCCGAGAAAAAGGGCTATTCTGGCGTGGGTGTTTTCACCAAACACGAGCCCAGCGATGTGCGCATCGGTGTGGATGGCGGGGAGTTTGATGCCGAAGGGCGCTATGCCGAGTTGCGCTTTGACACCCCCCAACGACGACTGTCGCTGATCAGCTGTTATTTCCCCAGCGGTTCTTCAGGACCAGAGCGACAGGAGGCCAAGTACCGGTTTTTGGCCATGATCGAACCCCACCTTTCGGCGCTGAAGCAAGAGCGTGACTTCATCTTGTGCGGCGATGTCAACATTGCCCACCAAGAGGCAGATCTGAAGAACTGGAAGGGCAACCTGAAGAACAGTGGGTTTTTGCCCGAAGAGCGCGCCTGGATGACCCGCCTGACCACAGATGGCGGCTTGGTCGACGTCTACCGCCGCTTGCAACCCGACACCACCGACGCCTGCTACACCTGGTGGAGCAACCGGGGCCAGGCCTACGCCAAGAATGTGGGTTGGCGCATCGATTACCACCTGGCCACGCCCGCGCTGGCTGAGTTGGCCCGCACCGAGTCGATTTACAAGTCCAAAAAATTCTCGGACCATGCTCCCCTGACGATCGACTACGATTTGAGCCTTTGAACCGAAGTCCCATGCTGAAATACCTGACCATCCCCGTGACCCCGTTCCAGCAAAATTGCTCGCTGGTGTGGGACGACAACAGCCTGCAAGCCGCAGTCATCGACCCCGGCGGCGACACCGATAGGATTTTGGCAGCGGTTAAAAAAGGGGGGCTGAAACTGGAGCAAATCTGGATCACGCATGCCCATGTGGACCACGCAGCAGCCACTGCCGATCTGGCTGCAGACTACCAGTTGCCGATCCACGGACCGCACCCGGAAGACCAGTTCTGGATCGATGGCCTGCCCCAAGCCGCCGACATGTACCAGTTCCCGCCAGCCAAGCCTTTTGAGCCAACGCGCTGGTTGCACGACGGTGACACGGTCAGCATCGGTGCTCACACGCTACAGGTGCGGCATTGCCCGGGACACACACCGGGTCATGTGGTGTTTTATTCCCCGGAGATCCAGCGCGCTTTTGTCGGTGACGTTCTGTTTGCCGGCAGCATCGGGCGCACCGATTTTCCACGAGGGGATTACGACACGTTGATCGCCAGCATCACCCAACGACTTTGGCCGATGGGCGATGAGACCGTGTTCATCCCCGGCCATGGCCCTGAGAGCACTTTTGGCCGGGAACGCAAAACCAACCCCTATGTGGGTGGCACCTGAGGCCTTCCGGGCAGCCTCAGATCAGACGCATCACTGACGGAAATTGTCGTGGCAGTTTTTGCACACCGGGGCAGCGGTAGTGAAGGCCGCCTTGAGGTCTTCGGCCTTGCCAGTTTTGGCGGCGGCGACCACTTTGGGCACTTCGGCCAACATCTTGTCCTGGGCTTCTTTGAACTTGGCAGCGTCTTTCCAGATTTCGGGCTTGGCCTTGGTGTCGCCGGTCTGGGTGTCGGGACCAAATGCCGCCCACGGCAATTTGTGCGCCACATCCAATACAGCAGCGTTATCGGCGGCGGCCTTGGCGTCATAAGGGATGCGACCTTGGGCCATGCCGGCCAGGCGCGCCCAGTGAGCACCCATGACAGTGAAAGAGGCCTTGCGGTACTTGATGGCGTCTTCGGGCTTGGCAAATTGGGCGCTGGCAGGCAGGGCACATGCCAGTGTGGCGGTGGCAGCAAGCAGGGACAACAAACGTTTCATGGGGCGCTCCTGGAGGGTTGAACTGTCGGATGACAGTGATAGAGTGTAGCCATGCATGAGGAATCTTTGGTGAACCCAAAACGAATCTGGGACTTGCCCACTCGGATATTCCATTGGGCCTTGTTGTGCTGCGTCGTCGGCTTGGTGATCACGGGGAAATTGGGCGGCAATGCGATCAACCTGCACGAACTTCTGGGTTACGCCGTGCTGACCCTGGTGTCGTTTCGTCTGTTGTGGGGCTTGGTCGGAGGACGTTGGTCACGCTTCGTTCAATTTGTGCCCAGTTGGTCGCGACTCAAAGCCTATGTGCGCGGTGAAACCCGCTCGCCTGCAGGTCATAACCCGCTGGGAGCGCTGTCGGTGCTGGCCATGCTGGGGGTGCTGATCTTGCAGGCCGTGTCGGGTCTGTTCATCGACGACGAAATCGCGTTCACCGGGCCGCTGTATGCCCTGGTGCCGTCTTTCTGGGTCGAAGTGGCTTCCGAATATCACACCGATGTCGGCCAGTTTTTACTGCTGGGCTTGGTGGGTTTGCACGTTCTGGCCATCGGGTGGCACGTGCATCGTCACGATCGACATTTGGTGCACGCCATGCTCCATGGCGACCAAATGGTGGAAGAGCAAGTGCCCGCCAGTCGCGACAACTGGATGACCCGGCTGTTGGCTTTGGTGCTTTTGCTGGCCTGTGCTTATGGGGTGAAGTGGCTGGTGTCGCTCGGGCAAGTGGCCACGTCATGAAGCATTTGCCTTTGTCACTGGCCGAGCCGCAATCCGATTCCGAATGGGTCGCGTCGGCAGCGATTTTCAGAGAGTATGGCGACAGTCTGGGGATCGATTTGTCGTTTCAGAACTTTGAAGAGGAATTGGCGAGCCTGCCCGGCTTGTATGCCGCACCACGCGGCACCGTGTTGCTGGCCTGGGTCGACGGCGAACTGGCCGGCTGCTGCGCCCTGCGCCCCATTGATGACATCGATGTCCCCAACGCCGCCGAAATGAAGCGGCTTTATGTGCGGCCGGCTTTTCGCCGTTTTGGTCTGGGCCGTTTGCTGGCCGAGGCGGTGCTCGATGCGGCACGTCGCATGGGCTACAGCAGCGTGCTGCTCGACACCTTGGATGACATGGAAGCCGCCCGCGCTCTTTACGAAGAGTTGGGCTTCGTCGAAATACCGCCTTACTATCACAACCCCCTGCCCGGCTCGCATTACCTGCGTGTTGACCTCGACTGAGTCTTAATTGGGGTCTGACCCCAATTAATGGTTGTTTTTTGGCAACGGATGAAAAAAGGGGGACAGATCACTGTCCCCCTCGCTGTTTGAAGGGCCGTCAGAGGCCCGCTGAAATTGGGGTCTGACCCCAATTCATCAGGCTTTGGCTTGGGCGAGCATGGTGTCCGCGTCGCTGACTTCGAATTTGCCGGGGCCTTCGATGTTGAGGGTGACGACTTTGCCGTCTTTGACCAACATGGAGTAGCGGTTGGAGCGCAAGCCCATGCCACGGGCGGTCAGGTCGAGGGTGAGGCCTGTGGCTTTGGCGAAGTCGGCGCTGCCGTCACCCAGCATGCGGACTTTGCCGTCGGTTTTCTGGTCGCGCGCCCAGGCACCCATGACGAAGGCGTCGTTGACGCTGACGCACCACACTTCATCGACGCCCGCCTGACGCAGTTCGGCGTGCTTGGCGACATAACCGGGCACGTGTTTGGCCGAGCAGGTGGGGGTGAAGGCACCCGGCAGGGCAAAGATGGCGATGGTCTTGCCAGCGCTGGCTTTGGCGACATCGACGGGGTTGGGGCCGATGCTGCAACCATTGCCTTCGACTTCAGAATATTCCATCAGGGTAACGCTGGGCAGGGTGTCTCCGACTTTGATCATGTTGATCTCCAAAAAGGGTGAGAGGTGACGAAAAAAAACAACCCACAAATTGTGGGTTGTTTTGGAAAACCTTGCAGGTGCGGGGAGAGTCGCCCCCCGCAAATGTCGGTTTTAGACCGCAGCAGCCTTCTCGACCAAACGGGTGGCGACCCAGTTTTTGGTTTTGGAGAGAGGCCGGCTCTCGGTGATCTCGATGATGTCACCCATGTGGAACTCGCCCTTTTCGTCGTGGGCGTGGTACTTGGAGGACTTGGCAACGATCTTGCCGTAGAGGGCGTGCTTGACGCGACGCTCGACCAACACGGTGACCGTCTTGGCACGTTTGTCACTGACCACCTTGCCAATCAAGGTGCGCTTGAGGGATGTTTTAGCTTCCGTCATGGTCGTTCCTTATTTGGCGGCACGCTTTTGGGCGAGGATGGTTTTGGCACGGGCAATGGCGCGACGGGTGAGACCCATTTGCGCGGTGTTGCTCAGTTGCTGGGTGGCTTTTTGCATGCGCATGCCGAAGTGGGCTTTTTGCAGTTCCTTGATTTCGGTCTGCAAGCCGGCGATGTCTTTTTCGCGCAATTCAGAGGTTTTCATGGTGTTGATCCTTTACTGGCCAATGAGACGCGACACAAACGTGGTGCGCAGGGGCAGCTTGGCCGCTGCCAGCCTGAAGGCTTCGCGCGCGAGTTCCTCGGGAACGCCCACGATCTCGTAGAGCACCTTACCAGGCTGGATTTCAGCGACGTAGTACTCGGGGTTGCCTTTGCCGTTACCCATGCGGACCTCGGCAGGCTTTTGAGAAATGGGCTTGTCGGGGAAGACACGGATCCAGATGCGTCCGCCACGCTTGACGTGACGGGAAATGGCGCGACGTGCGGCCTCGATTTGACGCGCGGTCAGGCGACCCCGGTCGGTGGATTTGAGACCGAAGTCACCGAAGGCGACGGTGTTGCCACGCGTTGCGATGCCGGTGTTGCGGCCTTTTTGCTCTTTGCGGTATTTACGGCGTGCCGGTTGAAGCATGCTTATTCTCCTTGACCGTCCGCAGCCGTGCCAGTGGCGGCGGGCGCGGCAACCTTGCGGACGCGCTTCACGGTGGTTTTAGGGGCATCGGTCGCTTCAGCAGGCTTGTCGCTGCCATCGACCGGTGCGGCATTGGTGCCAGCGCCACGGCGGGGACCGCCACGGCGTTCGCCAGGCCGGGCATCGCGGCGGGGGCCACGAGGACGGCGCTCTTCTTCAGCGCGCGGCTCGGTGGCCAATGGGGCATCACCACGACCCAGGGTGTCGCCTTTGTAGACCCATACCTTGACACCGATGATGCCGTAGGTGGTCTTGGCTTCAGAGAAACCGTAATCGATGTCAGCACGCAGGGTGTGGAGAGGCACTCGGCCTTCGCGGTACCACTCGGTGCGGGCGATTTCGATGCCGTTCAGGCGACCCGAAGACATGATCTTGATGCCCTGAGCGCCCAAACGCATGGCGTTTTGCATGGCGCGCTTCATGGCACGGCGGAACATGATGCGTTTTTCGAGCTGCTGGGTGATGCTGTCGGCGATCAGTTGGGCATCGATTTCGGGCTTGCGCACTTCTTCGATGTTGACGGCAACAGGCACGCCCAAGCGGGTGGCCAGTTCTTTTTTCAGATTCTCGATGTCCTCGCCTTTTTTGCCGATGACCACGCCCGGACGCGCCGAGAAAATGGTGATGCGGGCATTCTTGGCGGGGCGCTCGATGAGCACGCGCGAGACAGCGGCGTTTTTCAGCTTGGTCTTGAGGTAGTCGCGCACTTCGATGTCTTCGGCCAGCATGCCGGCGAAGTCACGGTTGCTGGCGTACCAGCGGCTGGCCCAGTTGCGGCTGACCGAAAGGCGGAAGC
>JACCEB010538941.1_pt1 | contig 10250 bp, 9 predicted proteins | sample 7454761 | NCBI WGS metagenome assembly JACCEB01 (sample SAMN15323454, study PRJNA562643) | freshwater metagenome | isolation source: river surface water | place: USA:Blue River Watershed | collected 2017-08-18
CCAGGTGATGCTGTTGTGCCAACTGACATCATCGGAAAACCGCTTGAGGAAGCACGCGCGGCGTTAGCTGCTGCTGGCCTTCGAGTGAGCCGAACTATTGCAGTTGATTCAGAAGAACAACCCGGAATCGTCCTTAAAGTCACTCCGGAACAAGGCTCAACTATTGAAGCCGGTAGTGGTGTGACCCTTGAGATCGCTAGCGGAAATGTGCGAGTTCCTGAGTTGCTGGGTAAGAGCGACATTGAAGCGCGAACGCTGCTGACCCAAGCGGGCTTCTTAGTGAAAATTGTGGAGGCTTTTGATTCAAATCAACCCATCGGAGTGGTAATCGCACAAGCGCCAGCGGCTGGAGAGACAAAAATCATTGGCTCCTCAGTCACGGTAACAATAAATAAAGCCCCAACAAATAATTAGTTATTTACAACCGGAGCTAATCCTTCTGCCTTTTCTACTGCATCTTTCATTCCACACTTGACTAACCAATTCGCTAATAACTTGTGGCCATGCTCGGTCAGTACCGATTCAGGATGAAATTGCACGCCATAAATAGGAAGTGTTGCATGTCGAATCGACATAACTACACCGCTCTCACTTCGACCAGTTATCACTAGATCTTTCGGCAAGGTTTCCTCTTTTATTGCTAAAGAGTGATATCTAGTTGCAGTAAACGGTGAGGGGATATCTGCGAAAACTCCGGTTGCATCATGAGAGATTTGGGAAGTCTTTCCATGTAATAACTCTGGAGCGCGCTCAACAATTGCTCCGTAGGCAACCGCAAGAGCTTGGTGGCCAAGGCAGACACCGAGTAATGGTTTCTTAATCTCTGCAGATCTCTTGATCATCGCTATTGATATGCCCGCCGCCTCCGGGGTTCCAGGTCCAGGTGAAATAAGGACGCCATCAAAATCATCTGCGGCAGTCACGGGAATTGAGTCGTTACGTACCACGGTGCACTCAGCGCCTAATTGCTCAAGGTATTGGACCAGGTTGAAGACAAAGGAGTCATAGTTATCAATCACCAGAATCCGTGTTCCCATGAACTCATCCTCTCGTGTAACCTGCCACCCATGCCAAAGTCGCGCATCCGAAAGAAGAAGAAAGAGAACCGCCCTCAGCTCGATATTGAGGTCGAAAATCCCCTTGATGCCGAGAGCCCTAGTTGGCTCGCCCCGGTAATGCTCGGCTCCTTCCTTATTGGACTCGCCTGGATCGTGACCTTCTATATCTCCCAGACCCTCTACCCAATCCCTGATATCGGGGCTTGGAATATGGTGATCGGCTTTGCATTTATTGGTGTCGGCTTCTCGCTAGCCACCCGCTGGCGTTAACTTTCCACGCAAGAACAAATTACAAGCCTGTAATTCTCCACAGCTTTATCCACCCCTGTGCGTAAAACTCCTTGGCCCAGCCCAGCGCCCTCTCAGGAAGTTCTAAAGTTAACTGGCGAGCATCCCCTCATGAAAGCAACCGCCACCTTAGATAGAGAGTCCGCCATGACCCCTGAGAACGATCTAGCAACACAACGCGTTCTTGTCGTCGATGACGAGAAGAGCATTAGTGAGTTGATCACCACAAGTCTTCGTTTTGTTGGATTTGATGTTCGTACCGCCGCATCTGGTGCAGAAGCACTTCGCGTAGCTGAAGAATTTAAACCACATGCGCTGATTCTTGATGTCATGCTCCCTGATCTAGATGGTTTTGAAGTTTGCCGACAACTTCGTGAAAGTGGGCAAGAAGTTGGAGTTTTGTTTTTAACTGCAAAAGATTCTACTGATGACAAAATTAAAGGTTTGACTCTCGGTGGTGATGATTATGTGACTAAGCCATTTAGTCTCGAAGAATTAGTTGCACGACTACGCGCACTACTTCGTCGCACCGGAGTTGTAGTTTCACCAATTGATGAAGAGACGATTCGATTTGCTGATCTTGAGTTGAATGAAGCAACTCATGAAGTAAGACGCGCGGGCAATCTAATTGAACTCTCTCCTACTGAATTTACTCTGCTTCGCTATCTGATGATCAATGCTGACCGGGTCGTCTCAAAGTCCCAAATCTTGGATCATGTCTGGCAATATGACTTCCGCGGTGATGCTGGAATCGTTGAAACCTATATTTCCTACCTGAGGAAGAAGATTGATACCTACCAACCCGCACTAATACACACAGTTCGCGGAGTGGGATATCGCCTTCGGTTGCCAGCTAAGAACTAATCTTTCGCTGTGAACCAACCACTGCGAAAGTTCAAGCCTGCCCCGGGGCAGTGGAGCTTAAAGAATCGCTTAGTGTTGGGCGTTGTAATTCTTGGAGCGCTAGGAATTACCGGTTCAGACTTTGCCGCCCAGAATGCTTTTCGTACATTTTTAATTGCACAAGTTGATGCCCAACTTGAATCCGTTTCCACCACATCTGGTATTCGTCTTGATCGCGCCGGTATTTTGAGCAATAGGGCAGAGACCCAGGCTGAAAACGAGCCTCTTTTCCGCCCCTTTGAGCCCATTCGTGAAGTTCCCTCTGAGATAAGCATTAGCTTGCTTGATCGTGACGGAGTGGTGGTTGGAACGCTGGGCGGTTCAGAAAGCCCACAACAAGTTCAAAATGTGATTAGTGGATTAGATATCGCAACTCTTCAAGAACGTGGAGTAAAGCCATTCACTTTGGAATCAGATAATGGAAATCGCTCTGAGTATCGATTGTTGGCACGAGTTTTACCCGGTGATGTAGGTAGCGTTATAACTGCAATCTCTCTTGACGGAGTAGAGCGGTCAATAAATCAACTTAGATTCCTCTTCTTTGCAGTCGGAATATTTGTTCTAATCTTTCTTGCGTTTCTTGCTCGGCGAATTATCGGTATCTCACTTCGTCCGCTCACCCAAGTCGAAGAAACCGCCGAAGCATTTGCTAAAGGTGATTACACGGCTCGCTTGCCTGAAGCGCGAGGAGACACAGAAGTTGGCAGATTAACTTGGTCGCTAAATCAGATGCTCACTCGAATCGCAGAATCTTTTGAAGCGCGCAAAGAGAGCGAGGAGAAATTGCGTCGCTTTGTTGCTGATGCATCGCATGAGTTACGAACACCGTTGACTGCAATTCGTGGCTTTGCCGAGCTTCATCGCCAAGGCGCAGTTGTTGGGGAAGAGAAGACTGCTGAGTTAGTACGGCGTATTGAGAACGAATCTATCCGCATGTCTACCTTGGTTGAAGATTTACTATTGCTTGCACGCCTTGATCAATCGCGCGAGATGGAGCGGCTCCCAATAGATTTAAAGACTTTAATTAATGAGGCTGTCACATCAGCTCAAGCCGCTGGGCCAGAACATCCAATAACTCTCTCCTTACCGCCCGATGACGTCTTCATATTGGGCGACTCAATGCGAGTTCATCAAGTGATTTCAAATCTCCTTGCAAATGCACGGACGCACACTCCGAATGGAACTGCGATAAGAATTAATCTCACTTCTAGCGACGATGAAGTAATTGTTGAAGTAAGCGATAACGGCCCGGGGTTATCAACGGCTGACCAAGAGCGAATATTTGAGCGCTTCTACCGCGCTGATCCTTCGAGAGTACGAAATGGTGGTGAAGGCACGGGGCTTGGCCTTTCCATAGTTGATGCAGTTATGCGGGCTCATGGTGGAACAGTAAAAGTAACTTCTGAACTTGGACACGGCGCAACATTTAAACTCTTCTTCCCAATTAGAGACTTGTAGGATTTCGAGATGCGCAGTAGCCCCCAAATTCTTCGCGCTCTCGAAAATGAATCTATAGAAATTCTTCGAGAGACTGCTGCTGCATTCAAGAATCCGGTTTTGCTCTACTCGATTGGTAAAGATTCAACAGTAATTCTCCATCTTGCCCGTAAGGCATTCCACCCAGCGCCCATTCCATTCACTTTGCTTCACGTCGATTCAACCTGGAATTTCCGCGAGATGATTACCTTCCGCGACGAAGTCGTGAAAATGCATAATTTAAAACTAATCGCTCATATAAATGAAGAGGGATTAAAGGCCGGGATAACTCCCTTTAGCCATGGAATTTCAGAGTACATCCGGGTTATGAATACCGTTTCGCTAAAGCAAGCCTTTGATAAATATGGTTTTGATGCAGCTATTGGCGGTTCAAGACGTGATGAAGAGAGAAGTAGAGCAAAGGAGCGAATATTTAGCGTACGTGAATCTGGGCATCGCTGGGATCCAAGAGCGCAACGCCCTGAACTATGGCGTACCTACAACACAAAGATTCGACCTGAGCAGACGATGCGGGTATTTCCTATCTCAGATTGGACTGAGTTAGATATTTGGAGCTACATCCATCTTGAGAATATCTATGTAAATCCACTTTATTTTGCTAAAGAGCGACCAGTCGTGAAGCGTGGTAATCAATTAATAATGGTTGACGACGATCGCTATCCGTTGCGTGATGGTGAAACGCCAGAAATGAAGATGGTTCGCTTTAGAACTCTAGGTTGTTACCCACTTACTGCTGGGGTTGAGTCAAATGCGAAAACACTTGAAGAGGTAGTGGAAGAAGTTATGGGCGTTAAATTAAGTGAGCGCGCTACCCGCCTTATAGATGGCGAGAATGAAGACTCCATGGAGAAAAAGAAGCGGGAGGGCTATTTCTAATGAGTAACGAGCTCGCCCCGATTGTAAGACTCCTAACTTGTGGCAGCGTTGATGATGGCAAGAGCACACTAATCGGTCGCCTTCTTGTCGAAACCGATTCGGTGCCGCATGACACCCTTGATGCTACAAAGAAAACTCGTCGCCCCGGTTCGATAATTCCGGCCGGTGAGATTGATTTCAGTCTCTTAACGGATGGTCTTGAAGCCGAACGCGAACAAGGAATCACAATTGATGTCGCATACCGTTCGATGTCTCTTTTAGATGGTCGCCGACTAATAATCGCCGATGCCCCAGGTCATGAGCAATACACAAGAAACATGGCGGTGGCCGCTTCCAGGTCCGATATTGCACTAGTTCTTGTTGATGCAACCCGGGGAATACGACCACAAACTTTGCGTCATTTAACAATCTGTTCTCTGATGGGCGTTAAGAAAGTAATTGTTGTAATAAACAAGCTCGATGCTATGGGTTTTGATAAAAAAGTTTATGACTCCTTAATTGATGAACTTCAGCCAACAATTAACCGCTTAGAGATGAAGTCGATTTCCTTTATCCCAGTAAGTGCACTTGAAGGCGATAACGTCACTTACAGGACTGATCGAACCAAGTGGTATGAAGGCGGTTCACTCTTGGAAGAGATACAGGCTTGGCGTGATACTGAGAGCGCAACAGATCATTCAAGAATGTGCGTTCAACTCATCTCGCGCGCTGATAATTTCCGCGGCGTCTCAGGAACTATCTCGCAAGGTGAGTTCAAAGCTGGTGATGAAGTTGTTGTTTTGCCCAGTGAGCGTAAGGCCAAAATTGCCCGTCTCGTAACATTCGATGGCGACTTAGAGATAGCTCCGACCGGTAAAGCGATCACTATGGTTCTTGAACCAGACATCGATGCCACTCGTGGAGATTTCATCGAGCGCTCTAGCGATTACACCAAACCGGCCGATCGATTCTCATCGCACCTAGTTTGGTTTGATGAGGAGGAGTTGATCCATAGCCGTTCGTATTACCTGGTAAACGGCTCTTCCATGGTCCCTGCAAGCATTACGGCGATTCGCCATAAATTGAATATAAATAATGGTGATCATGAATCTGCGCGCACACTTCATATGAATGAAATAGGAGTTGTGGAAATCGCAACCGATTCAGCTATCCCGCTAACCAAGTATGCGGACAATCGAAACTCCGGGAACTTTGTCCTAGTAGATCGTGTGACATTAAGAACGGTGGGCGCCGGAATGATTGTTCATGCGCTACGTCGAGCTACAAATATCACGAAACATAACTATGAAATAGCTAAAGGCGCACGGGCCCAACAGAAAGGGCAACGCGCAAAGTTGATTTGGTTGACCGGATTATCTGGCTCTGGAAAATCCACTATCGCTAATGCCCTTGAAACAAGGTTATTTGCATCTGGAATTCATAGTTACATTCTCGATGGTGACAATCTCCGACTTGGACTGAACAAGGATCTCGGTTTCACGAAAGAAGATCGAGCTGAAAATGTAAGGAGAGTCGCTGAAGTTGGAAAATTGATGGTTGATGCCGGGCTTGTTGTAATTGTGGCGCTAGTAAGCCCATTCAAAGTAGATCGTGATCATGCCCGCGAACTCTTTGAGAATGGAGAGTTTGTTGAAGTATGGGTTAAAACTCCCGCCGAAGTATGCGCTCAAAGAGATCCGAAGGGTCTTTATAAGAAAGCACAATCTGGAGCGCTTCCGAATTTAACTGGCGTGGGACAAGATTACGAACCACCAACTGAAGCTGAACTTGTACTCGACGGAACTGAAGAAGTTTCGCTAAATGTAGAAAAGCTTATTTCTAAGATCCTGTAGCGGGATTTGCTTCCATAGCCCGAAGAATTGCAATTCGTTCCTGAATTGGCGGATGCGTAGCAAAAAGTTTTGAGGCCGCGGAAGCATCTAACGGTGATTCGATGTAAAGGTGCGCGACTGCGCTCGAGCGCGCCTCAACAACAGTGTTATCTCGAGCTAGAACTTCCAACGCTGCACGCAACCCCGCCGGATTTCTCGTGAAAGAGACTGCAGTTGCATCAGCCAAGGACTCGCGCTTTCTTGAAACGGCAGCTTTGAGCATCGTTGCCGCGATAGGAGCGAGAATTAGCGGAATAATTGCAAGAAATATCGGCATTTGATTTCCATGGTGATCACGATTTCGCGCTCCCCCAAACCAGAGCATCCGCATCAAAATATCTGAAATTAGAGCGACCACTCCTGCAGTTGTCGCAGCTACAGCTGAAACTAAGGTGTCGCGATTTGCAACATGCGCCATCTCGTGTGCCACAACTCCTTGAAGTTCATCTCTGTCCATCGCTTCTAAGAGCCCTGTGGTGAAAGCTATGAGAGCATGATCAGGATCTCGCCCGGTTGCAAAGGCATTAGGCGCCGGATCATTAACAATCGCAACTTTCGGCATTGGAAGCCCTGAGGCAATACAAACTTCATTTACTAAATTAAATAACTTTGGATTATCAGACTCTTGGATAAGTTGCGCGCGCGTCATCTTTAAAACTAATTTGTCTGAGGCGTAGTAAGAGCCCCAAACTGAAACTAGTGAAATTAAAACTGCTAGGGGAATTACCCCAGCGCCAGTCCCACCAAATGTATTTATTGCGACATAAGCGATAACCCAAACTAGTACACCCATGAAAAATAGAAGAAAGAACGTCTTTCTACGATTAGAGCTCTGCAGCGCTCTGAAGTTTGACATGGCTAGAACTTAACGTTCGGTGCGTTACGGATCGAAGGATCTTCGACCTCGTAAAACTCACGCTCGCCAACTTTCGCTAACCCAACGAAGAAACTCGTAGGGATTGTCTTTACTGCCGTGTTCAAAGTGCGGACTGAATCGTTGTAGAACTGACGCGAGAATGAAACCTTATTCTCAGTCGTAGATAACTCTTCTTGGAGTTGTAGGAAATTTGTCGAGGCTTTTAAGTCTGGGTATGCCTCCGCTACTGCAAGAAGTCCACGTAAAGCATTGGTGAGCATGCCATCTGCGGCAGCTACCGCTGGCAGAGTTGATGCAGTTGTTGATGCAGCACGTGCTTGGACAACTTTTTCAAGAGCTTCCCGCTCATGAGATGCATATCCCTTTACAGTTTCAACTAGATTCGGAATCAAGTCAGCGCGTCGCTTTAGTTGCACTTCAATCTGTGCAAAGGCCTCATCGACTTGGATATTTAGTCTTACCAATTTGTTGTACTGAACAATGAAATAGCCAACAAGTAGTACGAGTACTCCGATAATTAAAAAAGGTTCCATGTCCCTAATCTACTTAATTTCAGTCTTATGGAAATTCAGCCAAGACCTGCTTGGGGTAGGACCGCGTTGTCCTTGATAACGCGAACCATAAAGTGCAGAACCGTATGGATGCTCTGCGGAAGATGAGAGTTTGATGAGACAAAGTTGACCAATCTTCATTCCGGGATAGAGCTTGACTGGAAGGTTGGCAACATTTGAAAGTTCAAGGGTTATGTGGCCACTAAATCCTGGATCAATAAATCCAGCGGTCGAGTGGGTAAGTAACCCAAGGCGACCAAGGGAAGATTTACCTTCAAGGCGCCCTGCAATGTCATCAGGAAGTGTGATTACCTCATAGGTTGAGGCGAGGACAAACTCTCCGGGGTGCAGAATGAAGTGATCACTTGGGGCAACGGCAACTTCGCGCGTTAAATCAGGTTGCTCAATTGAGGGATCAATTACCTCATACTTATGATTTTCAAAGACGCGAAAGAATCTATCTAGCCGAACATCAACGCTTGAAGGTTGGATCATCTTCGCGTCGAATGGTTCAACCTTGACGCGGCCACTCTTGATTTCGGCGGCGATATCGCGGTCGCTAAGTAACATGGTTGGCGACCCTACCGCTTGTTACTCTCGGGGCTCTAATATGCCCGTGTAGATTTTTGGCTGGGGTTAGGCAAAGTTGCCTTTTCTTTTACTTTGCCGATCCCAGAGAAAAATCATCCGCGGGCGTAGTGAAATGGCATCACGTCAGCTTCCCAAGCTGACAGCGCGGGTTCGATTCCCGTCGCCCGCTCGCCTCCGCCTTGCGTAAGTTACTCGCGGGTAGCATCCTTGGCCTATGGGCCATTACATAGCAAATCTGCGCGATATTGAGTTCTGTCTCTTTGATCTTCTTGAGCGCGAATCAATTCTTGGAAAATCACTTTATGCCGACCTTGATCGCGAAACTGCGATGGGAATGTTGGAAGAAGTAAAGCGACTCTGCGAAAACGATCTTGCTGCATCTTTTATCGATGGCGACCGGATTGGAACAGACTTCAATAAATCAACTGGTGATGTGAAATTGCCCGAGAGTTTCAAAAAGTCTTACCGCGCATATGTTGATGGCGAGTGGGGAAAGATTGATGTTCCCGTTGAATTAGGCGGAACCGCAATTCCACCTTCGGTCCGTTGGGCAATTGCTGAAATGGTTCTTGGTTCAAATCCTGCAGTTCACATTTATGCCTCAGGTTTTGCATTCGCTCAAGTTGCTTATGTACTTGGCACTGATCAACAGAAGAAACTCGCTAAACATATGGTTGAAAAAGAGTGGGGCGCAACCATGATGCTGACCGAACCAGATGCTGGCTCAGATGTTGGCGCTGGAAGAAGTAAAGCTGTGCAACAACCCGATGGAACGTGGCACATCACTGGAACAAAGAGATTTATTACCTCGGGCGATGGCGATATCTACGACAACATTGTTCATTTTGTTCTTGCTCGCCCCGAAGGGCACAAACCTGGAACAAAAGGTTTATCGCTCTTCCTTATTCCTAAATTCATGTTTGACTTCGAAACTGGCGCACTCGGAAAGCGAAATGGTGTTTACGTAACAAATGTAGAGAAGAAGATGGGACTAAATGTCTCAGCAACTTGCGAAATGAATTTGGGCGAAAAAGAACCTGCTGTTGGTTACCTGCTCGGCGAAGTCCATGACGGAATTGCCCAGATGTTTAAGATTATTGAATTCGCCCGCATGATGGTGGGAACTAAGGCTATTTCAACGCTTTCGGCCGGGTATCAACAGGCCCTCTCCTATGCAAAAACCCGTGTTCAGGGTGGAGATATGAAGGACATGGCCAATAAAGCGAGCCCACGCGTAACCATCATCAAGCACCCTGATGTACGTCGCTCTTTGATGACACAAAAAGCTTATGCCGAAGGTATGCGCGCACTCGTTCTTTACACAGCCTCAATTCAAGATGCTGTTGCACTTGCTCGCGCAGAAGGCAAGCCTTCTGAAGAAATCGAAGCGTTAGAGCACTTAAATGATTTGCTCTTGCCAATCGTTAAAGGTTATGGCTCGGAAAAAGCTTGGACACTTCTTGGAACTGAATCTCTTCAAACTTTTGGCGGATCTGGATTTACGATGGATTGGCCACTTGAGCAATATGTACGTGATGCCAAGATCGATACTCTCTATGAAGGCACGACCGCTATTCAAGGCCTAGATTTCTTCTTCCGTAAAATCATTAAAGATAATGGTCGCGCCCTAGCAAAGTTATCTAAAGAAATGGGTGCCTTTGCTGCTAAAGGTGGATCCAATGCTGATGAGAAGGTGGCGCTTGCAAAGGCCCTCGAAGATTTACAAGCAATCATCGCC
>JACCEB011130356.1_pt1 | contig 10246 bp, 9 predicted proteins | sample 7454761 | NCBI WGS metagenome assembly JACCEB01 (sample SAMN15323454, study PRJNA562643) | freshwater metagenome | isolation source: river surface water | place: USA:Blue River Watershed | collected 2017-08-18
GAAATAGAACAGGCAAATTGTTAAAGAGCGGTGCAACTGAGATCGCATCATCGGCTCATTTTTAGGCTTGGTAACTTATATGAAATAACAGCGTTCACATTTGATATAATAAAAATATGGATAAAAAATTAAATAAATTAGGCTCTGCATATGAGGAAGTTGCTGATCTTCCTAATTACAAGCATGAGTACATGTTTAATTATTTAAAGATAAGCCCAAGCTATTGGCTTGCGCATCGCGCCATTGAGCTAGGCGAAAGAATTCCCGCTAATGAATTGCCAAAAGACTTTGAACAAGTCTTGGATACTTATAAAAAGCTTGGAAACGTCTATCAAAGAGAGTTTTATGAGTGGTGGCTCGAAGGGGCTTATAAGGCTTTTGGAGTTAATAAGAAGAAAGTTCTTTGGTTAGGCGTTGATCCAAATAAAACTGAAGCTGAAATTCGAAAAGACTTTGAAGCATTCTTATTTAAGCTTGAATCTAAGAAGCAATCTAAACAGCAAGATAAGATTGTTTTTGAGATCAACAAAGTTAGATTGACCTCACTTCATCATAGATATGATCTTGTCAATCAAAGAGCTTGGAGGGCAGGGAAGTATTGGCAAAAAGAGCCGCTTTGGAAATTACTCAGATGGGGTGACTATCCAACTGAACGCCGTAAAGAAGTGAGAATTAATACTAAAAAGAAATCAAGTAACGTAGAAGTGCGCTCTTACTTAACGATGCTGGCAAGTAAAAATCTAAAGTTGGCACTTTATACTGCCGAACATGCTGCAAGAGGTGTGTTTCCTTCTCAAGATCCAATAAAAACTGGTCTTGATTTTGATTACGAGAGAATTGCAGACTTAGAAGCTTCTTATGATTGGGATTTTCAAAAGATTGTGGATTTTAAAAAGTCTAGAAAAGATGCCCTGAAATATATTTCCCCCGCCTTTGGTAATAAGAAAGCACGTAAGAAATTACCAAGAGAGTCTTTAGATGAAACACTAGCAAAAGAGTAGCTAGATCAACTCAACAGCGTTACGCTTCATCTCATCATTCACATCAATATATCTCTGTGTCACAGCAATACTCTTGTGGCCTGCCAAACTCGCTAATACTCGCACACCAACACCTTTGACCGCTAATGAGGTAATGAACGACCTGCGGCCTGAGTGGCTAGAGGCATTATTAAGACCAGCACGTTTGTAAGTCCAAAAGAACCACTGGCAAAGCGTATTAGCGGAAAAGCCTAGTCTGTTGCTGGAGTGGAAGAAGGGGATTTCAGGGTTGAATAGTTTTCTAGTCTTGAGATAGCTGGCAAATTCATCGCGTAGCTTTTGTGGGATGAATACAACTCTAGATTCATTGCCTTTAGTTTGGGCTGCAGAAAGACGAATCTCGGTTTTTATTGAGCCATCTTCATTTAAGACATCACGCATTTTTAAGTTAGCAATTTCTGCTACGCGCATGCCTGACCAAAAGCTAGTCAATATTAGGCATCGATTACGCACCGCATAACGACTTTTACTTGTGTAACGAAGGACTTGATCTATCTCTGCTTGAGAAAGTGTTTTTGCTTGTGCCATTTGTAGTGCTCCTAGATAAAGAAAATATTAAATACAGCTTATTTTCTTATTTAGCTAAGGACAACCGAATTTGGCACTAGCGTAGAGATGTTAATAATCAATTGGTTAAATGATTAAAGGCCGTTAGGTAAAGAAAATACTAATTTTCTTTACCAAGTAATTTACGACTTAAATTAATGCTTAAAAATAACTCCTATTAAAAGAATCTGTTGTATTAGTGATGTTGCAAATTATATTAACTTTTTCTTGTAAAAAAGACTTTACAAGAAAGGCCTGGATTATTATTAGATAACTTAATAACTGCTGCATGTCGCGTGGCAATATCTTTAACAATGGCAAGCCCTAAACCTGAACCCGATATATGTTGGTTTTCACCTCTGTAAAATCTTTCAAATACCCGCTCTAGATCATTTTCGGAAATTCCTGGGCCAGAGTCCTTTATCTCTAAAACAACATGGCCAGCTTGATTAATTAATGAAACGTCTATTTTTCCACCACTTGGAGTGTAACGTATTGCATTATCTAAAATGTTATTAATGAGCATTTTGATCTCTTGTTGCGTTCCATCAATTTCACAGTTATCGGCTTTAATTAGGCCAATATCAATAGATTTTTCTTGTGCCAGCGGTAATAATTCTTGAAAAGATTCTTTCAACAATTCAAGCATATTCAGTGATTGCAAATGCATAGATTGATTGTCTGGCTCAAGTCGAGCTAAGCTGAGTAGCTGACTCACAAGTTGTTCTGATCGGTTGATTCCAGTTTTTAAATTTTGTATTGCGGATTCTCGTTCCGATTTTGATCTTGATTGCTCAAGGACTTGCATTTGTAATTTTAGTGCTGTGATAGGTGTGCGCAACTCATGTGCGGCATCCGATGTGAAGCGTTTCAATACGTCCACCATTAAAGATACTTTGCCCATAAACAAGTTGAGTGAACGGACTAGCGGCTTAACTTCTGCAGGAACATTATCTTCCGCAAATGGATTTAAATCAGCACTATTTCTATACTGAATAACTTTGGACAATATTGATACTGGAAAAAGTGCTTTTCTAATTGCATAGAATATCAACAAGACCAATAGAGGAATAAATATCAGCTGTGAAGCCATCAAGCTGTAGGCAGTCTCTTTAATGGTGTTTTTTCTTAATCTTAAAGATTGAGCTACTTGGATGGTTTCTTCTTTAGCCTTGACCGAAAAAAAACGCCATCGTTTACTCTTTAATCCTTGTGTTGTCAGCCCCAGCGCAGTGGGAAGTGGTATTTCAGCATTAGGATGTGAGATATAAAGTACTCTGCCATCCTTAGCCAACACACGTACAAAAAACTCTTCTTCCGCTTCAATTTTTGTGCCTGAACCAATTTGATTATTTCGGTATAAGTGTGTGTTGCCTTGAAAAGCGCGGTGTTGAGCAGCGATCACATGAGCAACTTGTTGTAAATTAGCATCGTATAACTCATCAAGCTCTTCTTTACTTACCATGTAGGAAGTAAAACTAATAAGGGCATAAACCACTACAATTGATAAAGTAATGTATACCAATAAGAATTGTTTAATTGAGTTAATCATGAATTGATTCTTAACTTCGGAAACGTATAGCCAACACCTCTTACATTGACAATAATATCTGAGCCAAACTTTTTTCTAATACTGTGTATATGAACTTCTACTGCGTTACTTTCCACTTCATCATGCCAGCCATATAACTTTTCCTCTAATTGAGTTCTCGAGTAGATCACGCCGGGATTCTCGAGCAATATCTGCATAATGCTAAATGCTTTTACCGACAATCTCTCTGTTCGACCTTGATAACTCAACGTATGCGTTGCTGGATCTAGGCTGGCATCACCATAAGTGACTATTGGATGAGCGCGATCTTGTTTTCGCCTTGTCAACACTCGAATTCTAGCTTCCAACTCTTCCACAGCAAATGGCTTTAACAAGTAATCGTCTGCACCACAATCGAGCCCTAGCACACGGTCTTCAATACTATCGCGAGCTGTGATAATTAGCACTGGAATTGTCATGCCTTTTGCACGAAACTGCCCCAAAAATTCGAGCCCCGACCTTTTAGGCAAACCAAGATCTAGTAGAATTAAGTCATATGCTTCAAGATTGAGAGTGTATTCGGCGGCAAAGGTGTCCTTTACCCAATTGACCACATGGCTTCTCAAGACCTTTTGAAGGCTTTGACCAATCATTTCGTCATCTTCAACTAATAATATCCGCACATTCCAACCCTTAACTAATCAATTGCATAAAGCCAATTGAAATTCAACTTTATTATTTTAATAGTGCCATATATTTCTTAAAGCAAACTTAAAAAAATAATCAAACTGTTAAGTTTCGGTTAAGTTTAAGTCATTAAAATAATTACAACTTTTAATAAGTCTGTGATTTACCATGTCATTTAAGTTGTTGCACAACATACTTTTTTACCTAATTGTGATAGCGATAACTATCACAATGTGTGGTTGCCACACCATCCCGAACATCGCTGACAAATCAGGTGTAGTTCAAAAAGTAGTTGATCACGATCAGCAATTATCTAAAAACACAGTCTTAGATGTTGAACAGATAGCAATCAAACTACATGAAAACGTTATGTTGACTGAGTCAGAGGCTGTGCTTTACGCATTAAATAATAATGCAACATTTAAGTCATTATTAATTGACCTAAAAATAGCCAAAGCTGATCTAGTCAATGCAGGATTACTTCCCAATCCAGAACTGCTATTTGCCTTTGGTGTGACCAATAAACCCTACCGATATGCAATTGATTTGCCTATTGAACTCCTCTGGTTGCGCCCAATTAGATTAAGCACAATGAAGCACGAGGCGGATGCTACTGCATACCGCCTTACACAATCAGGGCTTAATCTGATTAGAGATGCACGTATTAGCTACACACAAGCCGTACTGTCACAAGAACAACTTAAAGTTGCAGAATCAGCCTACCAATTACGCAACAATATTTACAATCTTTCACTCAAGCGTCTCGAAGCAGGGGACATCAACGGTAAGGATATTTTGCTTGCGCAGAATGATGCTATTACAGCAAAGCGTGATTGGGAGCTTGCAAAATATGAAGTAAAGATAAAAATGCAAAACCTGCTTTACGTACTTGGGGTTGGGCAGAAATTTCAGGATATTACTTTATCACTTAATCTTGTTCCTGCTTGCAATGCAGATGAGATTGAATACTTAGAAAGTCAATCTTTAGCACATCGCCCAGATATTCTATCTGCGCAATACTCAGTAAATGCGGCGAAAGAGAAAATTAAGCTATCCAAACTAAACTGGCTAAAAATAACTGCTTCAGCCGATGCAACTAGTGGCCAAGTCAATGGCCACACACTTGGTCCTGCCATTCGCTCCACCCTTCCCATAGCCAATCAAAACCAAGGTGCAATTAGTAGAGCTGAAGCAGAGCTGGAAAAAGCAGAGTTATATCTTGAAGCACTCAAACAGCAGGCTGTGCTCGAAATAAGAACGACTCACCTCCAATATCAACAGTCTTGCCATGACTGGCATGCTCTCCAAAACCACATTATGCCGACAGTGCAGCAAATGATAAAACTTACTGAGCAAGCCTATCAAAAGGGAGATATATCTTACCTTCAAACACTTGAAGCCAATCGTCAGATTGTAGATACACAAATGAGAGAAGTACAACTCAAGGCAAACCTCATGGCTAAACTCGCAGAGTTAATGCGAAGCAGTGCATTAAAAAATAACGCTCAATAACGGATAGTAACAAATGAATAAAAGACCAATTAAATTAGAAAAAAGTAAGATCAAACTATTTATTTTGAATATAGTGCAAAAGAAAGTATGGATTGCATCAGCACTCATCGCGTTCACAATAATAATAGTTTCCATCAAGTTCATAGCAAACCCTAGCCAAGAAGTTAAAGAACATAATCAACCTGCCCAGGCCGTTGTACCTGAGAGTTCATTAAATACTGTCCATCTCAATGATGATGCATATCATAAACTTGGCATCAAAATAGCCACGATCAAGCGCGAACAATTGGATGCTAAAAAGGTATACGGCGCTGAAATTGTAATGCCAGCGGGAGCTTTGGTAAGTGTGTCAGCCCCAATTGCGGGCAAGTTAATATCTATAGATAAAAATCATTTAAAGCCTGGGGAATCTATAAAGTTAGGTCAGTTGCTTTATCGTATCCAACCCATAATTTCTGCAGATGCTCGTGCCAACTTAGTAAATGCTTTGGCAGATGCGGAGAGTTCGATAAATGTTTTAAAGTCACAAGTCGATGCCACAGAAATCGCGCTTAATCGTTCTAAGAAATTGTTACAAGACTTAGTGGGTAGTCAGCGTAACGTCGATGATGCTAATGCGGCACATGAAACTGCTCTGAGAAATTTAGAAGCAGCTCATGTCAAAAAAAATGCACTTCATCAAGTAGTTAATTTAGGTACTGTTAAACCGATTGATATTAAATCACCTCAATCTGGCATTGTCAGTAATATATTTGCAGTTACAGGTCAGTTGGTATCTGCTGGTAATCCCATTGTTGAGATTTCGTCACTCAGTACATTATGGGCACGTGTACCAATTCCTGCAGGTGATTTAGATGGCATTGATCTAGAGGCTGATGCCCAAATTCAGTCATTATCTGCAATGTCAGGTGCGCCAAGTATTGTTGCTAAACCAACCAATGCATCGCCCACTGCTGACCCTCTTACAAGTTCTACGCATCTCTACTATACCATCCAAAATAACCAATCAGTCTTTCGCCCTATGCAGCGAGTTTCTGTCTCACTCAAATCACGCAGCAAATCTATCCAAGCTTTAACCATTCCATCTTCTGCTGTTGTATTTGATGTGTATGGTGGGAGTTGGGTCTACATCCAACAATCAACGAATATATATGAGCGTAAAAGAGTCTTTTTAGATCATATCCTTGGTCATCAAGCCATAATAAGCGAAGGTCCTCCTGAAGGTTCTAAGGTTGTTGTAAACGGAGCACTTGAGCTATTTGGCGTTGATACTGGCTTCAGCCATTAAACATTTAGGCAGTTATATGTTAAAAAAAATAATTCATTCTGCTGTAAAAGGCCGTCTCCTTGTAATGTTGGCCGCTTTAGTTCTAATGTTGGTGGGGCTAAATACCATCAGGCAAGCACCATTGGATGTTTTCCCTGAGTTTGCTCCAATTAAAGTGGAAGTTCAGACTGAAGCGCCCGGTCTATCAACTGAAGAGATAGAGCAATTGGTAAGCATGCCACTTGAACAAGCGCTTAATGGCACACCAAAACTTAAAACATTACGTTCAAAATCTGTATTAGGTTTGTCTTCCGTGGTCTTATTGTTTGAAGATGGAACAGACCTATTTCAAGCAAGACAGTTTGTACAAGAGCGTTTAAGTTTGGCAGCAAGCCGTTTGCCAATAGTAGCCAAACCACCTGTAATAATGCCGCCGCTGTCATCCCTGTCACGAGTTCTCAAAGTCGGCGTGTCTTCCAAAACACTTTCTCAAATCGATATCAGTACGATGACTATGTGGACTATACGTCCTCGCTTGATGTCTGTACCGGGTGTTGCAAATGTGGCAGTGTGGGGGCAACGCGATAAGCAATTACAGATCCTCATCAACCCAGAGCATCTGCGCGCCAGAGGAATAACTTTGCAGCAAGTGATGCTTGCTTCTGGCAATGCAGCCAGCATTGAATCTGGTGGGTTTATAGACACACCCAATCAACGTATCGCCATTCGACATAAAAACTTAACTGCAACGCCAGATGAACTTGCTAACACTGTGGTCGATTTTAAGAATGGTTCGCCCATTCGTTTAGGTGACATTGCGGATATTGTTATAGGTGCGCCACCTCCAATCGGCGATGCTGTTATCAATTATGGTGATGGTCTATTACTGATTGTAGAAAAGCACCCCAATGCTAATACCATTGAAGTCACAAAAAATGTTGAAGCAGCTATTGCAGAACTAAAACCTGCACTTAAAGATTTAGATATTGATTCCACCATTTTTAGGCCGGCTACTTTTATTGAGCGTGCAATAGATAACTTACAAAACGCGCTGATTTTAGGTGCTTTATTTGTAGCGCTCATACTCATGATATTTTTACGCAATAAGCGTGCTGCTCTAATTAGCATATGTGCTATTCCACTTTCACTTGTTAGTGCTGTATTAGTGCTGACTTCGTTGAATGTTGGGATCAACACCATGGTGATTGCAGGCCTCGTGATCGCACTCGGCGAGGTAGTGGATGATGCGATTATTGACGTCGAAAATATTATTAGACGAATGAAATTAAACCAACTGTTAGAAACTCCCAGATCTAAACTCAATGTCATTGTGAATGCATCATTGGAGGTCCGCAGTTCAGTTGTGTTCGCCACCATGATTGTGATGGTAGTCTTTCTGCCAGTTTTCTTTTTGGATGGTATCGCAGGCGCTTTCTTTAAACCTTTGGCCATGGCCTATCTACTTGCTATTTTGGCATCACTAATTGTGGCTCTTATAGTCACGCCAGCATTATCTTTCCTTTTGCTCGATACAAAACATGAAGAAAAAGATATCGCTATTGTTAGTTGGTTACATTATCAATATGCAAAATTACTTGATGCCATATTAGCTAAGCCAAAAAAGATATTTATGACAGCCTCTATTGCATTCATCCTTACAGGAGCTAGTTCATTCTTATTAGGCTCGGAATTTTTACCAGAGTTTAAAGAAACAGACTTCTTGATGCACTTTCTGGAGCGCCCAGGCGCTTCAATTGAGCAAATGAAGAAAATGAGCATAAGAGCAAGTCATGACTTATTAGCAATCCCTGGAGTGAGAAACTTTGGTGCCCATATTGGCCGTGCAGAAGCCGCAGACGAAGTGGTAGGCCCTAATTTTACTGAATTATGGGTAAGCGTTGATCCTGATGTTAATTACGCCAAAACAGTATCTGCGATTAAACACACAATGCAAGGCTATTCAGGTATTTTTACTGATGTGCAAACCTATTTAAAAGAGCGCAGTAAAGAGGTATTGTCAGGAACTAGCTCTAGCATCGTAGTACGCCTCTTTGGATCAGATCTAGCAGTATTGCGGCAACAAGCTGAAGCAATTAAAAGCACCATGCATTCTGTTGAGGGAATTTCTGATTTAAAAGTTGAGCCACAAGTCCTCGTTCCACAAATTGAAATTCGCCTCAAAACAGGGGCTGCCCAGCGTTATGGCATTAATACTAATGATATTCGCAAAGTCACGAGTATGGTGCTCAAAGGCACAAAGGTAGGTGAAGTCTATGAGTTACAGCAAAAAGTGGATGTAGTTGTTTTAGGAAGCCCGGAAATAAAAATGGATTTATATGCTATTCAACAACTACCCATAGACTCTGCTTTTGGCCCTCAACTAAGAATCAAAGATGTGGCTGATGTTTATTTTGTGGGGATGCCCAACGAAATAAAACGTGAAGCTGTTTCAAGACGAATTGATATTGTAGCTAACACAAAAGGCAGAGATCTAGGCTCCATAGCGAAAGAAATAGAAAACAAGGTTACAGCAATGTCATTCCCAAGCGGATACTATCCACAATTTTTAGGTGAATACACTGCACAAAAGGCAGCTACCCAAACATTACTGGGACTAACTGCATTAGTGATTTTAGCAATCATCTTAATTGTGTATATGGATTTCAAGTCTTATTCACATACACTCATCTTTTTAATATCGTTACCCTTCGCACTTTTGGGAGGTGTGGTGGGAGTGTTCTTATCAGGTGGAGTGATATCACTTGGTTCCATAGTTGGCTTTATTGCTGTTTTAGGCATTGCAGCAAGAAACGGAATTTTAATGATCAGTCATTATCGGCATTTAATTTACAATGAAGGATTAAATTTTGGATTAGATCTGGTGAAACAAGGGTCACAGGAACGTCTAGTTCCGATTCTTATGACAGCACTCGCTACCTCACTCGCACTATTGCCTATTCTGTTTAGAGGCCCAATTTCAGGTTATGAAATTGAATATCCACTAGCGGTAGTAGTAGTGAGTGGTTTGCTTACATCAACTGTGTTGAACTTAATTTTGCTACCCAGTATTTTTTTAAAGTATGGAGGCAGTTCTAGTTAGTTTGCATAGATTACAAATATATAAATTTATATTAATTTAGGCTATTTGCTAACGCCTTTTGTCCAGCCTTAATTTTCTGACGGGCTTTCTCAGCTTTAATTGCTTTTTGAGTGTTCTTAACTTGATTTTTCATGCCTTGAATGCGCGCCTGATCTGGCGTTAAAGGCTTTTGTGGTTTGATGGTTGTTTCTGCAAATTCGTAATAGCGCATGGTAAAGAATCCTTATTGTTTCTATTATTTACCATGCGCTAATCTTTCTTAAGATCTAACCTGCATCGGCAGGCTTATTACATTAGCTAATCCATACATGGCATTCAATTGACCGCGTGCCGCTAGTGCATTCATAGCCTGTACTTGGACTTTCGTTGATTGTGTACTGGTTTTACTGATAGGTACTTTCACCCAGCATTCATAAGTATTCAAATTCATCTTCATTCTCCTTATTTCTTAAAGTTGCTACGAAGTGCGCCACTGGCTTGATCAATCTGTTGATCTAATTCGCCAGCTTCAACCGCTTTCTTCACCAGCTCTAAAGTACTTATCAGTTGATCCTTATTGGCTA
>JACCEB010593723.1_pt1 | contig 10240 bp, 6 predicted proteins | sample 7454761 | NCBI WGS metagenome assembly JACCEB01 (sample SAMN15323454, study PRJNA562643) | freshwater metagenome | isolation source: river surface water | place: USA:Blue River Watershed | collected 2017-08-18
AGAGGCCCTTGTCACCGATTGGGTGACCATCACCCAGCGCCATATCGATCTCTTTGCCGAGGCGACTGGTGACTTCCAGTGGATTCATGTGGATGTGGCGCGGGCCCGGGCTGATTCGCCCTACGGCACCACCATCGCGCACGGCTTTCTGACGCTTTCTTTGCTGGGACAGTTCTATGAGCGATACATGAGCCTGCCCTTCTGCGAGATGGGGATCAATTACGGTCTGAACCGGGTGCGCTTTACCCATCCGGTGATTGCAGGCAGTCAGGTGCGCGGGCGATTTGTGCTAGCGCAACTTGAAGAAATTCCTGGCGGCTTGCAGATGACCTTCAATGTCATCCTGGACATCGAGGGTCAGGAGCGACCGGCTTGTGTGGCCGAGTCGGTGGTGCGACAGTACTTTAAAGCGCAGCCCCCTGGCCGGGCGTGAACCACCCAGAGAGAGCACCTCTATGAAAGCCTTGATCTGCCGAGCTTACGGTCCCCCTGAGACCCTGCAAGTGCAGGATGTGCCCGATCCCCAGCCCGGCCCCGGTGAGGTGGTCATCCGCGTGCGCGCAGCCGGCGTCAATTTCCCGGATGCGCTGATCGTGCAGAACCTCTATCAGTTCAAGCCCGAGCCTCCTTTTTCTCCGGGTGGCGAGACGGCTGGCGAGGTGCTCGCACTGGGCGACGGCGTCAAGCGCTTCAAGGTGGGCGATAAGGTGATGGCCCTGACCATGTGGGGCGGCTTTGCCGAGCAGGTGCGGGCCAAGCAGGAGCAGGTGATCGCCATGCCCGAAGGGCTGTCGTTCGAGGTGGCCGGCTCGCTGCTCTTGACCTATGGGACTTGTTTGCATGCCCTGCGCGATCGCGCGGCCCTGCAGCCTGGAGAAACCGTACTGGTGCTTGGCGCCGCTGGCGGCATCGGCCTGGCCACCATCGAACTGGCCAAGGCGCTCGGTGCGCGTGTGATCGCGGCTGCGTCCAGCTCTGAAAAGCTCGCCACTTGCCGGTCGCAAGGTGCCGACGAGGTGATCAACTACTGCGAGCAGAACCTGCGTGAGGAAATCAGGCGACTGACGGCCGGCCGGGGGATCGATGTGGTGATGGATCCGGTCGGCGGCGACTATGCCGAGGCCGCACTGCGTTCCATGGCCTGGCGCGGCCGTTATCTGGTGGTGGGCTTTACCGACGGCCAGATTCCGCGCTTGCCTTTGAACCTGGTGTTGCTCAAGGGCTGCGCCATCGTCGGCGTGTTCTGGGGCGACTTTATCCGTCGGCAGCCGCAAGCGGCCCACACCGATTTGCAAGACTTGGTGGGCATGCGGCGTCAAGGCCAGATCAAGCCGCTGATCTCGGGGCGTTACACCCTGGCTGAGGCCCCGCAGGCGATTTTGGAACTGTCGCAGCGCCGGGCGCAGGGCAAGCTCGTCGTGCTGCCCTGAGCCCGGAGCATTTGCATGATCCACGAAGTCCCCCAGGCCGATGCGCCCGTGCTGCTGTGGCGGCAGGGCGCAGTGGCGCATCTGCGCTTTAACCGCCCGGCCTCGCTCAACGCGATCGATCTGGCGCTGGCCCGCGCCTTCCACCAGGCTTGTCTGGAGCTTCGTCGGGACGCGCAGCTGCGGGTGGTCGTGATCAGCGGCGAGGGGCGGGCCTTTATGGCCGGGGGCGATTTACCCTCCATGCGCGCCGACCCGGTCGGTGGCAGCTCTGCGCTGATCGAGCAAATGCATCCGGCCCTGGAGACTCTGGCGCAACTTGAGGCCCCAGTGATCGCCTCGGTGCATGGTGCGGTGGCTGGCGCTGGACTTGGCGTGGCCCTGGCCTGCGATCTGGTCATCGCTGCGGCCGGCACACGTTTTAACCTCGCCTATCCTCGCATCGGCACCAGTTCGGACTGCGGCACCTCATGGGGTCTGGTACGCGCAGTGGGCGTACGCAAGGCCATGGAAATCGCCTTGATCAATGAGGCCATCGACGCCGAGGAGGCGCAGCGCATCGGGCTGATCAACCGCGTGGTGCCGGCGGACACGCTGGCCGAGCAGACCGCCCTGGTGGCCGAGAGACTTGAAAACTCGGCGCCGATGGCCATCGCGCATCTCAAGAGCTTGATTCGTTGTGCCGATCGCAATGACCTGCACACGCAGCTTGAGATGGAGGCCCATCTGTTTCGGCAGTGCGCGGCCACCACCGACTTCACAGAAGGCATAACCGCCTTCTTCGAGAAGCGGCCGGCGCGTTTTCAGGGGCGTTAGGACTCCCTGCTGCCGCCAGGGACCTATCCTCGCCCTGGACTCTTGGGCATCTTCAAGCTGCATCTGCAGGGCGATGGCCGGTCAAGACAGTCCCCCGGCCTTAAAGCTCGGCTTTGCTCAGCGCTTTTTTTTCGGCGGCCCGGCGTGCAAACTCTTCCCGCAACGCCCTGAGCTTTTCACGCGGATCCTCGCGGACGGTTTTCTGATCGAGCGCCATTTCAGCAATAAAGCGGCTGGGCGCAGCGGCCACCGTGTCGCGCCCTTTCTTGCGCCGACGCGTCCAGCTCACCGCCAGGCTCTGCTGGGCCCGGGTGATGCCCACGTACATCAGGCGTCGCTCTTCCTGCAGCCCAATCGCCTGATCTTGGCCGGCATCCTCTTCCCGCTTGAAAGGCAGAAGCCCCTCGACACAGCCAACGAGCATCACATGCGGCCACTCCAGGCCTTTGGCGGCATGCAGCGTCGATAGCGTGACCATGTTTTGCTCGCCCTCGCGTTCATTGAGGGTCGACAGCAAAGCGATGGTCTGCACCACCTCCAGCAGGCTCTTGGACTCGCGCGCCATGACCAGGCCCGCTTCGTCGTCGACCTGTCCTCCGCAGCGCTGGGCCATCCAGTCGCAAAAGTCAATGACGTTGGACCAGCGGGCGGCGGCCGCTTGCTCGCTGTCTTCGCTGTCGTAGAGGTGCTGCTCGTAGCCAATATCCTTGAGCCAGTCTCGTAGAAATTGCTGCGCGGCTTCGGCGCCAAGGGTGTGGCGAGCGCGATATTGCAGATCGTTGACGCAGCGGCCAAATTCCTGCAACGAGCCCACCGCGCGGGCTGGCAGTGCAGTGGCCAGGCTGTGGCTGTGCAGCGCCTCGAAAAGACTGAGCTTGTAGCGACTGGCGAACACGCCCAGGCTGGCCAAGGTGGTGTGACCGATACCGCGTTTGGGACTGGTGATGGCCCGCAAGAAAGCCGGATCATCGTCGTTGTTGACCAGCAGGCGCAGCCAGGCGCAAAGGTCTTTGACCTCGGCGCGGTCAAAAAAGCTCTGCCCGCCTGAGACCTTGTAGGGAATCTGCGCTTTGCGCAGCGCCTTTTCAAAAGGCTTGGCCTGATGGTTGGCTCTGTAGAGCACGGCAAAGTCTTTCCAATCGCGATGGCGCTGACCGTCTCCGGCGCGCAGGCTCTGGATACGAGCCACGATGCGCTCGGCTTCATGCTCTTCGTTGTCGCAGTCGAGTACCCGCACCGGCTCGCCTTCGCCCAGTTCGGAGAACAGGGTTTTGGGAAAGAGCTTGGGGTTGGGGCCGATCACATGATTGGCCGCTCGCAAAATGGCGCTGGTCGAGCGATAGTTCTGTTCGAGCTTGATGACCTTCAAGGCGGGAAAGTCCTGGGGCAAGCGCTTGAGGTTATCGAGCGTCGCCCCGCGCCATCCATAAATGGACTGGTCGTCATCGCCCACGGCCGTCAAGTGGGCCCGTGGGCCGACCAGCAGTCGCAGCAACTCGTACTGGGTGGCGTTGGTGTCCTGGTATTCATCAACCAGCAGATGGCCGATGGCGGACTGCCAGCGTATGCGCACGTCTTCGTGCTCTTGCAGCAGCTTAAGCGGCAGTCCGATCAGGTCGTCGAAGTCCACCGCTTGGTAGGCGCTCAGACGCTCTTCATAGCGGGCCATGATGCGAGCGAGCGTCGCCTGCTGGTCATCAGTAGCCTGAGCCAGCCCGCGCTGCGCATTGAGCCCCTGGTTCTTCCACAGGCTGATGGCCCACTGCCATTGGCGGGCGGTGGCTGCATCGGTGCTGCCGCCACAGTCCTTGAGCAGGCTGGTCACATCGTCGCTGTCCAAAATACTGAACTGTGGCTTCAGGCCAAGAGCTGCGCCATCTTGTCTGAGCATGCGCACGCCCAGGGCGTGGAAGGTGCAGACCAAAGCCTCTTTGGCTTGGCGTCCGATCAGGCTCTTCGCGCGTTCGCGCATTTCGGCGGCCGCCTTGTTGGTAAAGGTGATGGCGGCAATGCGCGAGGCGGGCAGGCCCGATCGAATCAGGTGGCCGATCTTTTGTGTGATGACCCGCGTCTTGCCCGAGCCAGCGCCGGCCAGCACCAGGCAGGGGCCGTTGATGTAATGCACTGCCTCGAGTTGGGCGCGGTTGAGCGTGGGGGAAATCTCAGACGGGTCGTGCATAAAGTCGGTGTGATCGGCCCGCTGTTCGGGGCCTGGCAAAGCGCGCCATCATAGGCCCGATCTTCGACCCAGGTGGGCTGGGCGACGACGCATCACCCCGGCGACAGTCTTGCGGCAAATCGGACTGGGTGTCAGCCGACAATACGGCCCATGATGTCCGTTTTGCTGCAGACCTTTCCTTTTTTCGCGCTGGTGCTGTGCGGGTTTATGGCGGCCCGTCTGAGCCTGCTGCCGGTATCGGCCATCACCGGGCTCAATGCCTTCGTCCTTTACTTTGCTTTGCCCTGCATGTTGTTTCGCTTCGGGATCGACACGCCGCTGGCGCAGTTGCTCGATATCCGGTTGGCCTTGCTGTACCTGCTCTGCGCCTTGCTGGTGGTGTCGCTGGCCGTGTTGCTCTCTCGCAGCCAGCGGCTGAGCTGGAACGATTCGGCCTTCGGTGCCCTGGTGGCCACTTTCCCCAACACCGGGTTCATGGGCGTGCCCCTGCTGGTCTCTTTCATGGGGGTGCAGGCAGCCGGCCCTGCCATCGTCACCATCTTGGTCGATCTGGTGCTGATCAGCTCTCTGTGCATCGCCTTGTCGCGGCTTGACAGTGCGGACCTGCACGGTGCCGAGCGCGCGGCTGGGCAGGCTCTCAAGGGCGTGCTGTCCAATCCCATGCCTTGGGCGGTCTTGCTCGGTGCGGTGGCCTCCGGGCTGGCGGTGGAGCCGATTCCCCCGATCATGAAGACCATCGGTTTGCTGGCCGATGCCGCTTCGCCGGTGGCCTTGTTCACCATCGGTGCCGTATTGGCACGCTCTCAGATGGCCAGTGCCGGTCGCGCTGTGCTGCCCTCGGGCGAAGAGACCGCCGTGGTCTTGATCAAGCTGGTGGTACACCCGGCCCTGGTGGCTGGCTTGGGGGCTCTGGCTATTGCCAGCGGCTTTAACCTCAGCGTGTTTTCGGTGACGGTGGCCACCTTGGTCGCTGCGCTACCCAGCGCCAGCAATGTGTCTTTGCTGTCAGAGCGCTTCGGGGCCAACACCGCGCGCATTGCCCGCATCATCTTGTGGTCGACCACGCTGGCCTTTTTGAGCTTTTCGGTGGTGGTGGCCTGGCTCTTGTGAACAAGCCCGCGGGGCAATGGCGGCGCGTCGACCTGGCCTGATCGACGCAGCTTGGCAGCAGCGGCCATCACAAGGGCTGCTCCGCATGGACAGAGCCTCCTGAAGGCCGCGTGCCGGCTCAGATGCTCACCGGGTCTACATCGAGCGCCCAGCGGATCACTCGTCGCAAAGCGGGCTGCTTGCGCAGTTGCCCCAGCAGGGGCAGCCAGGCGCTCATGAATTGCTGCAGCGCTGGCCGCGAGTCGCTCTCCAGCAGCATCTGGGCTCTTTCCACATTCGCCAGCTTTTGCAGCGGCATCGGCACGGCCGGATAAAGCCGCACCCGTTCGCCGCCCGCCAGAGCCTGCGCGGCGGCGGTCTGCGCTGCAGCGCGCAGAAAGTCCTGTGCCAGCTCTTGCGTTGATGCCTCGGCCCGCAGCAGGGCCGCATGACTGAACGGCGGCAAGCCAGCCGCCTGACGGGTGCCCAGCTCCTCTTGGGCAAAGCCCTCATAGTCGTGGCGACGAAGGGCGTCAAACAGCGGATGATGGGGGTGAAAGGTCTGTACCCACATTTGGGCTGCGGCGCTCTGCTGGGCCTGCCGGCCTGCACGGCCTGCCGCCTGCATCAGCAAGGCGAACAGGCGCTCGGGGGCGCGAAAGTCGCTGGAAAAGAGTGAGCCATCCGGGTTGATCGCCGCCACCAGTGTGATGTTGCGAAAGTCATGTCCTTTGGTGATCATCTGCGTGCCCACCAGCACATCGGTCTGCCCCGTGTGTACTTGCGCCAGTTGCGCCTGCAGCGCGCCCTTGAGGCGCGTGCTGTCGGCATCAATGCGCGCCACTTGCACCGGTGATCCGTCCGGTCGCTGCAGCGCCGACAGCAACTGGTTGACCTGTTCCTCAAGTTGTTCGGTTCCGCGGCCCACCGGTGTGATGTCGACATTGCCGCAGTCCGGGCAGCCGCGCGGCACGGGATCGGTGTAGCCACAGTGGTGACAGCGCAAGGTGCGGTCGAGCTTGTGAAAGACCCGGTAGGCACTGCAATAACGGCACTGGCTTTTCCAGCCGCAGGCGTGACAGGCCAGCACCGGTGCGTAGCCGCGCCGATTCAGGAAGATCAGGGACTGTTCGCCGCGAGCGATCCGCTCGGCCAGGGCTGCCAGCAGTGGGGGCGCCAGCACGGCCCCCCTGGGCTGCTGGGCCATGTCGATCAGTCTGACTTCGGGCTTGGCCGCACCCAGCGACGCGCCCACACGCAGGGGCATGTCCAGTCGCTGGTAGCGGCCGCTCAGGCAGGCCTGCCAGCTTTCCAAAGACGGGGTGGCCGAGCCCAGCATCACCCGGCATCGGGTGGCTTCAGAGCGGGCGTTGCTGCTGCGACTCTCCAGATGCGCCCGGTAGATGGCCAGGTCGCGGGCGGAGTAGCGGGCCCCTTCCTGCTGCTTGTAGCTCGGGTCGTGCTCCTCATCGACCACGATCAGCCGCAGGCCGGGCAGCGAGGCCAGCACCGCCATGCGGGTGCCCAGCACCACCCGCGCCTGACCGGTGTGGGCGGCCAGCCAGCCTTTGAGCCGCTGCGCTGGGGTCAGGCCGCTGTGCAGCGCTACCACTGCACCGTCACCCAGGGCCGCAAATCGATCGTGCAGCCGCGACTGCAGCTGTGGGGTCAGGTTGATCTCTGGCACCATGATCAGGACCTGCGCTTGGGCATCGTTCTTGAGCACCTCTTCGGCCGCCCGGAGATACACCTCGGTCTTGCCACTGCCGGTTGCGCCATACAGCAGGGCGGGGCGATCAGCCGACTCGAAGGCTCGCAGAGCCTGGGCTTGCTGCTCGCTCAGCACCGGTCGCGCGGCCTCGGTCGGCGCGGTGGTCCGGCTGTGGCTGGCTTTGGCATGGCGCTTGAGGCGACGGGTCAGCCCGCTGGCATCGAGCTCACGCAGCTGCGGGGGCAGCGCTGCGAGCGCAACTTCGCCAAGGGCGCGCTGGTAGTAGCTTGCGGTAAAGCCAATGAGTGATCGCCAGTTCGGCGACAAAGGTTCAATGCCTTCGAGCGCTCCTGCCACCGATTTGCGCTGTGCCGCCGTCAGTGCTCCAGCATCGTCGCGTTCAGCCCAGACCACGCCCAGAACCTCTCTTCGACCCAGAGGTACGCGCACCAGTTGTCCTGGCGAAAGCGCCGACTCACTTTCGTAGGTCAGAGGGCCGGTGATGCTGCTGTGGGCCGGCGCGGCCACCACGATATCGAGCCAAAAACTCATTTGTCAGCAATTTTTTTCATTTCACCTTCGCAAGGGCGGCTAAGTGCTTGATTTAACGGGCGCTTTACAATTGTCCAGTGTTCTTGTGGATAACTTTGTTGATAGATGCCGGTCGTCGCGCTGTAAGCCTTGAAAATCAAGGGCTTCCTTGGTTTGCACGGATTTCCAGCAGAGCCGTAAATCTCTTTTAAAACAAGCACTTGGAGCAATTTGGCCATCTGGGGTCCGGTTTTAGGGCCTTATCGCACCGCAACACGATTTTTGTGCATAAGTGATCGCCTGGCGGCCTGTTTCATGCTATATCCGGCCAGTTCCTTGGCTTCTTACCCTCCCGCACTCCGATCCCGGCCAGTTTTCGGGGGGCGCTGCGAGTCCCCCCACTGGTTGGGGCGCAGATCGGGGGATGGGGCCCCTACCGCTTGGCTCGCATCGCGCGCGAATGCGTGTGCACCGCCTCCACCAGCGCCTGTACATGTTCGGGCGGCGTGTACTGGCTGATGCCGTGGCCCAAGTTGAAGATGTGAGTCGGTCCGGGCACCGAGGCATCGGTGTGCGGCGCGCCAAAGCTCTCGAGTACGCTGCGCACCTGCTCGGCGATTGCGGCTGGCGGAGCAAACAACACGTTCGGGTCGATGTTGCCTTGCAGCGCCTTGCCCGGACCACCGGGCTGGCCTGCCACCAGCGCGCGGGCCTGACCCAGGTTGACCGTCCAGTCCAGACCGAGCACCTCGCAGTCCAGGCTCGCCATCTCGCTCAGCCACAGGCCGCCGCCCTTGGTAAAAACGATGCGAGGAATCACCGCGCCGTCGTGGCTGCGCTTAAGCTGGGCCAGCACCCGCCGTGTGTAGGCCAGGCTGAAGGACTGGAATGCGCCGTCGGCAAGCACGCCGCCCCAGCTGTCGAACACCATGACCGCCTGTGCCCCGGCCTCGATCTGTGCGTTCAGATAGGCAGCCACTGCATCTGCATTGACCGCCAGAATGCGATGCATCAGGTCGGGGCGTGCATACATCAGGCTCTTGACCAGCCTGTAATCGTCGCTGCCTCCGCCCTCGACCATGTAGCAGGCCAGCGTCCATGGGCTGCCTGAAAAGCCGATCAGCGGAACCCGGTTGTTGAGCGCCTTGCGTATCGAGCCGACCGCGTCAAAAACATACTGCAGCTTGTGCATGTCGGGCACGGCCAGCGCCGCCACAGCGGCCTCATCGCGCACCACCTTCTCGAATTTTGGCCCCTCACCCTGCGCAAAAGACAGCCCCAGGCCCATGGCATCGGGCACCGTCAGGATGTCGGAGAACAAGATGGCGGCATCGAGCCGATAGCGTTCCAGCGGCTGCAGCGTCACCTCGGTAGCGTACTGAACGTTGGTGGCCAAGCCCATAAAGCTCCCGGCCTTGGCGCGCGTGGCGCAGTACTCGGGGAGGTAGCGCCCGGCTTGTCTCATCAGCCACACCGGCGTGTGATCGGTGGCTTGACGCAGGCAGGCGCGCAGGAAGGTGTCGTTCTGCATAGGGTCCGTGGGTAAGCGTTTGACGTTTTTCGAAACTCAAGTATCCCCCGGAATTGTCGGGGTGTAACGCGTTGCCGCCGCGCGGGTGTCGGCCGGGCCGTTTTGACCCGAAGGCACGGATCGCGGCCCCCGACCCATCCTGGCGGCTTGCCCGGATTTGTCTTGTGCCCTATGACGCCAGGCGCCAAATTAAAAATATTTATAACTATTAGTAAATTTAGATGAGTTCTACAGTCTAAAAATGTCTTGAAAATAGTGCTAATTATGAAAATTTATCTTGAAAGGTTACATCGCAAGGTGAACAATGTGCTGCAAATGCAAACAACCTTCATTAGGTTTGCAGATGAAAGCACACAACCTTTGGATCAAATCAGTTGGCCTCCTCGGCGCTCTGGCGCTGGCCGGCGCTGTTCAGGCCTTGACCCTGCATAGAGATGGTGAAGATTTGTATGCGGCTGGGGCCATCCAGCAGGGCGACGACCTGGCCCTGCGGGCAGCTCACCGCGAGGCACCCGTGCGTCGTCTGGTGCTGGTCAACTCCCCTGGCGGTGCCTTCCTCACCAGCCTGCGCATCGCGCGCTGGGTCGAAGAGCTTCGCATCACCACGGTAGCGGCCGGCCACTGCCTGTCGGCCTGCTCGCTGGTGTTCATGGCTGGTGAGCAGCGCCAGTTTGCGCAGACGCTGAGCGGCCAGACCCACCTGATCGGCATTCACGGTCCTTATGCCCTGCGCACCGGCCAGCCCAGCGCAACGGCGGCGGTGATGATGCTGTCCTACTACCGCAACCGCATGGGCGAGAAGTTTGATGCGGCCCTCATGGAGCGGGCCGTCTACCAAATGCAAGACCCCACCGGTCTGCTGGTGGTGCCCCAGGCCGGGGGCGCGGTTGTCCGGCCCTGGCATTGCCCTTCAAACCGGATCCGGCCCGAGCTGTGCACCCGCTTCCCTGACAAGG
>JACCEB011217899.1_pt1 | contig 10238 bp, 18 predicted proteins | sample 7454761 | NCBI WGS metagenome assembly JACCEB01 (sample SAMN15323454, study PRJNA562643) | freshwater metagenome | isolation source: river surface water | place: USA:Blue River Watershed | collected 2017-08-18
TTCGTAGTCATATCTTTTCATCAACTCATAATCAGAGATACAAAAATCTGCCACTTCTAAAGAATGTTCTAAAAGCCCACCAGGATAAGCGTGATGCATTCCTTTTGCTGCTGGTGCAATTAAAAACTCTTCACTATATTTACCGCCCAACCCAACTAAGTTTTTACATAGCTGGGATAAAAATGGATCAGAAATGCAGTTGATAAGATCATCAAGTTTTTTCACAAAGTATTCACGTTTTTCTTCAGTCATCGCTATAAACTTTCTGTGGCTTTATTTCTAAATGATAAGCCACTTTTTTTCCTTCAAAATAATATCTCAGTGTTGCAAGAAGCTCAGTCTTGTCATTGTAATAAAGTTCCTGAAGCTTTTTTACCATTTCTTTTTCTGATATTTCTTCCTCTTCATCAGCCGAAATATCAATATCAAAAGACAAGTTTAATCTATATTTTGCCATTTTTCTTTTTCTTTTTTAAATATTTAATGTATTGACTTAATAAAATTAAGATGATCACAAAAAGAGATATATAATGCCAATATGCAAGTACGAAAACAAATACTAAAAGGAAATACCAACCAAGCTCTTCTTCGATACTCATTCAACTATTTCCCAGTCATCGTGCAAAAATTCACCAGCATTAATCTCTTCTAGTTGATTGCGTAGGTCATTGAAACTTTTTTCAACCATTATAAAAGCACCATTTATGATAGAGTTGAAGTCTTCATCGGATATTTTATTGTTTTTTTCTTTAACAAAAATTATAACCCAATCACCAAAGAAATCTAAAGCTTTGCATTTTTGATGTGATTCCCAGGATGTTCTTCTTAATATTTTGCCATCTTTCAATAGAGACAAAGCTTCTATTCCAGTCATTCTTCGTCTACCTTTTTGTTAGCGTCAACAATATGGTCGGAATCCCAAGTATCAACATCCCAATCATCAGCAATTAAATCATGGGGTCTTAAATCAAGAACCAAAGAACCTAATTCATAACCGTTTTCAAGGTCATCTGGATGATGTACAAATACAAAAGAATTTTCTTCTTTGTCATAATACATATAGTCGTTATTTACCCAACCAGTTCTTGAAATTGGTTTACCTTCCATTAAAGAATCTACTACTTCAGAGAATTTCATCTATAATCTCCCAATCATCAGCAACTACATCTCCTGGTTTCAAGTCAAGTCCATAGGTGATCTTTTCGTAATCTTCTGATTCATAATCTTCTGATTCGTAGTCTTCTTTAATGTAGTAAACAAACCAATTATGTTCTTTTTCAAGATACAAAAATTTACCACCAGTCCAACCACTTCTTGATATTAGTTTGCCTTCCATTAACGAATCAACTACTTCAGAGAATTTCATCTACGATCTCCCAATCATCTTCAAAGAAATCACCATTATCAAGAGCATCAAATAAACTAATATAGCCTTCAAATTCAGGTTTATTAGGTACATATTCTGGGACTTCTTTGGCATCAGAAAAATAAGCCCTACACTTTATATCAGGCTCCCAAGATTTTCGTCTTAATGTAAATCCTTCTTCTAATTTGCTTAATGCTTCTTTACCTGTCATTGATTTAAATAATTTTCAACATTACCCTTGATGTCTTTATTCCACAAGAAACTAGCATCAAAGCCAAATTCAGTTTCTTCGAACTCAACCCATACAGTATCACCTTTTGGGTCTAGTCTTACAGATTTAAATTTACCGTAATCTAATTCATCACAAACTATTTTTGCAACAGATTCCATATATTTTTGGAACTTAAGATAGCTGTAGATTCTTCCACGGACAAAATCTTCAGAATAAATGAATTGTTCAGAACTCATTCAAAATTTCCAAAAACATCTTTGCGCCGTTCATATGATTTTCTTTCCATTCTTTGCTATCACCATCATCACTTACAAACTTATAAGATACAAAATCAAAGCCAAAAATTTTACAAACTTTTGCAATTGAGTAAGATTCCATATCAACTAAATGTGCAGATGGATTTTCTTGAAATTTATCTGCTGTACTGCAAGTATATCCATGTTCATTAATACCTTTATCAAAAACTATTACTTTTGACATACTATCATATATCAGTTCGTCATATGGAGTTTCGCCAACACTATCAACTAAAGGCCTTGCGTCCATATCAGCTTGTTCGAATTTTGTACATCTGTAAAGATTATTTTTTTCTAATAGTTTTGATCCAGCAGAGCCATAATTTATTACAATAGTGTTTTTTGAATCATTGACGGATAAAACACTTGTTGCTTTTATAGCGGCGTTAACTTTTCCAACTCCAGTGTAGCAAATCTCTACATTGTTCGACAAGTTTTCAAATGGAAATTCCGATTTTAATGCAACGAAAAGAATTATTTTTTTCATTTTTAAATGTATGTTTGATATTATCAAAAACTACTAGGTTAATTTTCTGGTTTTTTGAAAGGTATGTAACCCCTTTCTTCTAGCTTATATATATCACATTCAAAATATGGATATCTTAAATATTGTGGTGAAATAATTTTTACATTTTCAAAAATATCTAAATTCATCCATTCTTTATCGAGAGGAACATAAGAATACTTTGTTTTCAGTAAATTTAAACCTAAATGGTGAAACTTACGAATGCTTGTGTAATAATTTTCATCTCTTCTGTCACCACTTTCAGTTTTAGAAATGAAATTAATTTCAGTTGGATTTAATAGGCGTGAATGATAATAATCTGAAATAGAAGATTTTTCTCTATTAAATAAAACGCATCTTATAAAATAATCATGATCATGAAATGCAATATTTGAAATATTTTCATCGTATAAACCAACTTTTTTTATATGCTCGGGAGTAAAAACTTGCACTTGATCACCCGATCCGAAACAAATATATTCATAAGATTGCAATAAAATTTTAAGATTATCAAACCAATTGTAAATAAATTTAGTGTCAACTTGTACTGTAATAACAATATCACAACTTGGGTTTTTAAGATTTTCGAATCCTAAAGTTATTGCTTGGTTCCAATTTTGACCAAGATGTCCATTATTATTGTCAGATCTTAAAACATTGTGCAAAACAGTAACTTTGTCTTTGTATTCATCATGAAGAATAAAATTGCTATGATTATTTATAATATAAACATTATTGTCAAAAGGAAAACTTGAATCAAATAATGTTTTGAGGCACCAATCGTTCAAGTGTTCTTCTTGGTTGTATGTAACTATAAATATCTTTACTTTTAAATTATCTATCTTCAATATTCTTTCTCTGTATATTATCTACTTCAGCAACGACATCAATAACTTCCCAATCGTCTGCAATCAAATCTAAATAAATAAGTTTGCCGTAATTAGCAGCATATTTACCGACACCAAAATCAGGATGCCAACTTTTACGCCTGATTGTTTTTCCAGCATACAAATCATCTAAAACATCTTTAAATGTTTTTGGTGAAACAATCATCCAATCTTCAGCAAAAAGATCTTCAGTGGTGATTGTAGATTCTGCATGATCATATTTTTTTGGAAACAATGTGAGACTTCTATTACCTTCTCTAGTCATCATTTTCCCAGCATCAATCATCTTAACAGCCCAATTTATATCCCGCTTAAGATGAATATTATTTTCTTTGGCAAAATCATCAAAATTAGAGCCAAAGTGTTTGTTTTCAAAACTGTCTCTTTCTAAGTTACCTTGCCTTGAATCATTAATTAAATTAACTGGTAAAGGAAAATATTTCCAATCATCTAAATTTTTATATGAATTCAAATTTGCTTTCATTCCCCACTTATTCACTTCATAAAAATAATAGTGCGGAATGTTGTTTTTTAATGCTATACCAACCTTAACTTTTCCCACTGAAGAATCATTGTCATCTGTGGAAAACATTTTTTCAGGCACAGTAATGTAATGTCGCCCTGTATTCAATAAATCAACTGCAGATTCAAAAGATAATTTATTTTCGATGCTTTTAGGGAAGAAAAGTGTATCTGGTTTTCCTACTTTCCAACTTTTATTTTTATATTGTTCAAGAGTGTCATCATTAACTTGTCTACCCCATTGCTTAGTTTCAAAATAATAAATGTAAGTCTTGTGATTATATTGAGCAAAGCCATAAGGATTCCAGTGAGTGCCGTGAGAATATGGGTCTTCTTCTACCAAATCTTCATGATAAATATAGCATCCATGTTTTTTTAACATATCTAATGCAGCTGAAAAATTGTAAATTGTATACTCAGAATTATAATCGTAATAACTTACATTTTTTACGTTCATACTTTTACCTGTGCGCTTTTCATATTCACGAATTTTGTTGTGATAATATTCTTTTTGATTTTTAGGCAATTTTTCCACAAGCATCCTCCAAGACAACAATAAATTTATCAAGCTCTTCTTTATTTAAAACAACACCAATGCCATAAGCAATCACAGTCAATAATTGTAGTTTTATCCACCCGTGTAACCTACGTTTAACCTTCGGACGAGATGAATGAATTTATGATTTCTTACAAGGTGAAATAGAAAATATGCTCGCCTTCCTAATGAAAAAGCCTGCAGTTCTTGTTCAGTTCTAAAAACAGCGCTTCCATCGTCGTATTTGGTTGGTACCTTAATACCATCTTTAGCCCATTCTTTTTGTTTATTGAATTTCTTTTCAATATTTGACAAAAGGAATTCAAATTCTTCTTGAGTATATCTTTTATCTGTTGGCTCTAAGAACTCATCAAATTCAATCTTTTTGTGTGCGAATGAACTTCTGTGAATGACCATGTATATTTCTTGTTTGTTAGTTTTTTCAACGGGAGGAAGTTGAAGTGTCCATCCTACATACTTTGAAACACAATATTCTGGGGCTGAATGATTTTTTACTCTCATTTGGCCATTGTCTAAATTAACAATATGGTCAATGCAATAATGATCGTCAAATTTGGGCACAGAATCATTGTCGGTTTCAAATGATTCAACGAACTTGAAAAAGGATTGTCTTTCGTCAGTGCTAGGGATATATCTCCAAAAGCTATGTTTATATTTTGTCATTATTTTTTAATCTTTCTAAAATAAAAATCCCAAAGAATTTTAAATCCCTTTTGGGTAATCGAATGCTCAATATGATAGTCAATTACCAAAGGAAGTCGAGACTCCTTTTGATTTCTCGAATAAAATCTATCATAAAATCTTTCATATTTTTCTTTGTCTATGACGTCAACGGACATAAATTTTTTATTTAAAGATACTATCCCAATCTTACTTCCAGGACGACCTATTAACTGAATAGCATACTTTGCATCAAAATTGCCAATGTTAAGCATGCACTCTTTTTTAATTTTATCGATCCATTCTTTTTCGCTCATAAATTTTCGTCCGTAACTTCATAATATATTTCCCAGACATGCCCAGCAGCATCAGCTACTTCAGCTTGTCGATTGAAATACATCTTGAAATCTTCAATATACAAATTTTCTGAACTATCATAAACTTGATTATCTTTAAGAGTAATGAAATAAAGATCTGGCCAATTCTTATGACGAATACGATAGCCTTTTTCCATAAGAGGAAAAGCTTTTGAAAATATGAACATATGTAATTTTATGGCAAAAAATTAAGCCTGTCAATAGGACAGGCTTGTAATCAAACATTGTAACTTATGATTTCTTCTCTAGTGATCCCATATTTCTCAAGCTCATCAAAAGTCCTGTTAAAATATTCTACAAAAATCATAGCTTTTCTAACAACTTCTTGATCTTTGCCTGCTGCAATATTATCTTGAACATATGGTAGCTTTAAAATATCAGTAACGTATTGTTTAGCATATTGATGCGCTATTGGTTGAAATCTATTTGAAAAATGATCATACATTTTTCCAAACTTCAACATGTTCTCATAACTCATAACAAAATGAAAATCACCTTTCAAATCTGCCCAATTGTTACAAGTAATACAATTTAAATCATAATCTTCAAAAATTAAATCTTCTATCAGTAATAAATCTAATCTATAAACAAGAACAAGGTCATATTTGAAGTTTTTTTCAGTGCAATATTTTGATGCCATCTCACAAACTTTTTTGAGTGACAAAACTTGTGAAACTACACTAAAACAAGATTTTGGGCAATATGACGTAGCCAACTTATATAAAATATTGGCGTTATACTTTGAGTTATTTTCAGTAACTATTTCAGTTGGTTTATATAAATCAATTAAATCTTCTTCAAGTTCGGGATGCCAACAATGAATAAAAATATCTATATCATGTTTTGAATTTGCATCTAAGATATGCTTCTTAAATGAATTGTATGCACATTTGTAGTTGACAAATTCTGACTTTGCATCTATCTCACCAGGGTTGAGTAGATTACCTTTTTTCTTTGAGACACCACCTTTAAATACAATCGCTACTTTCATTTTTCCCTCAATGACTTTCTATTTCTGGATACATTGTTACAGTCTTATATTCAATGTATTCTGGACTATTTAAAATGAATAAAACTAAATCGGTGATATGTTGCACATCTAAAGCTTTATCAACATTACCTAATGGGTAAGGTGTATTGCTCCAAAGCGGAGTGTCAATACCACCAGGATGTATGGAAACAGTTTTTATTTTCTTTGTTTTCAGTTCTTTTGATAATATAGAAGCAAATGCAGTCAATGCATGTTTTGATGCGCAATACACTGATTGATTCTCAAATTCATTCAATCCAGCAACAGAATTTATGAATATAATCTTGCTGTTTTCACTAAGAAATTTAAGACAAGCTTTGGTTACATACATAGAGCCAAGAACATTTGTTGAGATGATATTTTCAATTTCATCAAAACTTGTATTTTCAAAACTGTCTAACTTAAATCCAGCAGCATTATTAATCAAACAATCAATGCGTCCCAAAGAAGCTAATGATTCAATCACATTTTTCTTATCTGTTATGTCTAATATAATTTGAGAAAAGTTGATTTCACTTAAAAGATTTTCATTTACCCTTCTAGACAACCCGATGACTTTCCAGCCAGACTTTAATAAATTTAAAGCTAAACATTCTCCAAGTCCAGATGATGTTCCAGTAATTAAAGCTGTCTTCATAGAGTCTTAAAAACCATTATTGCATTTTTTATTTCATCGTCTGATAAATCATTAATTATCTTATAATTACCTATTTCAATTGGAAGTGGTAAGTATTGGTTATTATTTCTATGTTTCATTGTGTCTGTTAATGATAGTTTCATCAGATCAAAGTTTGTGAAATCTTCGTGGAATGTTGGTAGGCCTAAATTTTTTGCAGTATTCAAAATTCTTGTTAAAGTTTCGAAATCAATATAGCCTCTGTTGAAGGAAATACAAGAACTAAAAATACAATCAATTGCAACTGACTCCCCATGCAAAAGCTGAGGCACATTATTCATTTCTATCAAAGGGCTAAAAGAATGCCCGAAATCAACACACCTATCAAGCTTCTTTTCCCATAAGTTAGGCGCAAGCTCTTCTATCATTCCAGTTATTGCAAGATTAATAACACGATTGGGAACAGCTCCAAACTGAAATTTTTCATTCAAAAGTTGCTCATAATTTTCTTCAAGTAAAACAAATAACTCATTTTCTTTAATCAGGGCTAACTTAAAAATCTCAGCGATACCATTAACAATTTCTCTTCTAGGCTGTGTTTTAATGAATTTTTTATCAAGAAGTGCTGCAATAGGAGGAAAGTATGCGCCAAGCCTGTTTCTCTTACCAAAATGATCTATTCCAACTTTAGCACCAACAGAAGCGTCAACAATAGCAAGCAAGGTAGTGGGAACCTTGATATATGGAATTCCCCTTCTATATATTGAACAACAAAATCCAACAATATCTAATAGAACACCACCACCGATTGCAAGGACAGGTTCGGATCTTCTTAATATTTGCGCATCTTCAAAGAATCTTAAAATCTTTTCACAATTTTCCCAGTTTTTATTCACTTCGGTCGAATCTACAATATGAAGAAGATACTGAATTTTTAAAGTGTCGAAATAATTTATCAATTGATCAGAATATAAATCATATATAACTTTATCAACGACAACAATTTTTCTTTGAGAATCACCATAAGAAATTAAATCATGATTTCTTGGGTCAAAGATGTTAGTTGAATAAGTCAAAGTAAAACTAACTGGCAGCTCAGTATTTGCAACCCAGGTTTTTTTATAATTTTCAAAGTTATTTACTATGTTACTGTTCAATTGAATATCTCGCTTAATAAATAAAGAGCGTGAACATAAAAATACTTAGCTTTGTCAACATCGTCTGCTAAACATTTAAAAGGTAACATTCTGAAAAATTGTGTTGCTTCTAATATTTTTATGGTAGTTAAATCTTCTAATCCATCTAAAAAATATTCATTAAACTTAGAAAAACTTTCAGGTACAGGCTCTTCAAAGCTTACTTCATTACGGTTAATTTTTACTTCTCTATCATTTATAAAACCATATAATGAGCTTGAGCATTGTAATACTTGGCTATAGTCTAAAAGATGAGAATCAATAATACTTTCTTCATAAAGATCGATAAATTTAATATCGTTTTTTTCTACAGAATAAAGAATGTTTTCTAAAGTAGGATTACCATGAATATTGCATTCATAGGGTAAAGATAATTTCAAAAAATATTCTCTCAATCTTTCTAGTAGATCAAGTTTTCTAATAACCTTACCATTATATACAAATTCATCATACTTGAAAAAATCATCTTTAGAGACTGATATCGCATCTTTAAGTTTTTGTTCAACTTCTTCTACAAAATACAGATATGGCAATTTCGGAATAGCACTCATCTTGTTTTCATGAAGAATATTGAATGAGTTTTTCAAGGCTTTTACCATCACTTCAATTTGGTAATCTGAGGTGTTGTTTTCAGAAAGAATAGTTTTTATGTCTTTATATCCATCTAAATATTCTAAATCAAAGTACGCTGAATACATTACAACATCAGAGTTGAATACTTTTGGACAAAGTGTAGGATATAGAGCATTATATCTTTGTAGCTTTTTTAGTTGGGAATACCATCTGACAAAACCATATTCTCTATTTTTCTCTAAATGAATGTGTTTTCTTATAAATTTAAATCCATTATCATCGCATAAATATGTGCTTGATAGTGAGCCACCTTTTAAAACAGTTATATTCATTTTATATTTAAGCTCTTTTTAACTAACTCAAGACTATATTCTTGTGGACTGCCTAGAACAATAGTTTCTGACTTATTATTCAAACTATTAGAGCAAATTTTATCACCATTATTTAACATACTTTGCATTAAGTGTGAAATATAAATTTCTTTGGAGTGATTATTTTCTGAAATTTGAAAAAAAGAATTCAAATAGCTTTCTGTGCTCTGGAAACAATATAAACCAGAACTTGCAAAAGGTGAATTTTGAACTTTTTCTGATATTTCTAAAACTTTATCTTTATCAAATTTAACATAACAATAGTTTGGAGAATTTGCAACAAAAACATCGATAAATGCTTGATAGGTTTTGAGTAAAAATTCTATCTGCTCAAAATCTCTATTGGTTATTATGGTATCTGCATTATGAACACAAAGTGGGATGGATTTATCATTACATAATCCTGCACCTATAGATGCAGTATGAGCTTGACCATTAGTATCATTAATATAATATATGTTGCTTTCATTCAAGCCAAGTTCACTAATAGATTTAATTAGGGTTTCTTTGAAATATATATCTCTTTTATTAGCAAGTAAGATTATTTGATTAAAGTTATAATCTTTCATTAACTCAGATAATATTTCTGTAATGATAGTTTTGTCACCCCACGGAAGAAGATATTTAGGTATATCAAAACCAAAGTCATGGAATCTTGTATTAAGCCCAGCCATACAAATGATAAGGTTCATAATTGATATTAATTATACCGACAATCTAATATGGCAAAAAATGAACTTGTAAGTATTTCTTACAAGTTCATTTAATAAAAGAAACTTCAGGTTATAACAATTTCACATCAGGAAAACTTGTCAATACTTCAAATCCCATATTGTCCCAGTGTCTTTCATCTGCAAAAGGTCTGAAATTAATCCAATATAAGTTATCAGGTGCCCAAGTTCTTTGTTCACCAATCTCATTCCAAGTGTGATAAATCAAGTGAGTATAGTTGACATTGATTTCTTCAAATGGGAAATCTACTGGCAAAGGAGAATCGATTACCAAATAATTATCTTCTACTGCTACAACTCTGTTCTTTGATATATATAAA
>JACCEB010463652.1_pt1 | contig 10237 bp, 10 predicted proteins | sample 7454761 | NCBI WGS metagenome assembly JACCEB01 (sample SAMN15323454, study PRJNA562643) | freshwater metagenome | isolation source: river surface water | place: USA:Blue River Watershed | collected 2017-08-18
CATCACTGCCGTCGGCTCGCCGCTGCATGAAGACAACACCAAATTCTTCCTGCGCGTGATCCGTCTGCAGGATGGCAGCGAATTCAAATGAGACCGCACAGCGCCATGCCCATCCATGGCGTGAAGCGCAGGGGCACGGCATGCCGTGCCCGTACGAGGTCATAGCGGACCGCGCGCACCGTAGCGCACCGGACAACCGAAGAAGCGATATCCCTGTTCCTTCTGCGCTTCGCAGAATGTGCGCGCCGCTTCGGCTTCCTGCTGGATGCGATCGAGCGTTGCGCCAAGCGGCAGGATCTCACCGTGCACCGGCACAATGCTGGCCGGGTTAAGGCTGTAATGCTCGATGTTGGACTGCAGTGCGTAGGCCCACCAGTGCCATTCCCAGTTGACGTCACTGAGATCGCCTTCCATCAGCAGTCGCTCGCGCGGCAGGTAGGCAAACACGGCATTGCCCATGTGCGGATGACCGACCACGTGATAGACCTCCAGCCGCTGGCGTGAGTCTTCCAGCACCAGTTTCTCATCCACCGGCAGGAACTTCAGTGGCTGTGGATTTTGTTGCAGCGCATCGGGGAAATTGGCGGCCGAACGTGACACCCATTCGCGATACAGCGCCTCGTTGTCGCGTTCGCCAACGATGGTGATGCCGCGCGACACCGCAGCGCGTACACCGGCCGCATGATCGCTATGGTGGTGGGTGACGATGATGTGGGTAACCAGCTTGCCGGGTACCAGCGCATTGGCAGCGTCTATGCGCGCCAGCGTCTGTGCTTCGCTGCCATAGGCTTCGAACAGCACAAGATGATCGGCAAACTCGACGGCAAGACCACCATCGCCACCGCGTCCCTGGATGCCGCCGCTGATGCGCAGGTCCCACAGGCCATCGCTGATTGGCGTAACTGTGACAGCCGGTGGCGTTGGTGCTGCAGTTGCGCGCTGCGGGCTGGCAGGAAACTCTGGTAGTTGCGGGACATCGAGCCGGTAGGAATCGACCTGGAACATCAACGTGACCTGATCCCGCCAGTCCATTCGCGTCATCAAGCCCCAGGGCAGTTCAATGCCGTCGTGGCTGGTATAGCCGGTGAAGTAAGTTGTATAGGCAACATCGCCCAGGGTGCCGTCGCGTGCGATGCGGCGCGTCCAGTAGGGCAGGTGTGAAACCGGATCGATCGCAATCCAGTTGGGCTGCGAACCGACATTGAACTGCACCACCGTGTAGCCGGCTTCCGAAGTCACCGTGCCGAGCTGGGCTGCCGGGCTCAACGCCACGCGCAGAGCCGACAGCGGGTGATCGAGCATCAGGCTGTCTTCCTGCAGCTGATTGCCAAGTGCCCATGAATGCCCGAAAGAGGCCGCCAGCGGAAACTGGTTGCTGTTGCGTTCCTGGTTCAGTGCACGGCGGTTCTGCAGATCGAAACTGCGGGTAGCGTCAACGACCGACTGCCATTTTGGTGGCGATTCAGCATCCGGGCTGAGGTTGCCATTGGAGGCCCAGCGCTGGCCGAAGCCGGTGTACTGGAAATTCTCCAGTGCCTGCAGGCGCTCGAGGCCGCCCATGGCTGCTGCTGCACTTTCCAGTGCGCTCCTGGCTGGCGATGGCTGCGCCAGCATGTGCGAACTGGCCAGCGCAGAGATTGCAAAAAGCAGTACGCCCAGTTGTTTCCCGATCTTCATGTTCCCTCCGGTAACTCGACCTGTTTGCAGGGGCACGGCATGCCGTGCCCGTACGGAAGCACAACCACATTCTGCTGTAGGGGCACGGCATGCCGTGCCCGTACGGATGCGAATGCTGGTCAGCGCGGCGGCAGCAGAGACGGGCGGTCAGCAGGCATCTGCTGGTCGATGGCCGTCATGATCATGCCCACCATCACGTAATCGCCCATCACCGTCACCAGTTCGACGATGCCACGACGGCCAAACAAACGCTCGGCCTCGGCATAGAGTGCCGAATCCACCTTGTGATCGCGCATGATGGCGCGGCCCAGTTTGATGATCAGCGTCTCCTCGGGACTCAGTCCCTCCGGCTCGCGGTTGAACTTGATGGTATCGATTACTGCCTGCGGCGCGCCGTACTGCAGCGCGGCGCCCTCGTGAGCCGAGTATTCATACTGCTGCTCGATCTCCCAGGCGGCGACGATGATCGCCACTTCGGTATGACGCGGACTCAGCACGCCGTTGTAGCGCAGGAAGCTGTTGAGTTCGTCAAACACCTTGGCAATGGGCGGACTGTAAAGCGACAGCGCCACCGGTCCCGTCGTCGGTGCCGGACCGCCGCGCACGATGCCGTCGTAAACCGCCTTGCCGGCGTCATCGAGATCGTCACGCGTCAGTGGCGGCAGTCGTGTCAGTGAGACCGGATGCACGTCTGCAGGCAATGCGCGATTGGCTGCGTTGTTGCCTCCAGCGGGGGCTTGGGCGAGGGTGGCGGTAGTCGTCAGCAGGAGCGCCAACGCCGACAGTGTCTGTCTCAACATTGTTATTATCCTTTTTGGGGTTGAAGAAGACTGCAGTTAAGGTGTCAGCAACTCCTGCATTGTGCAACTGCTTTCCTGCCGGACTCAGTGAGCCGGACGTGGTGCCTGCAGATAGATCGCACGCTCATGCGAGAACGCACGGAAGCCGAATACCCCATGGTAGCTGCCATTGCCACTCTCGTTGACTCCACCGAAGGGCAGGTGGTTTTCGAGGTAGTGCGAGAAGAAGCCATTGACGGTAACACCGCCCGACGATGTGCGCCGCAGCACCTTGTCAACCGTGGCTTCGTCGTTGCTGTAGATGTAGAGCGCCAACGGCTTCGGGCGATCCTCGATATGACGAATCACTTCGTCGATATCGTCATAGGTCAGCACCGGAACCACAGGTCCGAAGATTTCTTCCTGCATGATGGCCATGTCGGCAGTGACATTGGTCAGCAGCGTCGGATGGATCGTGCGGTCTGCTGCTTCCAGCACGCCGCCAACTGCAACCGTCGCCCCCTTGGCGAGGGCGTCGTCGAACAGGTGACGGATGCGGGCAAAATTCTGGTCGTTGATGATCTGCGCGATTTTGTGCTTCTGCAGTTTGCCGTCGGCGTCGTACAGATTCTGCTGCACTCGTGCCTTGAACTCGTCGATCAAGGTTTGCTGTGCGCTGGCCTTGACGAAGACATAGTCAGGACAGATGCAGGCCTGGCCGCCATTGAACTGTTTGGCAGCAGCGAGATCGGCTGCCACTTTGCGGGCGTCTGCGCCATCGTCGACGATGACCGGCGACTTGCCGCCGAGTTCGAGCGTGACACTGGCGAGGTGCTTGGCCGCTGCCGCCATCACAATGCGACCGACGCGAGTGCTGCCGGTAAAGAAGATGTGGTTGAACGGCAGTTCCAGCAGCGCAGTGGCCACCTCGACACCGCCTTCGAACAGCGCGACGTCTTCTTCGGCAAATGCCTCGCGCAGAATGCGGGCGGCCACACTGGCAGTGGCAGGACAGAGATCAGTGAGCTTGACCATGCAGCAGTTGCCGGCAGCAATGGCCGCCGCCAGCGGACCCAGCACGAGACCGAGCGGAAAATTCCACGGTCCCAGGATGAGACATACACCCTTGGCTTCGTAGGCAATGCGGGCCTTGTCGGCCGGGTTCATCGACGGCGTGACGTCGACTGGCTGCATCCAGTTCTCGAGGTTGTCGATGTTGCGCTGGATGTTGGAGACCACGTTCAGTACTTCAGTAACGCGAATCTCGCCTTCGGGCTTGCGGGTGTCCTGCTGCACGGCTGCAATGATGGCGTCGGCATGGGACTCCACCGCCTGCTTCAGCCGACGAAGCTTCTGACGCCGTTCTTCCGCGCTGGACGCCTTGGCTGCCCACTGGTGCGCCTTCTGCAATGCAAACACACGCTGGATGCTGGCGTGAACCGCTGGGTTGATCTGGCTGGTGCTGGACATGGTGGTTCTCCTGATGGTGACGTCAGCCATGGCGGGCTGCGGCTGCATTATTACGCAGACATGGTACACACGATTCGGCATTGTAGGGGCACCGCATGCCGTGCCCGTACGGGCTGCCTCTGTACGCGGCAGCAGCGCCGGCGGATGTACTGGCACCGGTCGCATACGCGGAGTACATTCGTCCCGAGTCCCGGTCCCTGCTGCCTTTCGGCATAACGAGTCCATTGCATGCGTCTGCTTGCCCTGATCAGCCTCTGTTGCACGACACTTGCCTGCACCCTGGCGCAGGCACAGGACATGGCGCCTGCGCGCATCCTCTTCATCGGCAACAGCTTTACGTTTGCGCAGGGCTCAGCGGTGCGCTACTTCCATCCTGACTCCGTCACCGACCTCAATGGCACGGCACAGGGTGGTATGCCGGCGCTGTTCAAGGCCTTTGCGACCCAGGCGGGTCTCCGGTACGACGTCTCTCTGGAAACGCAGCCCGGCAGTGGTCTGGAGTTCCATCTCGAAAATCGCCGTGACCGCATTGCGCGACCGTGGGATCTGGTTGTCATGCATGGCCAGAGCACGCTGGATTTCGAAAAGCCCGGCGACCCTGCCAAGCTGGTGCGCAAATCACGCGAGATGGCAGAGTTGCTGCTGGACAGCAACGCAGCGGTGCGCTTCTTCCTCCTGGCTACCTGGTCGCGGGCCGACCAGACCTATCCGGCCGAAGGCACCTGGGCCGGCAAGCCGATCGAGACCATGGCCACCGATGTGCGCAAGGCCTACGACCGGGCCGCAGCCAACACCCCCAACGTTGCTGCCGTGATCCCGGTGGGCGAGGCGTGGACGCGCGCGATGCAGCAGGGCATCGCCGATGCCAATCCGTACGACGGCATAGCCTTCAACCAGTTGAACCTGTGGACGCATGACCACTATCACGCCAGTGCCCATGGTTCCTACCTGGAAGCACTGGTCGTGTTCGGCGCGGTGACGCAACGCGATCCGCGTTCGCTCGGTGCCAGTGAGTGCGCCGGCTTCGAACTCGGATTCACCACACAGCAGGTGCTGGCGCTGCAGCAGGTCGCTGCCGTCCAGTTGCTGGCAGACGGCCTCATCGAAAGCGTTGACGCGCCTGCTGCAGACAACAAAGCCCCGCAGCCCTGCCAGTGAGCAGCTCTTGCAACGTATCCGTCAGCCGCCTTTGCCAGCCATCATGATGAAAACAGCCAGCCTTGCCGTCACCCGCATTCTTGCGTCCATCATTGTTGCCGCCACGGGTTGCCTGCTGCCACCACTGCTGCACGCGGAAGGTGCTGTGCGGATATTCGACTGCAAGGTCACGCAGCGCTGCGACGCCGCCGGCAAGTGTGCAGTGAACAGCGATTCCATCGAATTCCGGCTCGAACCGCAGGCACTCGCCGATGACGGCTCCGGCGAGTACATACTGCGCTACCGTGACCGCACGGTGCCCATGCAAGCCGCCGGTGCAGCGGGCCCCTTCCTGTGGACCGAACAGAACGTGCGCTACACCTTGCTGGTCAGCTCGGAGACGCAACTGCTGCTGCATGCGCTGACACTGGCAGCGCCGCCAACTACAACTATCGACTTTCTCACTTGCGCCGTGCGGCAGTAACGCGTGTCGATTATGTGCGCCACAAACCGCAACCACTTCCGCCTGCGCCACCTTTCGCAGAGCCTGTGCGCGCTTTTGCTGGTAACAACCGGGGTGCTGGCGCAGCAGGCTGACACCGATGCGCCCCACGAACGCACGGCGTTCTTCGGTGATCTGCATCTGCACACCGGCCTGTCGTTCGATGCAGCAGCATCCGGCACGGCAACTTCAATGGACGATGCCTACCGGTATGCGCTTGGTGAAGCCGTGCAATACCTCGGCCGCACCGTGCAACGTCAGCGCCCGCTCGACTTTCTTGCGGTGACTGACCATGCCGAATACCTCGGCGTTGCGCTGGCAGCCGCCGATCCGGCAGGGCCGTTCGCCGGGACGACGTGGCCGCAGCGGCTTGCTGCCGTTTCGGAGGATACGATCGGCTACATGAATCTGTTCTCGGCCAGCGCTTTTCGCGGTAATGCTGCGCCTATTGCCGAGTTCACCGCCACTCCACTGGTGACTGACAACTGGCAGCGAGTCATCGCCGCGGCAGAACGCTTTTATCGCCCGCAGCAGTTCACGACCTTTGTGGCATTCGAATGGTCGCCGATGCCGGGCGGTGCCCATCTGCATCGCAATGTCATCTTTCGTGGCCCCGCCTATCCACAGCGGCCCTTCAGTGCGCTCGACTCGCCAAGGCCGGAAGACTTGTGGAGCTATGCCGAGTCGCAGCGCAGCAACGACATTGACAGCGTTTTGATCCCGCACAATCCAAACATGAGCAAGGGGCTGATGTTTTCCATGTCCGATTCCTTCGGCGATCCCATCACGCGCGAGTATGCCGAGCGGCGGCTTGCCAATGAGCGGCTGGTGGAGATCACCCAGAACAAGGGCACCAGCGAGACGCGCCCCGGCATTGGCGCACCGGATGAATTCGCCGACTTCGAAGTGCTCAACCTTGCCGCCGAGCGCGACTCCGACCCGGCCGGCGGCTACCTTCGCCAGGTGTTGGCACGCGGCCTTGAACTGCAGGATGCCATCGGGGTGAATCCGTTTCGTCTTGGCTTCATCGGCAGTTCGGATTTCCACTCGGGCGTATCGGCCACCGAAGAAGACAATTTCACCGGTGCGCTCGGGCGCTCGGATGATATCGCCGATGCGAATGCGGTGTTGAACACAGTCAATCCGGTGGCCGGGGCGCCGTCAGCTGTATTCAGTGTCAGTGGTCTTACCGGCCTGTGGGCGGAACGCAATACACGCACATCACTGTTTGCTGCCATGCAGCGGCGCGAGGCTTTCGCTACCTCTGGTACACGCATGCGCGGACGGCTGTTTGCCGGCTGGGATTTCGACAAGGCTCTTATCGAGCGGCCGGACTGGGTGCAGCAGGCCTACGCTGCTGGCTATCCGATGGGAGCAGATATTCCTGCCCGCGACGCCGGACAATCTGCTGCACTGCAACTCATCGTGCACGCCGTAAAGGACCCGGAGGGCGCCAATCTTGATCGCGTGCAGGTCATCAAGATATGGCAGCAGGACGGCCAGCCGCACGAGCGCATCTTCGATGTAGTGTGGTCGGATGGCCGCCAGCCCGATCCGCAGAGCGGCAAGCTCCCCGCCGTCGGCAATACTGTCAACCTCGCCACTGCCACCTATACCAATGACATCGGCGCCACCGAACTGCTGACGGTGTGGACCGACCCGGAGTTCAACGCGCAAGTACCGGCGATCTACTACGCCCGCGTGCTGGAGATACCGACGCCGCGCTGGTCCACTTACCTGGCAGTGCGCAGTGGGTTGCCACTGAGCACGGCCGTGCCGGCCACGCTGCAGGAAAGGGCATGGACATCGCCGGTGTTCTATTCGCCCTGATGCTGCCGCAAACTTTCTCATCAACATCTACCTGCAGGAGCACCTCATGATCGGCGTAATGGTAACGATACCGCTGGGCGACACTTACGATGCCGAGGCCTTGCGCGCGGCTGCGCTCGGCTCGCGTGCCCGCTTCGAAGGCATGGCAGGGCTGGTCTCGAAGACCTACCTGCTCGACCCTGTGCGGCGTGAAGCCCGCAATCTTTACGTGTGGCAAGACGAGGACGTGGCGCGCAGCTTCTTCACCAGCGACACGTTGGCGCACATCGCCAAGGTCTATGGCGCCACGCCGAAGCTCGATATTGTCGAAGTGGCTGCCCAGGTAGTTAATGACTGAGCCGATGACGATGCTGAAGAACACCGCCACACGTTACGGCAGCGTTGCCCGCTTCCTGCATTGGCTTATGGCGGTGTGGATCCTCGCCGCCTACGTCATCATCATCTATCTGACGTGGGATCACGTCGAAGGCATCGTGCCAGGCCTGAACTACCACAAGGTCGTCGGTTTCACGATCCTGTTGCCGCTGGTGATCCGTTTTGTCTGGCGGCTGTTCAATCCGGCGCCGCCACTGCCGGCGACGCTGCCGCGCTGGCAAGTGCTGGCGTCGCGCATAAGCCATGGCGCGCTGTATGTACTGATGCTGCTGATGCCAATCACCGGCTACCTGGGCAATGGCGGCGGTGTCGACTATGGCGTCTTCCAGATACCGGCGTTCATGCGTACCGACATGGCAACGCGGCTGTTTGATGCACTCGGCATTACCATGCAGCAGTGGGATGTGTTCTTTGACACCATCCACTACGGCATTGTGGGTCCCTATGTGCTTTCCACACTGATAGTGCTGCATGCCGGCGCGGCACTGTGGCATCACTTTGTGCAGAAGGATGACGTATTGCGGCGCATGCTGCCGCCCGGCTAGCCAACTCTCAGGTTATGGACTGGTCTGGCGGACACCACGTGCCAGCAGACTGCACATACTCGATTACCTGGTCTTTGCTGTAGGGCTTCAACAGCGTCATGCGCTTGATGTCGGGGTACTCGTCAAGCGCTTCGGCAAAGCCGGAGGTGAACAACATTTTCGTTTCCGGAAAGTTGGCACGGACTTGCTGGGCCAACGTTATGCCGTTCATGCGCGGCATCTGTATGTCGGTAAGCACGATGTCGAAGGGACTGCGCTGCAGCTTTTCCAACGCATCAATACCGTCTTCGGCCTGCTCAACTGCAAAGCCTGCCCGCTCCAGCCAGAAATTCAACAGTCGGCGCAAGCCGTGCTCGTCGTCAACGACAAGAATACGGGCTGGCCTGGTTGCGGTAATACTCACTGCTGCTCCCACTTCAATCGGCTCTGTTCGGTGTGGCTGGTGTTGTTTGCCACTCCACCAGGAAGATGTCGTGGCCAGAGTCGGCATGTTTCTCTGCCACTGAAGTAACCGTAACCGGCGTGCCATAAAGCTGACCAAGGCCGTGCAGCAGGCCCACCACAAACGTCCGCAGTCCGACACGGAAGGTGTGGTAATGCAGTACCAGACTCTGTTCCTTGATGTCGGTAACTTCAAATGTAGGAGGCCGCAGATTGGGGAAAATCATCTTCACGTGGGTATGCAGATTCGGCAGGTTGAGCAAGAATTCTTTCACACTGGTACCAGTAGACCCCATCAGACTGCCATAGCTCTCCACCGCCGTGCGCGTTACCCAGTACTTGCCAAACTCTTCCAGCAACACCGGCACAGGAACACCCAGCGTGTTGCTGGCAGCGCCGACCAGGGCATAGGTCATATCATCGGCATACTGCTCATTGCTGCTGAAGATCTCGACTTCTACGTTCGCAGTGCGACGAATGTCTTCCCAGGTGTCCTCGCCGAAGCGCTCGGTCACCAGATTCTGCATGGCACGATTTACCAGGCCGTACATTCATGTCTCCTCGCCAATTGGCGGTATTGGTTGTGACAAACCGTCAGTGAGCGCAGGGCAGGCAAAGTCGCAGACTGGCCCCGCACCCCTCACTGCTTTCGATCTCGATGAATCCGCCACTCTCTTCCACAAATCCCTTCACGCTCGAAAGGCCAAGCCCGGTACCTTGTCCGGGCTCCTTGGTAGTGAAGAATGGCTCGGTAACACGATTGATGATGTCCGCAGCAATGCCGCAGCCGTTGTCCGAGACTTCCAGTACCGCCAGCTTGTGCTCTTCGGTGGTTCTGATATTGGTGCGCAGACGGATGTCGGCATCCTGTGGTTTTGTGGCATCGCGGGCGTTGAGCAGCAGGTTGATCACACTTTGTTTGAATGCCTGCACGTCGACGGTAACGCTGGCGCGGCCCGGGAAGATGTCCAGCTCGAAATGGCCGTGGCTTGCGAGTATGCCTTTCAGCAGGGATGTCATCCCCAGAACCAGTTCATTGATGTCGCAGGTTCGCTGCAGTGACGGGGCCTTGCGGGCGTACTGCAGCAGCGAGCGGGTAATCTCGCTGGCCTCCGTTGCTGCCTGCTTCGCCAGCAGCAGGGTTTCAGCCGTAAATTCGTCGTTGTGCTGCAGCACCTCATCAAGTACATCGAGATTGCCAATGATGATGCCCATCATGTTGTTGAGGTTGTGCGCAATTCCGCCTGCCACTTCGCCGATGGTTTCCATCTTGCGCAGGTGGGCCAGCTCTTTCTGCTTGCGCTCGTCCTCGGTGACATCGCGCACAATCATGGAGTAGCCGTTGCTTTCTGCACTGGTGACCTGCTTGCAGGCAATTGCAGCGTGGAAACGTTCGCCATCACTGCGCGTGGCCTGTGCTACCCAATCACCACTGAAACTGTCAGTGTCGATGGTCAACAAGGCGTCAGCCTCTGCGTGAA
>JACCEB010398299.1_pt1 | contig 10234 bp, 6 predicted proteins | sample 7454761 | NCBI WGS metagenome assembly JACCEB01 (sample SAMN15323454, study PRJNA562643) | freshwater metagenome | isolation source: river surface water | place: USA:Blue River Watershed | collected 2017-08-18
CCGTCATCATTCGAAACATGACCCGCAATCCGTCCAATACAGGTGAACGGACACGACGGCTCGTCATCCGTTTCATCCACCCGCGAATCGTCCCGCATCGACACCGCAAACTCCCCACTTCCCTCCAGCGTCGCCAATAACATCCTCCGATACCGCGCCTCAAAAATGCGCAACGGCAAGTACTGACCAGGAAGAAAAACGCACCCGCCCAAAGTCATCACAGGGATTTCCGTTTGTTTGCCCATCCCTCGTCACTAGCCGAAGCCCTTCAGACGGCAATCCAAACACTCCGAAAGACGGCGTAGACAACAGGCTCAATCATCTTTCCCGAAGCCACTTTTGCATGGCGCGCTTCGTGCACCTTCGTCCAACCATGAAACGATTCGTAACACTCCTCTCCCTTTCAGCCTCGACCCTTCCCCTGCTCGCCGAAATCAAACTCGGCGACCCCTTCACGGACCACATGGTGCTCCAACGCGACATTCCCATCAAAGTCTGGGGAACCAGCACCCCGAGTAGCGAGATCACCGTCAGTTTTGCAGGACAAACCGTGAAAGCCTCCGCAGACGACAAAGGCCGCTGGACAGTGAAGTTCAACCCGTTGAAGACCAATGCCTCCCCAGCAGAACTCACTGCCTCTGAATCCCCTGCCTCCGAGAAAAGCCGAGTCACCCTCAAAGATGTCCTCGTCGGGGAAGTCTGGGTTGGCTCGGGTCAATCCAACATGCAAGGAACCGTGGGTGGCTACGCCAAGGGTGACCCCGTCCTCGCAAAACTTGCGGAAGGCACCTATCCACTCATCCGCCTCCGCACCAGCTCTCCAGGGCGCTCTTGGGAAGTCGCCGCATCAGGAGCGATTTACAACTTCAGCGCAATCCTCTTCGGGTTCGGGGTTCCTCTACAAAAACATCTCGGCGTTCCCGTCGGACTCACCGTCGGCGCCGTGGGCGGCACGCCCTCTGGTTATTGGCTCAGCGAAGAAATGTACCGCACCGATGCGGGATGCCGAGATGCCGCAGAAAAATCACGCGCCACCTTTGATCTCGCCAAAGAACAGGAACGTTTCGCCACCGCCAAGGCCAAGTACGATGCAGAGTTAGAGCAGTGGAAGCCGCTTGCGGACAAAGCAAAAGCCGAAGGTAAACAACCTCCGCCCGCCCCCCGCGCCCCCGAACCCGTTGTCCTTCCGGGCGAAAGCAAGGGCAAGATCGGCAACCTCTACGAACGCTTCATCCAGCCCATGGCTGGTTACGGCATCCGAGGCGTTCTTTGGGACCAAGGCGAAAGCAAAACAGCCATCGCAGGCGTCGACCAGTTCAACGTCATGAACGCCCTCATTAGAGGCTGGCGCAAGGCCTGGGATCAGGGTGACTTCCCATTCCTCTATGTTCAAAAACCCAGCGGAGGCGGCCCTGCTTGGGACTACACCAATCCCGTCACCGACAAAGCAAACAAGTTCTCAGAACTTCCCGCAACCGTCCCGCCACCTGACGCAGGCGACTACTCCTACGCCCTCCACCTCAGCCTCATGCGCATCCCAAACACCCACATGGTCACCAGCACCGACCTGGGGCCGGGCATCCACCCCTCGAACAAATCCGGATACGGCGCACGCGCCGCACTCGTCGCCCAATCCACCGTGTACCAGTCCGGCGAAGAGTGCCTCGGCCCCGTCTACACCTCTCACCGAATCGACGGCTCACGGTTCATCGTGAAGTTCACCCACATCGGTAACGGACTCGCCTTCCAGCATGGCACCAAACTCCAAGGCTTCGTCATCGCAGGCGAAGACAAAAAGTTCGTCTGGGCGGATGCCACCATCCAAGGAGAAGAGGTGGTCGTCTCCCACCCCTCCATCGAAAAACCGGAAGCAGTCCGCTACGCGTACTCCGCCCAGTTCCCTTGGGCCAACCTGTTTAATAAAAACGGTTTGCCCGCGCAGCCGTTCCGTACGGACCGCTGGTAACCACACCCCTTAACCCAACAACTCTCGGGATGGCCAACCCATCCCGAGCAAGTCTTTTGACCGGGATCCTCGGTCACGGCGGATTCAGACGAACGGCACAATACCCTCGTGCAGAACGAGCTCGAACTGCTCCGCCAACCCGAGCCTCCTCCCCAGCCCCGTCGCCCGACGCCGTCGCACATAATACGAAGCCTTCCCAAGCGGTTTACTCTGAAAACACCCCTCCCGTATGAGCCCTCGCCTCGCACTCCTCATCCTTTGCTCCGTTCCCCTCGCCGCCCTTGCGTCCGATGCCCCCCTCTCCCCCGAGCAAACAACCTTTTTCGAGCAACGCATCCGACCGGCACTCTCCGAGCACTGCGAACAGTGCCACTCCGTCGCCGCACAAAAAAACGGCAAACTCAAAGGCAGCCTCTTCCTCGATACCAAAGCCGGCGTTCTCAAAGGCGGTGACACCGGACCAGCCCTCGTCCCAGGTAAACCCGACGAGAGCCTGCTCATCAAAGCGGTGCGCTGGAACGATTCCGACACCGCCATGCCCCCCAAAAAGAAACTGCCCGACCAATTCATCGAAGATTTTGTCAAATGGGTCGCCATGGGCGCGCCGGACCCTCGAACAGGTTCCGCCGGCCAAGCAAAACGGGAAATCAACATCGAAGAAGGGCGCCGCCACTGGGCCTTCCAACCGCTTTCCAACCCGACAACCCCCGCCGTCAAAAACACCGCATGGCCCAAAAGTGACATCGATCGATTCCTTCTCGCAAAACAAGAAGAACGCCAAATCAAACCGGCCCCCCAAGCAGGCCCCGCTCAACTCCTCCGCCGCATCCATCTCGACCTGATCGGATTACCCCCAACCCCAGAGGAAGTTGCCGCTTTCGAAAAGGACCCCTCACCCTCCCATTACACACAAATCGTTGATCGCCTCCTCGAACGTCCCCAATACGGAGAACGTTGGGGACGTCACTGGCTAGACATCGTCCGCTTCGCAGAAAGCGGCGGCTACGAGTTCGATGGATTCCGGCCCGGCGCCTACTTCTACCGCGACTGGGTCATCAAGGCGCTCAACGCCGACATGCCGTACAATGAGTTTGTTCAACGTCAGTTCGCAGGGGACGTCATGCACGGCGACCCCATCGAAGGCGCAGCGGCCACCGGTTTCCTCGTCGCAGGACCGTACCCCGGACAAATCACCGCCAAGACCAAGGAACGGATTCGCTATGATCAACTCGACGACATGCTCTCAACCGCCGGCGGTGCCATGCTCGGACTCACCATCGGCTGCGTCCGCTGCCACGACCACAAGTACGATCCCATCACCCAAGCGGATTACTATTCCCTCGCCGCCTCACTTGCCCGAACCGAGCACGGCGAAGTAAAAATCGAGAAACCCAACGTCGACGTCGAAAAAAAGAAAGCCGACTACGCCGCACACTCAGCGACCGTTAACGCTCTTCGAGATGACTTTACCAAAAACCATCTTGAATCCGCTCTCCAAGCCGCTGCAACGCGCCCAGCAGCGACCGCCCCTTGGCAAAGCTTCGAGGCATTCAGCGTAAGCGCACAAACGGCTTTCCTCGAAGCAACCCCAGGAGGAGTCATCGTTTATACGGGCAACAAATTGAAGGATGACACCTACACGATGAAGTTTCGGACGCTCCAAAAAGACGTCCGCAGCCTCCGACTCGATGCCCTCTCCGACCCGAAACTCCCGCGCAAAGGTCCCGGCCTCTCCGACAACGGCAACTTCGTGCTCAGCGATGTCAAAGTGACAGCAAAGCCATTGGATCCAGCATCCAAAGAAAAACAAAAGCCACTCGTCCTCAAAGCATTCGCTGCAACGCACGAACAAAAAAGCTACCCACTCGCGAATGCCGTCGATAACAACCCAAGCTCAGGCTGGGCTGTCGACCCGCAACAAGGCAAAGACCACGCAGCCATCTTCACGATCGAAGGTGGCGCACCCGCCTTCGAGGGCGGCACCGAGCTCGAAGTCTCGCTCCGCTTCACAGGATACTTCGGCCTAGGCCGATTCCGCGTCGCCTTCTCGCAAGCCAACGACACACCGTCTCTGAGCGATCCAGTCGCACCACAAGACACCGCAGAACTCGCCATCGCTCACCGTCTCGACTCAGCCAAACGCAGCCAATCCGCAATCCGTGACAGCATCATCCGCTGGCTCTCGGCGTTCCATCCCGACGCCACTAAAGTTGCCTCCGCCGAGTTCGACCTCCAAAAGCATCAACCCCGTCCTGAGTTCGTGAACGTCTACTCCACAAAAACCGGTGGCGCAGATGTGTTCCTCCTCCGCCGTGGCGAGGTAGACAACAAAGCCGGAAAAGCAGACACCGGCTTCATCCAAGTCCTCTCCCGCGCCGATCGCTCACGCTGGGTCGACTCCGAAAAAACACATCCCCGCGTCGCACTCGGCAACTGGATGACCGACGACAAGGAAGGCGCCGGTCCGCTCCTCGCCCGAGTCATGGTGAACCGCATCTGGAAGCACCATTTCGGCACAGGCATTGTCAAGACGGCCAACGATTTCGGAACACAAGGAGACCGACCAACCCACCCGGAGTTACTCGAATACCTCGCATCTCAGTTCATCGCCGACGGTTGGAAAATGAAGTCCCTCCACCGCCGCATCGTCACCAGCGCCGCATACCAAATGGGCCACTCGCTCGACCCCGTGGCTCGAAAAGCAGATCCCGAAAATACGCTAATCTGGAACCGTCCCTCGCGCCGTCTCGAAGCAGAGGCGATTCGCGACAACCTCCTCGCAATCGCAGGGACCCTCTCGAACGATCTGTTCGGCCCCAGCGTCACCAATCTCGACGCACCCAAACGAAGCATCTACCTCCGCGTCCGACGTAGCGAACTCATCCCCTTCCTCACCCTGTTTGACGCACCAGAACCCACCCAAAGCATTGGCGATCGCGGCATCACAACGCTACCGACCCAGGCCCTCACCATGCTCAACTCGCCCTTCGTCCGAAACGCAGCCGCGAAGCTCGCCGCCCGCGCCATCGCAAAAGACCCCACACCCGCAGGCGCACTCGAGCACGCGTTCCGCATCGCTCTCGCGCGCCCACCAGAACCCAGCGAACACGAACGATTCTCTGGATACCTGCTTTCGCAGATTCCTTCTGGAAAAGGAGGTGACCAAAAAACCGTTCAAGAGGCCCTCGCACGGACTTGCAACATCCTCCTCTGCACCAACGAGTTCATCTACGTTGACTAATCCGTACGCACCCACCCTCACTCTCCTCTCACCATGGACTCCTCCCTCGATCCCAACCACATTCATCTCCCGTCTCGCCGCCGCTTCCTTCAGCAGGCAGGTCACGGCCTCGGATCCCTCGCACTAGCCTCGCTCCTCCAACAAAAAAGCAGCGCCGCGAACGAGATTCCGAAAAGCCCAGCCCCACACTTCGCTCCAAAAGCCAAATCCGTCATCTGGCTGTTCATGACCGGTGCGCCCTCTCAAGTCGATACCTGGGACTACAAACCGGAACTCCAAGCCCGTGCCGGAGAAACCCTTCCGGGAAGTGATCCGCAAACCGGTTTTTTCAAAACCAGCGGCAAATGCCTCCGCTCACCCTTCGATTGGAAACAATACGGTAAATCCGGAACTTGGGTCAGCAGCCTCTTCCCGCACCTCTCCCAACACGTGGATGACATGACCTTCATCCACTCCATGTTCCTCCGAGCCAACAACCACGCTCCCGCTTCCATCGAGCTCATGTGTGGATCCACCGTCCCCGGACGCCCCGCCGCAGGAGCTTGGATCACCTACGGGCTCGGCGCAGAAAACGAAAACCTGCCCGCCTACGTCGTCATGCACGGACGCAAACCGCGAGGCGACGACCAAATCTGGAGCGCAGGCTTCCTCCCCAAATCGTTCCAAGCGCTCGCACTGGACGCCCGGCGGCGGGAAGCCATCGACGATATCCTCCGCGCAAAAGACGAAACCGACGAACAACAGCGCGCTGCCCTCAACCTCTTGCGTCAAGTGAACGGTAACCATGCCGAAAAACGCGGCGCCCAAGCCGACGTCATGGCCCGTCTCTCCAGCTTCGAGCTCGCTTACCGCATGCAAACCGCTGCACCAGAAGCGCTAGATATCACCGGCGAAACGGAAGCCACTCGCAAACTCTACGGCGTTGACGAAAAAGACACCGATCCCTTCGGTCGGCAATGCCTCATCGCACGCCGCCTCGTCGAACGGGGCGTTCGCTTCGTCCAAATCTTCGCCGGACGCGGCGCTTCCGGCGATGGCTCTGTGGACGACGTTCCGTGGGACGGACACAACAACATCGAAACCAATCACCGCTCCTGTGCTGCCGCGACAGACAAGCCCGCCGCAGCCCTGATCGCGGACCTCAAGGCGCGCGGAATGTTGCACGACACGCTCGTGATTTGGGGGGGCGAGTTTGGCCGAACCTCCGACTCGCAAGGCTCCCTCGGACGCGATCACAACCCGCATGCCTTCACAATCTGGATGGCCGGCGGAGGCGTAAAGGGCGGTTTTCATTACGGTCGAACGGATGACTTCGGCTACAAGTCCGTCGAGAATCGTGTGCATGTTAATGACCTGCACGCCACGCTATTGCACCTGCTCGGACTCAATCACGAAAAGCTCACCTTCCGCTACAGCGGCCGGGATTTTCGGCTCACCGATGTCGCGGGTCACGTGATTCACGATATCCTTGCTTGAGCATGGCTGCGGGTCGCCTTGTTCTGTTCATCCATTCGATTGTCGGTTAACTACGTGACGTCTCTCTTGTCGTCCCAGCTCAGGCTCGCCTTCATCCACATATTCTATGGCATCCGTCCTTCTCGTCCTGATTGTCGGCTTTTTCATCATCGCGCTGATAGCCGCTCTTGCCGGCATTGCGATTTACAACGGGTTGGTCAAAGGACGTGGCGGCGTGCGTAACGGATGGGCCCAAATCGACGTACAACTCAAACGCAGACATGACCTCATCCCGAACCTCGTCAACACCGTCAAAGGGTTCGCCAGTCACGAGAAAGAAACCCTCGAAAACGTCATCAACGCCCGAGCACGCGCAACCTCTGCCGGCACAAACTCCGAGGTCATCAAAGCCGAGGGCGAACTCACGCAGGCGCTCAGTCGCCTGCTCGTCGTGACTGAGGCGTACCCTGACCTCAAGGCCAACGCCAACTTCCTTCAACTGCAGACCGAGTTGTCCACAACAGAAGATCGTATCGCCTTCGCACGTCAGTCTTACAACGACTCCACCACGCGGTACAACACCAGCACCGAGGTGTTCCCGAACGTTCTGCTCGCAGGTCTTTTTGGATTCAAAAGTGAACCGCTCTTCGAAGCAGCCTCAACGGAAAAAGCAACGCCTGAGGTCAGGTTCTAACGCCCTGCTTTTCACTAGGAAGAGGGCAAACTCGCTGTGTCCGCTGATTCTCTGTGGCTCCCCGCGCTCAGCGGTGCTCTCTGTCTCGTGTGCCTCTTCTTCTCCCAGCGCGCCATCAAACGCCGCAGAATCGTCGATGATACCCCAACCTCCAAAACAACCGGTGTCTTCATCGGGATGGTTGAACTGAACGGCCGCGCCATCTCCCCCCAACCCCTCATCAGCTATCTGGCCGAATCAGAATGCGTCCACTTTTCCTGGTCCGTAGAAGAACACTGGGAAAAAACCGTCCGCGAATCATATACGGATTCGAACGGAAAAACCCAGTGGCGCACACGCACAGAAAGCGGCTGGGAAACCGTTGCATCCGGCAGCGAATCCATCCCCTTTCTCCTGCAAGACGACCACGGTGAAATCCTCATCCACCCAACCGGGGCTGACCTCCAATCGGCCTCCATCTTTTCAGAATCCAGCTCGCCCAACGAACCCCTCTACTTCGCAAAAGGTCCAGCATCAGCTATTTCTCATTCCACTCATCGCCGACGTTTCACGGAGTCGGCCATCACGAACGGCGCAGCGGTTTACATCATCGGACAAGCGCGTGAGCGGACCGACATCGTGGCCGCAGAAATCGCTGCATCAAACGACGCCTCGCTATTTGTTATTTCCGTCCGCGGCGAGGACGGAGTCCGCTCCTCACTCGGTTGGTCCGCGCGCGGTTGGTTCCTTGGCGGTGTCCTCCTCGCTTACGCAACCCAACGCCTTCTCCCTGGCACCTCAAACACCAGTGAATGGTTCATCCACAGCATCAGTCCCTGTGCCTTCGGCCTCGTGGGATTGTCGGCATGGAGCGTCACCGCGTTCAACAGCATCACCGCACTTCGTCGCCGCGTAGAACAAGCCGCCAGCAACGTCGACGTCATGCTGAAACGACGAAGTGATCTCATCCCACTCCTCGTCGCCACGGTGAAGGCTGCCGCCGAGCACGAGGCAAGCCTCCTAGAACACCTCACGCTCCTTCGAACCCAATCCGCCCTCACGAACCAATCCTGCGCTCCCACACTCCGCGCCATCAGCGAGTCCTACCCGCCCCTCCAATCCGATACGTCATTCCTCAATCTTCAAACCGAGCTCGCCGCCACCGAAACGCGCATAGCGCTCGCCCGCGCCTATTACACCGACATCGCCTCATTCTTTAATCTCCGCACAGAAACCATCCCCGATCGTTGGATCTGCAAGGCACTCCCCAACCTCGCCCCGTTCCCTCTCCATCCTCCCACCCAGTAAAACCAAACACGACCCAGCGCGAAATCAAAGGGTCACGCCGCTCAAGCAAGTCATTCAAGCCAATCAACCAGACGCAGACAGACGACATCAAGAGCATGATTTCATCCGCACCCGACGCAACGGAATCACCGTGAAAGGCTAAGACCCCGTAATCAGACTAAACGCCATCGTCGGCCGTACCTTCGACTGAGCCATCATCGCCATCGAAGCGTACATCCGAATGTTCGAACTCGCGTACGCCGTCATGTCCTGAGCCAAGTTGCTGTCCGTAATGCTTCCCAACGCAACCGAGTTCCCAACCGAATACGAAGCCATCCGGTCCGCCGCATCCTGAACCGCAAGCAACTCCGACCCATTCCGCACAATCATGCCTGCTAAACCATCCTCAGCTTTTTGGTCAAATCCACGAACTTTAACATCGATGAACCAGGCAGTTATAGAGCGAGAGGGATCAATGAGATCACGAATCACGTCTAGGTTTTTTGCAAACGTTCCCGCACTCCCGCCGCGAGTCTTCGACAAATTGTAGGAAGTAACAGAAAGGGACGTCCCGTCGGAAAGCTGTAACGAGTTGACATCGTCCACATTGTTTTTAGGCCCTGGTGGAACGAATAAATCAACGCCACCAAAGGTGGTTTGCGAAATACTCCTGAAGGTATCAACCAGCGAATAGTACTGCATCGCCAGTATCGAAGTCTTGTCCGTCGTGTTTGGTTGGCCCTTTGAGGGGTCTTTCCCCGTCAAAAACTCGTCAGCAAGCGATAAACCCTGACTCAGAGTATTCGTCAGCGAGCGAATCTCCGAATACACGTCAGCCATCTGCGCAATCGCCGAGCCCTGAGCCTGCAAAAAACTCGCTGCATTCTGGAGTGCCTGCTGGTCTGCATTCAATCTCGCGCCTCGAGCACTCAAATTCACCGAAACTCCCACCGAACCCGGAGCCTGCTTCGCCGACTCAGCCCTATTCCCCGTCGCAATCCGCATCATCGCGTCCAAACGTGACTGTAACGCCTGCTCAACAGCGCTCAACGCCTTGGAGGTCAACGTAGGTTCAATCGCTGAAATCGACGGCATGAAGAGATTCCAAACCGAATCACTACACGGTGCAAACCCTTTTTCTTCAATGATTGACGAAGCAATACGTCGATACTTAAGCTCATTTCACAAACTATCGCTGCAATGACTGGCGCATCTCTCCGGCAATCGATTCCCAAAAAGACCGTCTACCGGATGTCCGTCTACTACCGCGCCCTCCAACGCCTCCGCGCCAACGGCATCGATACCGTCTCCTCCGTCGCGCTCTCCCGCGCCGCCGGCGTCAAACCCGCCCAACTCCGCAAGGACCTCGCCTACATCGGCCACCTCGGAACCCGCGGCCTCGGCTACTCCGTCTCCGCCCTCTCCGAAAAACTCACCCACATCCTCGGCACCGCACGCCTCCAACCCGTCATCCTCGTCGGCGCAGGTCACCTCGGCTGCGCCCTCCTCGGATACGGCGGCTTCGCTCGCGAAGGCTTCGAAGTCGTCGCCGCCTTTGACGCCGAACCCACCCGCGAACGCCCCCGCGACCTCGGAATCCAAGTCCTCGGAA
>JACCEB010968978.1_pt1 | contig 10232 bp, 10 predicted proteins | sample 7454761 | NCBI WGS metagenome assembly JACCEB01 (sample SAMN15323454, study PRJNA562643) | freshwater metagenome | isolation source: river surface water | place: USA:Blue River Watershed | collected 2017-08-18
GCAGACGGTGCAGACGGTGCAGACGGTGCAGTCGGTGCAGTCGGTGCAGCCGCCACGGCCGTGGGGGTTTGGGCAGGCGCCTCGGCAGCCGACTCGGCAGCCGACTCGGCAGGCGCCTCGACAGCCGGAACGGTGTGGGCGGTCGCGTTGGGCGCGGTCGCGCTGGGGGGGGTATCCCTGAAGTCACTCCACCACACAGTGGCGCCGGCCACGGACAGGGCCAAACCCAACCCCAACAGTTTCAAGCCCAGCGGAAAACGCTTGAATGACTCGGACTCGCGAGAGGCTTTCCACACGTGCCACCAGCCTACTTTGGTGCTGTGCCGTTCAAATGCTTCCAGCATGGCCTGGTGAGCGAGGATGTTGACCAGGCGCGGGACACGGCCGGTTTTGAGCTTCAATAACCAGAAAGCGCCGGGCGTGAACAGCGTCTTGTGCGGGTAGCCCGCCACCTTGAGTCGATGGGTCAGATACTCGTCCAACTCTTGCTTTTGCAAGGGCAGCAGATGCAAGGAATAGGTGATGCGCTGCTTCAGTTGCCTGATTGAGGCGGCGTTGAGCTTGACGTCCAATTCGGGTTGGCCAAAGATAACGACTTGCAGCAGCTTGCTTTTTTCGGTTTCAAAGTTGGTCAGCAAACGCAGGGCTTCCATGCTTTCAATGGGCATGGCCTGCGCTTCGTCCAGGCAAATCACCGCCTGTTGGCCATTGCGGTGGATGTCCAACAAGCCCGTTTGGATCTCTTTGTGAAGATTCTGGTGCGCGGCAAACAGTGAAAAGTGTGCGCCAAGCTGGGTGGCGATCTCAACCAGCAGCTCGTTGGGGCTCAGGTACGGGTTGGGAATGTACGCCACCCGGTAGCGCTCATCCAGGCTGGCGATGAGTTTGCGGCACAGCATGGTTTTGCCGGTGCCAACTTCGCCGGTGACTTTGACAAAGCCCTCGCCGTTGGCCATGGCCGTCAGCAACTTGTGCAAGGCCAGGTGAGAGGCCTGTGAAGAGAAAAAGAATTCGGTGTCAGGCGTGATGCCAAACGGAAACTCATTCAAACCGAAGTGTTCAAGGTACATGTTCAACTCAGCCATGAACGAGCGTTCAGCGACCTATCCAGCAGGCATGTCAATACCAGGCAAATCCACAACCAGGGGTGTGCAAAAACACCCCCCCCAATCAATCAATCATCAATTTGATTTTTGGATGACCGCCCGCAGTGCATCGGAGACGTCCTTGACCAGCGTGCTTTGCAAGTTCACCAGCACCGTGAACTGCTGGACCAGGATTTGCACCTTCATCATGTCACCTGTTGAGAGCTCGGACGTGGCCGCCGTGCTGGCAAACGTGCGCAGGCTTTGTTCCTGTGTCGCGATGGCATTGAGACCCAGGTTGCCAAGTTCGCCGATGGTCAGACCGCCAGAGGAGATAGAAGAGGCCATGATGAATTTCCTTGCGTGAGCTGGTGTTCAAAAAGGGCTGGATTGCCCCGGCTTGCTGAGTTCAATGCGGCTCATGATGTCGATGGCACTGCGCACCGCAGACAGGGCTGCATGGCCGAGTTTAAGGGATTCGACGTCAATATCCGCCACCCAGGCCGCGCCAGCACCATCCCCCCCCAGGTGTTGGAGCAAGCGCTTTTCAATGGCGTGCAGCTGGTCCAGGCGCATTTGCCTCTCCTGGGCCCCGGCAGGCCCCTGGAGTTTGTCGGCCAAGTCCAGGCCGAGTGACGTCGAGGACGTGGAGGAACTGGTGGCGGTACTGATCATGGGCGACATGTTACCGTTTGACGCGAAGCAGCTGCCCCGAGTTGTCTTGCAGCACCAAGGTGTCGTCTTCAATGCTGGAGAGTTTGAGTGTGTCCAGGTAGCCGCCTGGCAAGACTTTGTTGCCATTGGCCAGCATCACATAGCCGTTCGCCCCACTTTGCACAGATACGATAGTGGGCAGGTCCCAGCGCCCATGGCCACTGAAGATCTTTCGTGAGTCGGTGTCACTGGGGCTGGTCAGGTCAACACCCGAGGCCTCCGGCACTTCAGCCAGTAACCATTGGCGGGTCGGGGTTAACTGGTTTTTGGATGCCGCAGTGGCTTGCAACAGAATGCGCCCGCCCGGTTGGGCCGATAGTCGCAAGCCCTCGGGCAATTGCGGTTGCAGGGCGTTGAGGCGTTGTTCGAACTCGGCCTGTGTCAACACGCCAGGTTGGATGCGTCGGGTCTTGTTGGACAGCAGCCTGAGCACCTCGTCCACCTGCTCCATGTCGTTGACCACGCCCAGCAAGGCAAAGACGCCTTGAACCGGCGGTTTGACACGCACCGTGTCACCCCAGCCCGCGTCTTTCAGAAGCTTTTCCAGTTCTGCAACAGACACGTCGGCGGGCTTGTCCCGGGCGGTGCTGTCGGCAGGCGTCGCCTGCATTGCCGCCTGTTGGGGGCCGCTTAGCCAGGGGCTCCACGCGAACAACCCGACAACCAGGCCCATCGAGCAGGCCCAGGCCCCATACCGCAGCCAGGGTCTGGGCGCAGGTTCTGGCATCTGCACCAGGGGACTTTCGGGGGTGGAGTCTGTGGCCAGCGTGGGTCGTCTGGGTGGGGGAGAGGTTTCGCTGCTGTCAGCGGCATCGCCCAGGATGGACTCGTCTGTGGTTGACGCCAGCGCGGTGTCAAGACGCAAGGCGTTGTCCCACTGGAGGGGCCAAGGGGCATGGGCAGGCTGAACCACCCACGCGAGGCTTGCGATTTGCATGGCAAGGCTCTGCGCCACCTCGACGGTGTGCCCGCCTAGCGTGAGCTGACAGCCGGTGGGAACAAGTTGCAGCTCGGCTTCCTCAAAGGGGGCATCGCGCAAAATGACATCGTTGCCCACGTTGCGGCCCATGCGCAGGGTTTGCCCGGCCTCGGGCATGGGCACATGGGCCTGTGCATGAAGGCCAGACAAAATTCGCAGTTGCATCAGCTCGTGTGTCACAGGTCAATGCGCGCCAAGGGTTGGATGTTGACCTCAGTGGTCAGCTCCTGATACGAAATCACTTGCAGGTCGTGAAGGTCTTGTTCGATCAATTTGCGCAGGTAGCGACGGATGTCCATCGATGCCAGCAACACGGGCCGCTGTCCCGATGTGGGCAGTTGTCCAACGGTTTTGCGCACATTCTCAACCAGTCGCTTACCCACAGCAGGGTCCAGCGCCAAATAGCTGCCGGCCGAGGTCTGGCGGACCGCACTGCGCACAGTTTCTTCCACATTGGGCGCCAGCAAGTAGGCCGGCAACATGTTTTGCCCACTGGCGTATTTGAAACTGATGTGGCGCTTCAAGGCGCCGCGCACGTATTCCGTCAGCAGCACCGAGTCTTTTTCCTTTTGGCCCCATTCGACCAGGGCTTCCAGGATGGTGCGCAAATCGCGCACCGAAATATCCTCGGACACCAGGCGTTGCAGGATTTCACCGATTTTTTGAGTCGGCATCACACGCAAGGCCTCTTTCACCAAGTCGGGGAAGCGTTGCTCCATGGCGGAGAGTAAAAATTTGGTTTCCTGCACCCCAATGAAATCCGCGGAGAATTTGCGCAACACACCCGCGAGGTGGTAGGTGAGGATTTGACTGGCATCCATGACCGACATGCCGGCATTGTTCAGCAGTTCCATCAAATCGGCGTTGACCCACAAGGACTCGGTTGCACCGGGTAAAAAGCCGGGGTCTTTGTCATACGACAGGCGCAGCGCCTTCAAGGCATCTTCGTTCTCACGCACCATGACGCGCCCGGGCTTGATCATGCCCGTGGCCACTGGCACCTCGGACAGCAGGATGTGATAAGTCTGTGGGGCAATGTTGTCGCTGAACCGCAGGTGAATACCGGGAAACGGCACGCCCAGATCAAAATAGAGCGCACGTCGGATGCGCATCAGCTCGTCGTTCAGGCTGCTTGCATCGAGTCCAGCACGCAGGTCTTGCGCCACATCCAAAATCAGGGGAACAGTAGGCACGAACTCGTCGGTGCCGTCGTTGCGGGGCTTGGGTTGTGTGGCACCACTGGCCTGCAGTGCCGAGACTTCGGTCACCTCGCCGGTGGTGGCGTTGACCGTCTTGCGCGGTTGCAGGCCAATGCCCAGGGCAATCAGGAACACGGCCAGGGTGATGAACACCGCTTTGGGCATGCCCGGTATCAGACCCATGCCCAGGGCAATCGCGCCGCCAATCAGCAACGCACGCGGTTGCGCCATGATTTGGTTGCCAATGTCGCGGCCCACGTTGGAGAGCCCGCCTTCTTCCGACTGCACCCGGGTCACCATGATGCCAGCACAGATCGAGATGAACAGGGCTGGAATTTGCGCAATGAGGCCGTCACCGATGGACAAGATCGAATAGGTTTGTACCGCCTTGGCGGCGGTTAAATCCTTTTGCAACACGCCGATGAGCATGCCGCCCAGGAGGTTGACCGTGACGATGATCAGGCCCGCGATGGCGTCACCCTTGACGAACTTCATGGCGCCGTCCATGGAGCCGTAAAGCTGGCTTTCCTTCTCGACGATGTTGCGGCGTCGTTTGGCTTCGTCCATGTCAATGGTGCCGGCGCGCATGTCGCCGTCAATCGACATTTGCTTGCCTGGCATGGCGTCCAGCGAAAAGCGCGCTGCCACCTCGGCGACGCGCTCGGCACCTTTGGTGATGACCACAAACTGCACGATGGTCAAAATCAAAAACACCACCAAGCCGACCACCAAATTGCCGCCCACCACAAAATTGCCAAAGGTGGTGATGATGCTGCCCGCGTCGCCTTGCAACAGGATCAAGCGTGTGGTGGCGATGGAGATGCCCAGACGAAAGAGGGTGGTGACCAGCAGCACCGACGGAAAGGACGAGAACGCCAACGGTGAGGGCAGGTACATGGCGACCATCAACAACACCCCCGAGATGGTCATGTTGATGGCGATCAGGATGTCCACCAGCAAAACTGGCAGCGGCAGGATCATCATGAAAATGATGGCCACCAGCATCACGGCCAACACCACGTCGTTGCGCTTGGAGGCCAGGAGCGCCAGCTTCTGAAAAATGCCCAGGACTGCGTTCATGCTGCCGCCCGTGTGTCGTTGCCGCGCGCGCTCAGGTACGCACGCATGGCCGCCTGGGCCTCGTCAGCACGTTGCAGGGACATGAGCGCCTGTGAGCGTACCAGGTGGTAGGTGGCGTCTGTGGCACCTTTGAGTGCCAATTGGTCCAGCATGGCCATGGCTTTGAGGGGCTGCTTGAGCTGCATGTAAATCAGGGTCAGGGCTTTGAGCGTGGCGATATGTCCGGGTGCTAACAGGTTGAGTCCCTTGTAGAGGGTGAGCGCGCGATCAGGAAACCCATGCAAGAGGTAAAAGTAGCCCAGTGCGGACAAGGTCTGAATTTGATCAGAGGTCATGCCGTGCATCACCCTTGTTGCAGGGACAAGCAATAGGACTGAGACAGGTCAACCAGGCTGACGTGGTCGTTCAGCAAGGTCTGAACACGTCGCAAATCAGCTTGCTGTTCAGGACTGGCTTTGGCCATGATGCCTTTCAAGTTCTCTCTGAGCTCTCTCAGGTTATCGCGAAACTGGGCGGGTTCCAGCAATTCACGTTTGACAATATCAGGCTTGCCCCATTCGAGCGTTTGGTTATGGAGGCTTTTGAACTCATACAAGAGGTCCACTTCAGGCACATACGTGGTGGTGGCCTGGGCGGTTTTGACAGCCCCTGAGGGCAAGCTGGCGCCTGGCATCGGCACGCCCTCGTTTTGTATCAGCCCGTGATTCAGGTTGAGCGATGATGACGGGGTGTTGATGGAGGTGGCCATGGTGTGTGGTGGCTTGATGTTTTATCGGCCAAAAGGGTCAATCGACTCGCGCTTGAACCGCTCCAGCTCATCCATCGCCTGTTCGATGGCTTGCGCCGAGACCTGGGTGGCATCCAACCGGCACAACAGCACCAGCTGAGCCTGGCCATCTTGACCAATCAGCCCGATGTGTGGCATCCATGCGGTTTTGGGCTGCTGCTGATCACAGTTTTGCAGGACTCGCAGCAAGCTTGGCGCTGAGATGTGGGCGGTGTTGAACAGGCGGTAGACCAGCAAATCGTCCTGGGACTGTTCGAGGTGCATGCTGTCCTGGTCGCTCAGTGCCAGGCTGACCAGCCCGTCGTCATTGAGTTCCAGATCGGGTAGGCCGATCTGTTCGCCAAAAGCGCGAATGGCAGGGCCGAGGTTCATGTCAGGCAAGCCCTTCCTCTGTGTCAATCGCACGGTCCAGCGCGCCTTGCGCAGCGGCCAGCACCGCGTCACGGGCTTCGGGCGACTGGAACACCTGCACCGGCAATTCGCTCAGAGCCTTGCGGGCACCTGCAATGAATTGGACTTGCGCGGCCAAGGGGTCTTCCATGCCGTATTTGGCGGCCAGGCTGCCCACACGGCTGGCGTCCACCCAGCGTTCGCCCGACAGTGCAACCAGGTCAGCCGTGATGCCCGACGGTAAAAACTTGGGCGTGCCGTGACGCTCACTCAGCGTGTCGGCCAACGAGGCGCACTGGTCGATCACAGTGGCGATGACCTTCAGGTGAAACAAATCACTCACCATGGCTTGCAGGCGGGTGGGGTCGGTGGAGGGGCGTGTGGCCGCCAAGTCAAGCCCCAGCGCCTGCATCATGGTGTCCAGCATGCGGGTAAAGTCGGCCCCTTGTCCTTCGTTGTTGGCATTGAGCAAAGCGCGCAGGGTTTCGTTGAGTGTTGAAGAGCCGAGCACCGAGTCGCGGTAGGCCACTCGAAAGGCGCCTGCGTCCTGCTCGCGTCCGCTCAACTCAGCGAGCTTTTCTGCCGAGTCGAAGGTGTTGATGTCAGCCCAAATGGCATTGCCATGTTCGGCGAGCATTTCTGCAGCCGACTCGCGCACCGCGGTTTGCGCCACAGCGCCAGGGTCTGGTTCGCCGGCGCCTTCAGCAATCAGGGCCGCCACCTCCAGCAAAGTCAGGTATTGGGAGGTCACGTCGCCCCCTTGTTGGCGCACCACCTGGCGTGCCTTGCTGGGGTCTTTTTGAATCAGCTTGGCCAATTGGCGCAGCTGGTTGTTGCCGCCTTCACCCTTTTGCGCCTTGTCCGTCTTCTTCATGGCCATCAGCATGGCCGCCAGTTGGGCTCGCCCCATGGCCTGGTTGGGGTCACTGTTGCTGGCTTTGCGTTCCCGCAGGTCTTTTTCCTGCACCCGGCCCGAGAGGGATTGGGTCAATTCCTTTTGCGAGTTGTTCAACACCGAGCCCATGTCCATCTGCTTGACCGGCTGGCCTTGCAGCAGACCGGCACGCATTTGCCCCAGATTTTCGGCTGCACGCGCTGCCCGGCGTTCCTTGATTGGCGCGGGGTTTGAGCGGTTGGACAAATCGATGGCGGGCATGGGTATAAGCACAAAAGGCTACAGACGATTTTAGCGATAGATTCAGGAAATTTGAGGTTTGAAACGCAGGACCAGCAGGGTGATGTCGTCAAACTGTTCGGCTTGCCCGGCGAAGGCGTCAACATGGGCGAGCAGCTCTGTGACCGCTGTTTCTGCGTCTGGGTGGGGCTGGGCGAAGCTGTTGGCCAGGCGGGTCTGTCCAAACAGGTGCTGCGCTGTGTCTTGAGCCTCGCTCACCCCGTCGCTGTAGAGCAGCAGGCTGTCGCCCGGCAACAGTTGTCGGTGTGCGGTGTCAAATGTCCACTCGTCCATGATGCCCAGCATCACCCCATTGGCTTGTTCCAGGCTTTCGAGCGAGCCTGAGGCACGGCGCAGCTGGGGTGGGTTATGCCCGGCATTGCTGAACTCCATGTGGCCGCTGTGTATGTTCAGGACCGCCAGAAAAACGGTGGTGAAACTGCCACCCGGGTTGTCTTGAGCCAGCAAGCGGTTGCAGCTTTGCAGACACTGCGCGGGCGACATCCCGGCCAACAGGTGGGCGCGCAGCAGGGTGCGAACCACCAGCACCAGCATACCTGCCGCAACGCCCTTGCCGGACGCATCGCCCACCATCAGCACCAGCCGGTCTGAGTCGAGCGGGAAGAAGTCATAAAAATCACCGCCCACCTCGCGCGCTGGGCGCATGGTGGCACACAAATCCACCGACGGTCGCAGGCTGGCTGCGGCGTCGGGTTTGGGAAGATTGGCAGCTTGCAGCTTGCTGGCCAGCGCCAGCTCCTCGCGCATGCGGTCCAACTGTGTGCGCTCGGCCAGCGCTTGCTGCACCACGTTCAAATCCGCCGTGCGCTGGGCAAGCAACTCGTTGAGTCGAACCTGCTGGTCCACCACCCGTTCACTGACCATGTGAAATCCGCGTGCCAGCGGGCTGTCCGGGTTGTCCGGGTGGGGCTGGCCCTCGTGGTGCTGCAAGACAGCGTGCAAGGCGGTTTGCTCATGCTCGGGCAACAACTGCGCGATGCGTCGCAACTCGACGTCCAGCAAGGCTCGTTCACGCTGGTTGATCAATTGTTTTTCAAACCCTTGTTCTGCCAGAGCCTTGGCCTGTGCTTGAAAAACTTCCAGGGCCTGTTGCAGCCGTCCGATCTCATTGCCGGATTTCGGGCGCTTCACATCCACAAACCAGTCACCCTGCGCCAACGCTGTCAAATCGTCACCCATGCGCTCCAGGGGGATAAATAAGCGCTCGATCAGCTTCTGGCCCAGGCTGCCCAGCACCAGCACCAACGCCACCCACAACAGACAGCACAACACCCACAGGCTCTCCGCTCGTTGTTCTGCCGAACTCTTGATGTGTTGCACATACAGGCGAGCCACATCAGGCCCTTCCAGGCCGGGCAAGGGCAGGCTGACCCACTCCTCACCCGGGGATGCGTTGGGGTTGAGGCCGATCTGAGGACCCGCCGCCTGTCGCGCTTGCAGGGTTGACCAATGGGTCTGGTTGTTGGTGGCCAGCAATTGACCTTGCATGTCCACGATGAAGAAGTCTGCACCCAAGGCATCGCGAATGGTGCTGCTGATGCTGCTGAGGGGTGCGCTGGACATGGCATAGTCCCGAGGAGATGTCTTGCGAAGGGTGCTGAGCACCACGCGCAAGGGCTGGGCGGGCAGGGCGGATGGCACCAAGCCTGTTACCTGCGATGTGTTGCGCAAGAGTTCTTCCACCAGGGCGGCATTCAACGGGAAAGGCCCATCTTGTTGTCCCCCCTTGGGACGAACAGCTTGTGCCGACAACATCCGGTCCCCTTGCGCGTTCAGCAGCGCGTTCCAGGCACGCAGGTAGGTGGATTGCGCTTCCGTGATGCGTTCTTGCTGCTGGGCATGGTGGATGTTCCACAAAGGCCATGACAGCAATGCGGTGAGCAGCAGCAAGCTTCCCCACAGCAGGAGGGTGATTTGGGTGCGCAGACTCAGGGTCTGAAACCCTCTGGGCTCAGGCGTGCGGGTCACGGGGAGGTCCTGGCGGTACAGACGTCAAAGGCGACGTAGGGGTCACTGGCGCCACATATTTGGCCCATTGGGCTTGTTGCCAGCGGATCCATTGGGCACGCAGGCGCACACGCTGCACGGCGTCATGGCTGGCTTGTATCAGCGCGTGCGCGTTTTGCGCAGGGGCAGGGGATTCCCACAGGCCCTGCGACGCCTTTTTGCCCAGGGCCTGCCAATGCGCAAGGGGTGTATTGACCTGCTGTTGCCACAGCCAGCGCAGCATGAGGGCCAGCACTGCGAGGGCCAGCGTGCAAGCGATGAGTGTGTAGAGCAGTTGACTGGTCTTTGATGCGGCGGTGTCAGCCTTCTTGAACACCAGCTGCAAGTGCCAGTCTGACCCGGCGGGCCATGCGAACGTCCGGTTCACGGTCACGGTCTCGGCCTCAGCCAAATTGAGCGTGTCAACTGGTGTGGAGGCCTGGGATGGGGGCCACACCCAGGTCTGTTGTTCGGGGCTTTGCAGTGTGGCGGACAAGAGCTTCGGGTTTTTTGACACGCTTTGCTCGAGGACCTGGTTGACACGCGTGGGGTTGATGGGGGACGGAGGCGCTTGCAGGAAGAAGGTTTCCACCTGCACGGCCATCGACTGCGCCATCAGGGACACACTCGCTTGGTGCCATTGTTGAAGCTCGGATTTCAATTGCCATCGCTGCCACACAGACGTGAGTACACAGGCGGTGACCAGCATGCTGGCCAGTATCAACCCACAGGCGACCCACAGCCTTCTGGCATGGCGAATCCGTGTGCTGCTTGTGCTCATGCTCGCTCCATGCGCGAGGTGATGTGGTCTTGCTCA
>JACCEB011358429.1_pt1 | contig 10232 bp, 5 predicted proteins | sample 7454761 | NCBI WGS metagenome assembly JACCEB01 (sample SAMN15323454, study PRJNA562643) | freshwater metagenome | isolation source: river surface water | place: USA:Blue River Watershed | collected 2017-08-18
AAGCGCCGTCTGGGGCGAAATCGAGGAGCGGGCTCTTGAGGTCCTGGGTGCGGGCGAGGGCCAAGGACAGTTCGTCGCGGAAAAAAACGAATCGGGCGCCATCGAAGACCGTGCGTTCGTCGGCGGTGAGCGGATTGGAGCCATGGGTGATACCGTAGACGCCGTATGGCTTGCCGACATGGCGGGCGAAGGCGGCGACGTCATTCCTGGCGACGAGAGAAGGACCGGAGCCGTGAAGGAGGAAATCGGTCCACGCGAGCGCATCGGCCAGGGCGGGGTTCGAAGCCCGACCGTTGGCGCCGATGGTGCCCTTGACGATCTTCAGCTTGGGGAAACGACGGTGTTCCATCGCCATGACCTCCTCGGTGAGGTCGGCAGACGCCCAAAGCCGGACTTCGGCCCCCGGCAGGTACTTTTCGAGGAGGGCAAGGACCCCGGGCGTGTGCGCGATGTCGCCGATGTTCACGACCTGCCAGGAAGACCGGAGGAGAATTCGCGGGGCGCGACCGGCGGGAGTGGCGGCGCGAAGCGCGGCAGCGAGGGCGGCGGCAGTCGCAGAGGCGAGGAAAGAGCGGCGGTTCACTGTATCGAAGATATCGGGGTGGAGCCGTCAGGGAAGGGGCAGCAACTGGACCGCATCGAGGTGCACGGCCCCATCGGCTTTCGCCGCATCAACGTCGGCCGAGTAGCGTTTTCCCGCCTCGAAGCGAAAGGCGCCAAGCCGGAACCAAAGGTGATCGATGGGGGGCTCCGACCGCTGGTTCACGGTCACGGTATCCGCACCATCGGCATGATGGATCACGATGGGAGTGTTGGTCGCCCGGTTTTCGTGTCCGTCCGACGCGAAGCGGACTTCGTAACGGCCAGTCTTCGGCACCGAGAACTCAAACACCGCACGGTTGCCGGCGCCTCGACCTGAGACGTAGTCCGGTCCGACGAATCCGAGGCTGCGGCCGGAAGTCCAGTTGCCGGTGAGCTTAGCCGCGGTGTTGTCGATGACCACGCCCTGAAGCGACGCGATCGGAAGCCCCCTGCCGCCGGAATCATCCACGGCCGCCGGAATCGGGCCGGAGGTGTCAAAGGTTCCGTCGGTGGCGAGCCGGGCGCGACCGGGCAGATGCAGCAGGCGCTCCATCTCCGGCCAATAGAGGAGGTAGACGTCGCGCGGCGTGCAGTCGCGGCGCACGGCGATCGCGGCGGCCTTGCCGACGACCTCGCCCATCATGCCGATGGTCTTCATCACGCGGATGGTGCCGAGGGCATGGTCGGTCACGCTGATGTTGCGGCCGGCCATGAAGAGATTGGCGATGTTGGCCGAGTAGAGGCAGCGATACGGGATGGGGTAGCCGAAGCTTCGGTCAATCCGGCGGTCGTGTTCGGCCACCGAGATGAAGGGGTTGTCCGGGAACTTCGCCGCGTATTCCTTCTTCGGGTAGTGCAGGTCGATGCTCCAGGTGCTCGGCACGCAGCCATCGGGAAATGCCCGCTTCGAGATGATGTCCTCGTGGGTCAGCATGACATCGCCGACGATGCGGCGGGACTCGCGGGTGCCGCCGATATAGGCGATCCACTCAAGGCGGGCATTGGCGTGCTCGGCCTTGCCGTCGCGGTTCTTCATCGCGTTGAACGCGCCGTAGACCGCCCGGAAATTCCAGTCGCGGATCAACTCGAGGTCCTCAATGGGGTGCTTGTTGAAGCCGCTTTCCCAGAACCATTCACCCTTGCCCCACTTGCCACTGTTCAGGCCCAGCCCGGTTCCCTTGCCGGGTTTCGGATACGGGAAGTCATCCATCGTGAGGTCGAGCGCCCACGGGGTCTCCGGGAACGGCTGGGGTCCGGGCGCATTGTCCCACGTCCACATGTTGCTCGTGCCCAGCAGATCCTTGAGCTCGATCTCGTATTTCGCTCCGGCGAGGTGCGCGAGGCTGCCGTGCCCGGTACAATCGCTGAAGAACTTGCCGCGGAATTTTTTCTCCCGGCTTGAGGCGGTGTTGAGCGAGACCACCGAAACAATCCGCCCATCCTTCGTCTCGGCGGCGTAGACGTGCTCATTCAGGAAGAGGGAGATGTTCCTCTCCTTGCGCACATGGGCCTCCTTGCCGGCATCGCCAAACTCCTCCGCGAGCCCGGGAGAGTTCCGGGCGCGGTCGGCGAACTCCTCGACCATCTCACCGATGTGCGGAAACTTGCCTCGCCGAATCAGGCCTTGGGCCCAGACGCGGACCTCGGAGCTGCCGTTGCCACCCAGCACGGGGCGATTCTGGATCAGCGCGACCTTCAGGCCCATGCGAGCGGCCGAGATGGCACTCCCCATCCCGCCGTAGCCGCCGCCCACGACCACAAGGTCAAACTCGCCCATGTCCTCCGGTTGAGCGGGGAGGCCGAGGGCGGATTTGCGCCAGGCGGTGAGCGGCGCCGTCTCGTTCGGCGGCGCGGCCTGAAGGTCGGTCGTGAAGTAGATGGCATCGCAGCGGCCGTCGAAGCCGGTGAGATCCCGCAGGGCGATGGCCACCTCACGCTGGGCAATGCGGACGGTGCCGCCGTCATGCCAGAACCAATCCGCTCCCTTAGTGCCGAAAATCTCGGGGACCGGCTGGCCATCGACGACCAGCTGAAACGTCCCGGGCGTGCCGCGTGCGCCCCAACGGGCCACCCAGTCCTTGGTCCGCACCCACACGCGGTAGGCGCCGGCGGACGGAAAAGTCACGGTGGTGGTGGCATCCGGCACCGGCCGGCCGAGTCCGTGGGCCAACAGATATGGCGACCCCATGATCTCGATGAACTGCGTGTCGAGCGACCAACCTCCCGCCGACTGAAAGCTCTCGGCTTCGACCAGAAGATGATCGGCGCCACGGACGCTCGCACCGAACGTCAGCACGAGGAACAGAAGGAGTGAACGGATGGTTGACGTTAACATGGAGAAGGGTGGTCGGCTCATCAGCGTGCAACCGCGACGCTGACGACTTGGCTAAGTGGTGATTCGTTGCCCGCGACGTCGGTGAAGGTCACGGCGTAGGTGTGGGGATCGCGCGATCCGTCCAAAATACCGTGCTCCCGCAAGCCCTCAGGAGGGCCGTCGCCAAACGTGGCGAGGAAGGTTCCGGTGCGGGGCCCCAGCTCCCGCCAAAGCCTGCCGTCACGTCGGACGTGGATGCCGCGCACGCCGCCATCCAAGCCGGGCTCCACGCGCCACGTCAGCTGGATGGCACCGCTCTCCGTGCGCGTGGCCGCGAGGCTCGGAGCGAGGAGGTTCGTATCGGCGGGCCGCACGGTCCCCTGCTGTGAGTATTCACGCCACAAGCGGGCGACCCCGTCGGATGGCAGCCACGCGAGCGCAGGATTGGCGCGATTGGCGGGACTGTCCTCGCGTTGCTCCAAGGAAGAGCACTCGACGAGCACGGCCTTTGCTCCGGTTTGCCCGAGGACAGCGTCGAAGAAGGGGATTACCACCAGCCGCGAGTTGCCGCAGCCGTGCTCGGACTCCGGGTCAATGAGGCGTCCAACCTTGCCACCGCGGGCGCGCAACTCCGCGAACATCGCGTTCATCGGCTCCCACGAGACAAAGTGGCGTGATGCGGGCACGGCCTCCCGTCTTCCCCAGACTAGAAGCAACGGCAGATCGAGGGCGGCGGCGGCAAACTTCGCGCGAAACTCCGCCGCACCGAACTGCTTGCCGGCGCCGCCGCGAAACGAGGCGGCGAGGACGCGCTGCGGGTGTCGAACGATCATCTGCGCGCCCCAACTGGAACCACCGGAGTGCCCCCAGAGCAGCCACGGCGCGTTCGTCAGCTCGGGATGGCCGGATTGCAGGGCAAAGTGGGCCAAGGCGGCCAGCAACGCACGCTCGGAGCCACTGGCGGGATCGTTCCAGTCGTCGCACGTCCCATTCACCCGATACATGGGAGAAATCAGCGCGCAGTCGTGCTTCCGGGCGAGGGCCCGCCAGTGCGAATCCAGCGTGACGGGAGGCTGCTTTTCCGGAGTGGCGCTGGTGCAACCGTGCTGATGGATGATGGCGCCCCGCAGCTTCTGCGTGGTGTCTGGGAGCCAGCAGGAAAACACCGCCTGCTGGAAGCGATCCCCCGCGGAGGGGGAGGAATTCAGCGTCAGGAGAGTCCCATCCAGCACCGCCTCCGTGGCCGACGCCGAGAGGCGGGCGGCCAGCGCCAGGACCAGGATTGAGGTCAAGCGGGCGAGTCTCATGACGGGGCCAGTAGACCGCCGGAGCGTGGCTCAGAACGTTCCCTTGAGGCCGACGTTCCAGTACGCGCGGTAGTCCGCGCGGCTGCTGAGCATGCGATCGCGGGCCGTGCTAGGGCCATAGACGACGGTGTCGTCGGTGGCTTCGTTGACGTTACGGCCGCTGGCGAAGACGGAGAGCTTGCGGGTCAGGCGGTATTCAAGCGAAAGGTCGGCGCTGTTGCGGGGCATCAGGTAGGTAAAGGTGCCCGGCTCGGTACCCGCGTTGATGACCTGACCCTGTTTGACGAGGCCCTTGAGGTTCACGGCGAGACGCACGGTAAAGCGGGGGCGACTGAAGCTGAGGCCCCAGTTTGTGGTCTTGCCGACGAAACCGGTGAAGCTGGCGAGTTGGTTGCCCTCAAGGTGCTGGAGTGTGAGGTTGGCAAAGGCGGTGAAGCCGCGCGCCCAACCCGGTAGAAAGGTGAGATTCTGGCGGTAATCGAACTCGGCGCCGCTCACGCGGGCGGAGCCCACGTTCTGCGTGGTGCTCACGAAGTAGCCGAGTTTCTCGCCGTAGACCGCGGGATCTAGGCCCCAGGGTTCGAGCAGGGCGTCGGTGGCCGGCGTAAGGGTGGTGCCCCAGAAGTTCCGGATGTCGCGGCGGTACACGCGGGCGGAAACAACGCCGGCGGAGCGTTCGCTGAAGTAGTATTCGAGAGCGGCTCCGTAGCTGTTGGCGGTCCAAGGCTCGAGCGCGGGATTGGTCAGGGTGATGGTACGCGCGGTGGTCTCGGTATCAGGGAGATTGACCGACGGGAGGATGTTGCCGAAGTCGGGCCGGCTGATCGAGTGCCCGAACGAGAACCGGGCGATCAGATCGGGGCGGATAATGACCGAACCGTTCAAGGTGGGGAAGAAATCGCCGTAGGCCTTCTTGGTCTTTGCGCCACGTTCGACGTAGGCGAGCTGGGTGCCAGCCAAGGTGGCAAGCGGGGCGACGACGACCGGGCGGCCGGCGCCATCGCGTACGATCAGGCCAGCGGCATTGCGTTGATAGATGCGCGTAGGATCGATGAGGGGACCCTCGCCATCGTCGTCGGTGCGTTCGTAGCGAACACCGCCCGTCAGCTGGAGGCGGTTGTTGAAGAGCTTGGCGTCGAGGCGGAGGTAGGGGGCGGTGATGGACTCGGTGATGGACTGCGAAGTCGTGACACCAGTGCGGTATTCGTTCACCTGGTTCGTGACCGATTGGTTGAAATAGGACGGCGTGGTCTTGTAGACAGCACCGATGCGGCCGAGGTCGAACCACTGCATTTTCGGGCCGTAGAGCATGTTGCGCGAGCTGAAGACGGGGTCGAACCACTGGTCGGCCGAGTCGTCGGCGGTCGCGGCTAGGCCGTCCTTGCCGACAAAGCCGTAGTTCGAAGTGGGCCGCCGCATGTCGCGGAGCTGCGAACGATAGTCGACGCCGACCTTCATCGTGACGGGGATTTTCAGGTTGAAGTCCCGCTTGGCGAAGCCGGCGAGGCTCCGGACGATGTCGTAGCCGTTGAAGCCGAGCGAGGAGACGGTCTCGAGCTTGTAGTTGGCGAGGGAGTAGGGATTCAGGTCACGGCCGGCGGCGTCCTTTACCGAGACGACACCCGGATGGTCGTAGCCCATCTGCTCGAAGCGGATCGTCAGGCCGCGATAGTAGGCGTTGTTGTTCTGAAACCACCCGCTGTCGATGGCGCGGTAGTGGTTGGAGGCGCGCGAGAAGGCGCCGCTGAGCTGCCAGTCCCACACCGGGCCGCTGTGCTTCCAGCGCAGGCTGGGCATATAGGTGGTGCCGACCTTGCGGCGGGCGTCGGTGATGATCTGGGCGACGCCGGCGTTGCTGGTGCCCTGCGTGAAGTCCGGGCCGAACGAGGCGACGCTGCCGACGTCGAAGTTGAGCTGGCGGACCCAGAACCACGAATCGTAGAAGGCGTATTGGAAGCCAAAGCTCAGCACGTTGCCGGGCGAGAAACGCCAGTCGGCGGAGAGACTGGTGGACTCGCGCACGGTGATCTTCGGGCGCTCCTGCAGGCGGTAGCGCACGAGGTAGGGCTTGTCGACCGTGGTGGCGGGAAATGCGGTGGACTGGCCCGCGCCATTGGGCACCCAGGTCATGAGCGTGCCCTGACCATTGTTGAGCGCACGCGTAACCAGTCCGGAAACGGCGATGCCGAAGTGCTTCGAAAGCGGGACGACGGCGTTCAGTTCGAAATTGGGCTCGAACGGATAATCGCGCTTGTTGAACGGATTCGGTTTTTCTGAGAAGCTAAAGTCACCGCCGCGGAACGAGGCGTAGGCCTTGAGGGAGTATTCGGGTTTGGCGCGCTCGAAAGCGCTGCGGCTGACGAGATTCACGGAGCCGCCGATGGCGCTGGCCGGATTATCGGGATTCTGCGAGCGCGTCACTTCCACACGCGACATATTGGTGATCGTGAGCTGATCCAGCTCCACGGTGCGACTGGGGTTCGACGAGGCGGCGCTGGCGATGCCGGATCCATCGAGCGTGATCGGAGTGTTGGCCGGAGGCAGGCCGCCGATCGATAGGTTGACGCCGTCACTGCCGTTGCGGCCGAGCGTGACACCGGGAAGGAACTTGGCGAACTCACCGACGCTGCCTTCCGCAATGTCGCCGAACGAATCGGTGGAGACGACATTCCTGATGTTATTTGAATAACGCTGCTCGTTCACCGCGATGTCGGAGGCAGCCATGTCGCGTCTTGCCGCTACCGTGAAGGCATCGAGGCGTACGAGGTCGCCCTTTTCACCGACGGCGCGCAGGTCGAAATTCTGCTCGGTCGCCCGGCCGGCGGTCACCTGCACGGTCCTAGTCTCGGCGGGAAATCCGGTGTGCTGCACGCGGACGACGACTTCGCCCGCGGGCACATTGCCGAGGAGAAACGATCCGAACTCGTCCGTCGCGGTTTCGATCCGCAGCGCATCCACGCTCACGCGGGCATTGCTGACGTAGGCGCCGACGGACGGGTTGAATACCCGACCCTCGATCGTGCCGGCGGGAAGGGCGGTGCCATCGGCGGAGTAGGCGGCGCCGGCGGCGAGCCAGCCGGCAAGGGCGGCGAGGAGGGAGCGTGACTTCATGGGGGCAGGGTTTTGCTGGGTTGTTTCAGAGATTCCGCTCGGGGGCGGGATGGAGTCCGCGGGGCGCGCCTTGGGCGGCTCGTCCGGCAGGCGCGAGATGGATAAGACTCCAGTCTGCCGGTCCTCCACGAGGCGCAGTCCCGTTCCTGCGAGCAGGTGCCCGATCCCCTCGTGCGGACGAAAATCGCCAAGAACCGCGGGCGTCTGCACGCCTTGGACCAAGCTAGCCGAGTATACGATTTCGAGACCCGCCTGCAGCGCGGCGCGCTTGATCGTGGTGACCGCGGCGCCCGCTGGAATGTCGAAGCGACGAAGCCCGGCGTCTGCTGCTGCCACCACGCCGGCAAAGGCTGCAGAAAACCAGGCGAGCAAGACCCATCGTCGAACAACCCGCGGGGTCGAACGAGGGCGAGCGGCGACTGAGGGCAGGGGCATCGAAGCGGAGAGGGCAAAGGGATGAAGGCGAAGACGGATGAGGGCCCTTTTCACGCTAAGGATTTTTTCGGCCGAGAGTCTTCCTCATCCCGGGCATGCGCGCGACCGAGGTCCCAGTAGCGCCGCCCAGAGGTAGTGTCGTTCACGGTCCGCCCCGGAGGCCGGCTAGGCGCGCGGCGGCCGACGCCGCGGCGAAACCCCCGACCACACCGGTCTCACTGAGCGCGCCGGAGCAGGATTTCGCCGTCGGACCGGCGCTCGGCCCGGACTCCCATCGTGGCCTCGAGGAGACGGACGAAGCCGTCGACATTGTCGGAGCGAATCGACGCGACGATCGGGAGCGCCCGCAGCGTCTCGTCGCCAATCACGATTTGGACGGAGTTGCGGCGGTTGAATGCCGCCACGACTTCAGCCAGCGGTGCGGAATTGAAATCGAGCAGGCGCGGCTGCCAGTCGAGCAACTGCCCCACCTCCGCCTTGGAAACCGGCACCACTACGGGAGCCGAGATCAACTCAGCCAGGCCGACCACGGTCCGTTCCCCGGCCGACAGCGTGGCCAGCACCTGCCGCGGTGCGCCGGCAGGCACCCTGGCCACGGCGCCCGGACTCGCAGGCGGCGCGGACTGGGAGACACACACCACGCCTTCGGTCACCAACACTTCGAGGTTGGGGCCGGCGAGCTTCACGTTGAAGGCCGTGCCCACCGCCCTCACGTCGACGCCCCCGGCGCGCACGATGAAGGGGCGTGCCGGATTCTTCGCCACGGTGAACTGGGCTTCGCCCTCCGCGAGCAGCACCCGGCGCTCCGTGGGTGAAAATTGCACGACCACATGAGCCCCGCGGTTCAGGTCCAGAACCGACCCGTCAGGAAGCGTTTCCTGCCAATAACCCGCCGCGGTGAGCGACAGAGTCTCGATCGACGGCACGCGCCGGAGCGGGGACAACCAGATCGCGAGCGCGATTCCCGCCGCCGCGGCGAGCGCGACCGGCGCCCACCGGCGGAACACGCGGGCCCGGTGGGGGCGCGCGAGCAGGTCCGGGTTGGGCACCGCACTGTGTTCGGGCCGCCATTGCGCGAGCGCGTTGAAGTCGTCCCACATCTGCCGGTGGCGGTCGAACGACTCGCGATGCACGGGGCTAGCGGCGAGCCACTGGAGAAAGTCGTCCTGCTGACCCGGCGTCAGACCACGGTCGTGCTGAACGAGCCATTCTGCCGCGGCGGCTTCCACGACGGGGTCGAGTGAAGGCGGGTTGGACTCCGGCGTCATGGCCAATGCCCCTCGCGTTCACGCCGGCACTGCCGCATGAAAGCCATGCACTTCTTCACTCCGAGGGTGAGCTGGGCGGAGACGGTGTTTTCCGACAAGCCAAGCTGCCGGGCGATATCCGGCTGCGATAGACCGTAGACTTTCCGCAGCGTAAAAATCTGACGGCAACGGGCGGGCAGCGACTGGATGGCAGCGGTCAAGAGTTCGAGTTCCTGGTGACGGGCGATCGACTCCGGGATACCCTCACCCTCTTCCAAGACGGACAGAGCCTCATTCTCCACTAAGGATTTCGTCGGGAAGACTTCGCGGCGGCGCAGCCGGTCGAGCGCGAGATTGCGCGCCACGGCGAAGACAAAGGCCTTGGGCGACGTGACCTCGCCCCGCTCACGGGCGCGCAGGAGCCGCAGGTACGTCTCCTGCAACAAGTCTTCGATGTCATCCTCGCTTCGGAACTGGTTGCGCAGCCAAGCCCTCAGCATCGGCTCGTGCGGCTGCACATGTTCGGCAAACCAGCGGGTCATGGCGGGATCGGCCGGGGGCATGGGGGAAGGTCAACGACGGCGCACTGAGGAAAATGGGGCGAAGGTTGGAAGACGTTACTTCCCAACCTGCAAACCCGCACCACCTCGCACGAGAAATTTTTACCAAGGACGCAGAAGGAGCTCAGTGCGGACGCATTCGATCACGAAGACCGAAGCGGCGAAGGCGGGGCCCGGTGATTCACCGACTCCCCGCTTCACCGACTGACCGGCTCACGGAATCCGCGGCTGCAGCCGCAGCCACATCGATCCGGCCGACTTACCTCCTCCTGACTCCCAACTCCTGAACTCTAGCTCCTTCCCCTCGCGCCTCCTGCGCCTCTTCGCGGCCAACCGGTCCGACGCCCGCACCTGTGTCGATCGTTGTTCCTCCGTGGTTGGATGGTCTGGCCAGCGGTAGACCTGACGGCGCGAGGCCCGAGGCGAGAGGCGCGAGCGCGGAAGACCGGAAGAAGCGGCAAGGCCGGAGGCGTCACTGCGAGGCGTTACCCATGTCCTGAAACCATTGCGTCACCTATGTCCTGATAGTGCACCGATTGCCGGCGGTCGGTGAAAGCTGGACCGATGACAGGGCTAAAGCCCACCGCTTCACCGACTGACCGATTCACCGAATCCGCGGCAGCAGCCGCAGCCACATCGGCCGATCCCCATCGATTCGGCCGACGGCCCTTCCGAC
>JACCEB011016902.1_pt1 | contig 10229 bp, 15 predicted proteins | sample 7454761 | NCBI WGS metagenome assembly JACCEB01 (sample SAMN15323454, study PRJNA562643) | freshwater metagenome | isolation source: river surface water | place: USA:Blue River Watershed | collected 2017-08-18
CACCAAATAAAAACGTTACCTTCTTTTTCTTGTAGAATAGGTACTGCGTAATGGTCAATGATGTATGGTGATGTTTTAAACCCTGAATATGGGAATACCCCTACCGAGAATAAACCACCAGGTGCTCCGTGACCCATCATCATAATTCGGTCGTGCTCCTCCATCATCCTCAACAATTCAGTTTTAGTTACACCTCCTTGGACAACTGTTTTATTAGGAATATCCTTATAAACAATATCCAAGAACGTCGTCGAGTTATCTTCTGGATGTATAATTAATGTTTTCATATTTCAAAGATATGCGATAAGTTTGGATATTCCAAAAAATATTTAATATAATACTTTATCTATTATATAATTGGTCGATAATATTGTTCAATTGTTCTTCATAACCTTCCTCAGTGTGACAACGGTCATTTACGGTTTCAATAGAGTGAATCACTGTGGTGTGGTCTCTATTACCGATTGTCTCACCAATTGACTTTAATGAATAGTTGAACTCGGCTTTCATAATTTTGCAGTAGATGTGTCTAGCTTCGGACACTTCTTTCTTTCTACATCTCGAAAGGACATTTTCAACAGTCACACCAAAATTTTCTGAAACTATTTTCAAAACATCTTTTGGTTGAATGAATTTTCTTTTGAGTTTTTTGTTTTTAGTTACTAATTCACTCTCTTTAATACCTGGAAAAACATAAGGACTTACCATATTATAGTTTTAATGTTTAATATAACTAATACCACCTTGGGTACCATTTAAAGGATTACCGTATTTTTTAACCGCATCTTCTCTTGAGATGATTTTAGAATTCTTGTGATAGATTGTATATCTCCAAGGTCTATCAGGGAATCTTGGTGTGATTCCACTCCAACGAGAGTGTACTGAAGGTGAATACTTTTCTAGTCTAACAACTCGACCTTCAAGAACACTATCATCAGAAACTTCTAAGTAAGGCATACCCTCGTACAATTTAGCTCTACTTGGGCAATTATACATTACTGAATATCCACACTCCATTGATATTTCTAAATCTTCATTACTTCTCGCAGAGATTAATAATGCAACATTTGTAGGTACAATATTCTTTTTTTCTTTCGACTCAAACTCAATAAGTTTTTTTAAGTTTGACCCAAACTTTTTTATCGCATCCTGTGGAGAATCAAAAATATCTGTACAGATACCCTCCTTTAATTCAACTTTAAATTTTTTAAATTCCATAATTTTATCCGTTTGTATGTGTTCGTAACAAAACCTCTTCTCTCATTGCTCTTTCTTCGTTTCTGATTTGGAAGGCTTCATTTCTGTTTATTTCAATATCTCTTGGTTGTTCAAGAACAGCATCAGGTTCTTCTAACATAACTTCTCGTGTCATTCTATCAAGAGAAAATTCTCTTAATGACCAATCCTCTTTTGTTCTCAATTCATCGGATAATAAAAAACGATTAGTTCTAGCATCTTTATCTTTAGAAACATCTTGGATTAGTTTTCTGATATCATCAGTTAATTCTGTATCAAGTGAATCAACTCTAGTATCCTTTTGATTCCAAAAAGAAAATTCAGGTTCCTGTTTATCTAAAGAATAAAATGACGCTACTTTATATCCCGTGATTTTATTGATACAATAAATTAAAACACCTCTTGATGAGTACTTAATAAAGTATTCGGGATTACCTTCAGAAGTTGTACACCATTTTGTATTTGAACCGTACTTTTTAGAAGAGTAATAGGTTAGTGGTCTAACTAATAACCATTCATCAGTGTCTAGTATTTTAACCACTTCATTTTCCAACTCTTTAGATTGTACTTTAATGTCGGCGAGACTTAATTGATTAGAAATCTCCTCAAACGTTTTGTATTTAGTTAAATCATTTTGAGATATTAATCCTCTTTCGTTATAATCACAAAACTTTCTCCAGTCATTTAAATCACTATGATAGAAAAACGCATCGATGAATCTCCACATCATCATAATCTGTATTTCCGAAAAGTTATCAAGCTCTTCCATCGTAATAAATGGAAACGTGTTTACGATTTCTCTTTTAATGTCCGAACATTGGTCTCTTAATGTTTTAGTATTTTTCATTAATCTAAGTAAAGTATCTGTATACTTACTTTTTTTATCGGGACTAAACAATTCAAGAACATCTACAATGTTTAGTACGTTTTCTGGATTGGTTTTTAAGTCTTTAATCTTTGACATTTTTAGAATAATTTATAATTAAATGTACGAAATTTTTATGTATATAACAAATTATTTTTTACTTCTATCCCATTTTGCCTTTCTTAATTCGGGGGATAACATATGAGATTCGTCAATTGTATGTTCAATTTTTACTCTTATACAAGTTTGAGACAAACCACAATTCATTAAATAATTGTTTATATATCCCATCATATTTGCACTTCCAATTGGGTTAGCAGAGTGAATATAAATTTGTGGCAATGGTATTCCTTTTTCCATACTTTTTGCTACCAAGTATTTGGCACAATCCATACCAGTTTTTTCATTTACTATATTATCATAATTCAAAGTGAAATTATTTTTGACGTTTGTATAGTATTCGTACATAGATTCTTCACCTAAGTCGTGGTCAAGAGAAATTACTTCATAATTTTCTAATCCGTTTAACATTATATGAGAAACAAACTCATCATAATTTCTAACTACTTTCCAATTCTCTGAATTCGGTGTCCTGACATCATCAAGGTACAACCATATTTTTTCTTTAATCATTCTTTTTAAATGGTTTTGAATATTCAGGATACAATCTTTTCCATATTAATCCTGTAATATCTTTATTATCAATAAGTGCAAAAAGAATTGATTGGATTTCTTTTGGTTTTTTTAAAACCACTTCCGCCATTTCTTTTCTTGTCATATTTTCTTTTATTTCTTTGAGGTGTATCAGTTCCGCCATTGTCTTAGTGATATTAAACATTGACGTTAATTTACTCACCTCATTTTTCACCCAATCATAAAATTCATCGGGAACTTTATCTAATATGTCGTCCAAAGGTCGGTTATCTTTCAAATACTCCCAAATATCTCTATTAGAAATATTTGTCAATATTTTATGCAATCTAACATATTCATCCCCTTTGATTTTCATTCTAAAACCATTTCGGAATCGAATGACATATCCTTCCTTATCCTTACTAATTTCCTCTTTTAGTAGGTCATAACTTTCTCCCCAGGTCTTATAAAGTGTAACAACTTTAAATCCGAGGTTATTGATAAGATTTTTAAATCTAATATCCTCATCATTGCCGAAATGGATATTAACTTCATTACCGGTTTTTGTTTCAATTATACCCAACAACACCAAGTCTTCAAAATCATATTGACACACAATTCTATTCTCGTGGTATATGATTTCAAACAAATATGTATATTGTGGAATCAATCTATTAAAGTTATATTTTTCTAATAACTCCTTCCCTTTGATTGCTTGGGGGGAAGTAAATGAACCACGCGTTGCGATTACCCACTCACCGCTATAATTAAAAAGTATTCCCAATGAGCCGTCCATCTTTTCATAGACTTCATAATCTTCATTTGGAATTTCTTCGGGTGTGTGTTCCTCGTAATTAAAAAATTTTTTAAATGGTCTCGCAACAATTTCACCTTTTGAATTTGTTACCAACCCTCTACATTGAATTGTAACCTCATCCCATAATTTTTCATACTGAACTTTCGGAGAATAGTTCCAAATCGTTAAGTCTAATGTTGGGTGAACTTGTCTGTGTAACAAACCATCTTCGTAATATTTCTCTAATGTTTCTATCACTCTTTCATATGTTGTAACAAATCAATGTGATGGTCAAGTGCACCAAGTTCGGAACCGGTCGGTAACTTCTTTAACATCTTCATCACTGACTTTAATTCGTATGGTTCGAAATCAGGATTACCATCCATACCAATGTCCATACGGCGACCGTTGGTAATCTTTGAGTTGTGTGGTAAATGACAATGTCCGTGTAGGTGAACTCTTCCTTTACGTAACCCATTCCAACTAGATATTGGAAAGTGCATACATTCAATCGTTTCACCTTCGTATTGAAATTGTTCAAACCAACTAACTGACAAAAACAATCTTTTAATATTATCTCTATTCCTGTCGATGTGGTGGTCGTGGTTACCAAGAATCAAATGAATGTTCTTACAAATTAATCTATTATAAAACTCTTCAATGTTTTCAAACCCACCGAACGACCAGTCGCCCAAATGAATTAAAATATCATCTTGTCCAACTACATTATTAATGTTGTCTATAATCGCAGCATTCATCTTGTCGATAGTATCGTATGGTCTTGTTTGTGTTTCAGGAACCGAGCCGTCAGGCATACGCCACTCGGTCACACCTCGACAAATGTTTTTATGTCCGTAGTGAGTATCGGATGTAATCCATATCTTTTTACTACTATCTAATTTAATCATATTAAGAAAAATCTGTTGATGTACTTACACGAAGTCCATCGATTATTAAATCATCGTACTTTTCACTATCTAACCAGAACGAACCGTGACCTCTCACTCTTTCTTTTTTTCTATACTCTTCGTTAACAACTAATCCGTCTGGTTCACCCCAATTCAACGACATAAGAATAAACTCATTCACCTCCATTTCTTCTCCGTATTCGTCAACAACACGTCCATCTCGAATGAATTTAAGTAGTTCTTCTTTGTTGGAATAGTACTTGTTATTATGAAAGTTCCAACAGAATTTCCAACCGCTACTTCGTTTACCCAAATGAATATTTGTTCCATTGATGAACGTATCCCAAGGTGATTCTGAATTCCATTGGTCGTCAATTGGAACTTGAAATCCACGTTCAATGTCATTTGGTGACAATGTCATTTTTCGAATATCATTTTCAAGACGAGTCTTCCGTGATTCCATTTCTTCTACTGTCGGAATCCTATAATAATTTGTTCCCATAATGTGATAATGTGTCCTATAAATAAATTTATATAATTTTATTGATATTACAAAATTTTTAAAAAAAAATCCCCGATTTTTCGGGGATTCATTTTATAACTTGACGTTGAAACGGTCTCTCATCTGTTTAACCTTTTCATCAGGTACTCCGTGAACATTCTCCCCTCCGTGGCGATTTTCGACAATTAACGTGTGAACACGATACTTGTATCTTTCAGCAATTTCAAAGTACTTTTCCATCTCCCATTCTTCAGTAAAGGTGTTAGCCACAACGATTCGACTGAACTCATTCTTCATTCTTTCCGCACATTTTAACAGACAATCATTGTGGGCTTCTTTTAATTTTGTCGCATCAAAATTATAAGTCCCCTTTTCGTTTATAAAGAAGTTGTCTGCCGATAAAACATCGGGATTATCACCTCTTACACATCTTAAAATGACTTCCCCAAGAGTAGATTTCCCTGAACCAGGAACACCTCTCAATAGTATTAAATCACCTATGTACTCTTTATCACTCATAACGTTATTTTATAAATATCTACCCCCACAAAAATACTAAATAGATTCGTAATCTATATCACCATAATCATCAAAATCATCATTTTGGTCGTGTCCTTCACCATCCTCTTGTACTTTTCTATACGCTTCACAAACACTTCTCGCCATCACAGTATGTGTCCAAGATTGTACACAACTTCTTGAACATTGAATGGTGTATTCTTGTTCTTCATTGTTTTCCCAATCCTCATCATCTTCACATTCGTCGGTATTGATGCTTACGGATACATCCTCTCTACTCATTTTATCACATTCTTCAATGATGTCATTTCTGAATGATTTAAGTTGTTTTAAGGAATTGAAATCAAAACTAAAACTCCCTAAATCAGAACTAAGAGTAATCGATACGTGTTCGGAATCACTTTCTTTATATTGGTTTTCCTTTACATAACTAACATTATAATTGTCACAATCCCCAAAGTCAACAAATGATTCGCTAGGATAAAGACCTAACCAATAACCATCGGTATTTTCTTCCCTCATTTGTTTATATTCCTTCTCTAACGATTGTAACTCTTTAATGGCGTTTGAGTATCTTTTCTCAAAGTCCTTCTCCCATTTTTTAGTACGTTTTGGCATATATCTTAATTTACTGGTTTATATAACATAGGTGCCTGTCCATACACCGGAAGTTTGCCATCCCATTTGTTAATCCATTCTAATTGTAATAACATAGGTGTAATTGTCTTTTGTTTTAGACTATTAGCCTCTGCTTCGGCCTTAGCAGATGTTAACATTGCCTGAGCATTACCTTGTGCGGTTGCAACTTTAATCTTAGCCTCCGCCTCTGCTTGTTTAACTTTGTTCTCTGCCATCAAAGCCCCTTGAACCGCATTGTTCTTAGCCTCAATTGCTTTCTTAAATGTTTCAGGATATAATAGATTAGATGTGAATTGAGTAATAACAAATCCTTCCTTTCCTAATTCTCCATCTAAAATTCTACGAACCTCAATTTCGAACTTCTGACGATTACTAATTAATTCGTCTGCGGTGTAAACGTTAGTTGCTAATCTGAACGCATCAAACACTGCGGTCTTTAAAAATCCTTCTTCGATTTGGTCCAAACTTCTACGATACTTAGCGAAGATTTGTGGAACCTTTTCTCTCTGTACTGAGTAGTTAATGATTGGTGAAACGTGAAACTCACTACCATCTTTACTATTCACTACGAACGAATTCTCACCCGTATATTCCTTGTGTTGAATGAATGTCGGGAACTCGTAAATTGAGTGGGTAATCGGGTTAAAAAACACCATACCTGTCACTTCTACCACATCACTAACTCCTTTATTATCACCATACTGGTTTACTTTGACACCCACGTGTCCTGCATCAATTCTCTCGCAAGAGAAAAATAAAAATACTAATGTAAAAAATCCTAATACTCCTGCACCAATTGTCTTCATAAGTTTTTGTAATTTTAATTGTTTTTCTAATCTTAATTGTTCTTCTTTTTCTGCACGCTCCGCCATTTGACGGGCGTATCTTTCTTCAAACGATTCGAATGCCATATTATTTTGTTTTAGTTTTCTACCATTTCATAAGTCATTTCAAAAATATCAGGTTTACACGGATAGTACTCACCTTGTACACCTCTAATGATATAATCACCAATTGAGGCAATCATTTCACCTTCTAAGGTTGGTATCTTAATACATTGATTACCCTCAGAATCTTTTGAAACAATAAAATGTGACACTTCACTAATTGAGAAGCAATCTAAACATCTAAAATTACCGTCGTATTGTACCGCATCTATTACTACGGGTTTTTTTCTAAATCTTGCCATATTATTTGTTTTTAATTGGATGATGAGGAGGTAAAGGAAATTCTGATTTCTTTTTCTTTCTCGTCTTTATGAATTGTTCATCATTTTTAACACCATCAAATTGTTTTGGATTTCTTTTCTTTTTAGGTTGTAGTTCTTCGGGGTTGATATAATCCAATTCAGTCTCTCCTGGTTCAATATTAATATACTCACCAACAAATTTATCCATATTGATATAGTAATAGATAAAGATTATAGTAAACAGCCCAATTAAACCTGAAAAGATGTTGAGTATTGTATTTGCTGCGGTTAATCCAGGAAAAACAATAAATGTCACAATTGCGAACGCACCGAATCCGACAAAGATTGGTGTCGCTGTTTTTTTAGAGAAAACTTTTTTAAATAATTCTTTCATAGTGTTTGATTTAGTAAGTTAAAGGATGGTTAGGTTCAAAGTTCTAATTAAATAAATCGTAAAGGAGTTTTAAAGTTTGATGAATAACTGTTGACATCTTGATTATTAATTTTTGAATTCATTAACGATATCTTACTATCAGACTTTGCTAGTTTGTTTCAAATGACTTGTGGCCATTCGTCTTGATTTATTAATCTTCCCTTCTCCCCTAACCAATATTTTATTCAGCACCAACCAATGTAACGTGGTTCCATTGGTCAAGCTGGTCTTGTAAAATTTCGATTCTCTCCTCAAGGCTCTTAATCATTTTATCTTTCTCAACCACATTTATTTCTGCGTGTTTAATAACAGGCTCACCTTCACCCCATCTTCCACCAGCTTGTTTTCCTGAAACACAATTAAGTGATTTTAATAATTTAACCTGATTTTTCAACTCTGACATTTCAAAAATCTTGTCATATATAGGAAGATTTGCCTTGTGAATTGAAGTCTTCAAAACAATCAATTCATTTGTCAATTGCATCCATTTACCAATAGACTCTGTTGCGGAGTATGGACGTGGATTACCTTCGTCAACAACATTATATTGTGACGCCTTCTGAAACTCTTCGTGTATTAAACCTACGAGTTTATTTTTCTTTTTAAGTGCTTGTTTAATATTCATAAAATAAAATTTAAATAATATTTTTTTAATTTCCAAATTTTTTATAAACTTTTCCGTAAAATTTGTAATTTTCTATTACGGAATCTTTTTCTCCCATAGATTCAGCAACTTCCTCAGTTGCGAAGATTGCGTCTACCGGACATTCTGGTTCACACGCCCCACAGTCAATACAAGTTTCTGGATTTATGTATAGTTGTTTACCAAACAAATCCGCTTTTGACATTGTGGTTATCTCACTACCTAATCTATCTGTGAATATAGGACCATTAATCGCATCTACGGGACAAACCGCAACACAACTCGTGTCCAAACAATTAATACATTTCTTTCCAATAATATATGACATAAAAATTAGTTGTCAAACCAAAAAACAAATCTTGTTTTCATTCCGTTATTCTCCAAGGATTTCATTAAATCCAAAACAGCAAGAAATTGGACGTTAACATATACATCTTCGTCCTCTTTCTTTTTCATTTCATCAATCAACATTTCATATTCCGTTAAGGATAACCAAGAGTGTGAATGTAAATCGGGATTATCAACAAAGAGTGGTTTTTCTTTATCTCGGTCACCATAGTATAATTTGCATCTATTATTCTTATTCCACTTCAACGCATCTTCTAATGTTGTTTCATTATCCCCCTCACCTTTTTCGGTAATGTAGAGACGACAGGCGTTTTGAACGTCATAACTCATATTACCTTCGGGTAAACCTTTAGGGTCAATACCAAATTCTAAATCAGCATCGTGCCTAACTCTACCATTTGTTAGATAACCGAATACACCGTAGTTTCTACCTAAATTAAGCTCTTCGGAGAATGACTGCCAAAATGGTTCGTCTCGTTTGTCATCTTTATCTCTGAATTCAATGAATCCGTGAATGTCACATCCCATAGTTTTATATTTTCTGTTTTATAAAAAGTTCTATTCATCCAAAATTCCTCAATCTTTATTACTTCATTAAAGAACATCCATTCTTTTGGATGTTTACTTTTTAATAAAGAAAGAAGTTCCTCTTTTGTTACAAATAATTTATTTTTTTCAAATCCATATTCATTTTTATTGTGAACATACTTGTCCTCAAATAATGATGATAGGTTATTTAGATTAACAAATTTAAAGTTAACATCTTTGTCAATAATTGAATTACAAAGTGTTCTCCATAAATCTGTTGACCAATGCTCTGCTCGGTTTTCTTTGAAAAGATTAATTGTCGGTAGAAGTTCTAATTCATTCAATCTCCTCTCTCTTGCGTATGTTAGAACTTCCGTATGAAATGCCGTGATGAAATGTTTTTCGGGTTCTCTGTACACAAAATGATTTATATTCTCACTCCCCGAATAATATTCTCTTAAATCTTTATGACTATCATATTTTGAAAAGGCTAAAGGTTTGGTATAATCATTCAACCACCTGCTACCACACTTAAGTGGTGCAAGCACACTCACACCATCCTTGTACCAATACCTTTTTAATACCATTTATAAAATATAACATTTTATTTTGATTCTATCAATAAAAATTTCTTAAAACTTGAATCACATCCCAAGCATCTTCCAACGCATTATGTGTAACTATGCCCTCCACATTAGTCCTTTCTTTACATTGTGTGAGTGATGGTAATGATGTATCATTATTCCAATCAACACAAAGAATTGCGGGGTCTAATACTCTCTGACGAGTTCTGATTAACTTCTGCCACCAAGGTAATTCTTGTAAGAATAGTTTGTCGAATGTTCCGAAGTTTTTACCTGCCACATTGATGGTAATTGGTTTAGTATTTCCATTAATCACCGGTCTCATATAACCATCTTCAAGTGTAACATGACCATTACTATTGTTTGATTGGAAATAACCATTTGCCTCTAACCACCAATAGAATTC
>JACCEB011722943.1_pt1 | contig 10229 bp, 10 predicted proteins | sample 7454761 | NCBI WGS metagenome assembly JACCEB01 (sample SAMN15323454, study PRJNA562643) | freshwater metagenome | isolation source: river surface water | place: USA:Blue River Watershed | collected 2017-08-18
AGAACTCGCCCTTCCCCGCTCGAACGATATCGATACCACTAATGTGGGCATAGATGTCGCGCGGGACCTTGATGCCCTGCATTTCGGCTCGGTACTGGGAATTTTGCAGGACTAATTCACTGGGAATCACCTTGGCGCGAAGGATTTCCTGTCCGTGATAGATGTCATGAATAAAACGGTTCAGGGCAGTGACACGTTGCCGCAGGCCCCGATCAAGCATCTGCCACTCGAAAGCCGGCAGGATTCTCGGAATCAAATCAAAGGGGATCAGCCGCTCAGTCCCCTGCTCATCGCCGTAGACATTAAACGTGATGCCTACCCGACGAAAAAAAAGATCCGCCTCCGTGCGGGCCCGCTCCATCTCCTCGGGAGATTGGGCCGAAAGCCATGACCAGAACTTCCGATAGTGGCCAAGCGGCATGGCCTCGCCACGGGTCTCAAGACCCATGACCTCATCCACACTCGGCGGACGTTTGACGGCGGTGGCCACCGCTGACCGAAGAAGGCTTGCCATAATTTAGTGTCTCCTGATGCTTATTAAGCAGTTACCGTGCCATCTAACGGGCATGGCTTTTGCTGACGTCGGAAGCGAAGGGAGATGATTGTGGATCAGAGTGAGACTGGCGGCCGCATTAATGTTTTCACCTACGGGTCACTAATGCTGTCGTTTGTTTTCCAGCGTGTTGCGGGCCGATGCCCTGAATCCATCGAGGCGATCTTGGATGATTGGCGGCGGGTCCGAGTCGATAATGAGACCTTTCCCGCGGCAGTGCCTGCAGATGGCGAAAGGGTCCGCGGCATTCTCTGGCTAGGCCTGTCAGCCCATGAGATCGCCCGGCTCGATCAATTCGAAGGCGAGCACTATCGGCGCGTAACTGTTCGTGTACGAGACTTTTCTGGCGAAGACTACGCCGCGGAGGTCTATCAGTGGTCACGAACTGATGGTCTGATCAATGAGCCCTGGGATATCGACTGGTTTAAAACCGTCGGAATTAAGGACTTCTCCAGCAAATATCTCTAGGCGCCCGATTCCCCAAGTCGGTGCATTGCATCGACATCGTGGTGCACTCACTCCCGCTTAAGCGGCAGTCAACGGCCAAATCTCGACCCATTCTCGGCCACCAGAGCGGCAAATCCCCGGGCGTTACACCGCCTCCCCGGCTGGCACGCTATTTGCATACTGTCTTGTATACAAATAAGGATCCCAATGAACGCCCGCCATCCTCCCGTGTCCCCGGACAACGCCTGGATTGAGCATTTCGATCGGCCGATGATGGAGCAGCCCTCGGGCAGCTTGTCCGGCCTTCGATTTGCAGTAAAGGACAACATCGATGTCGCGGGGGTTCCGACCACTGCGGGCTGCCCCGAATTCGCGTTTACGCCCTCGACGCATGCGACTGTTGTCGCAAAGCTCTTAAGCGCTGGCGCGGTGCTCTGCGGAAAAACAAACCTCGATCAATTCGCCTGTGGACTAAACGGCACACGCTCTCCTTTTGGTCCAGTGCCCAACGCAGTCAACCCTGCTTATGTCAGCGGCGGCTCAAGCTCAGGTTCAGCCTTTGTTGTTGCAAGCGGTCAGGTGGACTTCTCGCTCGGCACTGACACTGCTGGATCAGGCCGCGTTCCCGCAGGCTTAAATCATATTGTGGGCCTCAAACCAACGAAGGGCCTAATCAGCACGCAGGGTGTCTTACCTGCTGCCCGAAGCGCTGATGCAGTTTCAATTTTTTCCCGAGATGTTCGGACTGCTTGGCGGGTCCTGCTCTCGGCGATGGGGCCCGATGCACAGGATCCCTATTCACGAGATCTGCCGCTAAACGCAATACCGCTGCCGAAGCAGTTTCGATTCGGCGTCCCGGATCATCTCGAGTGGTTCGGCGATCAGCAGGCAAAAGCAGAATTCGACAAAGCCATCGCGCATTGCATCCGTCTCGGCGGCACTCCGATCACCATTAATTATCAGCCGCTTGCTGATGCGGCCGCCCTACTTTACGGCAGCGCCTTACTTGCCGAGCGACTTGAGGTGCTTGAGTCATTTTTCAAAGCGCATCCGCAGGCGGTGATTGAGCCTGTCAAAACCCTTCTCACACCCGGCATGGCAGTGTCGGGCACCGATGTCTTTCGAGCCCAAACACAGCTGCGCACATTCGCTCAGCAGGCAGCGATCATGTGGAAATCGATCGACGTATTGCTCGTACCGACTGCGCCAACAATTTATCGCATCGATGAAATGCTGGAAGATCCAATAGAGCTGAATCGTCGGCTGGGCTATTACACCAACTTTGTAAATCTGCTGGATTACGCGGCAGTCTCGATTCCCTCAAGTATTCGGACCGATCAGCTGCCCTTTGGTATCACCTTCATCGGGCCTGCTGCCAGTGACTGGCAGCTCGCCTCGCTCGCGTTGCGCTATGAGCAGTCCAATCGCGCTAGCCCAGCCGATTCACCAGAGGGGTCCGGTGCTCTTGCGCTGCCTGCAGGTTCCGATTCAACGAAAGCAGCGGTGGTGAACGTTGCAGTTGTCGGCGCGCATCTGAGCGGCATGCCTCTCAATGGACAGTTGACTGAGCGTGGGGCACGGCTGATCCAAACCACAACAACCGCATCGACCTATCGGCTTTATGCACTTGCCAATACACATCCAGCAAAGCCTGGGCTCCTCCGCGTTGAAGACTCTGGCAAGCCGATTGAGATCGAGGTTTGGCAAATGCCGATGGCCGAATACGGAAGCTTTGTGGCGATGATCCCAAAGCCCCTTGGTATCGGACAGATTGAGACCTGTGACGGCGAACTTGTTCAAGGCTTTCTCTGCGAGCCCTCGGGCCTTCAGGGCGCCCAAGATATTAGCGAGTTTGGCGGCTGGCGGCGCTACACGGCTTCGCTCAACACACAGACCCCGACGGCCTAAACGCTTCGACTTTAATTTACCCCCCACCCACCCCTAGGAGAGCATCATGAAAAACGTCAAGGATTCTTCACCCAGTGGCAACAAGGTCCAACCGATAGCGTTGGACGCGCGGCGCACCGTGCTCAAAGCAGGTGCTGCTGCTGCCGTAACACTGGCAGCGCCGGCGATTGTTAAAGCACAGGCGGGTCCCAAGATTCGAGTTGGCTATTGGCCAGTCGCATCCGGCATTCCGTTTTTTGCCGCTGTTGAGCGGGGGTTTTTTAAAGAGGCGGGACTGGATGTTGAAGCCGTCCGTTTCGCCAGTCCACAGCAGGTTGCGGAAGCTATGCTCGCCGGTCGGCTTGAAGGCAGCTCTAACGGCACCGCCTCTGCGGCGCTCGGAATCGCCGAACTGGCTCAGCCCGGGCTACTAAAGATTTTCTGCACCAACCCGACGAATGCAAAATTTGTTTTAGACCAATTTATTGTGGCAAAAGATAGCCCCCTGAAGTCGGTGGGTGATCTCTCTGGAAAAAAAGTTGGCTGCGGCCCTGGTGTTCAAAACGTGACCCTGACCCGGGCGGTCTTAGAGCGGGCCGGATCGAAAAATAATCAGATCATTGAATTGCCGATTGCTCAGCACGTTGCCGCGATTGCAGCAGGGCAGGTCGATGCCTGTTACACGCTTGAGCCCACCGGAACAGTCGGGCGTCTAAACGGAACGACCCGTAATCTGGAGGTTGGCGTGATCGCAAAGTATGTCCTCGGCGATCCGATGGCGCCCTGGCATGGCGGATCCGCCAGCCTGACATCGGAATTTATCCAGAAGAATCCGGAGGTCACACGTCGATACATTACCGCTTATCGACGTGGGGTCGACCTTGTGAAGAATAAGCCTGCCGAGGCGCGGCCCTTCCTGAAGGGCTACACAGCAATCGAGGGTGCGCTCACTAACGAGGTGCCGATGGCCGATTACATGTTCTCGACAGACTTTAAGGCCTCGGACATTGCGGCCTTCCAGAAGTTTTTTGATCTGTTCTCAGACCGCGGCATTTTCAGTAAACGCATTCTGATCGACAGCATTCTGTACAAAGGCTAATCATGTCTAACGAAGGCGTCAGCGCTAACGCCCCAACCCCTTGGTCTGATACTCGGGCCGAGGGGACTGCACCGCCACGCAAAACGGCTGATCTTGCAAAATTTCTTCCGATCGTTGGGCCAGTAGTCCTTGTTTTGATTTGGGATATGGTGGTGCGCTTTGGGCTGATCAAGGCGATCCTTTTACCCCCACCTGCCGATACGATTGTGGCCCTCGTCTCCGGTATGCTGGGCGGCCCGCTGCTGTTTGACTTTTGGGTCACGCTGTATCGAACGCTGGTCGCCTTCGGAATTGCGGTGATTTTGGGCATGCCGCTGGGCATCGCGTTGGGCAGTAATGAACGGGCCTACCGCAGCGTTGAATTTGTGATCGATTTTTTCCGATCTACACCAGCCTCGGCTCTCATCCCGCTGTTTTTACTGATTTTTGGCACATCAGATATCAATAAAATAGCCATTGCCTGTTTTGGAGCCTGGCTCTTGGTGGTGTTCAACTGTGCTTATGGTGTGATTAATGCGCGCAAGCAGCGCATTGCAGCTGCCAAGGTGATGGGCGCATCCCGTTGGCAGATTTTTAAAGATGTCCTGATCTGGGAGAGTCTTCAGGCGTCCTTTGTTGGTCTGCGCTCAGCAGTATCGATGGCGCTGGTGATCGTGGTGGTTGCCGAGATGTTCATCGGCTCGGAAAGTGGACTGGGGCATAAAATTATCAATGCCCAGCAAGTCATGAACACCAAGATGATGTACGCCGCAATCATGTCTGCAGGCATTCTGGGCTACGCGCTTAATGTTGCATTTCTTGCAATCGAGAGAAAGATTGTTCACTGGAGCGGAAGATGACCCAGGTAATTAATGCGCCAATGATGATCGATGTCCCACAGCGGCATTTTCGACCGGGACCGCTCGGCACGCACATTACCATTCGAGGCCTCACAAAATACTTTGCCGGCTGGCCGCTCTACGAGAACTTTGATCTCGATATCCCAAAGGGCAAGATTGTTTCGATCTTTGGGCCGAATGGCTGTGGTAAGTCCACCCTGATTAATATGATTTCTGGACTCATCCCGATCGATTCGGGAGAAATTCTTTTCGATGGCAAGTCTCTCAAAGATACTACCATTGGATATGTATTTCAAAATTATCGCGAAGCACTGTTTCCGTGGTGGCGAACGATTGACAATATCGCTTACCCACTGAAGCTCATGGGAAAATCCAAAGCTGAGGTTGACCGCCGTGTCGAGGAGCTGGTCGACTCTTTTGATGTGAAGTTTGACCTGAACCGCTACCCATATGAGCTTTCCGGAGGGCAGCAGCAGACCGCTTCAATCATGCGTGCCCTCGCTCCAAATCCAGAAGTTCTCTTTTTGGATGAGCCATTTTCTGCGCTCGACTTTGAGATGACGCTTTTCATTCGAGAAAAGCTCCAAGAAGTTTTTATCAAGACCCAGACCACCATGATGCTGGTTTCCCACGACCTCGAAGAGGCCGTCTATCTTGCCGACCAGATTTTGCTGTTGACCAAGCGGCCCACCTCAATCGCCGATATACTCTCTTACGACGATCCTCGGCCTAGGACCACTGCGACGCTATCCGAAGCCAGCTTTATTGAGACAAAAAAGCGAAGCCTAGAAATTTTCCAGCGCGAAGTTCGAAAATGATCTCCCAGTCAGTCTCCGAGAATTCGCGCTCCTTGCTCAGTGAGGACGCCTACCAACAGATCAAGGATGCAATCAGCAATTTTCTGCTTATTCCTGGAGATCGATTTACTGAGTCGCAGCTATCCGAGCAGCTCAATGTCTCTCGTACCCCGATTCGGCAGGCGCTTTTTCGTCTCCAGCAAGAGGGCTTCGTGGAGGTCTTATTTCGCAACGGCTGGCGGGTATTGCCACTTGATTTTGCACAATTCGATGCCCTTTATGACTTTCGAATTCTGATTGAGACCGATGCGATTCAAAGGCTATGCGATGGCCGCTCGCCAGGCGGCATGCCAAAACTTAACCCGGGGCTTCAGGCCTTAAGTGAAATCTGGCTTGCGCCAAAAACAAAACGACTATCCGAGGCCCAGCAGGTAAGCCAGCTCGATGAAGCCTTCCATTGTGCAATTGTCGAGGCTGCAGGAAACTCCGCAATCGCCAGAACCCATCGGGAAATCACCGAGAAAATCCGGGTTATTCGGCGCTTAGATTTCACACGCAGCCCAAGAATCGACACGACCTATGATGAGCACGCGAAAATTCTCCGCGCTATCCTGAACCAGCGGGCCGACCAGGCCCGCATGCTGATTAAGGCCCATATTGAAGTCAGTCAGCTTGAAGTCCGCAAGATCACGCTGCATCAGCTCGAATCGGCCCGCAGTCGACCAAAAATATCACGCGAGCTTGCCGAGGGCTAGCCGTAGATGTCCGAGTGTGCGATCGGGATTCTGCAGTTTTTCCAGGCCAAATAGGCCCACCCGCCAGCTTCTGAAGTCGGCCCTTTCATCGCACTGAAGGGGGACTCCAGAGGCCGTCTGCAGGCCAAGCGAGATGAATTTTTTTCCGGATTGAATCTCCGGATCGGCGGTGTAGCTGACCACGACACACGGCGCTTGAAAACCCTCAGCAGCAACACTTGGATACCCATAGCCCTCAATGAGCTGGCGGGCACGCATTCCGAGGTCTTCTTGCTGTTGTCGGGTCTGCTCAAAACCACAATTGCGGGTCTCCTGCATGACGTCGCGCAGGCGAGTGAGCGCATCAGTCGGCATGGTGGTGTGATAAACGTGGGATCCCGACTCGTAAGTCTCTACGACCTGAAGCCACTTTTTCAGATCACAGGCGTAGCTCGAGCTTACTGTCTGATCAATCGCCGCTCGGGCGCGCTCACTTAACATCACCATTGCACAGCATGGCGATCCACTCCAGCCCTTTTGCGGCGCTGAAATCAGGACATCGACTCCGGTGCTTCGCATATCGACCCACATTGCGCCAGAGGCAATGCAATCCAGAACAAATAGCCCGCCAGCCTGGTGCGTAGCAGCGGCGACCCGACTTAGATAGTGATCCGAGAGAATCATTCCAGCCGAGGTTTCCACATGGGGAGCAAATACAACTGCAGGACGCTCTCGCAGAATCGTTGCCTCAACCTCTTCAATCGGATGAGGGCTCCAAGGGGCCTGCGCATCGGGGCCTGCCTGCCGGGCCTTCAGTACGGTCAATTGATTGGTTATTGCGCCCATCTCAATAATCTGGCTCCAGCGGTAGCTAAACCAGCCATTGCGCAAAATAACAACGTTCTTTCCGCCTGCAAATTGCCGAGCAACGGATTCCATCCCGAACGTACCGCTTCCCGGCACTAGGACCGCCGAGTGCGCGCCATAGACCTCCTTCAGCATGGACGAGATATCACAGACCACGCGCTGAAAGCGCTTAGACATATGATTTAACGCACGATCGGTGTAGACGACTGAGAATTCCAGTAATCCATCGGGATCAACGTTTGGCAGCAGACCCGGCATAGCACTCCCCTTCTTTTGTTCTTCTTTTCCAGCATTTCAACACCAAAGCGCCGCGATTTCAATCTGCCTCGCTTATCTGAATCAAGCGCTCGGCGTGTAAAATCCCGCCATGCACCTAGAAGCTTTTCTTTTTATGGCTCAGGCAGAGGGTTTTACAAAACCTGTGGAAGTCTGCCGCGATCCGGAAGGATTTCTTGACTTCCACGAACACCCCTTCGAGGCTAAGGCCTTAATCCTTGATGGTGAGATCGAAATCGGGGATGCGCAGTACAGTCGTCGCTACCAAGCCGGTGATGTATTCCATTTGACCAAAAATCAACCCCACTGGGAGCGCTATGGCCCAACGGGGGTGCGCTACCTCTCGGCCCGGAAAGATTAGAGCCTCTTTGATTCGACTCAAGTCATCACGAGAACCGAGTGTCAAGTAGCGGATCTCCAGGCAGCATTCTGGGCGTAACGTTGGCTGCCTTTTGCAGCATGACCGCCATGCGTCTTGCTGACCCCTTGCTGCCCGCGATTTCAGATGAATTCAGCATTCTCACAGGTGAGGCTGCGCAAATCGCCAGTGCTTTTGCAATTGCCTACGGCATTAGTCAATTTATCTTTGGACCGCTTGCCGACCGATTCGGTAAGCTCAGGACCCTAGGCTGGGCGGTGCTCTTATCGGTGCTCGCCAACTGTGCGGTAGGGCTTTCTCAGGAATTCAACACGATCGTATTCTGGAGAGCGATTGCCGGAGCAACGACCGCCGGGGTCGTACCGCTGGCGATGGCCTGGATTGGCGAAACCGTCTCATATGCGGATCGACAGACCACCCTTGCTCGGTTTCTCTATGGGGTGCTGGGCGGTGTGATCGGCGGCCAAATTATTGGTGGGGTCTGTGCTGACCTAGGAAACTGGCGGGCAGGATTTTTTCTCACTGCAGCGCTTTACCTTGTTTCTTGGGTGCAGCTGCGGGTCAGCGGTCAATTGAGGGCGCCAGTTGAGCAGTGGCATCCTATGCAGCGTGTAGGTGCACTCAGACATTTTCAGAATGTTTTTTCAGCCCCTTGGTCGCGCTTTATTTTACTGGTGGTCGGCATCGAGGGCTGTTTTCTATATGGCGCATTGGTCTTTATCCCGTCTTATCTTCATTTAGAGCGACATTTTTCGCTTGCCGAGGCCGGCCTGCTGATGGCGAGCTTCGGTTTTGGTGGACTTCTGTACGCCACTACCGCTGGTCGCTTGTTGAAACGACTCGGAGAGGCCGGTCTTGTGCGCAGTGGCGGATTTTTGCTGGGGGTAGCTTTTCTGATGCTGATGATTTCGGGTTTTTGGATCATTCCCGCTATTGCCGTTTTTGCGATCGGCCTCGGGCTTTATATGTTGCACAATACACTTCAGACCCAGGCCACACAGATGACACCAGCCTCCCGGGGTACAGCAGTCTCACTTTTTGCCTGCTCCTTATTTTTTGGCCAGTCGATTGGAATTGCCGCTGCTGGATGGGCTGTTGATCAGTTCGGATTTACGCCGCTTTTCTGGACAGCATCGATTTCGCTAATATTTTTATCAATCTGGATTGCATCGGCACTGAATCGACATCAAGACTCGTCACAGCCCTAGCAGACTTAATTAACTGAGCAGCTGCTGCTCGAGCTCGCCGAGCACCCGATAACAATCCAACACCTGATGCACGGAAGCATTGGGCTCTCGATCCTCGCGAATGGCAGCGATAAATTCGCGATCCTGCAGTTCGATGCCGTTCATGGAAACATCCACCCTAGAAACATCGATTTTTTCTTCTTTTCCGTTAAAGAGGTCATCGTAACGGGCAATATAGGTTCCCGTGTCGCCGATATATCGGAAAAAGGTGCCCAGCGGGCCTTCATTATTAAAGGAAAGTGACAGCGTACAGATAGCGCCATTGGCTGCCTGCAGCTGAATCGACATGTCCATGGCGATTTTTAACTCGGGATGAATCGGGCCTTGAATCGCATTAGCCTTGATAATGGGAGATCCTGTCTGATAGGCGAAGAGGTCCACAGTGTGGGCAGCGTGATGCCATAAGAGATGATCGGTCCAGCTTCGCGGCTGACCCAGAGCATTGATATTGGTACGCCGAAAAAAATATGTCTGAACATCCATTTGCTGGATGTTGTATTGGCCGCTGGCAATTCTCTGTCGGACCCACTGATGGCTTGGATTAAAGCGCCGAGTATGCCCCACCATCGCGACTCGCCTCTGCTGCTTTTGCAGATGCGCGAGCGCCTGGGCGTCGGCCCATGAATCTGCCATCGGAATTTCTACCTGAACATGCTTACCAGCCCGAAGGCACTGCATTGCTTGATCGGCATGAATCTGAGTCGGCGTGCACAAAATAACTGCATCCACATCGGAGCGTGCGAGTGACTCGGAGAGATTCTGTGTGACGTGTAGTGCACCATATTTCGCGGCGACCTCCCGCGCCTGATCCAAATTTCGTCCAATCAGGGAGATGATCTTTGCATCAGGAATATTCTTTAAAGCATCCAGGTGCTTTTTCCCAAAGGCACCGGGGCCGGCCAGGGCAATGCCAATAGTTTTGCTCATGCTTTTGCGTTCTCCAAAATGAGATGGCCAACTGCAGTATTCGAGGCAGGCACATGGAAAAATCGATGCCGCACGACCGGTCTTTTTCCGACCGGAATATCGGCCATAGCGCCGCGGGCAATTAGCCACATCACCAACTCAATGCCCTCGGATCCGGCCTCGCGAACATACTCGATG
>JACCEB010908799.1_pt1 | contig 10228 bp, 15 predicted proteins | sample 7454761 | NCBI WGS metagenome assembly JACCEB01 (sample SAMN15323454, study PRJNA562643) | freshwater metagenome | isolation source: river surface water | place: USA:Blue River Watershed | collected 2017-08-18
AAAAGATTAATATATAGTATTTATGGCATATTCTGGAACATTCCGACCTTCAAATCCTCAAAAATACGCAGGGGATTATAAAAATATCATTTATCGCTCGAGCTGGGAATGCCGGGTGATGAACTGGCTCGACAAAAATCCAAATATTGTGTCTTGGGCTTCAGAGGAAATCATAATTCCATACAAATCTCCTGTAGATAATCGTATGCACCGTTATTTTCCCGATTTTGTCGTCAAAGTTCGTGACAAAGATGGTAAATTTAGAACCATGATGTTGGAAGTCAAGCCCAAGAAACAAACCATGGAACCAGAAAAGAAAAAGCGTGTCACAAAACAGTACATTCAAGAAGTTGTGACATGGGGTGTCAATCAGGCCAAATGGAAGGCAGCAACAGAATATTGTCTAGACCGTGGTTGGGAATTCAAACTTATAACGGAAGACCATCTCGGACTATAACTAAATATCCGATGATAACAAAATCCATACTCACTACACTGACAGAAGAAAAGGTTTCGGCTAACTATCAAACGATGAGCCGAGAATCTATGACATGGTTATTAAAACGAATTGCAGATTTAAGAAACCCCGGTCGACTATCCGTTCCAATAACAAGAGAAAAGTCTCGCTGGACTAGACCATCCGACAGACAAAAGTTTTTGATGGGTGGTCTATACTATTTTGTATATGATCCTAAAGGCAAAAATGATTTACCATACTATGACAGGTTTCCACTTGTTTTACCTCTAAAACGACAATCTGATGGTTTTATTGGCTTAAATATACATTATTTGCCACTTCGTTATAGATTGATTTTTATGAAGAAGTTGATGAATTTTGCAATTTACAATGATGAGGATGAGATTAAAAGAATTCGTATCACATATCCAATGTTGGATGCATCATCTAAGTTGAAAGAATTTAGACCATGTATCAAGCATTATTTGTACAATCACATTAAATCTAGAATATTGGCTGTCGAACCGAATGAATGGGACATTGCACTACACCTGCCTGTACACCAATTCAAGAAAGCACAACCAAAAGCTGTCTGGAAAGATTCAGTAGAAGAAATAAGGAACTAAGATGCCAGTTTCAATTAGCGGTTTTAAATCATCTTTCACCGGCGATTTGGCCAGACCGAATCGTTTTGAGGTTGATGTTCCCATTCCTCTGACACTATTGTCTTATGTAAAGACCAATAGAAGCCTGAAATACAGATGCGAAAACGCAAACCTACCAGGTAGAACACTTGCAACAATCGAACAAAAGACCTATGGTCCTGTTGAAAAGTTTCCGTACCAAAACACATACAACGACATTGATTTGACATTTATTGTTGATGATGATATGTCACAGAAAACATTCTTTGATGCATGGTTGAACTTCATCAACCCATTATACAACAACAATTTTAGATACAAGAGTGATTATTGTACAGATTTGACAATAACACAATATGATGTTACGAATCAACCATCATACTCTTGCAACTTATATGAGGCATTTCCAATTGCAATAAATCAGATGGACCTAGACTGGTCGAATGATGGTTACCACAAATTGTCGGTGACATTTGCATACACCTACTGGAAAAACAATTCTATCCAAGGCCTTGCGATGGAACTGTTGGATTCTCAAATCGGAAATCTTACAGACAAATACGGTGGTCTTGGTGGTACTGCCAAAGGTGCGATTGGTTCAATCACTGATAGTGCCATTGGTGCTATTGGTACGGGAATAGATTCGATAAAAAATGCTTACTATTCCCGTGAAGCTGAGATAGATAGAAATTTTTGATAACAGGAGTGATTAATTATGGCTTTACCTAAACTTGATGTGCCAACATACGAAATTGAATTACCAATTTCAAAGAAGAAAATTAAATATAGACCGTTTCTAGTTAAAGAACAAAAGAATTTGTTGATGGCTCTAGAATCAAATGAGTCCTCAACGATTCAACAGAATGTTCGTGACATACTAAACAATTGTACCTTGACTGAAGGTATCAATATTGACAAATTGCCAATCATTGATGTTGAATATTACTTCATCAATCTCAGAAGCAAATCTGTTGGTGAAATTGTCGAGACAAGATACCGTTGCAATAATGAGGTTGAAGAAAAGGTTTGTGGTAACATTATGGAAGCAAGTGTTAACCTACAGAATATTCAACCATACCAAGAAGAACAAGTTAGTCCAGAAATTCAATTGACTGACAAGGTTATGATTAAAATGAAATACCCTGAGTTTGGTATCATCAAAGATTCTATCAATATGGATGATATTACTGAGGTAACTTTCAACTTGATTGCGGAAAGTATTGAATACATTTTTGATGGTGACCAATTCTACTACGCACATGAGGCCGAACCTGGTGAAATGTTGGAGTTTGTTGAAGGTCTGAATCAGGCACAATTTGAAAAGGTTGAACATTTCTTTAATAACTTACCAAAGTTAAAAGAAACGGTTGAAATGACTTGTAGTAAATGTGGATTCCATCACACGATTGATGTGGAAGGTCTCGAAAATTTTTTCGGTTGACGCTGCGTCACGATAACTTGAGAAATTACTACAAAACTAATTTCTCTCTGATGCAGCATCACAAATACAGTCTGACGGAATTAGAAGCTATGTTGCCATGGGAAAGAGATATCTATGTCTCTATGTTGATTCAGTATATTGAGGAAGAAAATCAAAAAATAAGAGAACGACAAAAGAGATAAATGGCAAGAGATACAAGTAAGGATGTTACTCATCAACAAACGATGAGTAAATTGTCCGAAAAGTCAAAACAAACTTCAGCATCATTGCTGAATTCTACCAAGGTCGCACCTAAGGCTCTTGCGGATAGTGGCGACATGGATGGAGTTCTTGGCAAAATTTATCAACTGATGGTCGACAATCGCCAAGATGAATTGGCTCAAAGAGTGATAGACGAAAAGAATAGTAAAACTGATGCTGGAAAAGAAGAACAACGCCATCAAGAATTGTTGAAGGCATTAACTATTCGTAGAAGACCAAAGCCTAAGAGAGTCATTCGCCGTGAGAAAAAGGCGGAAGAAAAAGAGGCAGCTAAGCCAACTGAACCACCTAAACCCACTGCGCCGGGCAAAAAGCCACCAGAAGCGGCTAAAAAGGAAGCTGAAGATAAAGCCAAGAAGGAATCACAGGCTGCAAAAGACAAAGCGGATAAAGAAGCCAAGGCAGCCAAAGATAGGGCTGAAAAGGAATCGCAAGCAGCTAAAGAAAAGGCCGATAAAGAGGCCAAACAAGCAGCTGAAAAAGTAAAAAAAGAAGAAGCTAAAAAGAAAGAAACTGCGACTGAGGTTAAACCACCAGAAGTAAAACCTCCACCAAAAGCAGAAGCTGCACCTGCGGCACCAAAGCCACCATCACCAGTAAAACCTGGTGTTGCAACCGCTGCCAAGGTAGCAAAAGAAGCTCCCTTCTTGTATGCTGCCACACAAAATACTAAGTTCATGGCAGGATTGGGTGTATTATCAACAAAATATAATTCTACTGTTCCCGATTTATTGAGTTTTATGATGAATGAATCTGGATTAAATCCGGCTGCTCATAATAAAAATGGAGGAGCTTCTGGTTTAATACAAATAATGCCAAGTACATTGAAAGGCATGAAAGAAAGAGGTTACAAATCTGTAAAAGATATAAACACGGCTGACGATTTAAGAAAATTGTCAATAGAAGAACAATTGCCAATTATTGATGATTATTTTAATTACACACAATTAGAAAAATCTGCTAAAGTTGCTAAAGAACAGGGTAGAAATGTTGATTTGGCTACTTTGTATTCAGCTGTTTTTCTTCCGGCGTTTAAAGATAAACCAAATGATTTTATAATGGGTATCAAACCAGGTGAAACAGTAAACGGTAAAAAATCTAGTGATATTTTTTATGGAAAAACTACTTATGGTGATGTATATTTGGCTAACAATGCTTTCGATAAAGGATCAAAAGTAACAAAAAAAGATGCAAAAGGTAAACCATTAGAAGTTGAGGGTGGTAAAGGTTATTTTACTAAAGGTGATGTTGGAATAAAAGCAGGAAAATTTAATGATCTAGTTTCACAATCACTATCGGTAAATGATTCTGGTTTAAAAATAGATCAATCATCTAAAGAAAATGCAGACCTCAAAGAAAAGTTAAATAAAGATAAGTCAACTCAAACAACGAACAATACCACTACAACAACCAATCAAACAACGAATGTTAAACCCGAACAAAGGGTTGACGATAGACCACCACATATAAGAAAGCAACAACAATAAAATGGCTACAGATAATAAAATGTCATATCAGATGGCTGCGAGGTTGAAGAATCAATCTCTCAGTTCCGTTATTGCTGACCAACTTATATCTGGTGAAGGTTATGGTTCATCAATTTCAAAAGCCATTGGTTTAAAAACACAGGCTAGAGTTACCAGACTTAAAGCCAAATTTGATCCGTTAAACATTGCAAAGTTTATGACAGGTGGATCCAGATTGGGTCCTGCAATTGTTGGTAAACTCCTTGGTCGTTCCAGAAAAGATATTGAATATTTTACTGGTCGTGCAAGACCAGTTTCAACTACAACAAAGATTGGTAAATTAGAAAGTACTGGTGGCGATTCTTCTGGTATGGATGGTATGTTGAATAAGATTTACGATTTTATGAAAAAGAATCGTGAAGAAGATATAATTGACAGACAAAAGAAAAACAATTTCGCTGAAGAAAGAATGATGGAGGCTGAAAGAACGGCCGACAGACGACACAAAGATTTATTGAAAGCAATAGAAAATTTGAAAAAAGATTTGGTGCCGGTTCAAACAGCCGAAAAGGCACCAGAAGAAGGATCATCCATATTAGGTGATCTGGCTGATATCAAAAGAGTGTATGATGTATTGAAGTCTGCTGGTGGATGGTTAATGACAGTTATGAGTGGGCCACTTGGTCTCGCATCAAGCATTTCTGCTCTAATACTAACACCATTTGCATTATCATCTTTAGAAAAAGAAAAGATAGACAAAGACCCATATGCGAAAGAGTATGATAACAATGCTTATGCTCTAAGTGTTAGAAGTAAACTTGAAGGTGGCAATCTCACAGAAGGACAAGCAGCTGCACAGTTACAACAGAAGGCACTCAAACAAGTTCCAAGAAGAACTGTTGAGGATTTTGTTAAGTCTAATTTAACAGATAAAGAACTGGTACAAGAATTGGGTGCCGACAGAGAAGGCCTGAAAAAATGGTTGGCTGAGAATCCTAAAAGAGATGCAATGTACCAGGTACCAATGGCTGGTTTGCAAACTCAACAATCCAAAACACCACCTGCACCTGCAGCAACACCTGCCGGAGAAACCGGTGGTGCACCAACAGCAACTCCTGCGGCATCTGAGATTGGCGGTGCACCTGCGCCAACATCTACACCTCCTGCGCCTATGGCGACACCAGAGACTGTTCCTAATATGGGTCAACAACTGGCTTCTGTTATGGGCCAGAATACCGATATGAAATTGGCTGATTTTGCCAAACCACTAGAATCTGTGGTTAATAATCTAAACTCACTCAATAAATCCACAACAACCGGCAAATCATCATTACCTGCTGTTCGTAATCTGGAAGACACCTTCCAACGAATGATTATGAATTCAACACGGGTAGTATAAACAAAAAACCCCGCACTAGGCGGGGTCTAAACTTTTACTAAAAGAGTTTAATCTTCTTCAGCCAACTTGCTGAAGTATGCCATATCATCATCATCGGTGCCAGCAAGGTCAACTGGTTCCTTTTTAGGTGCAGCCTTTGCTTGTTCCACTGTGGTGCGAGCTCTTGGACCACCATCTTCATCAATACTGGTTGTGATACCAAGTACTTTGTCAAGGCGGGTCTTCAAAGTGTCGTATGACTTGAATTCTTTGTCAGCAACCAACTCCGTCAAAGAGTATTGGGACTTCCAAATCTTTTCAAGTGCATCGTCATCATTCAATAACGGTGATGCAGATTCGAATTCGGACTTATCATAGTTCTGATAGCCTTCAACTTTACGAATCTTCAATTTGAAGTTAGCACCAGTCCACATATCAAATGGGTTGATTGCTTGTTCATCTTCAAACTGTGGGTTCATTGCCTCAGTAATCTTATCAAAGATTTTCTTACCGAACTTGAACAATTTAACTTGCCCTTCGTTCTCAGGATGCTTTGGATCACTTACGATGTACACATTGGCAATGTAATTGAGTTTACGCTTTTGTTTGCGTACAATCTCTTTGTTGGCTTCTACGCCAGAATTCCACAAACGATTGTTGTGTTCACACACGGGACATTGCTGATTCTTGGTTGTCAAGCAGTTGTCGATAAGCCAACCACCAGGACCTTGAAAGCCATGTGAGAAGATTTTGACCCATGGAAGGCCATCATCACCGTCTTGTGGAGATGCAGGAAGAAATCGGATGGTTGCCATGCCGTTACCTGCTTTGTCAACCTCTGGTCGCCAGAAGTTATCTTTGTCAGATGCACCTTCGGTTGATGCATTGAGTTGTTCAATCGCCTTGGTTAGTTTGTCCAAATTACCTGACGACTTTTTGAGTTTAGAGAAATCTACCATAATTTACCTTTCGTATTAACGGAGTATAGTTGTATAAACGGATTATCCACATGATACATTATATAATATTATTTAGGCGTTGTCAAAAGTAAAGTTTCAACATTGCCAAGGTGTTAGGCACATCCCTATGCCAGATTGCATGACCACCTGCTATACGCCAATCAGTAATGACACTTTCGGTATCATCAATGATGAGGGTGTCCTCTTTGGCATATTCTTTCTTTAGTTGTTTACCTGGCACAAAATTACGCTTGAATGTAATTCCGTGTGAGTTCAACCAAATCTCTTTTTGCTTTGAAATGTTGTCGTGACTATCGGCTCGAGCAGTAGATGAAAGTATCTCTGTCGGCACTGGTGCGTTTCGTAGAAACTCCAGCAATTCACCGGCGTGTGGCATCATTTCAAGTGTTGCAAAGTTTTGACCTTGAATAAATTGATTGAAAAAATTACCAAAATCTTTTTTGTTCCGAGTTTGGTCTGGATTCATATTGAATAGTTTTTTGTAACGGCCAACAAAGTCGCATATTACACCATCCATGTCCAGATAGATACAAGAAATTTTAGGCTTATGCATGTTCTTTCAAACTTTCTTTCAAAACAGATTTCAATTTATCTTTGTCAAAATCAATGAACGGTGTGTACTTTTCAATTCTTCTTTTCCATGAGGGCCAAATAACATCGTCTGATATTTTTTTAGACCACATCGGCAAGAAATTCATAATATCATTTAATATACACACCGTTTCAATATTGATAGTACTGTGAGTCATTTCTTTCAGTAGTATCGGGTATTGGCCATCTTCTACCACCAACATTTCATTTGGTGATTGTGTTGCGTTAAGTAGACCTATTATATCTTGTTCGAAGCGATAAGTCAAGCTCTGATTTCTTTTTTGCCATTGCTTGTAAACTTCTTCACCTTCCAGATTGGCAATCTCACCGATCCAGTTGGCATCGGTAACAAGGAAATTTGCCACATAAAAGTTCTTCAAGTCTTCCAGTTTGTACTTACGGGATAACTTATAGAATGTGTACTTGTCTTTTCTGATGGCAAAGTTATCTCGGGTAACATTGGTTTTACCGTGATACTTAAAATAATCGTAGCTATCAGTAGTAAAATGAAGTTTAATGGCATTATATAAAGCAAAGGCGGAGAATCCAGAACCTTCTTCAAGTGAGAAAATCATATCGGCAATTTGGCACTTTTCTTTAACAGATTCAATTCTTGTGCTTCTTCACGAATCTTGGCCTTCAATGCATTGGAGACCAATGATGATGCAACATCGACCTCCATGCCAGTTTGTTCACAATGGTGAATGATTGCGTCCATGTGTGTACCACCTAAGGTGTACGACAACTTGGAAATCATTTCACTAAAATCATTAATTTCAGTTTTCGTAGGCACGATTATCCTTTAGTATAAAAAATGTGGTTACCAATCTTCTTCACAACTCTGATATTGGTCCAACCAGGGTTAACATAGACAGCATGGTAGAACATTGCCTTCGTTTTGGCAAGCTCTCGGTGCAATACCGATTCTGTTAATGCCCTTTTAGCAATGTACAGACATTCTTCCCATGCATATGTGTCTCTCACTGGACCAACATTCTCGCAAGTCCATGTGAATTGGCAGGTTGCACCAGTCTTTTGGTAAACAACGCCGCAAAAATCTGATGGGTATCTTTTGCTGTTTGCACGATTGATGGTGACCTGTGCAACGGCCAGTTTTCCTTCGTGTGGTTCTTTTGCAGCTTCGTAGTAAATATTTTTTGCGATACAAAGAACCTGTTTATTGATATCTGCACCAACTTGTTCCTTGATTGAAGGTTCATATTGTTTGGCAGAAATTGGTATGCATAACGAGGTAAATACAATCAATAAAGTTTTTGACAACTTCATTTGTTCTCCTTGTGTGTGTTGATAACCGAATTCAAATCTCTCAGATAGACTTTTTATTGGATTTACTAATGAGAGAGTTTGTTGGTTGGTTTGAAACGAAACCATTCAAGGTTTGGGCCTTGTTGATTATATCGTTTTCTGATGGATATGTTGGAAATCCTGGATGAATTGGTGTAGGTGCGCCTGTTGCTTTGGCAGCTTCTACTTTTGCTTCCCAATTTAGGTTAACCGTTTCTTTTTGATTGAAAAACTCTTGTTCTAGCATTTCTTTGGCCATCTTTAAGAGTTCCAATCGGATTTGATATCCGGACATGACATTTTGCATTACATTACTCCTGTGTCTGTGTATTATTCCGTCTACGCAATGCAGATTCGGAAATTTTTGACTTGGTAGATTCACTATGTTTTCTACCTGTCATGGGATTAAACTTTCTTTGTCTTGCGATTTCTGAAAGTTTCTTTTTGGTTTCCTCAGTGTGAGGTCTGCCAAAACCTTTTCGTGTTTCAGACATTTTTCTTTTTGTCTCAATGGTATGTTTTTTGCCTTTCATACCAACATTGTTATGAGACATTAGAAGTTTTGTCTTATCACTTCTTTTTATACCTGTTACATCTGGTGGAATCCCACCCCCAGCTGCAATATTAAGTCCAATGTATTTTTTAGGCCTTAACTGATATTCAATTTCTTTACAATATTCTTTTTCACCACATAAAAAAACATCTATTGTTCTACCTTCTAAAAAATTTATTTTAGATGAATGTTCTCTTATTCTTCTTTTCAAATTTTTAGTTACACCAACATAACCTTGTGTTTTTATGTCTGTTTCAGATTCATTATGAATCCAATATATTAAATATTCATTTAACATCTACAACTCCTATCGTTTATTAAACATAATAGTGTGTGATGTGTTGTGTGTGTGGGGTTTTTATTGGGAACCCATAACCCATATAACTATTTAGAATCCTACGGAAACTGTAAGTCCGACTGCACGATCCTGAATGTCTTGATAACTTTGGCTTGCACCCAAACCAACAGAAACTTTGCTGATGACTGGCATGTCATAGCTAACAAATGCAACTGTTTGTTTTGGATTTGCACTATCCCAATTTACACGGGTCTTAACACCAGCCATGGCAAAACCAGGACCAACCTTAACACCAGCGTTTGCGCCAACTAGACCATACTCATATGGCTTTGCACCGGCACCACCGTTATCGAATCCAACACCAACGAATGGGTTGATACCAAAAACTGTCTTACCTGCGGTAACTTCCAAGCTATTGTACATAGAAAGGTTGTCATTGGTACGAGCATTACGATTTTGTAGGCCAAGATTGAAACCACCCAATGAAGTACCAGCACGAACATATTGTGCGATACTTTGTTGGTTAGTTACACGGTCAGTAACTTGGTCTACACCATACGAAACAAAACCACCGGCCTGTGCAGCTGCGGCGACAGCAATTAAACTTGCGATTGCAATTTTCTTCAAAATAAAACTCCTTGTTGTTGAACATATTGGTTGGTTATTCTGTTACGAGGAAACCAACCGAAACCCTAGGCTAGCGTTTAGGCTGCCAATGCGAACTTTTCATCGTTTGCGTTTACTTGATTTAGTTTTTACACCTACTCTGGTGAGTTGTCCACTTCTATACTTGTTGCCCTGTCGAAACCAATGTCAGGCCCATCATAAAGAAACTTGTTCACGACATTCTGTTA
>JACCEB010345464.1_pt1 | contig 10225 bp, 10 predicted proteins | sample 7454761 | NCBI WGS metagenome assembly JACCEB01 (sample SAMN15323454, study PRJNA562643) | freshwater metagenome | isolation source: river surface water | place: USA:Blue River Watershed | collected 2017-08-18
GGAGTTGGCTGGCGTCAACCATATCGTGCTGGATTCAACCGATGCCTATAAGGCGATGATGCGCAATCTCGCATTCACCTTATCGCTTTACTCGGGCCAGATGTGCACGACATCGCAGGCGATTTTCGTGCCCGCAGGTGGTATCCACACCGATGAAGGGCCGAAGTCATTCGATGAGGTCTGCACCGATCTTGCCAAGGCCGTTGAGGGCTTTCTCGCTAAGCCCGAAGTCGCACATGCGGTATTGGGCGCGATGCAATCGGCTGATACGGTGAAGCGCATCGAGCAAGCCAATAGCGGCGCCCATGGCCGGGTGGTGCTGAGGTCCAACCGACTTGAAAATCCTGAGTTTCCAAATGCCGATGTTCGCACCCCCGTCTTGATTGCCTGCGATGCTGCGGATGAGGCCGCCTACATGGAAGAGCGTTTCGGCCCGATCAGCTTTATTGTGAAGACTGCCGATACGGCGGCTTCGATTGCGCTTTCGGAGCGCGTAACCAGCACCCACGGTGCGTTGACGGCCGGGGTCTATTCCACTGATGCCAAGGTCATCGATGCGATGACTGCAGCGACCTGGCGCTCCAAGGTTGCGCTCTCGATCAACCTCACGGGGGGTGTATTCGTCAACCAATCCGCCGCGTTCTCTGATTTTCACGGCACGGGGGGTAATCCCGCGGCGAATGCGTCGTATGCGGATTCAGCGTTTGTTGCCAATCGCTTTCGCGTTGTGCAGCGTCGATATCACGCCTAGGAAAGACTGATATGGCGACCCAGCATATTTTGTTTTCCGTTCAAGATGCGATTGCCCGCCTGACGCTGAATCGGCCCGATAAGCTCAATAGCTTCACCGAGGCCATGCATGCCGAGGTCCGCGATGTCTTGGATCAAATTCAAAACGATCCTTCGGTTCGCGTTCTGGTCATCACAGGCGCCGGCCGCGGATTCTGTGCGGGCCAAGATCTCGCCGATCCTTGCATGGCGATGGTAGATGGCAAAGTGCCCGATATCGGCAACGTGGTGGAGCGCAACTACAAGCCGCTGATCATGCGGCTTGCCAATCTGCGTGTGCCAACTATTGCCGCCATCAATGGCATCGCTGCCGGCGCTGGCGTGAGTGTGGCGCTGGCCTGCGATCTAGTCATTGCTGCAAAGTCCGCCTCTTTTTTGCAGGCGTTCTCAAAAATCGGTCTGGTGCCCGATACCGGCGGCACATGGTTTTTGCCACAGCGTGTTGGCATGGCCCGCGCGATGGGCCTGGCGATGCTGGCCGAAAAACTGCCCGCAGAAAAGGCCGAAGCCTGGGGCCTGATCTGGCGCTGCGTTGAAGACGATCAGTTGGGCAGTACGGTCGACGAACTCGCCAAGCAGCTAGCAGTCATGCCGACTAAGGCCTTGGTCAGAATTCGACAAGCCATGCAGGCAGCCCCGACCCATACGCTTGAGCAGCAGCTCTCTTTTGAGGCGGGCTTTATGCGCGAGCTGGGCTGGAGCCCGGATTACGCCGAAGGGGTCGCTGCCTTCATGGAAAAGCGCGCGCCGAAATTCACCGGTCGATAGATCATGAGTTCCGCTCTCTTAACTTCAACACCGATTGCCGTCATTGGTGCAGGCGCCATGGGCGCAGGCATCGCGCAGGTGGCAGCAAGCGCAGGCCACCCGGTCAAGCTCCTGGATAACCGTCCTGGGGCTGCCGCCCAGGCAGTGCAGGGGATTGCTGCCCAACTGAATCGTTTGGCTGAAAAGGGCAAGCTGACTGTGCAGGCCGCGCAAGATACATCCGCAAGGCTTTCTACGGCAGCCCAACTTTCTGATCTGGCCGACTGCGGCCTGATCATTGAGGCGATCGTTGAAGATCTTCAGGCCAAGCGCAAATTGTTTTTAGATCTTGAGGCCATTGTTTCAAAAGATTGCATTCTTGCAAGCAATACTTCATCGATTTCGATCACTGCAATTGGCGCCGTGCTGGCCCACCCCGGCCGTCTTGCCGGACTACATTTTTTTAATCCCGCTCCGCTAATGGCTCTGGTGGAGATCGTGTCGGGCTTGGGGACCGAACGCCAGATCGCAGAGCGGCTTTTCGCTTCTGCGTCCGCCTGGGGCAAGACGCCGGTGCATACGCGCTCAACACCGGGCTTTATTGTGAACCGTGTGGCCCGGCCGTATTACGCTGAGGCCCTGCGCCTGCTGCAAGAGGGCGCTGCCGATCCCGTCACGATGGATGCCTGTATGCGTGAGGCCGGCGGTTTTCGCATGGGGCCCTTCGAACTCATGGATCTGATTGGCCATGATGTGAACTACTCAGTGACCCGCAGTGTCTGGAATGCGTTTTTCAATGACCAGCGGTTTCTTCCCTCACTCATTCAGCAGGAATTGGTGGATGCCGGTTTTCTGGGTAGAAAAAATGGCCGCGGTTTTTATGACTATCGCGAGGGCGCTGCCGCACCCACACCCAAAACTGAGCCGCAATCACCGGCGCTGGCTGCATTAAAGACGGCGCGTATGGTGATCTGCGGCGAGTCCGCTGCCGCACAGGCGCTGTCATCGCGCCTTCAGTCGGCGGGCTTCACACTCACATCGGGGCCATCGCCCGATGGCCGTATTGCGGAAGTGTCGGGTGCTGTGGTGTATGTCACCGATGGCCGAACGGCGACACGCCGCGCCGCTAGCCAAGCCGAGAAAAATGTCGTGTTGATTGATTTGGCTTTGGATTACAGCAAAGCAAAACGCTTGGCGGTCAGCGTTGCGGATCAGTGTGCGGCCGATGCGGCCTCCGCAGCCATTGCGATCTTTCAGGCAGCGGGCTATGCCATATCAAGATTTACCGATGTACCGGGCCTCGCCGTGATGCGCACCGTTGCCATGCTCGCCAATGAGGCCGCAGATGCGGTCAATCAGGGTGTCTGTGATGTGCCCTCAGTCGATGCGGCCATGCGTCTGGGAGTGAACTACCCCGCTGGGCCGCTGGCCTGGGCCGATCAGATCGGGCTTGCCCGAGTCCGCGAGGTACTCGGCCATCTTGCCGACAGCTACGGCGAGGATCGTTATCGAATCTCACCCTTGATCCAGCAGCGTGCGTACGCCGGAAAGGGATTTCATGTCTGATAAACCGCTCACTACAGGCGAGGCCCAGTCGCTAGCCGAAGCAACTCGCGATGCGATGTACTCACGGGATCGGGCCGCGCAGGCGCTCGGCATTCAGATTCAGGCCATTCGGCCTGGCTTTGCAGTGCTGTCGATGAAAGTCCGCGGCGATATGGTCAACGGCCACCACATCTGCCATGGCGGGATGATTTTCACTCTCGCCGACACCGCCTTTGCGTATGCCTGTAACAGCTACAACACCAACACAGTGGCACCGGCCTGCAATCTTGATTTTCTGCCCTGCCGACGCGAGGGTGCTGTACTCACCGCAGAGGCTCAAGAGCAGTCCTTATCCGGGAGAACCGGTGTCTACGATGTCACTGTCCGCGATGACAGCAGCCGAGTGATCGCGCTTTTTCGTGGCAAGAGCTATCGCATTAGCGGGGAAGTGATCGCCGGCCTGGAGCAGGCCGATCACAGTTAAAAAATAGGTTGAACCGGGGAGACTCCATACATGCCAAAGCAAAAACCAAAGTCATCGGGCGGACTGCATCCTATTGAGAGCGCAAGCCGTGATGAGATCTCGGCACTGCAATTAAAGCGTTTGAAGTGGTCGGTCAAGCACACTTATGACAACGTGGCCCCGTATCGCGAGAAGTGCAATAAAAAAGGCGTCCATCCCGGCGACCTGAAGCAATTAAAAGATCTTGCGAAGTTTCCTTTTATGACCAAATCGGATCTGCGCGATCACTATCCCTTCGGCCTATTTGCAGTGCCACGCGAGAAACTGCTGCGGCTACATGCGTCAAGCGGCACCACAGGCAAGCCTATTGTGGTGGGCTACACAATGAACGATTTAGATAACTGGGCCAACTTGGTGGCCCGCTCAATCTATGCAGCGGGCGGCCGGCCGGGCGATATGGTGCATGTGGCGTATGGCTATGGCATGTTCACTGGCGGCCTGGGCGCCCACTATGGTGCCGAGCGGCTTGGCTGTACGGTCGTACCGATGTCAGGCGGTCAGACTGAAAAGCAGGTTGCTCAGATTCTGGATTTCCGGCCGGACATCATCATGGTCACGCCCTCGTATTCACTGGTAATTGCTGAAGCTTTTGAAAAGATGGGGATTGGCCCTAATCAAATTTCACTGCGTTGTGGAATTTTCGGCGCTGAGCCCTGGGGTGAGGGCATGCGGGGCGAGATTGAGCGCAAGCTCGGCATTGATGCTGTCGATATTTACGGCCTGACAGAAGTGATGGGGCCAGGCGTTGCCAGCGAGTGCATTGAGACAAAAGATGGCCCTGTGATTTGGGAAGATCATTTCTATCCTGAAGTCATTGATCCCCAGAGCGAAGCAGTCTTGCCTGATGGTGAAGAGGGAGAACTGGTCTTTACTTCGCTGACCAAAGAGGCCTTCCCGGTCATTCGCTATCGGACAAGGGATCTCACCCGACTGCTGCCGCCCACATCGCGTGCGTTTCGGCGCTTTGCCAAAATTACTGGCCGATCGGATGACATGCTGATTATTCGTGGGGTCAATGTGTTTCCCAGCCAGATCGAAGAGCAAATCCTTCGCGACCCCAGACTGTCGGGCAACTACCAGATCATCGTGACCCGAGAGGGCCATCTCGACAATCTGGAAGTTCGTTGTGAGCTTCAGCCTGAGGTCTCAGGAAAGTTAAACGCAGGCGATTCCCAGGCGCTGGCAAAAGACCTGCAGCACCACATCAAAACAATTGTCGGTGTCACTACCAAAATCTCTGTGCTTACGGCAGGCACGATTCCCCGCATTGAGGTCGGTAAGGCCAAGCGCGTTATTGATCAGCGGCCCAAGCTTGCTTAATTTAAGAGTGATTCAACATGACTACCGCCTTTATTTGTGATGCTATCCGAACTCCCATCGGCCGCTACGGCGGTACGCTGGCGGCTGTTCGCGCCGACGACTTAGGCGCCGTTCCCCTAAAAGCCCTAATGCAGCGAAATCCCAAGGTGGATTGGGCCGCAGTTGAGGACATTATTTATGGCTGTGCAAATCAGGCGGGCGAAGATAACCGTAACGTGGCACGTATGTCAGGCCTGCTGGCCGGACTGCCAGTAGAGGTGCCTGGCACCACCGTGAATCGGCTCTGCGGCTCAGGTATGGATGCGATCGGCCTTGCCGCCCGATCCATTAAATCAGGCGAGACCCAGCTGATGATTGCGGGCGGTGTTGAGAGCATGTCTCGAGCACCATTTGTCATGGGTAAGGCGGAGGCCGCCTGGTCACGCAGTGCTGAAATTTATGACACCACTATCGGCTGGCGCTTTCCTAATCCGCTGATGAAAAAGCGCTTCGATACCCACTCGATGCCGCAGACTGCGGACAATGTGGCTGAGGAGTTTCTTATCTCGCGCGCTGATCAGGATGCGTTTGCCTTGCGTTCTCAGCAGCGCTGGGCGGCTGCCCATGCCGCAGGGCGTTTTGCCGATGAGATCGTGCCGGTCACGATTGCAAACAAAAAAGGCGATCCCACTATTTTTTCAACCGACGAACATCCTCGGCCGAGTACCACGCTGGAGATGCTGGCCAAACTGAAAGGTGTTAACGGCCCGGAGCTCACGGTGACTGCTGGCAACGCCTCTGGGGTCAATGATGGCGCTTGCGCAGTGCTGATTGCTTCTGAACAGGCTGCAGCTCGATATGGTCTGACACCAAGAGCGCGGGTGATCGGCATGGCGACTGCTGGGGTGCTTCCACGCATTATGGGCGTGGGCCCTGCGCCAGCGGTTCGGAAGGTCTTAGAAAAAACTGGGCTTTCGTTGGCGCAAATGGATGTAATTGAACTCAATGAGGCCTTCGCTGCTCAGGCCTTAGCAGTCTTGCGTGATCTAGGTCTGGGCGATGCAGAATCACACGTCAATCCGAATGGCGGAGCAATTGCCATGGGCCATCCGCTCGGCATGAGCGGCGCGCGCCTAGTCACGACGGCCGTGGCGGAGCTGCATCGTCGTCAGGTCCGCTATGCGCTTTGCACGATGTGTATTGGCGTGGGCCAGGGCATTGCGATGGTGATTGAACGGGTCTGAAGCGATTGGGTCAAAGTCTTAAGTTTTAGGCGTTTAAATTTTCAATAGGAGACATGCAGCGTGAATGCCACCAATGTAGTGATCACCGAGGTCCACGGCAGAGTTGGATTGATCCGCATCAATCGGCCCGAGGCAATGAATGCATTAAATAACGATGTGGTGGATGGCATTTCTGCCGCCATTGATCGCTTCGAGGCTGATGACAATATCGGCTGCATGGTGCTTACCGGAAATGAAAAGGCCTTCGCAGCGGGTGCTGACATCGGCTTTATGAAGGATTTCGATTACATGCATGCCTACAAAATCGATTTCATTACCCGCAACTGGGAGCGGCTGCGGACCGCTCGAAAGCCGGTGATCGCAGCCGTGGCAGGCTTTGCCCTAGGCGGCGGCTGTGAGATCGCGATGGCCTGCGACATGATCTTTGCTGCGGACACCGCGAAATTCGGTCAGCCCGAAATCAAGCTCGGCATCATCCCGGGCGCAGGCGGCACACAACGACTGCCGCGGGCGGTGGGAAAGGCCAAGGCGATGGATCTTTGCCTAACTGGCCGCATGATGGACGCCGCCGAGGCAGAGCGCGCAGGCCTTGTTGCCCGCGTGGTGCCCGCCGATCAGTTACTCGACGAGGCCCTGAAAGCGGCCGCGGTCATAGCAGGCTACTCAATGCCAGTAACCATGATGGTCAAAGAGTCGGTCAACCGTGCCTTTGAGAGCTCGCTCACCGAGGGCCTCTTATTTGAGCGTCGCGTGTTCCACGCCACCTTCGCCGTCGAGGATCAGAAAGAGGGTATGGCCGCTTTTGTTGAGAAACGTAAACCTTCTTTTAAAAATCGATAACAGGAAACGTCCATGTCTGCCTATTCCACACTGGAGATTGAGCGCAAGGGCCGTGTGACCACCATCTGGATGAACCGGCCCGAGGTCTTTAACGCCTTTAACGAGCAGCTGATTGAAGATCTTCACAATGCCTGTAAGGCGCTAAATAACGACAATACCGTACGTGTGGTGGTGCTTGCCGGCCGCGGCAAACACTTTTCGGCAGGCGCCGATCTGAATTGGATGAAGCGGGCAGCCAACTCCTCCGAGGCAGAAAACATCGCTGATGCCCAGCGATTCTCTGCCATGTTGCGGGCCTTATCTGAACTGAATAAGCCCACAATTGCCCGGGTACAGGGGGCAGCTTTAGGCGGTGGAACGGGGCTTACTGCGGCCTGCGATATGGCAGTTGCAACACAGGACGCATCGTTTGCGACCTCAGAGGTCAAGTTCGGAATCATGCCTTCGGTAATCAGCCCGTATGTGCTTCGGGCAATCGGCCCACGGCAGTCGCTGCGTTATTTCCAAACTGCTGAGCGCATCAGTGCGCAGCAGGCCCATGCCATGGGATTGGTACATGAGGTCGCGGAAGAAAGCGCACTGGATGCAACGATTGAAAAAATTGTTCAGGCCCTGATTCTAGGTGGGCCGCAGGCCCAGAAGGCTTCAAAAGATCTGATTGCCGCAGTCACGGGCCGGCCGATTGATGAGGCGACGAGTCAGGAGACTGCTCGACGAATCGCCAAACTTCGGGCGAGCGCAGAGGCAAAGGATGGCATTTCGGCATTCCTTGAGAAACGGCAACCCGCTTGGGTTTCTGAATCCTAGAATCATTGATGAAAAAGTAGTCGTAGGCCGCAGTCGTTAAATCTAAAAGGAGTTTCGTATGTACACCCAATCGTTTAGCGTGCAGGATGGTCCCGGCCTCAAGAAGGTAGAGGCGACAAGCGCTGAAGACGCCGAGCGCGGGGAACAGTTTCAGGCCCGTATCGATGCCGATGGTCGCATTGAGCCCCAGGACTGGATGCCCGAGGCCTATCGCAAAACCTTGGTTCGCCAGATTAGCCAGCATGCCCATAGCGAGATCGTTGGCATGCTGCCCGAGGGCAACTGGATCCTGCGTGCGCCCAGCTTAAAACGTAAATGCATTCTGATTGCCAAGGTTCAGGATGAAGCCGGCCATGGTCTTTATCTTTACTCGGCGGCCGAGACACTCGGCACCAGCCGGTCCGAGATGCTTGATGCCTTGCATAGCGGCAAGGCGAAGTACAGCTCGATTTTTAACTATCCCACCTTGAATTGGGCAGATATCGGCGTGATTGGCTGGCTGGTCGATGGCGCAGCAATCATGAATCAGATCCCGTTGTGCCGTTGCTCCTATGGCCCTTATGCCCGCGCTATGGTCCGGGTCTGCAAAGAGGAATCGTTTCATCAGCGCCAGGGCTATGAGGCACTGCTCACCATGATGAAGGGCACACAAGAGCAGCGCGATATGGTGCAAGACGCCGTCAACCGCTGGTGGTGGAAGTGTCTGGCTATGTTCGGCCCGCCCGATAGCGACAGCCACCACAGCGCACAAGGCATGAAGTGGGGAATCAAGCGCATCAGCAACGATGAGCTGCGCCAGAAATTTGTCGATGCCACCGTGCCGCAGGCCAAGGTGCTCGGTGTCAGCCTGCCGGATCCGAAGCTGAGGTGGAACGAGGCCCGCGGCCACTACGACTTTGGCGAAATTGATTGGAGTGAATTCTGGGATGTCGTTAATGGCAATGGTCCCTGCAACAAAGAGCGGCTCGCCACCCGAGTAAAGGCCCATGAAGATGGCCAGTGGGTCCGCGATGCCGCCTTGGCGTATGCCGAAAAGCAGAGAAAACGCAGCATGAAGGAGGCAGCATGAGCACCAAACCCGCACTGAAAGATTGGCCCCTCTGGGAGGTATTTGTTCGCAGCAAGCAGGGCTTAGAGCACAAACACTGCGGCAGCCTGCATGCTGCCGATGCAAAGCAGGCCCTGGATATGGCCCGCGATGTCTATACCCGTCGGCAAGAGGGCGTCTCGATCTGGGTAGTGCCCTCGGCCATGATCACTGCCAATAATCCAGATGACAAAAGCGAACTCTTTGATCCCGCTTCAGACAAGATCTATCGTCATCCCACGTTTTATGACATTCCGCAAGAAGTGGGGCATATGTAATGAAAGCGCCTGTTGATTATGTTTTGCATCTCGCTGACAACGCGTTAATTCTTGGCCAGCGCAATGCGGAGTGGTGTGGCCACGGCCCGATTCTGGAAGAAGACATCGCCCTAGCGAATATGAGTCTCGATCTCATCGGCCAGGCCCGACTGCTCTACCAATATGCTGCCGAGTTAAAAGGCGGTGGCGCAACCGAGGATAAACTTGCTTACTTGCGTGAAGTTCGCGAGTTCCGTAACTACACGTTGCTGGAACTTCCGCACAGCGGACCGCTATCGGGCTACGCCCGCACCAGCCGCGACTACGCCACAACCATAGTCCGTAACTTTCTTTTCAGCAGCCTGATGGCCTTGTATTGGCAAGCACTTCAGCGATCGAAAGACGAGCGGCTTGCCGCGATTGCAGAAAAATCAACCAAGGAGGTTCGCTATCACCTGCGCCACGCGCGCGACTGGCTGGTGAAACTTGGCGATGGCACCGAAGAGTCCCATGTCCGCGCGCGCTCAGCTCTGGAGCATCTGATGCCTTACACCAAGGAGTTCTGGGCCAGCAGCCCAGCAGAGTCCGAGGCTGTCGCAAATGGCACTGGTGTAGATGTCGCCACACTGAAGCCCGAGTGGGATGCATTGATCAGCGATGCGCTTGCAGAGGCCGCGCTGATACGGCCGCAAGAGACCACCGGTTACGTCACACAGGGCAAGGTAGGCGTTCATTCCGAACACCTTGAGTATGTGCTTGCCGAGATGCAGAGCCTGGTGCGTCAGCACCCGAATGCAGCCTGGTAAATCAAGCAATGACCACCGCGACGCAAATCGAAGAAGTCTGGGCGCTTTTAGAGCAGCTGACTGACCCCGAGATTCCGGTGATTTCGTTGCGTGAGTTGGGTATTCTGCGAGAGATTCGTGATACCGACACGGGCCTTGAAGTGGTCATCACGCCAACTTACAGCGGCTGCCCGGCAATGGAGCAGATCGAGGCTGATGTCCGCGGCCTGCTTGCGGAACAGGGAATTACCGCAAAGGTCACTACGCGTTTATCGCCAGCATGGACCACTGACTGGATGACC
>JACCEB011273769.1_pt1 | contig 10218 bp, 7 predicted proteins | sample 7454761 | NCBI WGS metagenome assembly JACCEB01 (sample SAMN15323454, study PRJNA562643) | freshwater metagenome | isolation source: river surface water | place: USA:Blue River Watershed | collected 2017-08-18
CTCCGGAGAAAAGCCTGTTCACCCAGCTGCTCGATGGCGCGCATGACGATATTCCCCAGATGCCCTACAAGCGCAACCCGCTCACCGGCGAGCAAACCGCGCTCTTAAAGCAATGGATCAAAGAAGGTGCAAAAGCGCCCGCAAACGAGCAACCAAGCACCTGGTCGCACTGGGCTTTCACCCCCCCGGCAAAGCAACCCCTCCCCAAGCCCGCCTCAGCCAAGGCCGCGACCAACCACCCCGTGGACGCCTGGATCAACTCAGCACTGGAAAAGGAAGCCATCACGCCCTCGACCCAAGCCACCGCCGAAACCCTCATACGCCGCGTGGCACTCGATCTCACCGGACTGCCGCCCACCCTCGAAGAAGTCGCCGCATTCACAGCCGACAAATCCCCTGACGCCTACGAAAAACTCGTGGACCGACTGCTGGCCTCGCATCACTTCGGCGAACGCTGGGGGCGATGGTGGCTGGATCAAGCCCGTTACTCCGACAGCAACGGTTACAGCATCGACGCGCCGCGCAGCATGTGGCCCTACCGCGACTGGGTGGTGCAAGCCCTCAACGCCGACATGCCTTTCAACCAGTTCACCATTGAACAACTCGCCGGCGACCTCCTCCCGAACCCCACCCTCGAACAACGCATCGCCACCGGCTTCCACCGCAACACACAGATCAACGGCGAAGGCGGCATTGATCCCGAACAATTCCGCGTCGAAGCCGTCTTCGACCGCGTGGCCACCACAGGCAGCGTGTGGCTCGGTCTCACCGTAGGGTGCTGCCAGTGCCACGACCACAAGTTCGACCCGCTCTCCCAGCGCGAATATTTCGGCTTTTACGCGTTCTTCAACAATCAGGAACAGGACGGACATGGAGGCACTAAAAACCCGAACTTAGTCATCCCAAACCGCGGAACAGATCCAAAACAAATCGAACTCGAACGCAAGGAGCTCCTCGCAAAGATGACGCAGATCATGCCGCAGAAGCTCGAGTTTCTCGCACAATGGGAGGCGGGCCTTCTTGAGCCCGCGAAAAAGAAACTCAAACCGGAAGAACTCAAAGCTCTCCAGGTCCCCGCTGCAAAACGCACCCTCGCCCAGCAGCGGGTTCTCTACGCTCAATTCGCCTTCAACGACTCGGAGTTCAAGGGCATCAACGACCGGCTTATCGAGCTGGAATCCGAAGAAGCAAGCCGCGCCACATCGCTTGTCATGCAGGAGCTGGGTCAACCCCGCAAAACACAACTCTTCATCAAGGGTGATTTCACGCGCCCCGCAGAGGAAGTCGCCCCCGGAACGCCCTCGGTCCTCCCAAAACTTCAATCCACCGAAACCGCACCGAACCGCCTCGATCTCGCACGCTGGCTGGTGAGCCGCGACCAACCCCTCACCGCGCGCGTCATCGTGAACCGGATCTGGCAGCATTACTTCGGAAAAGGACTGGTGGTGACCGAGAATGACTTTGGCACGCAGGGCATCGCACCCACCCATCCCGAACTGCTGGACTGGCTCGCGGTCGAACTCATGGACCAGCAGTGGCGCCTCAAGGCCATCCACCGGCTCATTGTCACCTCCGACACCTACAAACGCTCGTCCAACGCACGCCCCGATCTCCATCTCAAGGACCCCTACAACCGTCTCCTAGCGCACCAAACCCGCCTCCGCCTCGACGCGGAATTTGTGCGCGATGTCTGCCTCACCGCCTCCGGACTCCTCAACCGCACCCTGGGCGGCCAGCCAGTCTATCCGCCGCAACCGGAGGGCGCAATGTCCGTGGGCCAAACCAGACGCCCGTGGCCGGTAAGCAAAATCCCCGACCGCTACCGCCGCGGCCTCTACACGTTCCTTTTTAGATCCAGTCCGCACCCGGCATTCACGGTCTTCGACGCGCCGGATTCCTTCACCACCTGCACACGCCGCAACCGCAGCAACACCCCGCTTCAGGCGCTCACACTGCTCAACGACGCGGCATTTTTCGAGTTCGCCGAGGCGCTCAAGCAAATCATCGAACGCGACGGCCTCGAGACCGCCTTCCAACGCTGTGTCTCTCGAAGGCCGAGCCCCGAGGAAACCCGCGTCCTGGCCGACCTCACACCACTACAAGCGGCCCGAACGCTACTTAATCTGGACGAAACCATCACACGCGAATAAGCCGCAGCATCCACCGAAAACGCCCCCGACGATGAATCCCGCACTCCTCCAAAACGCGACCCGCAGGCATTTCTTCGGCGACTGCGCCATGGGCCTCGGCTCCGTTGCCCTCGCATCGCTTCTCTCAGATTCGCGCGCCTCCGGCGCCGCATCGTCTGCCGACCCACTCGCCCCGCAGTCGACGCACTTCAAGCCGCGCGCAAAGAACGTCATCTACCTTTTCATGGCGGGCGGCCCGTCGCAGCTCGAGCTCTTCGACCACAAACCGAAGCTCAATGAACTCAATGGCGAACGCATCCCGCAAAGTTTCATCGAGGGAAAACGCTTCGCGTTCATGAATTCAAGCCACACGCCAAAGCTGCTTGGATCCCGGAGCACCTTCGCGCAGCACGGACAATCAGGCACGTCCGTTTCGCATCATCTCCCGCACACCGCCGGCATTGTCGACCAACTCTGCGTCGTGCGGTCCTGCGTCACCAACCTCTTCAACCACGCACCGGCGAAGCTCTTCATGAACACCGGCAGCGGCCAGTTCGGGCGCCCGAGCATCGGCGCGTGGGTGACGTACGGCATCGGCAGCGAATCGCGCGACCTGCCCGGCTTCGTCGTCCTGCAGAGCGGCCCACGCGGTCCGCGCGGCGGCGCGGTGAACTGGGGCAGCGGCTTCCTGCCAAGCACCTACCAAGGCGTTTCGCTTCGCGGCCAAGGCGAACCTATCCTCAGCCTTTCATCACCCCAGGGCATCTCGCAAACCGACCAGCGCGCCACCATTGACGCCATCCGCGCCCTCAACCTCAAGCATCTCGCGACCACCGGCGACGCCGAAATTCAAACCCGGATCAACGCCTATGAAATGGCGTATCGCATGCAGTCCAGCGCCCCCGAGCTCATCGACATCTCGGGCGAATCCCAAGCCACCCTCGACCTCTACGGAGTCGATCCCAAAACCCCCTCCTTCGCGCGAAATTGCCTGCTCGCGCGCCGGCTCGTGGAACGGGGCACACGCTTCGTGCAGCTTTACCACACCAACTGGGACAGCCACGGCGGCACCGGGGAAACCCTTGAAAAGGATTTTCCTCAACGCTGCGCTGAAATCGACCAGGGTTGCGCCGCACTGGTGCGCGACCTGAAGTCGCGCGGACTTCTCGAGGACACCCTCGTCATTTGGGGCGGGGAATTCGGCCGCACGCCCATGGGCGAGAACCGCGAATTTACAGGGCGCAACCATCACATCGACGCGTTCACCATGTGGTTCGCCGGCGGCGGCACCAAACCCGGAGTCACCGTAGGATCCACAGACGAACTCGGCTTCAACGCCGTTGAGGACCGCGCCCACGTCCACGATATCCACGCGACCCTCCTCCACCTGCTGGGAATCGACCACAAAAAACTCACCTTCCGCTTTCAAGGCCGCGACTTCCGGCTCACCGATGTTCACGGCGAGGTGATGCGAAAGATCCTTGCTTAAGAGGCTGCAGGCGGCAGTCCCCAGGACAACATCGCTGCTTTGACGCATCGAAAGGATCGCCCGCCAGCAGGCTCAGGAGGCATCCACACGCGCCGACCCGCTAGAAAACACGCTTGAAATTTACTTGGCTATTTTGCCAAACAGCCATAGGGTCCCCCCCAACTCACGCGCATTTCCGCATGCACAATTCCACCCAAAAAATCCTTGCCGAATGGCTCGGCACCGGACTGCTCATCTGCACCGTCATCGGCTCGGGCATCATGGCGGAAAAACTCGCGGCCGGAAACGTCGCCATCGCCCTGCTGGGCAACACTCTGGCCACCATCTGCGGTCTCTATTTCCTCATCCAGACCCTCGGCCCGGTGAGTGGCGCCCATTTCAACCCTGCGGTTTCCATCGCCATGTCGTTGCGCGGGGAACTGCCCCGCAGCCTTCTCCTGTGCTACATCTTCGCGCAGTTCCTCGGGGGCGTCTGCGGCGCGTGGCTTGCACACCTGATGTTCGAACTGCCGGTGCTCCAGTTCAGCGCGAAAACCCGCGCAGGCTCGGGCCAGTGGATCGCCGAGACGGTGGCTACCGCGGGTCTGCTCTTGGTGATCCGCCGCGCGCCCGCGGGGAAAGCAGCTGGGATCGTTGCTGCATACATCGGAGCCGCCTACTGGTTCACCGCATCGACCTCCTTCGCAAATCCCGCAGCCGCCTTTGCGAGGATGTTCTCAGAAACGTTTGCGGGCATTGCACCCGCGTCGGTGCCGCCATTTATCGCTTCAGAGCTCGCCGGAATGGGTGTCGGCCTTCTGCTGGGCCGGCTGCTGGATCCATCTGAACCCTCGCGCAACATCACACCCGCCTAAGCCATGCCTTCTCCACTCGACCCAATTTCAGCGAAGCGCGTCGACGTGCTGCGCGGCCTTGCGCATCCCTCAAGACTGCTGATCACCGAGGCGCTCATGGACGGTGAAATGTGCGTGTGCGAACTCCGCGAACTGATCGGCGACGATGTTTCGACTGTCTCGAAGCACCTCTCCATTCTGCGCCAGGCGGGAATCCTCAGATCAGAGAAACGCGGCCTCAACGTGTATTACAGCCTCGCCTGTGAATGTTTCAGCGAATTCCTGAAATGCGTTGATTCGGTGTGCCCTTCCGCGCCACGGCGTTCTTCTTCCCGCCTGAAAAGAAAACCCTGCTGTTAATCCATGAATATTCAAGAATTCCTATCGACCCTTCAAAGCAACGCCGCACTGCCTCTCGCGATCCATCTGCCGGACGGATCCCCGATCCCCGCGCACTTTCACATCACGGAGGTGGGCCATGTCACCAGGCGCTTCATCGACTGCGGCGGCACGCGGCGGGTGCAGGGGTCGTGCCTCTTGCAGACGTGGGTGCACGATGACATCGAGCACAGGCTGCATGCCGGCAAGCTCGCCGAAATCTTCACGCATGCCGGCGACATCCTTCCCCATGATGAACTGCCAGTGGAGGTCGAACACGAGCTCGGCGCTGTCTCGCAATTCACGGTTGAAAGCGCAGCGGCACGCGGCGGCAAGCTGGTGATCGAGCTCGGCACAAAGCACACCGACTGCCTCGCACGCGGCGTCTGCCTGCCGGACACCTGCGCCCCGAAGCCCGTCCAGCCCGCGCCCGCCAAAGCCTCCTGCTGCGATCCCAAGTCCGGCTGCTGCTAAACTTCCATGAAACCACTCGTCCTCATCCTCTGCACTGGCAACTCATGCCGAAGCCATCTCGCCGAAGGGCTCCTGCGCGCCGCCGCCGGTGATGTCCTAGACGTTGCAAGCGCGGGTTCGCGTCCCGCGGGTTACGTCCACCCGCTTGCCATCGAAGTGATGCGCGAAATCGGCATCGATATCACAGCGCACCACAGCAAGCACATGAGCGAATTCCTGTCGCGCCAGGTCGAAACGGTCATCACCGTCTGCGGTAATGCCGACCAGGCGTGCCCGATCTTCCCAGGCCAGCTCAACCGCCATCACTGGGGCTTTATTGATCCCGCCCACGCCACCGGCTCCCACGAGCAACAGCTGCAGGTGTTCCGGCAGGTCCGCGACGAAATCAAACGCGTGTTCAACGCCTACGCCGCAGGCCGCAGGGACGCTCTAAACAAGTAAAGAGACGCGTGAAGTAAACCATTCACGCAATTACGCGCACTCAGTAACAAAGGGGAGGCCGGCAAAGCCTACTTCACTAGGCAGCCCAAATCTCAACTCCTAGCTGCCCCGCCGACCTAGCCAACCCCTGCGAATTTACAAAAATAAGCTGCGAGGTCTTACACTCGCCCTACTGCCGCCATCCACAGTGTGTAAACGCTGAAAAAGACGATGTCCCGCCCTTCGCGGTTTACGAGCGCAACGGTATACCACTCCGCGTAAACCGGCCCTCAGGAATGTCCCGTGGCCGTGCTTCCTCGTCGGAAAAAGCAGTGCTTTTGCACGCATCCGCATCGTCGCTCTCACCGGGGGCGACTTTGCCTCAACGCCGTTTGGGTTCCGCATCTAACCGCAAAACCTCTCGCCGATCATTTTGCAAGTTGACTCGCTTGAAATTGATCTTTTGATGTCCATGCGAGTGTTGCGCGCCGCTTCAACCATCGAACTTGAAATGACCCGCATCTATGTTTCTGAAGCCCCCCAGCAAAGTATGAACCACTGCCGAATCGCCCTGCTCTTAATCGCGCTTTCGCCCTTCGCATCGGCGAAGGATCAAGCCTCAAAACCCAACATCCTCGTCATTCTTGCGGATGATCTTGGATATGGTGACGTGCACTCTTACAACCCCGAGCGAGGGAAAATACCGACCCCGAACATCGACAAACTCGGGACCCAGGGAATGCGATTCACCGACGGCCACTCCTCTTCGGGAGTCTGCTCTCCTTCGCGTTACACGCTCCTCACCGGTCGCTATCACTGGCGCTCCAAATTGCAGCACGGCATTGTTGGCGTTTTTGGCGACCCCTTGATCGCACCGGATCGCATGACAATCGCCACACTCGCCAAGCAGCAGGGTTATCGGACCGCTTGCATCGGAAAATGGCACTTAGGCTGGGATTGGCCCATTACAAACGAGCAGCGTCCCCTGCTCTCACCCGGACAGCAGCCAGAGGACGAAGCGAACAAGGCAGGCAGGGGAAACGCATCCGCCCCCCAGGTCCCGAGCGACAAACAAATTTCAGCGTGGAATGATATTTTTTCGAAGCCAATCGCCGGCGGACCGATCACGCGCGGTTTTGATTTGTACTTCGGCACTGACATCCCAAACTGGCCGCCCTTCTGTTTCATCGAGAACGACCGCACGCTTGGCGTTCCCACCGAATTTTTGCCGCGTGAATACATGGCTAAAAATCAAGCCAGCCGACAGGGCCCTTCGCTTAAGGACTGGAAGCTTGAAGGGATCCTACCAGCGCTCGCAGAGCGCACCATCCGCTTCATTCAGGAGTCTGCGCAGAAAAAAGAGCCGTTCCTAGTTTACATGCCCCTCACCTCGCCACACACACCGCTAGCTGTAAATCCCGAGTGGAAGGACAAAAGCCATCTTAATCTCTTTGCGGATTTTGTCATGGAAACCGACGCCGTCGTCGGGCGGGTGATGGATGCCTTGGAAAAATCAGGTGAATCTCAGAACACCCTCGTCGTCTTCACAGCAGACAACGGCTGCGCACCCTACATTGGGGTGAAAGAGCTTGAGCAGATGGGGCATTATCCCAGCGGCCCGTTGCGGGGGTACAAGGCCGATGCATGGGAGGGCGGGCATCGTGTTCCCTTTATGATCCGCTGGCCGGGTGTTGTCAGGCCCGGCAGCGTATGCAGCCAGCTCGTCTATCAAGCCGACCTGCTCCGCACACTTGCAGACGCATTCGGGGTGACACTTCCAGAGACGGCGGGCGAAGACAGCTTCAGTCTGATGCCTCTATTGAAGGGTCAGGATAAACCAGTGCGAGAAAATGCCGTCAGTACCTCCATGGGCGGAACTCCAGCGCTGCGAAGCGGCTCATGGAAATACATTCCAGCCCCGGGCTCCGGCGGCTGGGGCAGCGGCGGCGACCAGTCTCAGCCGGTACAACTCTACAACCTCGCGGAGGATCTCGGTGAAACCAAAAACCTCGCAGCCTCGATGCCAGCAAAGATCAGCGAGATGCAGTCTCTCCTTGAGAAACTCATTGTGGATGGGCGCAGCACCCCCGGCGCTGTGCAAAAGAACGACGTCGAGGTTGTGCGCTACCCCCGTGCGGAAGCGCCCAAACAACGTGGGGAAACACCCGCCCGAAAGGGAGCCCAAAAAAAGTAAGTCAGCTCGAACTTCCAATCCCCCGCACGAAAGTGAAGCGCAAGGATCAGTGCGCCTGCCCCTTCGTCGACTTTCCGCCGGGCGGCATACCGCCGCTTGGGCTCAGCCGTTTCCACCAGTCAGGACCCTCCGTCTCGATCCTCGCGCTGTTCTCCAAAAGACGCTTCTTTAGCTCTGCAAACTCCGATGGCTTGCACTCTCGAAGATCAGTTGTCTCCTGCGGATCATTATTCAGGTCGTACATCTCAAAAACGTCGCGCGCCGGGTCGGCGAGAATTTTCATATCACCCGCGCGCAGCGCGATCTTGGCATTCGGCGCCATATCCAGACGCCAAAAAAGCGGTTGAGGCCGCTCGACTGTCTTGGATGCGCCTTGAAGCAAAGGCAGGACATTTACTCCATCCAGAGTCCTGTTCCCGAGTGAAGCCGCATTCGCTCCGGTCACCGCGAGCACGGTGGGAAGAAAATCACTACCAATCACGGGCACATCCAGCGTCGAATTCGCTGGGATTTTCCCTGGCCACCGCACAATCGCGGGCACGCGAATCCCGCCCTCATGCAAATCACGCTTCCGACCCCGCAGTCCCCCAGTAGAACCGCGTCCTGGCGACTTAATGCCGTCACCCTCAGGGCCGTTATCAGAGGTGAAAAACACAAACGTGCTTTCCTCCAGCTTTAATTCACCGAGGGCTTTTACAAGCTGGCCGAAGGCGTCGTCCATCTGCGTCACATTCGCGTGATGTTCGCGCTGCACGTCATCCGCGAGTTGCGGGTAGAGCGCCTTGAACTTGGGATCCGACTTGATCGGATAATGAGGCTCATGGGTCCACACGGTCAAAAAGAACGGTCTGGCCGGGTCGCGCTTTTCACGAAGCCAGCGCACCGCCTCGCCCACCACCAGAGGCGCTGAATACCCCTGCATTTCGCCGACAGGCGTCCCGTTTCGCACAAAGTTCGAAGGGTTTTCGTGAGTTGGAGCCGCGTTGTTCTGCGTGGCCATCCACCAATCATAACCGTGGTCGTTGGGCTGAGGCTGCGCAGGATTGTTAAACAAACCGTTGAGATGCCATTTCCCGACATGCGCCGTTGCAAATCCTGCCTTTTGAAGAATGAGCGGGAGCGTCACTTCGCTCAGGCGTAAATGCACCTCCGACTTCTCCGCAAGCCATGTGTACACTCCGTTTCGGTATGGCGTTCTTCCCGTGAGAAGAGCGGAACGCGAAGGACTGCAAACGGCACTCCCCGCGTAACACTGGGTGAGACGGACTCCTTGCTTGGCGAATGTGTCAAGGTTCGGCGACTGGATCACTGAATGGCCGAAACAACCAAGGTCACCATATCCCAGATCGTCCGCTAAAAAGAGAATGACGTTCGGGGGAGCAGCGAGGAGCTGCTCCTTCGAAACAAGCGTGAGCACAACGGCTAAAACTAAACGGATATTGCGCATAAGTTATACTCATTCGGGTGTGTCGAGGCACATGGTTGTAAACTCACCGGCAGCTGACCCTCGTTACTGCTTGACGCTGCATTTGTGCCGAATGTGAGAAGGGAAAAGATCAAGCCAGCACCTCATTGATTACGTTGCCATGGATATCAGTGAGCCGATAGTCACGTCCCTGGAACTTGTAGGTCAGACGCGTGTGCTCAAGGCCAAGCAAATGCAGCGCAGTCGCATTAAGGTCATGTATGTGCACCGGATCCCTTACGATGTTGTAACTGAAATCGTCTGTCTCACCATGTACGTGCCCCTTCTGAACACCTGCACCAGCCATCCAAACGCTGAAGCAGCGAGGATGATGATCGCGCCCATGGTTGCTGCGCGTCAAAACGCCCTGCGAGTACACTGTGCGCCCGAATTCGCCGCCCCAGATGACCAGCGTGTCTTCGAGCAACCCCCGCTCCTTGAGTTCGCCAAGCAACGCAGCCGTGGGTTGGTCGGTATCGTAACACTGGCTCCTGATTCCAGAGGGCAGGTTATTGTGCTGATCCCATCCGCGATGATAGAGCTGGATGAAACGCACCCCCCGCTCCGCGAGGCGCCGCGCAAGAATGCAGTTGGCCGCAAAGGTTCCCGTCTTCTTCGACTCGGGACCGTACCTCTGGTAGATCTGATCGGGCTCCTTCGAAAGATCCGCCAGTTCCGGAACCGCCGCCTGCATCCGGAATGCCATCTCATACTGGTCGATGCGCGCCTGCGTCTCAGGGTCGTGAAACTCCTCGAACTTCATTCGATTGAGCGCAGCAACGTCATCAAGCATTGCCCGACGGCGCTCATTGGTGAGCCCGGGCGGATTTGAAAGA
>JACCEB012155025.1_pt1 | contig 10213 bp, 10 predicted proteins | sample 7454761 | NCBI WGS metagenome assembly JACCEB01 (sample SAMN15323454, study PRJNA562643) | freshwater metagenome | isolation source: river surface water | place: USA:Blue River Watershed | collected 2017-08-18
AAGGTTTTTGCTTCGACTTTTCCATCAATACAACATTCATATTATCTATGTTAGAAAATAGCTTTTCGCTCAAAGATTCTTCAGCGAAACGCATGGCTTGAGCATTTCTAATTTCAGACTTTTCTGTATGTTCTGAAAATGATAGATTCTTTTTAGAAAATGGCAAACCAACATGAACAAATCTCCTTACATCTGGACAAAAAGACCAATTCACTAAGCCAAATAATGAATCAAACTCCTTAGCCAATTTAGGCTCAAGAATCCACATGCTAGTTCTCTTAGGTATTTTTATCATTTTTAATATCTCTTTTCTAGCTATCCACGGCCAATTACAGTAGTAAAACTTAGGTTTTTTCTTATGACACATTTGCTCCCATGTTATTGATTCTGTCTTTATTTGCTTCTTCGTAACTGGAACAGGTTTCCATCCGCCGCTATCCCTAGCCATCTGAACCATATTGCACTTTCTTTCAAAAAGCAAATCTAAAGATTCTCTCATTACATCAGGTCCATGGGACAGCTTTATATCTGGAAAAGTACCATTTTGATAAAAATCTTTGTCATCAATTCCAGAAGGCCAGGGAAAAAAATCATCCTCAGAAAAACTAACGAATTTATTCTTTGCCATGCCAAAGCCAGCCTGTATAGTGTCTGAGCAGCTTCCTTTTTCCCATTCACAAAGATGATCTTTATTTGTGAATATGTTGTCTATAGGCATCTTTTTTATATGAGAAATAACATCTGGATCAGATCCGTCATCTGCTACTATAATCTGACTAACCGATGGGAAAAACTTTCTCACTAAATTAATGTGAGTTTCTAACAGCCATGGCCTATTGTAATGAAGTATTACATGAGATATCAAACTTTAGACCTCAAAAGCTTTTTACCAAACTCTATGTATTCGTTTACAGTTTTCTCTATGCTTAGATCACTTATTGCAAAATTTATTATTGGGTTCTCTATACTCATCTTCATGGCAGAAGCAACGCTATCTAGGTCTAGGTCGGGCGGATTTTTTGGACTAGCAACCTCTCCATGCCATATCTTGTCTTTTACCATATATCCCCTACCATTTACTATCTCTCTAGTCCCGCCAGAATCAGTGTGTATCACCTGTCTGCCAGCCACTATGCTCTCGACAACGGAGTTAGGGCACCAATCTATCCATGCTAAATGCACTGTGGCAGCGCATCCTTTTATATATCTTGCCAGAGTTTGCCTATCAAGATCGCCAACGTATATTACATCATTGTGTTCTATTGTATAATCAGAAGGTCCAGCCACCACAAGTTTTGCATCTAATTTTGAATGCATAAAACCTTCTACGGTTTCCTTAAGTCTTTTATGTCTACGCCACTTGCATAGCGCTAGAAAATAAGGCACATCCATTGTAATTGGCTGAACATCAAATTCCCTTGAATCACAACCATTATATATAACTGCGTTTGGCTTTTTACGCCAGTCAAACCCGAGAACTTTACACCCCATGTCTCTGCAATAATTACTTTGATATATTATTCCATCAGCTGACTTCATTGTGCTTAAAAGAGACATGTTTCTTGACTTTGTAAACATCGTACCGTCAAAGTAAACGCCATCAAGTCTTTTTACATTCACTCTAGATAACTTGTTTTTTGTGTTTATATAAAAATGTACATCAGATTTTTCATTGCTTTTCTTTATCTTAAAGCCTTTTTGCCTTAGACTTTCTCTCATTCTTTGAAAAAACTTATGCTTCCCACTGCTTTCATTATCTGGCAAATCAAAGCTAAAACTTATATTGTCATTAACAACTATTGGTGTGCTAACTTTTTTTTTATCAACCACAACACTGCCACCGCACTTGTCAGATGACTTGAATATCATTAAATTTTTAGTCAAATAATTAGGAATACCGTTGCACCTTTTTTTCCAGCCATTGGCTATCTTTTCAGTCAAGTCTTGGCGGAAAGTGAATCCTCTTTTACTTATCTTCTCTATCCAATATTCTTTTTCTTGACAATTGAAATGGTACATGCCAACCTGATTTGGTCTTGCTGCGGTTAATATAATCATTCTATAACTAGAATTACATAAATTTTCTACAAATGCATCAGCGTCGCTAGGCAATAAATGCTCAGCAACTTCTATTGATACCGAACAGTCAAATTTTCCAAAATCTGATGTACTGGCAACATTTCCATATGAAATAAAATCCTTAACATCTGCAACTAAATAGTTTTTAGCGTTTTCGTAGCCTATCTCTAGCCCTCTAACTTCAGGAACACCAGCTGATTTTGCTCCAGATATAAAAGATCCTATCCCGCATCCAAAATCAATCATCGATTTTATGCCGAGCTTTTCTGCCGCATATTTACCCATGGAGAAATTCCACTCATGAAGCTTCTTATCACGCTTTGAGAAGAATTCTTCGTCGTACAGTATAGATGCATCTTTTTTGGCTATTTCAATAGCTTCTTCTGTGCTGTATTTTTCTTTTGACATTATTTTCTCTGAACAACTATAATTGCTTAGACTGATACAATCTGATATATCATGTTTTCTTATTTCGACCAAACTCATCAATTCATTAGCAAGTCTTTTATTATTAGCAAGCTTCCATTTGCTTTTATGCATTTGATTGTTATGAAGCCTATACAAAGCAACAGGACTATCGATGTACTTAATTGTAAAATCTCTATTACATATCCTGGCCCACATTTCTCTGTCACTTTTACACTTTAGATCTTCATCATACATCCCAACTATATTATGAATGTGCTTATCTAGCATAACGCACTGTGGATGTATGAATTTCCATCTCAGCTTTTCATTTTTGCCTTTTATCCACTTTTTTCTCATTTCACTTTCAGATCTTTTGTTGCCAGTGAAGTTTAGAGCGTATCCGTGAACAAGATCATATCCATTATCAATGTATTTTTTTCTAATTTGCAGAGAACCTGGAAGAAGCATGTCGTCTGCGTCTAGCATCACTAGCGTATCCCCAGAAGATTCTTTTATGCCTACATTTTTAGCTGTAGAATAACCATAGTTTCTATTTAGCTTTATCAGTGTTAAATTTTTAAACTTTTTTGTCAAACTTGAAACTATAGATGGACCATCGTCTGTTGACCCATCGTCAACCACTAGCATCTCAAAATCGACACCAGACTGGTTCATCACGCTATGTATGCAATCTTCTATGTAATTACCGTAATTAAACAATGTGGTTATTACGGATATGCGATTATTCTTTTGCATAGATTATGGGAATTGGAGACAGATTCCATTTTGCTCTTCTTTTTCTGGCGTCAAGCATAACACGCTGCCAAGTAGCCCTTGAAGGCTCTGTCTTACTGATGGAATCCTTTCTTCCAGTCCTCCATAAATAACAAGGCCTATCTAAAAACATGCCTTTTGCGAGCTCTTCTAGTCTATAACCCATGAACTTATCCACTGCACACTTCATCCCCTCTCCCCATATCTTATCTATTCTTTCTATCCTGTTAGAGAAGGTTCTGAAATGGCTATAGCAATGTTTGTTCTTTCTGCCTTCTTCAAGCAAACTGCTTCCCTCTGGCGGCATGGAACTGAATCCTTTTTTCATGTTTGACAGCTCGTAATTGCAGCTCATAAATTGAGTATATATGTACTGAATGTTAGGGTTTAAATTATACTGATTCATGACAGAGGAAACAGCACCTTCCATAAGGGCGTCGTCTGCATCAAGACATCCGAAAAAATCACCTTTACAGTTTTCATAACCCGTTTTAAGGCAACTGCCATAAAACATTCTTTTTCTATTTCTTATGTAATTGCACTGTATATCTTTTTGTCCCAACTTTTGACCATACTTGTGGAAATTAGATTCAGTATTGTCATTGCTAAAATCATCGACAAATACGACTCTTAAAGGACGATAATCCTGTAAGAGTATGCTGTCCATCCATGTATCTAAATACTGTAGATTATTGAAGCTTGCCGTTATTAACGTGAATACAGAGGTCATTTTGCTGGTTACTGGTAAAATAAATTAAATTATGAAATCTTATACTATTAATATCGACAGAACTGGAAATTTAGATCTATCTGTTTCAGGTATAGACGTTTCCGATTATGCTAAAATCATAAAAAAATTTAATGATTTGGGTATAAAGTTCAAATATGCTGGCATAAAACCTGGTGTAACGCATTTCACTTCTACATACGAATACGAGGATCAAATAGTAGACGCATTGAAAGAAATGCGCATCCAAAAAAACGATGGTTCCCTGCCCATGGACATCCCTGTATCAAGCAGCTCTAAAGAAAAAGCAAAAATTAAAGTTAAGAGCTTTTCTCTTGGAGATTTAGAGATAGAACTTGATAAGATAGACGGACTTTTTACGGTTATTACTAGAAAGATATTTCAAGATCAAGTATCTTTTAATGGTAAAACTAGTTACATAATATATAATGTCAATAAAAGAAACCTTAAATGGTACATAGACGCCTTGAAGGCAAGCAGCTATTCCACAAGCTCACTAGATCCCATACTGAGCATGGTTCCTGACATAATGGGCGCAGACTCCTCTCCTGTCATCATGGCTCAATCTGCTTCAGAGGAAAACCCACTTTGGAATATAAAGATGAGCGTTAAGTCCCCATCTGGATCACACTCTTCTTATTATAACAAGCTTAGGCAAATAATAAACTTTTTGTTTGCTAAAAAGAGCGAAGACTTGTTTTCTAAAAATAAAGAAGAACATCATGCTGAGATATCCGTTGGTGGAAATAATGTTTTCTACATAAGAGGTAGCTACGCAGAATTAAAAAATCTGCAGGTTGTTTTGGAAAAGAACGGATACAACACTCAGAGAATGAGCACCGCGATTGATTCTCAAGTCAAAAACAAGTTTCTGTCCATTGAAAGAATGGATGGAGAACTAGATGTAGGTGAAGACAAAATAGATGCCATGATAAAAGAGCATGAAAGAAACTTTTTTTACGACTCTCCTGGCAAAAGTCTTTTCCCAGAACAGATCAAAGGAATCAAGTTCTTGTACTCCAGGCGTAGCGCCTTGCTAGGAGATGAAGTAGGCGTTGGAAAAACCATACAAACTATAATAGCGGCAAACATCAGAATGAAAGTAAGCGGAGGCTACTGCCTTATAATTACCAAAGATCAAGTAGTTGATCAGATTTCTAAAGAGATAAGCAAGATAACTGGAGATCCAGCTTCGTCAATATCAAACGACTGGTCAAACATATCAAAGTGGACAGTACTTAATTATTCCCTGTTTGGCAATGTAGACCAGAGAAAAGTGGCTACAGAATTTCTAGTTAACAATTCTAGAAAATTTACTGTATGCATATTAGATGAGATACATATAATAAAAAATGGCGAACCATCAGAAAAGCACAAAGATGGATATCTTGAACACGGACAAAATCACCAGACTTTCAACGTGCAAGAAATAACTCAAAATATACCATTTGTTTGGGGAGCTTCATCAACTATAATTGCGAATAGACCAGTGGATTTGCTTAATCAGCTGAAAGCCATAAATCACCCAATGGGCAGAATGGATTATGAAGACTTTTTGAGATATTTTGATGACAGAACAGATGAACATGAGCAGATGAGAAAAGCAGACTTAATAAGAGACTTGCTCAATGATCAGGGAGTCTACTTGCGAAGGAGCAAAAAAGAAGTTAATCCCAGCATACCAAATGTGAATACGAATGAAGAATCTATATCTTTAACACAAAAAGAAAGAGAAAACATAATGGCAGGCATAACTGGAAAGCCTACCTTTAAAGACATAACAAAAATTAGAGCAAAAATAGCTGCATCAAAAGTGGAAATGACAGTTCAGAAGGCAGCAAATATAATAGAAGCAGGAAAAAAAGTAGCTATATTTACAGCCTACCCTGGATCGACTTTAAAACCGATTCAAGAGCAGCTAGAACTCATACTCTTAAGCTTAGATCCAAGTGGAAACAAAAAAGTAGCCTCCATAGTAGGCGGTGAATCTAAGGAAAAAAGATCACAAACGATAGAAGAGATCAAAGATCCTGCTTCAGATATCGTCGCGATCATAATTAGCATAGATGCTGGCGGAACTGGACTTGACTTTCCAAACATACTTACAGACGTGATCGTCAACGACTTTGATTGGACACCTAGCGATGATGAGCAAAGTCTGGGCAGATTCCATAGAATAAGCTCTAAAGAGCCCATCAATGTCACCTACATGGTTGCGAGCAATACTCTTGATCAAAAGTATTATAAACTTTTACAGGAAAAGAAAGAGATAGCTGAAAGAATACAGAATCTTAGCAATCAAGAAAAAGAAGCAATTAGTGCTGGAAAGTCTAGTGTGTCTGAAGACATACTAAGGCTAAGAAAGCAGCGATATGAAGAGCAAATGAAGCTTTCAAACATACATAAAGCTCTTACGAGTTAAACTTGTTTATAATGCTAAAAAATGCTGCCCAATTTTCTTCATTGAGATATTCATGAAGCTTATTAAATTCTTTCTCTGATATACCCTTAAGAGTATAGTGCCTGTTCTTATGACCCCTTTTGCTGGTTTCGTGAACATCTACTTTTCCAACCTTCTTTGAGCTGTCGTAAGAAAGGTCAGCCGATATTGACTTTTTTACCTTCTTTGTCTTGCCATTTTGCGACTTCTTGTATGCTATTTGAAACTTAGATGAAGAACGCAACTTAGAAGCTATTTTTTCCAACTTCTCAGCGACATCTTTGACTAACCTGATATCAAAAATTCTTTTCATATATATTTTATTTACTTTAATTTCATCTTAAAGCCTTCAATGGTTGCGGAGGGACTCGAACCCCCGAAGCCTATGGCAGCAGATTTACAGTCTGCCCTCGTTGCCGCTTGAGTACACAACCTTTATGTTATTACCGCCGTCTCCAAACACCAATCATGCCAGCAATACCCATCAGCGCAAGCGCCGATGGTGCGGGAACAATCGTGTAGTCGATGTTGTCGATGGCAAGTTGAGAAGCATCCCCCGCTCCATAGACCTTGATTTCCGTTATTTGATTCAACGGATTAGGATATGCAGAAGCGATGTTTAGCCTGACACGCTGTGCGGTAGAGAGTTGCGCTGTATATGTGAACACGCCCACTCCGTATCGGTAGCCCTCAATCAACAGGGTAATGTTGCCCCAGATCGCCGTAACTTCAAGGGTGTTCAGTCTCCACAACTCGTTGCGACTGATGCGATAGTTGTAGGATGAACGGGAACCCCACGGGGTGAAAATCGCACGATCACCGATGATGCCCTCATCATATCCTCCCCATCCCTGTCCACCAACAAGATCGTAGTATGCCCATTGGTAGTTGCTTTGTGGATAGGAACTTGTGAAGGTGAACCCCTCGTATGAGGACAGTCCATCATAAATGAATCCAGTTATGTATGAATCAGAGCCTGCAATCGTGGGTGCAGGAAGATTCTCAAAGGTGCAGAGCGCACCGTGTGCCGAAGTTGTGAGTAGAGTTGTTGCGATTAGTGTCTTAATCATTTTGTGTTTCCAATCTTGATTCCCGACCCTGGTGCTTTGACCGAACCTTCCGCAACGGGTCTAACTTCTGCGGAGTCGATATCACCACCCATGTTCATCGCAACCACGATGATGAGTAGGATTGCTAAAATTACCAGTGTGATTATGTTTCTCTTGGTCATTAAGTTATCCTAAATCTTGTAAGTATTCGTAATGTGGTGGTTTTGCCTTGACTGGTTCTGAAACCACTCCCCGCATCTTAAGTTCCCTGAGTTCCCTATTCTCTTCCCGTAGTCGCTCAATAGTTTTGCGATCTTCATCCCCGTAGTGCTTGCGAAGCACTTCGTAGAGTTCACGGGTTTTCGCTGCATTGTAAGCCGCAATGCACCTTTCATACCCCATGACGGGGTTGTGAATGCTTATCGTTCCATCGCTCCACATAGCAATATGGGCGTCTTCCCAAACGATATCAGGATTATCCATTTACGCCTCCCTTGAAGCAGTCCCAAGCCTCTTCCTTCGCGAAACGCTGCGGAGTCCAAGGATCTCCACCCAAGTTAATCGGAATTAAGACAACTAACAAGACTGCCAGTATTGCCAGTGCAACTATGTTTCTTGTTGTCTTGTTCATTTTTTTCTTATTATCCAATTATGATTGTTTTCCACTCTCAACGCTATTTTGTTTTTTTCACAATATTCATCTACAGCTTTTTTAACCCATAAATAATCATCTCCAAACATAATTCCATTTTTGTTTAGAATATCCCAATAAGAAGATATGTCCAATTTTACATCTTCATACTCATGAGATCCGTCTATGTATATTAAATCTGCCTTTATATTTTTAGATTTTAATATTTTGCTTCCTATAAAAGAAGTATTCGGTATTGGAACAATTGTGTCTTGGTGATTTCTATGAACCACATTACTTAAAAATTGATAGTATATTTGAGGATACCCGTTTTTAAGTAATAAATTTCTTTCTTTTGTGTGAGCAAGATCTATCCAGAACTCCTCAGACCCCAACCATGTATCAACGCAATATATTTTTGTTTTTAATTTTTTACTTTTACAGATATCTGCCATATTAATTGCAGATGCCCCCTTCCACGTGCCAACTTCGACTATAACAGAAGGTAATGTTTTTTCTATTACAAGATTAAAGACTGGAGAGTCACTATACCACCCCTGATAGTCTGGGGGTAGCAAGTTTAAATTTTCATAAAGATTTTTACCTATAACATTCATGATTTATTTATCGTCGGGAAAGGTTGGCGAAATGTAGGCCTATGCCAGCCCCTTGGAAGTCGCTTGCAGATTTACTTTCCAAATTGTTTTGGAGTGCTTCTATCTATACATAAACGGAAGATGTGGGATTCGAACCCACGGTAGGATTGCTCCTACACAGCATTTCCAATGCTGCTCCTTCAACCACTCGGACAACCTTCCTTAATGCCATTCGTGAGACTTGCACTCACTCTCTTGTCAAGCCATCGTTCTTGCGATGTGTCCAATTTTGGGCCAGTTTTTGGCAAAACTGTTTTTTCAAAGTGCCTTAGTAAGAGTACTAGCCGTTGACGCTTTATCATTAAGGGTCCATGAGTCCCAACGGCTGAATGGCTTCTATCTTATAACCGTACCACCAACTCTTTCGACACAAATCTCAAAATATTTCTCGTCTTTTTCTATGCCTATGTATCCTCTATTCAAATTTTTTGCAGCAAGCGGTATGCTGCCTACTCCCATGCAACTGTCCAGGACTATATCTCCCTCATCTGAATAAGACTTTATAAGATGCTCACACAGCAAAAGCGGTTTCTGAGTAGGATGTAATCTATTAGCAGAATTGCACTCTGCTATTGTAGACTTTATATTAATAAGATCTTTTGGATACCTCAAATTTTCATTATGATTTGCAGACTCAGTAAAATATTCAATTCTATTTGCATATATCCCGTCTTCGGGAGTTTCTCTCTTGCTATTTCTTGGTCTTTTATTGTCTTCTGGAGTGCTTACCATTTGAGGTCTGTATTTTACTTTTCTATTGCCAAAAACAACTATCTCCTCAATAACCCTTAGTGGTTTTGTCTTTGCTTTTAAGAAGTTAGCTGCCTTGTCTTTGTTCCAATACCAACAGTACTTGAAGCATTTAAAGTTGCTTTCAATTAGCTTAAAAGTGAATGGCTGAGCACCAAACAAAAGAACAGCGGAGTCTTTTTTTGATATTCTCTTGTACTCAACCCATAGCTTATCTAAGGGTATTACAGAATCCCATGCGCAAGCAGTGGTGCCGTATGGCAAGTCTGAAAATATAAGATCAACTGAACAGGAAGGTATGTCCTTCATCTTTTCTAGACAATCGCCAAGTATCAATTCTTGCTTCATATCTTATTACTTATGAGTTTATTAAAATCTGAATCATACATTATCTTTGCAAGCGCTGGCATGTCTATCTCTGTTTCCCATCCAAGCATCCTTTTGGCTTTTGAACAATTGCCAAGAAGATATGGAACCTCGGCGGGCCTAAACAAAGAAGAGTCTATTTTTACGTACTTGCTGTAATCACCCAAGTTGGCATAATCAAAAACTTCATGAAGAAACTCTTTTATAGTGTAAGTCTTTCCAGTGGATACAACATAGTCATCTGGAGTGTTATGTTGAAGCATCATCCACATTGCTCTCACATAGTCACCAGCGTAGCCCCAGTCCCTATAC
>JACCEB010336139.1_pt1 | contig 10212 bp, 9 predicted proteins | sample 7454761 | NCBI WGS metagenome assembly JACCEB01 (sample SAMN15323454, study PRJNA562643) | freshwater metagenome | isolation source: river surface water | place: USA:Blue River Watershed | collected 2017-08-18
CACGGAAAAGAGATTGCACTCCTAAAGAAATTGCGAAAGGGCTAAGAGTTCTCCATGATGAAAACTCATGCTGGGCGGATGCGCCTTGCCCCACTTGCACTGATCCTATTGGCCGCTTCGTGGGGCTTGGCATTTGTCATTATGAAAGATTCCATTGAGCGACAAAGTGTTAATAGTTTTCTCTTTACTCGATTTTTATTTGCCACTCTATTTCTAGTTGCATTTCGTCCGACCTTCTTTCGCCAGATCACAAAAGATCTCTTCGTCAAGGCTTTTGCCGCCGGTCTGGTACTTGGGGCTGGCTACATATTGCAGACAGAAGGTCTGGCTAGAACTGGAGCTGCGATTACAGGTTTCATAACAGGACTCTACGTCGTTGCAACTCCTCTGATCTCAGCGCTTTTCCTAAGGAAGAAGATTTCATTATTTACCTGGGGATGCGTAGCACTTGCCACGGTTGGCCTTGCTCTCCTATCTCTTCGCGGCTGGTCGATGGGATTCGGCGAATTTCTCGTGCTTCTATGTGCGATTGCATTTGGCGCACATATCGTTGCACTCGGTCAATGGAGCGCTGGGCGAGATGTCTATGCAATGACAACCATTCAGCTTTTTGCCGTCACGGTACTCACTGGTGGATTCGCCTTTGCCGAGGGATATCAAGCACCTCCTGATTCTGGTGTGTGGGCGGTTGTGATCTTTACTGCGATCGTCTGCACTTCATTTGGCTTCATCATTCAGACCTGGGCTCAGGCACATATCGACTCCACCAAAGTTGCGGTTATCTTGACCTTAGAAATTGTTTTTGCAGCCCTCTTTGCAATCACTATTGGTAGCGAAACTATGACTATTCAAGTTGCGCTTGGTGGCATTATCTTGCTTACGGCGATGTATCTCATCGTTGTAAAGGAGCCCTCTCATGATTGACCTTCGTTCAGATACCGTCACAGCTCCCTCTACGGAAATGCGGGAAGTTATTGCGCACGCACGAGTCGGAGATGATGTCTATGGAGATGACCCCACTGTAAACGCTCTCGAAGAACGAGTTGCCGCACTCTTTGGTAAAGAGGCAGGTCTCTTTACACCTACTGGTTCGCTAGCAAATCAGTTGATGATGCGCACACTGGTGCAGCCTGGTCAAGAAATCCTTGCCGAAACAAATTCTCATGTTGTTCGGGCAGAACTTGGGGCAGCAGCAACATTTTCAGGAATTACTTCGCGCACATGGCTTGCCCCATCTGGAACGTTGCGTGCCGAAGATCCGCTGGCGATCGCTGCGCCGAACGCTGGCCCATATCTGGTTTCTACCGCAGCAATTGCAATTGAAAACACCCACAACTTTGGTGGTGGAACAGTTCAGCCACTTGATCAGATGAAGTTACTGCACGAGCAGGCGCAAAAAATGGGGATCGCCATCCATCTCGATGGAGCGCGTATCTGGAATGCACACGTTGCAAGCGGTGTGACACTTGCAGAGTACGGTAAATACGCCGACACGATTAGTGTCTGTTTCTCTAAAGGTCTCGGTGCACCAATCGGATCGATGGCGCTTTCAACAAAGGAACGAATCGCCTCAGCTCGAATATGGCGCAAGCGATATGGTGCTGGAATGCGCCAGGTTGGAATTCTTGCTGCTGCGGCTGACTATGCCATTACACATCACATCTCAGATCTTGCAGAAGATCATCGTCGCGCACAAGCACTTGCTACAGCTATCGCTCAGGTTGATTCTTCACTAATCAATCCAGCATCAGTGGCAACAAATATCGTTGGACTCAATCTCAAAGCTTTAGGAATCACCGCCGCTGAGCTCGCAGAACGAACTAAGAATGCTGGCTTACTAATTGGTGCTCTTGGTCCACACTTTGCGCGCCTTGTAACACATCGAGATTTTGATGATGCGCAATGCGATCAAGCTATCGAGATCTTACGCAAGACCCTCGTGGCGTAGCAGCCACTCCTTCTTATTGATGCCATAGGCATAATTTCCTAAAGCTCCCCCAGTTTTAACTATGCGATGGCACGGAACTACAAGCACAATCGCATTCTTGGCGCATGCACTGCCTGCAGCTCTTACAGCTTTAGGGCTTCCTGCATTCTTAGCAAGATCTGCATATGAGAGCACTCTTCCCGCGCGTACGCGTCGCATCGCCTTCCATGCAGCTTGAGAAAAAGATCCACCAGGCTGGCTTACCTTTATTCCATTGATTGCTGACAAATCACCATCAAAGTAATCGGAAATCAGGTCAGAGATAACTGGAATCCTTTTTACTTCCTTAATCTCTACTCCACGATAGATGGAATCTAAACCACCCTTGAGGGCTCGAAATGAACTTAAGTTTGCGCCGAGCAAAAGCTCACCATCTGCAATGAGATTAAGAGTTCCTACAGGGGTGCTGGTTGATGCAATCAGTAGGGCCATGAGAGAGGCGCTTTAGCGATCGCGCAACATCTCAGCGACGAGAAATGCCAACTCAAGTGATTGAGAGTGATTAAGGCGTGGGTCGCAGGCTGTCTCATAACGAGAGGCAAGATCAGTCTCTGAAATCTTTTCGCCACCCCCAAGGCATTCGGTGACATCGTCACCCGTGAGTTCGATATGAATTCCGCCTGGATGTGTCCCCAGTGACTTATGTACTTCAAAGAATCCCTTAACTTCGTCCATGACATCATCAAATTGACGGGTTTTGTAACCGGTCGCAGATTCAAAAGTGTTTCCATGCATCGGATCGCAGACCCACAAGACTTGTGCACCCGATTTAGTAACGCCATCCACGAGTGCAGGAAGTGCCTCACGAATTTTTCCAGCTCCCATTCGTGTGATGAATGTAAGGCGACCAGGTTCGCGGTGTGGATCTAGGCGATCAATCAAACGGAGTGCGTCATCAACTGTAGATTTTGGTCCAAGTTTGACACCAATTGGGTTTCTTACCTTTGAAGCGAAATCAACATGTGCGCCATCTAGCTGACGTGTTCGCTCTCCAATCCATAAGAAATGCGCAGAGACGTCGTAAGGATCTCCGGTACGAGAATCGATGCGGGTCAGAGACTTTTCGTACTCCAAGATGAGAGCTTCATGACTTGAGTAGAAATCAACGCTCTTAAATGATTCAGGATCAACACCTGCTGACTTCATAAAACTTAGAGCGCGATCAATCTCTTTCGCCATCTCCTCGTAACGAACTCCCACACTGGAATCGCGGATAAAGCCCTTGTTCCATTCGTGGACACGTCGGATGTCAGCAAATCCGCCTTGAGTAAAAGCACGTACCAAGTTCAGTGTTGCAGCCGATGTGTTATAGACATCAACCAAACGCTGTGGGTTTGGAGTGCGTGCTTCAAGTGTGAATTCAAGATCATTAACTGCATCTCCGCGATATGCCGGAAGTGTGACATCACCGCGCGTCTCTAAGTCATTCGAACGTGGCTTGGCAAACTGCCCAGCCATACGACCAACTTTTACGACTGGAAGACTTGAGTAGTACTGCAAGACCGCTGCCATCTGCAAAATCGTCTTGATTCGATTACGAATGGAATCAGCAGTTGCTGCAGCAAAAGTCTCTGCACAATCTCCACCTTGTAACCAGAAGGCTTTACCTGCGGCAGCATCTGCAATCTTTGTCTTGAGATCATCGCACTCTCCTGCAAAGACAAGTGGTGGCAACGATTTCAATCGCGTGACGGCAGCTGCAACAGGAGCTCCATCTTTTCCGCCAGGCCACTGAGGCTGCTGGGCAGCGACAAGGCTTTCGTCAAAGAGTGAGTCAAGTGAAGTCATCATGGTCCTAAGGATAGAAGGTGAGAGCGAGTTCTCGTATTGGAATTATTCGAATTATCCGAACTATCCGAACTATCCGAAGAAGATTTCAGACTCTTTGTAGCGCTCGATTGGTACTGTTTTGAGCTTTTCGGTCGCTGTTGCCAAAGGAACGCGAACGATATCGGTGCCATGGAGTGCAACCATCTTGCCCCAGTCACCTTCAGAGGCCGCTGTAATTGCCTGCAGACCAAAGCGAGTAGCAAGGACGCGATCAAAGGCTGATGGCGTACCACCACGTTGGATATGTCCAAGGACTGAGGTGCGCGCTTCTTTTCCAGTTTTGCTTTCAATCTCTTTAGCCAACCACTCACCGATACCGGAGAGTTTTACGTGGCCAAATGCATCAAGCTCTGAATCTTTAGTAATCATGTCGCCATCTTGAGGGATAGCTCCTTCTGCGATCACGATAATTGGTGCGTATGAAGATTTGAAGCGAGATTCAACCCATTCGCAGACCTTGTCGACAGAGAATTTAACTTCAGGAATCAAGATACAAGCTGCTCCGCCTGCGATACCTGAGTGAAGTGCAATCCATCCTGCATGGCGACCCATGACTTCAACGATCAAAGCGCGATGGTGTGATTCAGCAGTGGTGTGAAGGCGATCAATTGCTTCGACTGCGATATTTACTGAAGTATCAAAGCCAAATGTGTAATCGGTATTGTTGAGATCATTATCAATGGTCTTTGGGACTCCGATGACCTTCACACCGAGTGCATCGAGTTTGGTTGCAACACCAAGAGTGTCTTCGCCACCGATTGCGATCAGTGCATCAATTCCTTGATCTGCGAGGTTCTGCTTAATGCGTTCTACGCCATTTTCGATCTTAAACGGATTGGTACGTGAAGATCCAAGGATTGTTCCGCCACGAGGCAAGATGCCACGAGTAGTCTCGAGGTTGAGCTCCATTGTGTAGTTCTCTAGCGGACCTTTCCAGCCATCGCGAAAACCAACGAACTCATGTCCGTACTCCTTGACGCCTTTGCGGACAACGGCACGAATCACAGCATTTAGTCCTGGGCAATCTCCGCCACCTGTAAGTACACCAATACGCATTTGTCTAAACTCCAAAAGTAGAAAGTGGGCCTATTCGATAAGCCAAAGAGTGGTCAACGTTGACAGGGACAGTCTAGCCTTGCCTCATGGCTAATCAACTCATCGCAGGCGTAGATTCCTCGACTCAGTCGGTAAAAATAGTGATTCGTGCAGCAGATACTGGTGAGTTAGTACGGCAGGGGCGAGCACCGCATCCTGATGGAACCGAAGTTGATCCAGCCGCGTGGAAGAAAGCGCTCGACCTTGCAATTGCAGAAGCTGGTGGCCTTGATGATGTTGCTGCAATCTCAGTAGGCGGACAGCAACATGGCATGGTGGCACTTGATGAAAGTGGTGAAGTTATTCGTCCCGCATTGTTATGGAATGACACTCGTTCAGCATCGCAGGCAGAATCACTTAACTCCGAAATGGGTGGAAATCAATCGATGGCAGATGCCGTTGGCTCTGTCCTGGTTGCTTCTTTTACCGCATCAAAAGTTAGATGGATGGCTGAGAATGAGAAGCAGAACGCCGATCGTGTTCATGCACTAGCACTTCCGCATGATTGGCTTTCCTGGCAACTTCAAGGTGGCAAAGATTTTTCAAAGTTATTTACAGATAGAAGTGATGCTTCAGGAACCGGATACTTTGATCCGAAGAGTTCAACTTATCGCAGAGATATATTAAGTAAAGCACTTCTTTCAGATCGCGATGTTTATCTTCCTACCATCGTTGCTCCGGCGACATTCGGTGGTACTACAACATCCGGAATTCCAATTGCGGCTGGGGCTGGTGACAATGCGGCAGCAGCCCTTGGCGTCCAAGCCGAACCGGGCGATGTGGTTATCTCACTTGGAACAAGCGGTACAGCTTTCGCAGTCTCATCCACACCTACACATGACTCAAGTGGCGCAGTAGCTGGTTTTGCTGATGCATCAGGTCGCTTCTTGCCACTTGTATGCACTCTCAATGCCGCACGCATATTCGATGCAGCGACAACAATTCTTGGAAAAACTCATGATGAGGTGGGAGCACTTGCTCTTTCTTCGAATCCTGGGGCACATGGCCTCACTCTTCTCCCCTACTTCGAAGGAGAGCGCACACCTAATCGTCCAAAAGCTACCGGCGTATTTTCTGGAATGAATCTTTCAAACTCGAATCCTGCAGATATCGCTCGTGCCATGATCGAAGGAATGTTGTCTGGACTCGCAGATGCGGTGCAGGCACTTGAAGATCTTGGTGTGGAGATTAAACGAGTATTGATTATTGGAGGAGCAGCAAAGAATCCTGCAGTAGGACAGATCGCATCCGCACTCTTCGGGCGTCCAGTATTGATTCCGCCAGCAGGTGAATATGTTGCAGATGGTGCAGCTAAGCAAGCAGCATGGGCACTTCTCGGAGGAGCAACGCCACCTGTCTGGGATTTAGGAGAAGCGACTCATATTCAAACAGAGCCAACCCCTGAAGTCTTAGAGAAATATCGAACTCTGCGTGATGCAACGATTAACTGGTAACGCGAATACCCTTACCGACAACAACAACGCCACCGTCTGAGATCGTAAAGCGAGCTCTATCTCGCTCAAGGTCTACGCCAATTTGTGCACCTGGATCAACAACGACGCTCTTATCAAGAATTGCGTGTCGAATCACTGCTCCAGCCCCGATCTTAACTCCGGGCATAAGAACTGAACTATCAACGAATGCGCCTTTACCTACGTGCACATCGTAGGAGGTAACGGTGCGATTGACGTGTCCACCAGAGATAATTGAACCAGCGCCCACGATTGAATCCTGAGCAATTCCTGACTCGCTAAATTTTGCAGGTGGCAATGAAGGCGGATTTGTAAGAAGCGGCCACTCACGGTTGTAGAGATTAAAGATTGGATGAATAGAAACAAGGTCCATATGGGCGTCGTAATACGCGTCAATAGAACCCACATCACGCCAGTAGCCACGATCACGATCAGTTGCCCCAGGAACCTCGTTGTGTGCAAAGTCGTAAACCTTAGCTTCACCATTTTTTGTGAGCATCGGAATAATGTTTCCACCAATATCATGGCGGCTCTCGACATCTTCTGAATCCAAAATAAGTGCTTCTTCCATCACATCACGCTTAAAGATGTAGTTACCCATTGAAACAAGTGAGAGATCTGGATGACCTGGCATTGCAGGTGGATCAGATGGTTTTTCGTGGAAAGCCTTAATCGTGATGCCATCTTCTGCAAGTTCGATAACACCGAATTCATGTGCTTCTGATCGAGGCATACGAATTGCGGCAATAGTCACTCCTGCGCCCGTGCTTAAGTGCGCATCGAACATCTGGCTGGGATCCATTCGGTAGACGTGGTCTGCGCCGAATACCAACACATGTCTTGGATTTTCATCTTGAATGAGATTGAAGTTTTGCAAGATCGCATCAGCAGATCCCGTATACCAACGCGGACCTAGACGCTGTTGCGCTGGCACCGGGGTGATGTAGTTATTTAACAATGTAGACATACGCCACGTAGTTGTGATGTGACGGTCGAGTGAGTGGGATTTGTACTGTGTCAATACTGCAATTCGACGCATCTCAGCATTCACAAGATTTGAAAGCACAAAATCAACGAGGCGATAAGAACCACCGAATGGGACTGCAGGTTTTGCTCGATCTGCCGTCAGGGGCATTAAGCGCTTTCCTTCACCGCCTGCAAGGACGATTCCGAGTGGTGTTTCAAAGCGCGCCATGGGTAAACGATACCCTTGCCACTAGATTTAACCTAGAGCAATTCGAAGGAGCCACATGCGCATCGGGATGGTCACTAAAGAATGGCCACCTGCTGTCTACGGCGGTGCCGGAGTCCATGTTGTTCAACTGAGCGCAGCTCTTCGCTCTGTTTCTGGAATTAGCGTTGATGTTCACTGCTTTGGCGGTCAACGTAATGATGGTGCTTTTGGTTACGACACACCTCCTCAGTTCGCTTCCGCCAATCCTGCCCTTCAAGCCCTTGCTACAGATATGTTGATTGCCCATCACTTGGGCGAAGTTGATGTCGTGCATTCTCATACTTGGTATGCCAACATGGCCGGACACACAGCTGCTCTTCTCTACGGAATGCCGCACATCATTAGCGCTCATTCACTAGAACCATTACGCCCGTGGAAAGCCGAACAACTCGGTGGCGGTTACGCAATTTCATCATGGGCAGAAAAGACAGCCTATGAAGGTGCATCTGCAATCATTGCAGTCAGCGATGGAATGCGGACAGATGTCCTGGCTTCATATCCAGATGTTGATCCCAAGAAAGTTGTCACCATCCGTAATGGCGTTGATACCCAAGAATGGTCACCGATAGAGGATCCATCCGTTGCGAAAAGTTTTGGAATTGACGGAAGATATGCAATCTTCGTGGGTCGCATTACTCGTCAAAAAGGATTAGCTCATCTCTTGCGCGCTTGGTCACAAGTACCATCTGAATACGGACTTGTCTTATGTGCTGGTAGTGCTGATGAAGCGGGAATTGGCGCTGAGTTTGAAGAGCTCGTATCTGAGCTGCAAAAAACTCGTAAAAATGTTTGGTGGATAAAGGAGATGCTTCCTAAGTCACAACTCATTCCACTGCTGACAGGAGCCGATCTCTTCCTTTGCCCATCGATCTATGAACCACTTGGAATTGTTAATCTCGAAGCTATGGCTTGCCAAACTGCAGTTCTTGCATCTCGCGTGGGTGGAATTCCAGAGGTAGTTGCAGATGGGATCACTGGAAAACTAATTGATTACACAACAGATAGCGCTAGCTTTGAAAGCAATATCGCAACAGGGATTAACGAAATGATGGGTGACCCTGAGAGATTAAAGAAGTTTGGAATTGCAGGTCGTGCTCGAGCAATCAGTGAATTTGGTTGGGATGCAGTTGCCTCGGCTACAATTGCCCTCTATCGCAGCGTCCTCAAGTAACGCAGCGTCTATCTAAAGGATTGCATCGACATGTCACGTAAAAGCGCGCTGATCTTTGCACTCGTTGGCTTCTTGTGGGGCATTCCTTACCTCTTTATTAAAGTGGCCGTTGATGAGGAGAATGGATATGCACCAGCGATAGTCGTCTTTGGTCGCGTGCTCATCGGTGCGGCTATTTTGATTCCTTTGGCGATCAAAGATAAATCCATCTTTGCAGCTTTTCGTGGGATTAAATATGTCGCCTTCTACGCTCTCCTTGAAATGGTAATTCCCTGGATACTTATTGGCACAGCCGAGCAGAAGATTTCATCCGGACTTGCTGGATTGCTTATCGCATCAGTTCCCATCTGGTCGAACATAATCACCTACTTCCAGGGGGATGCAGATGCGCTCAAGGCAAATCGATTATTTGGAATTGGTATCGGATTTATTGGGGTTGTGCTGATTGTTGGAATCGAAACCTTCACTGGATCCTCAGATCCACTCTCTATTGCGATGGTTATCGTTGCGGCGATTGCATATGCCTACGCAATCATCATGATTCGCAACAAGCTACCTGATGTCTCTGGGATAGCAATTAATGGTGTTGCTATGGCGCTGACTGCAATCTTCTATCTTCCATTTACCATCGCGCTTTGGCCAGATCACACAGTCTCACGCGAGGCAACATATTCAATTATCGCCCTGGGCATATTCTCCACTGGTATTGCATTTGCTTTCTTCTTCACACTGATTGCAGATATTGGTCCGACGCGAGCATCGCTTGTGACGTATTGGAATACGGCCATTGCAGTCATCTTGGGAGTATTGATCTTGAGTGAGCCAATTACTGTGGGTATTGGAATTGGCCTGCCACTTGTGATGCTTGGTTCTTGGTTAGTTAACCGCCGTCAAAAGGTGTAACTCTCTACTTCTCTGAAAACCCTAAGCGCTCAAGAAGTTTTGGATCTCTCTGCCATTCCTTGGATACCTTTACGTGAAGTCCTAGAAATATTCGTGCGCCGAGTTCTCGTTCAATATCTGCACGAGCGCGCATTCCAATATCTTTGAGTCGTTCACCTTTGTGGCCGAGCAAGATGCCTGTCTGGGAATCGCGCTCGACGTGGATAGTGGCGTGAATATCAAAGAAAGGTCTTGAACCTTTCTCCTCTCGCTCTGACATCTCATCTATGGTGACCATGATTGAGTGAGGCAGCTCTTCACGAGAATCGCGTAGCGCCGCTTCGAGTACAATTTCGCAGATAAGTTGTTCGATGTTCTGATCGCTCTTCATATCTGTCGGATAGAAGGCAGGTCCAACAGAAAGGCTCTTTGAAATCAGTGAGGCTAAAAGATCAATTTGATCATGGATTGCGGCAGAGATTGGAATTATTTCATCCCAGGTGAAGCCAACCGCTAGTTCGTTAATTCCAAGGAGACGTTC